>Ga0070714_100004468_pt1 | contig 10537 bp, 9 predicted proteins | sample LARL83metaG_FD_65450 | JGI IMG/M metagenome (GOLD analysis project Ga0070714, IMG submission 65450) | Corn, switchgrass and miscanthus rhizosphere microbial communities from Kellogg Biological Station, Michigan, USA - LAR L8-3 metaG | ecosystem: Host-associated > Plants > Roots > Rhizosphere ... | reverse complement strand
TGCTAGGAAACGTCGAGCGACTGCTTGCGTCCGGGGGGCGGATGCACGGCATCGATCGCTGCGAGGTCCTCCGCGGTCAATGTGATCGCGCCGGCCGCGGCGTTCTCGCGCACGTGCCGTGGATCGCTCGCCTTTGGAATGGTGATCACGTTGCCGTGCCGCATGCTCCAGGCGATGGCAATCTGCGCGGGCGCCGCGTCGTGGCGCTTCGCCACTGCGGCCAGTGCTTTCGACTGCAGTAGCCGTCCGCCCTGGCCCACCGGCGAATAAGCCATCAGCGGGATCTTGTGTTCGCTGCACCAGGGCTGCAGGTCGTACTCAATGCCGCGGCTGCCGACATGGTAGAGCACCTGGTTGCTGGCGCACTGTGCGCCACCCGGCAGCCGCACCACTTCCTGCATGTCGCGCGTATCGAAGTTCGACACACCCCAGTAGCGGACCTTCCCCTCTGCCCGCAGCCTCTCGAATGCCTCCACCGTCTCGGTCAGCGGATGGCTGCCGCGCCAGTGCAGCAGATAGAGGTCGATCCGGTCGGTGCGCAGGCGTTTGAGGCTGCGCTCGCACGCCGCAGGCACACCCGTACGCGAGGCGTTGTGCGGATACACCTTGCTGACGATGAACAGCTTGTCGCGCTGACCCTGCGATGCGTCGGCCACCACCTCCTCGGCGCCGCCATTGCCGTACATCTCTGCAGTGTCGATCAACGTCATGCCGAGTTCGATGCCGAGCTTGATCGCCGCCGTCTCTGCCTTTGCGGCATTACCGCGCTCGCCCATGTGCCAGGTCCCCTGACCGAGCGCTGGCACCTCCGTCCCATCAGGCAGCCGTACGTGGCGCATCAGCCTGCCCTTTCCTCGGCGATCCGCAGCACCCGCAGGAAGTTGCCACCCCACAGCGCAGCGATCTCCTGCCGGTCATAGCCGCGGCGCACCAATTCGGCCGTGAGGTTGGCGCTCTCCGACGCATTCTGCCAGCCGGCGAACCAGCCGCCTCCGTCGAAATCCGACGAGATGCCGACGTGCTCGATGCCGATCCGCCGTACTGCGTAATCGACGTGGTCGACAAAGTCGGCAACTGTCACCGCTTCAGGCTTCGCATCCTGCTTCAGGAATGCGGCCACCGCGGTGATCTGGATAACGCCGCCGACGTCGCGCAGCGCGTCGAGCTGCGCATCATCCATGTTGCGCGAATTGTCGCACAGCGCACGAATACAGGAATGCGTTGACACCACCGGCGTGAGCGACAGTGCCGCTGCCTGCAGCATGCTGTCGCGCGAGACGTGCGCGACATCCACCAGCATGCCCAGCCGGTTCAGTTCGACGATCGCGGCGCGCCCGAGGGGACTGAGGCCGCCGTGCTCGGTCAGCTCATCGCCAAGGTCTTTGCGCGGATTGCAGGAATCGGCCAATGCGTTGTGACCGTTGTGCGTCATGGTCAGATAGCGCGCGCCGAGCGCCCGGAAGCGCGCCAGCCGTGCCAGATCACCACCTATCGCGAAGCCGTTCTCCACCGCGGGGACTATCGCCAGAACGCCGTCGCGCTTTGCCGCAGCGATCTCGTCGGCGGTAGCGGTCACGCGTGCGGAAACGCCGTTCTCGTCGCGCCCCATGGAGCGTATCGCGTGGAGCATGCCGATGGCGCGCTCGAACGCAGCGGCTTCATTCTCGGGAGTTCGTGCAGCTTGTGGCACATAGGCGGCGAAGCAGCCGGCCGCGAGCCCGCCCCGCTGCATCTTCGGCAGATCCACCCGTCGAGGGCCGTCCAGGAACGGATCGGGGCCGGTGGGCCAGGGGATGTCGATGTGCGTGTCGAGGGTCAGCAGACCGCGATGCAGCGCGATAGAGTCGGTGGAAATGGCGTCGTTCATGACCTAAGGCTTGCAGAAATTGGTGTAACAAGGAAGAGGCGGCATCGCACTTGGATCCATGTCGAATAGACAACAAGCTTGTTGTTGACGGATTGGCGTGTGGCCAACAACGATGGAATGGATGGAGGAAACCCATGAACGACACGCTGGACGGCGGCTGCGCCTGCGGCAGGCTGCGCTATCGCATGCGCTCAAGACCCATGTTCGTGCATTCCTGCCACTGCAAGGACTGCCAACGCCAGACCGGCTCTGCCTTCGTGCTCAACGCGCTGATCGAGGCTGATCGGGTCGAAGTCCTTTCCGGCGAACCAACGCCCTATCCGATGCCGACAGACAGCGGCCGGCCGCATCGCGTCTTCCGCTGTCCCGACTGCGGCACAGCGGTCTGGAGTGAATACGGCGGCCTGACCAAGTTGCGTTTCGTCCGTGTCGGCACACTCGACGATCCCACGATGCTGCCGCCGGATGTGCACATCTACACACGGTCTAAGCTGCCGTGGATCGCGCTTCCAGAGGGCGTGCCGACATTCGAGGCATACTACAATTCCAGGGAGGTATGGCCAGCGGAAAGCCTGGAGCGACGCAAGGCCGCGATTGGTTAGCCGGCTTTCGCCGCCGCGCGACGGCTCACAGGCTTCTTCGCCTTGGCCTTCCCGCGTGGCGGCACCTTCGCCGGGCGCGCCTTGGTGCGGCTAGTCGGCGACGGCTCGGCCACGGCCATGTCGAGACCGAACATCGCTGACAGATCGTCCGCGTCCAGCACCTTGCCGGCAGCAGGCCCAGCCTTCGTCATGGGCAAGGAATGATCGATTCCGACCAGCAGGTCCTTCTGATCGACCGCCCGCAGTCGGAACAGCAGTTCAGGCTGCTGGTCCAGCCGCGCGCCGATTCCGTACAGCACTGCCGCTACGTGCTTGCACATGAACGCGTGGTCCGGACAGCTGCACGTGAAGCGGATCTCCTTGGGTGATGGAAACAACCCGAGTCCCTGCCGGCAGATGCGCTCCATCACACCCTGCGACAGCCGGCCCTGCAGCAGCTCGACCAGTGAATCGATCCCGCCCGAGCAGTCCTTGCAGATCGACCGCCAGCGCGGCTTTGCCACGGTGTCGATGCTCACGGTGACTCGGTATAGGAACGACCCGCTGACCATCGCCGTCACCTCGCGCGGCACGATCTGCAGGTCGAGTACCGAGCCGTTGCGTACATAGGTGCGCCCACGCGGCAGGCGGTTCGCGAGGTCCTGATAGCTTTCAAGGTTGTCGCACCAGGCCTTGCCCCAGAACGTGGTCGCAATGGCGCGGCCGGCAATCACGATCGGCGCAATCGCATGACCCTTCCTGGCTAACTTCGCAACCTCAAGCGCGGCGCGACGCCGGCGCTCTGCAACAGGGACGTAGTCCGACCAGCCTCCATACCAGGACATCGTTGTCAGTCCCTCATCGCGGCGTGCAAGTCGAGCGCCACCAGACGCAGCAGATCGTCATCCTTCATCTCGGTCAGATTGATCTCGCCGCCGCCCGACAGTAACTCATCAGACACGCCCTGCTTCGATTCTATCAACGCGTCGATCTTCTCCTCGACTGTGCCGCGGCACACGAACTTGTGGACCAGCACATTGCGCTTCTGGCCGATGCGGAAGGCGCGGTCGGTCGCCTGGTTCTCCACCGCCGGGTTCCACCAGCGATCGAAATGCACCACGTGCGAGGCTGCGGTAAGCGTCAAGCCTGACCCACCCGCCTTCAGCGACAGTACGAAGAACGGTATGTTCTCGTCCTCCTGGAACGTGCGCACCAGATCGCGTCGCCCACGTACCGCGGTCTCGCCGTGCAGCACCAGGCCTGGCCCACCGAATACATCGGCAAGGAACGCTGCCAGCGGCGCAGTCATCTCGCGGAACTGGCTGAACACCAGCATCTTCTCCTGGCGCGACGCGACCACCTCGGCAATCTCGCGCAGTCGCGCCAGCTTGCCGCTGTCCGGCTCTGCCCAGGCATTGTCGTGCAGCCATTGCGAGGGATGATTGCAGATCTGCTTGAGCCGCAGCAGCATCGCCAGCACGATGCCCTTGCGTTGGATGCCGTCGCTGTTCTCCAGCGCCTGTTCCAACTCGCGGACCGCCTGCTCGTAAAGCGCGGCCTGCCTGCGGCTCAGACCGCACCACGCCTTCACCTCGGTCTTGTCCGGAAGATCACTGATGATCGACTTGTCGGTCTTCATACGCCGCAGGATGTAGGGACGCACCAGCTCGCGCAGTGGACCGTACGGATTATTTTCCCGATCGGCCAACATCCTGGCGTAGCGGCCGAACTGCTTCACCGAACCCAGCAGGCCAGGATTGATGAAATCGAAGATCGACCACAGATCCCCCAGATGATTCTCGACCGGCGTGCCGGTCAGTGCAATGCGCGCCGTCGCCTTCAGCGCCTTGGCCGCGCGCGTCTGCTTCGCGTTCGGGTTCTTGATCGCCTGCGCCTCGTCGAGGATCGCATAGCGCCATTCTATCTCCGACAGCGACTTGATACGCAGCAGCGAGCCGTAGCTGGTGATCGCCAGATCGAGTTCGGCAGCGCGTGCGGCGGCAAACTCGTCGATCTCCGCCGCACTCATCGCCGAGGGATGCACGATCGCCGCCTTCAGTTCGGGCGCAAATTTTTCCACCTCGGCCGCCCAGTTGGCCAGCAACGATGCAGGCGCCACCAGCAGGCTCGGGCCACGACGCTCCGCCAACAGCAGCGCCAGCACCTGGATCGTCTTGCCCAGACCCATGTCGTCGGCAAGGCAGGCGCCAAGCCCCAGCCCCGACAACAATCGCAGCCACTGCACGCCGACGCGCTGATACGGGCGCAGCGTGCCGCGCAGCGAAAGATCGGGATCGGCATGCGCCCCGTCGGGCGAGCGCAGCCTTTGCAGCGTGTCAGCGAGCCACGGTCCCGCCGTCACGCGTGACCAGTCGGCGACGGCGACATCCCCCGCGTCATCGGCGACCGCGGCGCCGGCAAGCATGCGCATCGCCGCGGCGAACGACAGTCCCTCGCGTTCCGCCAGTTGCTCCGCGTCGTGGAACTGCCTGATAGAGCGCTCGAGCCGTTCCCGGTCGATCTCCACCCACTGGCCGCGCAGCAGCACCAACGAATCGGTGCCCGCGAGCAAGGCGGCGATCTCCTTCGCGCTCAGCGCCTCGCCGTCCAGCGTCACCGCCATGCGAAAATCCAGCACGCCTTCGAGGCCTAGTGCCGACGGCTTGCGGGCACCGACTGTGCCGGTCACTTGCGGGCGCGGCGGACGGTTGGCGCGCCACGCGGGCGGCATGCGCACGACGACACCGGCGCGCTCGAGGTCAGGCACGCTGGCGAGCAACTGCGAGGCCTCGGCCGGAGTCCAGCGCAGCGGATGGAACAGCTCCCCTTTATCGAGCATCGGTCGCAGCCATTCGCAGGTCTCGGCGGCGCGCTGCACCGGCAGCAGCAGCGCCAGCATCCTGTCGCGATTGGCGGCGCCGGCGTACTCGCGCAACGCCTGGCCGAGCGGCACGTGCTGCGCGCGCGCCTGCGACAAGAGCTGCGTGGTGTAGGTGGCGAGAAAGGCGAACGGTGCGTCGGCGTCGCGCCGGTTCTCGGCCAGGTTGAAGTGCACGCGACCGACCAGGTTCCAGGCTGGACTGAGGCCCTTCAAGAAGCTCTGCAGATCGGTCTTTGCCGCGGCAAGCGACGAAGCGAGTGCGGCCGCGATCTCGCGCCACAGCATGCGCAGCACGTCGATCGTGAGGTACTCCGCCCCCGTCATCATCGGCGCCGTCAGCACGAGGGAGGCAAGATCGCTCTCGCCGGGAGGTTCGATGTCGGGAACACCAGTGCCTGACGATTGCAGGCACAGCGCGCCGACATAGCGACTGGCAAAGCCGCGCCACCAAAGGAACAGTGGCGGCAGGGCCTGCCCCAACTCGGCAGCGCCAAGCCGCAGCAGTCCATGGCCACTGCCGCGGGCAAATTCGCCAGCTAGGCGCGACACGGTCCGCTCATCGAGCTCCGCCGCATCGGCGGACTCTTCCAGCACCAGATGGCCGTGCGGCGTGAGACGCAGACTCGCGTGCGGCATGCCTCAAGCTACGATCGATCAAGGTCCGGCGGTCAAGGGTGATTCAGCGATCGCCGATGAAATGCAGCAGCGCCGCGTTGAACAGCGCGGGATCCTGCAGGAATGCGAAATGGCTGACATTCGGCAGGATCAGCAGACCGGCACCAGGAATGGTCGCAGCGATGTATTCAGTGTGCGCACGCTTGATCGCCTCGTCGTGGTCGCCGTCCACCACCAGCACCGGCGACCTGATCGACTTCAGTTGCGCATCGGTCCAGTTCGGCTCGGTCTCCCACATCTTGCTGATCTGCGCGACGAACGCATCGTACTCCTTCGGTGTCGCCGACTGACCTGCATACTCATGCCCGGCGCGTTCGATGTAGCGGGCGAAGGTCGGGTTCTTCTCCACGCCCTCCTGCACGCCGCTGGTGACCGTGTTGGCCGCAAACGCGAAGATCCTGCCGACGCGGTCGGGATGGCGGATGGCAAGGTCGAGGCCGAGGATGGCGCCGTCGCTCCAGCCGATCACGTCGGCCTTGGAGATGTGCAGCGTATCGAGCAGAGCCACGACATCGTCCGCCATAAGGTCGTAGCCATAGGGGCGGCTGTCGCGCGTGCTGCGGCCGTGACCGCGACTGTCCACCAGGATCACCATATGGTGCGGAGCAAGCGCCGTGACCTGGTGCCCCCAATAGTCCGAGTTGGCGAGGCCGCCGTGCAGCAGCACCACCGGCGCGCCCTGACCGATCGTCGCATAGTAGAGGCTGATGCCGTTGACCTTGGCGTGTCCCGTATGCTCACCGGCAACGGGTGGCGGCGTGGGCGGCAGCGTCTGCCACAGCGCGTCCGCCAGTGCGATGCGCAAGGGAAAGGCCAGCAGCAGCGATAGCAGCAGGCGGCGCATGGCCTTGGTTCCGCGATGTGACTTGCCGAACCGTTGGTCGCTACGTCCGTTCATATGATAGTCCTGTCATCACCACCATGACCCTGACCGACGACATTCCCGCCAGCGTCCCACGCGCCGCCCTGATTACCGGTGGGGCGCAGCGCATCGGTCGAGCCATCGCTCTGGGCCTGGCGGGAGCCGGCTTCGACATAGCGGTGCATTGCTACACCAGCCGCACCGCCGGCGTCGAAACGTGCGAGGCGATCCGCCACCTCGGCCGCCGCGCGACACTGTTGCCGGCTGATCTCACCGACGAGGCTCAGACACAGTCGCTGCTGCCGCAGGCAACTGCGGCACTCGGCGCGATCGGTGTTCTGGTGAACAACGCCTGCCCGTTCGAGCGCGACGAATGGAACGACACCACGCGCGCTTCCTGGGATGCGCACATCGGGCCCGGTCTGCGCGCTCCATTCGTGCTGATGCAGCATTTCGCCCGGTCGCTGCCGGCCGACGCGCAGGGCGTGGTGATCAACATGCTGGACCAACGCGTGTGGTCCATCACGCCGCACTTCGTCTCTTATACAGTTGCCAAGGCCGGCCTCTGGGCACTGACCCAGTCGATGGCGCTGGCGCTCGCACCACGCATCCGGGTGAACGGCATCGGCCCCGGCCCGGCACTGGCCAACACGCGACAGACCCAGGAGCAGTTCGTCCGGCAGTCCGCCTCGGTGCCGTTGCATCACGGTACAAGCCCCGACGAGATCGGCCGCGCGGTGCTCGCCATCCTTGCCCTGCCTGCGATGACGGGCCAGCTGCTGGCACTCGATGGCGGTCAGCATCTGCAATGGCAGTCCGGCCGTCACGGTCCGCCGCCCGAGGAGTAAGCGCGAATGGAAACCCAGCCGATCGCCAGCAGCGCCCGGGCACTCCGCCACATGTTCCTGCGCGACATGGTACTGAACGCCAGCATTGGCGTGCACCCGCACGAGCACGCGACGCCACAGCGGGTGCGGATCAACGTCGATCTCGGCGTCGAAGACGATGGCGCACGTTCCTTGTCACGCCAGCCGATCGGCCGCGACGAACTGGCCCGCGTGGTGGATTACGAGAAGCTGGCCGATAGCGTGCGTGGCATCGTCACGTCAGGCCATGTCCGGCTGGTGGAGACGCTGGCGGAGCGCATTGCCGAGACCTGTCTGAAGGATCGGCGCGTCCATATCGCACGCATTCGGGTGGAGAAACTTGATATCTTCGCAGATGCAGCATCAGCTGGCGTGGAGATTGAGCGCCGCCAAAGTGACTTGTCCACGTCCTGAAGGCGGAGCGCAGGGACAACAGTGGGATGGCGGAATGTGTTAATTCCGTTGCAGAATTCCGGCCAAGCATTTTCGAATTTCAATAGCTTAGCGACTGCCTAAATTTCTTGCAATCCTTGCGGACCCCAGTGTTTCCGCGGCTCTCACGCATCAGCGAGCAGCCCGGCCCACAGATTTATCCACATGATCGGTGGATCATCCGGCCCGACCCGAGACCCCCTGGCTGAATGCCTGCGAACCGGCCAATTATCACTCACCATGAGCGACCCGCCAGCCAGCCCGAATCCGACCGGCGCCGCTGCCATCGAGGCTGCGCTTGTCACCATGCCGTTCAGTCCGGGCGTGTATCGCATGCTCGATGCCAAGGGTGACGCGCTCTATGTCGGCAAGGCGCGCAGCCTGAAGAAGCGCGTGGCCGCCTATACCCAGGTTGGCCGGCTCGACGAACGGCTGCGGCGGATGGTGAACGAGACCGCCTCGATGGAGGTGATCACCACCCACACCGAAGCCGAGGCGTTGCTGCTCGAAGCCAACCTCATCAAGCGCCTGAAGCCGCGCTTCAACATCGTGCTGCGGGACGACAAGTCCTATCCGTGGCTTATGCTGACCGAGGACCACCCATACCCGCAGATCGCCAAACATCGCGGCGCTCAACTGCGCAAGGGCAGCTATTGGGGGCCGTTCGCCTCCGCCTGGGCGGTGAACCAGACAGTGACCGCGATGCAGCGGGTGTTCCTGCTGCGCTCATGCGCCGACACCGTGTTCGCCAACCGGACGCGGCCTTGCCTGCTGTACCAAATCCGGCGCTGCTCGGCGCCATGCGTCGGACGGATCAGCGAGACTGATTACGGCCGGCTGGTCGGCCAGGCGAAGGCGTTCCTCGCCGGCAAGTCGGCCACTGTCCAACGCGAACTCGCCGCCGAGATGGAGCAGGCCTCCGGCACGCTGGAATTCGAGCATGCCGCTGCGGTGCGCGACCGCATTCGCGCGCTGACCTTCGTGCAGAGCAGCGACGTGGTGAACCCGGCCAGCCTGCAGGATGCGGATGTGATCGCCGCTTGGCAGACCGCGGGCCAGACCTGCGTGCAGGTGTTCTTCGTCCGCGGCGGCCGCAACAACGGCAACCGCGCCTTCTTCCCTACTCACGCGAAGGCCGAGGAAGCGGGCGAGGTCCTGGCCGCCTTCATCGCGCAGTTCTACGACGACAAACCGCCACCGCCCTGCGTCGTGGTCAACCACGCGCTGCCCGAGCAGGACCTCGTCGCCGAGGCGCTGAGCCTGAAGGCGGAGCGCAAGGTGGAGATCCTGGTGCCTCAGCGCGGCGAGAAGCGCTTAGTGGTGCAGCACGCCGAGACCAATGCGCGCGAGGCACTGGAGCGCAAGCTGGCGGAAAGCGCGGGACAGGCGAAGCTGCTGGAGGGAGTTGCGCGATTGTTCGGGCTGCCGTCACCCCCGGATCGGATCGAGGTGTATGACAACTCGCACATCATGGGAACGAACCCATATGGCGTAATGATCGTCGCCGGCCCGGAGGGCTTCCACAAGGCGGCCTATCGCAAGTTCGGCATCCGTGGCCCGATCACCCCCGGCGACGACTTCGGCATGATGCGCGAGGTGCTGCAGCGCCGCTTCACCCGTGCACTGAAGGAGCAGGCGGAAGGCGCCACCGCGAGCGACTGGCCTGACGTGGTGCTGATCGACGGCGGCGCCGGGCAGTTGTCGGCTGCGCGCGACGTGCTTGCCGACCTAGGCGTGCAGGACGTGAAGCTGGTGGCGATCGCCAAGGGACCGGATCGCGATGCCGGCCGCGAGTGGTTCTATACAGATGGGATGGAGCCGTTCCAACTGCCGCCGCGCGATCCCGTGCTGTATTTCCTGCAGCGACTGCGCGACGAGGCCCATCGCTTTGCCATAACCACGCATCGCGCGGGACGCTCGAAGAACATCCGGCAGAGCGAACTCGATGAAGTTCCCGGCATCGGCGCCGCTCGCAAGCGAGCCTTGCTCAACCATTTTGGCTCCGCCCGTGGGGTGAAAATGGCAGGACTTGCCGACCTGGAGGCAGCACCGGGCATCAGCCACGAGACGGCGCGGCGGGTCTATGCGCATTTCCATCCGGGGGTGCGGATGGAGCAGGCATCGTAATCCTGTTCAGGTGACCTGCCGCAGCAGCCAGTAGAGTGAGCCCGCGAGCACCATGGCGGCTGGCAATGTCAGCACCCACGCCAACGCGATGCTGCGCACCGTGCTCCACTGCAAGCCTGACCCGTTCGCCAGCATGGTACCGGCGACCCCACTCGACAGAACATGCGTGGTCGAGACCGGCAGGCCGAAAGAATCAGCGGCGCCGATTGTCGCAGCGGCGACAAGTTCCGCGGCAGCACCCTGCCC
>Ga0070714_100004466_pt1 | contig 10539 bp, 8 predicted proteins | sample LARL83metaG_FD_65450 | JGI IMG/M metagenome (GOLD analysis project Ga0070714, IMG submission 65450) | Corn, switchgrass and miscanthus rhizosphere microbial communities from Kellogg Biological Station, Michigan, USA - LAR L8-3 metaG | ecosystem: Host-associated > Plants > Roots > Rhizosphere ... | reverse complement strand
GCCAGCTCGTCCTCGCTGTCCCCGCCCCCGTCGTCGCCGACGCGCTCGGCTTCCACCACACCACCACCACCCGCCAGCACGTCAAAGCGGGCGCCACCTGGAGCCGGTACGTCGCAGGCGACCGGCCGGACCAGCAGCCCCGCGATGTCCACGGTGACTAACGGCGCCGCGGGCACCGGCCGCAGGACCCCAGATGTCCTCTGGCCGAGGACATCCGCCCGGCAGCAGGCAGACAGCACCTGCCAGGACATCATGAGCACGCGTCCGCCATCAGAGGACACGATGGGCTGGCGGGCATATGACCAGCCGGCTGCACCTGGGCGCGAGCAGATCGCCCCGCTCCTGGAGCAGCTGGCCGGCCTCACCCACGACGCCGCCACCCCGCTCGCCGGGCTGGCCGCGGTCCGCGCCGCTGCCGCCTGCATCGAGCGCGCCGAGCTAGTCCTTATCCAGGCCGCCCGGGACGGCGGCGCGACCTGGCAGCAGATCGCCGCTGCACTGGGCATCAAGACCAGGACCGGCGCGCAAAAACGCCACGCCGACCTGTCCCGCCGCTGGCCGCGTCCACCAGCACAGGACATCATTGTCCCGCAGACGCCGCCGCAACGCCGGCCAGACCCGGCACAGCCGGCACCAGCGCCGGCCGCCGCCGCGAGAGCTCGCGGCTCCGCAGACCCGGCGGTCCCGCCAGCCGTCTCCCCGCATATTCCTGGACCGGCCCCGGCGCACACCCGCCCCGCACCACGAGCACCCCAGCCCGGCACCGGCACCACGCATCCGCCGGACCCGGACATCACACCCGGGATCATCGGCAACGGCCAGTACGACATCGTCAAGGCACCCGACCACGCCGATACCCGGGCCTGGCACGTGCTGGTCGGCGGCCGACGCGCCGGCCTGGTCCGCCCCACCTGGCGCGGAGAACGAGGCCGGCACGGCTGGGAGGCAGTCACCAACATCGGCATGGCACTCCCAGCGACCGGGACCGGCAGGGTCACCGCCGCAGGCAACGCCCGCACCCGCGACGCCGCCGCCGTCAGCTTGCTCCGCACGCTGCTACGGGACCAGGAAAACCAGCGCAGGAAGAAGCCGCCATGCCCAGCATGAACCTGGACGTCGTGGACGCCGCCGAACTCGCCGAGCTCCTGCAATTCCTCACCGGCTGGATCGCCACCGACCCCGCCCGCCTCGCCCCATCCCTGCTCGCATTCGTCGGCCACCCCTCCTACGGCCTGCCGCAGCTCCGCAACGACCTGAACCGCTTCACCTTCCTGCTCGGCGGCAATGACGGCGAACCACTCTTCCAGCCCGGCCCGTTATACGCACTACGCCCACCGTCGCCCGGCCCCTCTCATCACAGCCGGTAACACGAAATCAGGCTGACCGCCAAACACGTCACGAACGAATACGAGCGTTCACCAGTCGGCCGGTACCCGTCCTCAGCGCAACCCTGGAAAGGCACATGGCGACCGTCCTCTTCGGTGCCGCAAAATGCACCAACATAAACAGCGCTATTTCCGCGCCAGGCGCTACCAGCCATCACCGGCATAAAATGGCACCACGCGGCACGCGTAAGGATAAGCCTTCCGCGGCCGGGGACCTCGGCAGGGCAGGCAGGCCGCGAAGACCCGCGGTCAGGTCAGTGGCGGTCGCAAGAAGCCGGACCGGCAGAAGCGCACCGGCGGCGCGCAGCAGGGCTCGCTGCGCGCCGCAGTATGCGGGCGGCGGCACGGGCTCGTGGCGGCCTCGCATGAGTTGCGGCAACACCCGCCGCCCACAGCGCGGTCAGCTTCCCAGTCGCACGCTTGCAGCCATAACAGACCCGTGCCAGAGAAGGCCCGGAACGCAGGGCTGGAATCCGGGATCTGCGCCCATTCCGCATTCCGGCCTGATTCCCGGCCGGGTGCCGGCTGCGGATGCTGCCGCCTGCCAGGCTGTCCCGAAGCCGGGCCGTCCTTATCCAGTGGTCCGGCCGGGGACGGCGCCCAGGAAGTGCCCGGCGGCCGGGAATGCCGTGCTGCGGCGGCGCAGCCAGGGGCCGCTCGATGCCGTCCTGGCCCTGGATGCCAGCACCTTCAGCCTTCGCCTAATCTGCGGCAAGTCCCAGTCAGCCGGCAGATCGTCCGAGCCGCACCCGAACGGCCGTTCTTGTCGCCGGCGTGTGCGCCAGTACCCACCGTCGGATCACATGCAGCCACGGCGACGGGGTTCACACGGTGGCGTCGGACGAGCGGCACGAAAGGCGATGGCAAGAGTAAGGGATAACGGACCGTTATCACTCCTTGGGCTCTTGCGGGGATGCGTTGCCGACGTCTGCGCCCTGCTCCAGCCACGCAACGACTTGCAACGATTGCTCCAGTTTCTGTTGGTAGGCATCGGGCCACCTGGCGGCCAGCTCCCGGCGGATGGTGACCGCTTCCTCGATCGCGGCCAGCGCGGCCTCCCGCCGCCCCAGGCTGGCGCACAGGACCGACCGGTTGTTCAGCGAGCTGGCCAGTCCGGGCCGGAACGCGTCCGGGCGGGCCGCGGCCAGCTCGTGGTAGATCGGGGCGGCTTCCTCGATCGCGGCCAGCGCGTCCTCCGCCCGGCCCAGGTCGGTCAGCCGGACCGCCAGGTTGTTCAGCGAATCGGCCAGTCCGGGCCGGAACGCGTCCGGGCGGGCCGCGGCCAGCTCCCGGCGGATGGTGACCGCTTCCTCGATCGCGGCCAGCGCGTCCTCCCGCCGCCCCAGGTCGCCCAGCCTGGCCGACAGGTTGGTCAGCGACATGGCTAGTCCGGGCCGGAACGCGTCCGGGCGGGCCGCGGCCAGCTCCCGGCGGATGGTGACGCTTCCTCGATCGCGGCCAGCGCGGCCTCCCGCCGCCCCAGGCTGGCCAGCGAGTTCGACAGGTTGTTCAGCGAATCGGCCAGGTCGGGCCGGAACGCGTCCGGGCGGGCCGCGGCCAGCTCGCGGCGGATGGTGACCGCTTCCTGGATCGCGGCCAGCGCGTCCTCCGCCCGGCCCAGGTCGGTCAGCCAGAGCGCCAGGTTGTTTAGCGCCATGGCCAGGTCGGGGCCGAACGCGTCCGGGCGGGCCACGGCCAGCTCCCGGTAGATCGGGGCGGCTTCCTCGATCGCGGCCAGCGCGGCCTCCCGCCGCCCCAGGTCGGCCAGCCGGATCGACAGGTTGTTCAGCGAGTTGGCCAGTCCGGGCCGGAACGCGTCCGGGCGGGCCGCGGCCAGCTCCCGGTAGATCGGGGCGGCTTCCTCGATCGCGGCCAGCGCGTCCTCCCGCCGCCCCAGGCTGGCCAGCGAGTTCGACAGGTTGGTCAGCGAATCGGCCAGTCTGGGCCGGAACGCGTCCGGGCGGGCCGCGGCCAGCTCCCGGTAGATCGGGGCGGCTTCCTCGATCGCGGCCAGCGCGGCCTCCGCCCGGCCCAGGTCGGTCAGCCGGACCGACAGGTTGTTCAGCGCCCTGGCCAGGCGGTTGGGCGCGTCCGGTTCTCCGCCGAGGGCGTCTGCCCGGTACTGGGTGACTTGCTGGCTGATGAGGGTGGCGGCCAGGGCGGCCAGGCCGGTGCTGCGTTCGGGGAGCTGGCTGACAAGCGTGACGGCTGCTTCTGGTTGCGGGCAGTGGGTCAGGGCGAGATCGAGCAGGTCGGGTAGCCGACTCGACGGGCTGTCAACCGCGGCCGTGAACATGACGGGGAGATGGGCGTCCAGCAGCTGGCGCAGCGCTTCACGGACCGGAGGGCGAGTATCAGCGTGGGTCAGTTCGGCGAGCAGCTGCTCAAGCTGTTCTGGTCTGTCGGCATTGGCGTACCCGGCGAGGAGCAGATCGCTCAGCTGCGCGCACGTCGCGAGGAGTTGCTCGGCCAGCAGGTCGGGGCGCAGCGGCGCGATCCAGGGCGGGTCGCTGCCGGGTAGAGCTCGCGCATCCAGGTGGCTACCGCGGCGCGGGCTCCGGCGGCCGCGTCCGGTGCGAACTCATCGATGATCGTCATGGCCTGCGCTGCTGTGTTCTCGGTAGGCGGGGCGAGCAGCGTCGCTACGGTGACGGCCTGCTGACGGGTCCGGGCCCCGCCGGTAGGCACACCGGTAGGGAAGGTGGCGGCCCAGCGGTCCCGTTCGCGGTCCAGGACGGCATCCAGGATCCGCTCGCGTATCGCATCACCGGTGGTGGGAACCTGCGCGCCGCAGACGGTGAGCAGGGCGTGCATGTGGACCAGCAGCGGATTGGCGAACGCCGGGTCGGCCAGCCTCACCGGCCCGGCCGGTGTGACCGGATCTGGCACGTGCGCGGCGAACGCAGCCAGCGCGCGGGTGTGCTGGTCGGCGCGGCTGGCGGGCGTGAGTTCGCCGTCGCGCAGTTCGAGCGTCGGGTCGGCCAGCTCGGCGACGGCCCGGCTGGTGCGCTGGTTGAGGGTGTCCCACCAGCCGGTGGTGTGCCGGGCCAGTAGCAGCAGCCGGACCGGCGGGATCCCGGGCGGCCAGTAGCTCACCGCGTGGACCAAGTCCGCGAGCAGCGGGACGTTGAGGTCGGCGTCGTCGATGACCAGCAGCGTCGGCCGGTCGAACTCCAGCTGCGCCCGCCCGCCCGGGGCCTTCGGGTCGGCGATACCGGCCTGCCAGCCCTGGCCGGCCATCCGCACGCACGCCTCGGCGGCCAGCCGGGTCTTCCCGGATCCGCCCGCCCCGGTAATAAGCCGCAGCGCCGGTGCGGTGCCGTTCACGCACCACTCTTCCAGTGTGACAAGGTCACCGTCACGGCCTGCGAACGGCACGATCCCGTACTCCGGCAGCAGCAAACGCGTCGGCTCCCGTCCCAACCGCGGCGTCGCCGCCCGGTACGGCGGGGCCAGCGCCAGCGACGTCTCGGCGGTGACCGCCAGCCGCAACCGCGGCCCCACCCCGGCCAGGCCGTCCGCACTCACCTCGAGCAGCCCGCCCAGCTCCGCGCCGTCCAGCAGCGGCGCGACCGAGGCGGCCACCACGCGGTCCGCGCCGAAGCGGGCGGGGTCGATGACTACCACCCCCACTAGGAACGGCCCGGCGAACAGGGCCGCCCCCGACATCCCCGCCCACGGGGAGCCGCTCGCCTGGCCAGCCGGGGCAGCGGTCTGCACGGTCACCGCGCACAGCCCAGCCTTCACCGTGGTGACCGGGGCGATGAACCCGAACAGCTGCTCGCTGTCACGGACCCGATCCGGGCGTTCCTGCGCCCAGGGGAAGCCGACCGCGCTCACCGCGATCGGCTCCACCCCGTCCACCCGGCCCCAGCGCGGCCCCGGGCTCCCCGGCGGCAGCGGCGGCACGTCCCCCGCCAGGCCGATCAGCGCCACGTCCGCGGATTCCTCGCGCCACAGCACCGAACCGCGCGTCCAGGCCCGTTCGCCCAGCGGCCGCAGCTCGCAGCGGCCAGCGTCCCCCTCCCCGGCGGTCACCTGCGCCTGCTCGCGGACCGGCAAGCCTGTGACCACATGCCCAACGGTAAGCACCGCCGTCTCGGTCACCCGGTAACCAGACCCGACACGCCCGGGGCCGTTCACCGGCTTGACGAACACCTCCATGACGCGATGACGATCGAACCCCATGCGCACCCCCTCCGATGCCTCACGCCCACGGCTGAGCTCGGTTACCGGCCAGAGTGCGCCTTAAGGAGGCCGCTCGTCCACCTCGTCAGCGACTTGCCAGGACTCTCCGGAGGCTGTCACCGGTGTCAGCGCGAGCGTTACCTTCTGCGTCGACTCACTGGCCACGCTCGCCGAAGCACCGGCCTCAACCACCCAAAAACGGATCCCCGCCTTACCCCCGCCCTCATGGCGGGTCATCAGCGTGAACTCGATATTCACCGGGCCAACGTTGAACTGCAGCTGCGGATCCTTCGCCAGCGCCGCCGTACGCAACTCCGCCCGCAACGCGCCGATGAAATCAGCAAGCGGCAGGCCTTTCGGCTCATCGGCCATCGAACCTCCGATCCGCCCAGGCAGTCAGGAGTCTCGCACGCCTGGCAGCACACCGATACCACCAGCAATGACAACTGCCGTCAAGGCCATTTTCCGGGAGCAGCGACCACCGACGAAACGACCGGATAATGGCCGGTTATCCGGTACAACGCAGGCGCCCGCCGGTGATCACGCGGGAGGCGGCCCGCCGCCGGGCGTGCGACTCGGGCACGTTATCCGGTACATCGGGTGCGGAGGAGCGACGACGGGGAAGATCATGCCGCTGTGCGAGTGGGGCACATGCACGATCCCGGCCGTGGCCGGCGCCTTCTTGTCCTCGCCGCGGTACGTCAAACGGAGTACCCGCCGCGGCTATGCCGACAGCCCCGGACACTGGCGGCTCGCTACAGATAGTGACAGTCGCCAGTCGCGCGGCACGCGATATCCGGTCAGGCGCGTTCCAAGTGCGGGCCTGATTCGCTGGCTATAGCTCAGAGTTGGATGTTCTGGACAAGGGTGCGCGGCGGGTTGACTGGAATTGGTCGTAGGGTTGGGTCGTGGTTTTAGTGTCGCGGCGGCAGGCGGAGGTCCTCGAGGAGCTCGAGGAGTGGCGCGAGGACGTGCGCGAGCGCGGGATCGGGTCCCGCGTGGTGCTGCTGGTGGCGCCGGCCGGGTGGGGGCGCTCGGCGGTCCTGGCCCGGTTCCGGGCTGCGGTCGAGGCGGCGGGCGGGCCGGTGACGGTTGTTGCCGGGATTGACGGGAACCTGCCCGGGGGCCGGGCGGTGCAGGCGGCCGCGCTGCGGAAGGCTCTGGCGGGTATCGCGCCGCCGTCGCGGACTGCTGAGCTGCTGGATGTGGATACGGCGGCGGGCCAGGCCGGGCTGGGCCTGGATGTGGCGAGCTGGTTCGTGCCGGGGCTCGGGGCCGCTGTGTCGGTGACGGGGCTGTCGCGGCTGCTGGGGGCGGCGGCCCGGGGACGGGATGATAGCCCGGCGGGTGAGGCGGGCGCGGTGGCCCGCGCGGCCCGGGCGGTGGCGGCGGTCTCGGTGAAGGTCCCGGTGGTGGTCGTCCTGGATGATGCCGACCTGCTGGATCCGGGCCTGGCCCAGGCGATGATCGGCGGGCTGGCCGGGCGGTATGACGGGCGGGTCCTGGTGGTGGCGGCCGCCCGCCCGGGCAGTGACCTGGTGGCCGGGCTGGTCAAGGAGGCCGGGCCTGATCTGGCCGGGCGGGTCCGTCGGGCTGACGCGGACCCGGGCATGGATTACTCCGACCGGGTGGAGCTGGCGCGAGAGCTCCTGCCGGACCTGCCCGTCCAGGCGACCGAGCGGGTCGCGCGGCGGACGGCCACGTTCGGGGAGGTCTTCGCGGTCGCGGCCGCCGATAGGGTGGCCGGCCTCGGCCCCGATGCGGAGGGCGGGGAGGCGGCCGCGGCGGCGGATGCGGTGATCGACGCAGTGCTGGACCGGGCGGTGCCCTCGCGGGAGGCGGCGGTCTTGTCCTGGGCAGGCGGGGCGCTGCACGAGGTGCAGGTAGAGGCGTGCCTGCGGGTCCTGGGCGCCGGCCGGGCCGGTGAGGATGCTTACGTGCGCCGGGCCGGGCCGCTGGCCTGCCTGGCCGACCCGGCGTCGCGGCGGTGCGCGGAACAGGCCGCCGCGTTCTCGGCCCGGCAGCGCTCCGAGCTGGCCGGGGCGGTCCTGGAGGCGGCCCAGCAGGTCGTGGCCGATCCCGGGGCCGGGCTGGCGGACCGGGTGGTGGCCCGGCAGGCGGTGCACCGGATCCGCGCCGACATCGATCCCGCCCTGCGGGGCCGGCTCCCGGCGGTGCAGCGGGCGCTGATCCGCGGCCTGGAAACCCTGGGCGATCCGGAGGCCGCCTGGCAGGTCGCCGGGCAGGCGCTGGCCGAGACGCTTTCCGGTGCCGCCGGGCGGCAGGATCTGCTGGTGGCCTACCTGCGGCTGGCCCGGACCCGGCCTAAGTCCGGGCACCCGGACCCGCTGGCCCAGGAGGCCATCGGCGCGGCCCTGGCCGCGGGGGCGGCGGTGGGGCTGGAGGCCCGGGTGTGGGCCGCGGCCGACCTGCTGGGCCGGGACGGCGACCGGGAGCAGGCCCTGGCCCTCGCCGGGCAGGTCACCGGCGAGCTGGAGGGCCAGACCAGCCTGGGCGAGACCGGTGACCAGTGGCGGCTCCTGCTCGCCTTCGCCGCCGGGAAGGCCGGGCGCCCCGCCCTCACCCAGCGGCTCCTGGCCCCGATGCTCGCCAGCCGCACCGCCAGCCGCGAGAAGGCCGCCCAGGTGGTCCTGCGCGCCGTGGACGGGCCGCACGCCGACATCCGGCTGCAGATCATCCTGCTCCAGGCCGAGCTCGAAACCACCCCCGCCACCGCTGAGGATGACCTGCTCCGCCTCCACACCGCCCTCGCCGCCGCCTACGACAACCTGGGCATCTACCCGCTGGCGCTCAGCCACGGCCGCCAGGAGCTCGCTCTCCGTCAGCACCTCAAGCACCCGGACCACCCCGGCACCCTGATGGCCCGGAACAACATCGCGTACTTGACTGGTGAGTGCGGGGATGCGGCCGGGGCGCTGCGCCTGTCTATCGCGCTGCTGCCCGACCAGGAGCGGGTTCAGGGCCCGAATCACCCCGACACCCTGACCACCCGGAGCAATATCGCGCGCTGGACGGGTGAGTGCGGGGATGCGGCCGGGGCGCTGCGCCTATTCACCGCGCTGCTGCCCGACCGCGAGCGGATCCTGGGTCCGGATCACCGGGGCACTCTGATCATCCGAGGCAATATCGCGTACTTGACTGGTCAGTGCGGGGATGCGGCCGGGGCGCTGCGCCTGCTCACCGCGCTGCTGCCCGACCAGGAGCGGGTTCAGGGCCCGAATCACCCCGACACCCTGATCATCCGAGGCAATATCGCGCGCTGGACGGGTGAGTGCGGGGATGCGGCCGGGGCGCTGCGCCTGTTCACCGCGCTGCTGCCCGACGGGGAGCGGATCCTGGGTCCGGATTACCCGGTCACCCTTATCGTCCGAGGCAGTATCGCGAACTTGACTGGTCAGTGCGGGGATGCGGCCGGGGCGCTGCGCCTGCTCACCGCGCTGCTGCCCGACCAGGAGCGGGTTCAGGGCCCGGACCACTCCGACACCCTGACCACCCGGAGCAATATCGCGCGCTGGACGGGTGAGTGCGGGGATGCGGCCGGGGCGCTGCGCCTGTTCACCGCGCTGCTGCCCGACCGGGAGCGGGTCCTGGGCCCGGACCACCCCGACACCCTGGCCACCCGGAACAACCTCGCGTACTGGACCGCGCAGGTCCAGCACGGGTCACGCGGCGAACCTGAAACGCCACCGCTAGCTGAACTAGGCAGGCTCGCTGATGATGCCGTGGCAGAAGGCGACACGACCGCGGCGGCCTCCTACTGCGAGCAGATGGTGGCGGCGGCGGAACAGGCGTTCGGGCCCGAAGATACCCGGCTGGCCGGGTACCTGCGCCGGGCCGCCGGCATCCTCGCGGCGGCAGACCGGGACGCCCAGGCCATCGAGGCACTGAGCAGAACCGTCACCATCAACGACCGCTACGGCTCGGAAACCGCCGAAGCCGCCAGCGACTACCGCAACCTCGCCGGACTGCAGCAGCGGAACGGCCTGCAACAGGAAGCACAGCAGAACCTCGTCCGCGCCCGCGAAATCGAGACACGCCACAGCAAGTCCGCCGGGAAGAACGGGCTATAAGATCTGTGATGGCTCACCGAATGATCGCCGCCCGGCCCCAGCCACAGGCCATAGCGGAACGACGAAGTGCATAGGCATCATGAATGGCTTACATGTGCGCCAATTCATCACGGTGACCCAGCCTAGATGTGCGCACCGAATCGATATGCACCGAATGTCCGGTTGCCGCGCCCACTGGAATTCACTCTCTGTAACAGCCAATCTCCGCGCCAAGGGTTGTCGTTTGCTTGTACTAACAGCGACATATCCATGAAGCCGTCGCTGCCGACACCGGGCGTGCGGGCGAGCGGGTCGACGTATGGACGTTGCGCGCCATGAGCATCGCCGTCGAGGCGTTCGCCCATCGTTGTACCGGATAACCGGCCATTATCCAATCGTTTCGCCGACCGGTCGCTGTTCCCGGAAATAGAACAGCAGCTAAACACAAAACAGTCGCGGGAGCGCTAGCTGGTGGACGCCGATGTCGGACCCGGTCGCAGTGACGATGACGTCGCCCTGAACGGCGACATGCACCGATTCGGGTAGGTCCAGCGGAGGCACAAGCGGGGCGCCGTCGGCCAACCGCCACACGCGCACCGTGCGGTCACTTTCGCCGCTGACGATGACCGGGGTGCCGTCCGGCAGCGACCCGACCGCCACCGCCTCCACCGGGCCGTCGTGGCCGGTCAGCGGCTCCCCGACCGGGGTGCCGTCGGCCAGCCGCCACACCCGCACCGTGCCGTCACGGAGGCCACCGCCGCTGACGATGACCGAGGTGCCATCCGGCAGTGCCGCGACCGCCACCGCCGCTACTCCCCAGCCGGTGTGGCCGGTCAGCGGCTCCCCGACCGGGGTGCCGTCGGCCAGCCGCCACACCCGCACCGTGCCGTCACCTC
>Ga0070714_100004465_pt1 | contig 10540 bp, 9 predicted proteins | sample LARL83metaG_FD_65450 | JGI IMG/M metagenome (GOLD analysis project Ga0070714, IMG submission 65450) | Corn, switchgrass and miscanthus rhizosphere microbial communities from Kellogg Biological Station, Michigan, USA - LAR L8-3 metaG | ecosystem: Host-associated > Plants > Roots > Rhizosphere ... | reverse complement strand
GGGCATACATCCAGACCGTCGGTAGTATCGGGCTCATCATTCTATCGCTAGGCGGGTTGCACGAATTAACCGGCAAGCCCGATGATCCGATCGTCAATCCGCTGATGAAAGTCGTGGCCGAGGAGATGCCCAAGTATGTCAAAGCGCCCGCAGTGGTGCTGTTTCGTTACATGCCCTACCGCAGCAGCGTGCACGAGGAACCGGTTTACAATATCGACACGGTAAACCCGGACGATTCGCCGGTGATCCGGGCGCAGGATCTGGGTGCGCGGGATCACGAGATTTTTGAGTATTACGCGCGCCGGCAGCCGGAGCGGCGGTTTTATTTGTTCGATCGGACCGAGGAGACGATCTATCCGCTCGGGACCGCGAAGGAAATGGCGCGGGAAGATTCGAGAAGAAAATAAATGTGAAGAATTGAATTGGGTGGCACGGGCTACCAGCCCGTGATTTCGAATTCGAATCACGGGCTGGTAGCCCGTGCCACTAAAGCTGTCGTTCTGAAAAGAAGATTCTGCCTGATTCTTGAGCGCCAGATCCTTAATCGTGACATCTAGCCACTCATTGCGCTGGTGTCCGTATTGCGAATGTCCAGGCGTCGCCCGTTCGTGGCGAAAATCCTCGGGGAAATCAGCCGCATTTTTGTTAATCGGAATTTCATCGCTGCGCCCAGGACGCCGAATCCGTAGCGCACACTACGCCTGAATGAAATCGAGCTTGCTTCCGGGATGTATCGCGTGGGGCAGGACAACTCGCCGATGCGGAAGCCGAAATAGTGCGCCTGCGTGATCATTTCATTATCGAAAACAAAATCATCGCTATTTTCCTCCAGGGGCAATCCCTCGAGCAGTGGCCGCGAGAAGGCGCGATAACCGGTGTGATATTCCGACAGTTTCGCGCGCATTACGAGATTTTGAATGAGCGTGAGCACGCGATTGGCGATGTATTTATAAACGGGCATTCCGCCACCAATGCTCGAGCCGCACAAGATGCGAGAACCGAGGACGAGATCGTACTGCCCACTCGCCACCATCGAGGCCATCGCGACCACTAACTTCGGCGAATACTGATAATCCGGATGCAGCATGACGACCACATCCGCGCCGAGCCGAAGCGCCTGGGTGTAGCAGGTCTTCTGGTTTCCGCCGTAGCCCCGGTTTTTCTCGTGGCGAATCACATGCAAGCCGAGACGCCGCGCCACTTCCACCGTCTGATCACGGCTGGCATCGTCCACGAGAATCACCTGGTCGACATACCCTTCGGGAATCTCGCGCAATGTGCGCTCGATGGTTGCCTCGGCGTTGTACGCGGGCATCACCACGACCAGTGTTTTTCCGTGGATCACGCGGCACAAAATAGCAGCCAACGCATAAGGTACAAGCTATTTCATCGAACGTGCTGATCGAGGGCGGCTTGGTCAGCAGCATCACGGAATGGAAGAGGTCCGCAATGCGGACCCTACAAGACTGGCTTGGAACTCGGGAGAGCCAGATCCTTCACGTGTACGTTCTGGATGACACTGGACTCTCCAAGCCGGCGATTTTATTGACCGGTGCGAATGATCTCTCGCAGATCACTTGCTCTGCGATGGCGAGCGTTCTAAGTTCAGCGTCTCATGCCGCCAGCACTTCGTAAGGTCGCTTGCATACTGCTCCTGGGCGCGGGGATCGCGCTTTGGGGTGTCTGGCTGCACTTTGCTTTACCCACGCGGCTGCAACTTGGATTGCTGGCCGCCGTGTTCGTTATCGCGATGGTGCCCGAAGTCTCCCGGAGATTCTCGGGATGGCTGGATCGGATTCGCCATCCATCGGCCGCGGTTCGCCGGATTACTGCGATTGCTATTTTTGTATTAGGAACGGTTTACCTTGCGACGACGGGGTTTGTGCAGCATCGCGAGCTTTTTCCGCGGTATCACGATGAGAACATGCATCTTCTCCAGATGCGGTTTCTCTCGACGGGCCGGTTGTGGACGGCGTCGCATCCGATGTCGGATTTCTTCGAGAGCTTTCATACGATCGTGACCCCGGTATATGCCTCGATGTATTTTCCCGGCACGGCGATCATGTACGTGTGGGAGATCTGGCTGGATACGCCGCATTGGCTGGGGCCGGTGGTCGTTTCGGGGTTGTGTCTTTCGCTGCTCTATCTGATCGTGACGGAGCTTCTGGATGATGCCGTCGCGGGATTACTGGCGGCGGTGTTCCTGCTAAGCGTGCAGCAGTTCCGGTATCTGTCGATGGTCGTCATGTCGCATCTGAGCCTGATCGGGCTGGGGCTGGCGCTGGTGTGGGCGTATCTGCATTGGCGGAAAAAACAGGATTGGCGATGGGCGATGGCGATCGGCGCGCTAGCGGGGTGGGCGGCGATCACCCGGCCGGTGGATGCGATCTGTTACGCAGCGCCGGTCGGTCTGGCGATGCTGGCGAATATGCGCCATCGGCCCCGGCGAGAGATTTTGCGCACGATCGCGCTGATCGGAATTTGCGCAGCGCCGTTTCTCGCGGCGCAGTTCATCTTCGATAAAGGCGTGACCGGGCATTTCCTCAAGACGCCGTATCAGCTTTACACCGAGCAATCGTCACCGGAAGTCGCATACGGGTCGCTGAGTCTGGACAGCACAGTCATTCCGCATACGAACCTCCAGCAAAAAATATTTTATGACATGCGATTCAATCGCCCGGCGCTGGAGAAGAGTGCTTCGATGTCGCCCGTGGCGTTTTGGCTGAAGGCAAAATTCCCGGTGCTGATGACCAACGGTTTGCCATGCGCCGCGATGCTGATACTGCTGCCGATTGGTTTTCTGGCGCTCGGGCGGAAATCATCGTGGGTGCTGTTTGGGATGCTGCCGGCATATATCGTCGGTTATGCATTTTTCGCGTTTCTTCTGCCGCACTATTGCGCGGTTCCCGCGCCGGCGCTGGCGCTGCTGGCCGTGCTGTGCATCCCGGCGGTATGCGCGGCATTCCCATCGCTGCGCGATTATTTTCAAACGACGCTCACGCTGGCGCTGCTCGTCTTGTCGATATTTTCTCTGCACGAATTTACGGGAGCGCTTGACGACATTTATACGACACCGCTGATGCGCAGCATCGCGCTGGAGATGCCGGCATACGTGAAACCGCCAGCGGTCGTGCTGTTTCATTACACCGAAGGCCACGAGAACGTGCACGAGGAGCCGGTGTTCAATCTGGACACGGTCAATCCCGATGAAGCCCCGGTGATTCGGGCGCAGGATCTGGGACGCCCGATCCCATTCGGCGACGTCACGTTTGGCGAACGTGACAAGGAGCTGTTCGCGTATTACGCCCGCACGCAACCCGATCGGAAGTTTTATTTGTTCGATCGAGCGGAGCGACATGTGACCTATCTCGGAACGGCGACGGAACTGGCGGAATATTTCCATCTGGATTTGACGAAAGGGCCCGGTTGATTCGGATGCCGGTTGTTCATTTCCAAATCTTCGCGATAGAATTCCCGGCCACATGTCTGAATCACTGGAATATGATTTTGTCGTGATCGGTACCGGCCCGGGTGGAGAAGGCGCTGCGATGAAAGCCGCCAAGGCGGGCAAGCGCGTGGCGGCGATCGAGCAGTTCACGCGCGTGGGCGGGGCGTGCATCAACTGGGGCACGATCCCGAGCAAGGCGCTGCGCCGGGCGATCTATCACATGGATCTGATTTCGCAGAGCCCGGTGTATAAACGGCTGGATGTCGCGCCGGATTTTTCGCTGCCGGAAATGCTGCAGAACACGGCGGAAATTGTCGACATGCAGGCGGAGATGCGGCAGAATTTTTATGATCGCAATGACGTCGCGCTGATCCCCGGACGGGCGCGCTTTGTCGATGCGCATACGATTCATGTGGAGAACGGAGACGGGGGGAAGAAAGTCATTAAGGCAGCGGCATTTGTCATCGCGACGGGGGCGCGGCCTTATCGGCCGAAGGATCTGGATTTCAATCATCCGCGCATCCGTGATAGCAATACGATTCTGACGATGGACTACACGCCCAAGACCGTGGCGGTTTACGGCGCGGGGGTGATTGGCTGTGAATATGCTTCGATGCTGCGGGTGATGCGCTGCAAGTTGACGCTGATTAATACGAAGGATCGGCTGCTGGATTTTCTGGATGAGGAGATCACCGATGCGCTGAGCTATCACTTCGCCGATAAGGGCATCCGCATCATGCACCAGGAGGAGTATGAAAAAATCGAGGCACATAACGATTACGTCGCGATTCATCTCAAGAGCGGAAAGCAAGTGAAGGCGGATGTGCTGGTGTGGACCGCCGGTCGAATGGGCAACAGCGATGACATGGGTTTGGAAACGGTCGGTGTGGTGACGGACAAGCGCGGAAATATTCAGGTGAATCGTAATTTTCAGACGGCGCAGCCGCATATCTATGCGGTGGGTGATATCGTCGGCCCACCGGGGCTGGCGTCGGCGTCATACGATCAGGGGCGATTCGTCGCGACGCATTACGTCGATCCGACGACTGATCGCAAATTGATCGAAGATATTCCGGCTGGGATATACACCTTGCCGGAGATTTCCTGTCTTGGAAAAACCGAGGCGCAACTCACCGCCGAAAAGGTGCCGTACGAGGTCGCCAAAGCCAAATTCAACACGCTCGCACGAGCGCAGATCACCGGACAAAAAGTGGGCATGCTGAAGATGCTATTCCACCGGGAGACACTGGCGCTGCTGGCGATTCACTGCTTCGGCGAAAACGCCGCGGAGATCATCCACATCGGGCAGGCGATCATGTCGCAGCCACCGCCGAATAACACGATCGAGTATTTCGTGAGCACGACATTTAATTATCCAACGATGGCGGAAGCGTATCGGGTGGCGGCGCTGGATGGGATGGAGAGGCTGTGAGAGGTGGCATTCTTTTCTATGCCATCTTCCGAGTGTTAAATCCGAAATTCGAAATTCGAAATTCGAATCAATGTTGAAATTCGAACTTGATTCGAGTTTCGAGTTTCGAGTTTTTAAATCAGCCCCTGCCGTCTTATCGCGACCATGAACGGCTGCATCGCGCGGCCGGGGCATTCGGTGCTGACGATTTCCTGGTGCGTCTTGATGCGCGAAATCGGGAGGCGGTAATAGTTCCGCAGCGCTAAGCCGAATTGTTGCACCTTCTGTTTTTGGGCTGTCGTCATCGTCTGCAGATCGAAATTCCCGAGCACGACGACGCCGACATTATGCTCATTGTTGTAGCGAACGTGCTGGCCCTGATATTTCGTGCTGCGCAGTTGCCAGACCCGGCCCATGCGGTCGATGCCGTAGTGGTAGCCGATGTCCTGGAAATTTCTATCCCAATGATATTTCCGCACGCCTTCGAGATGCTGCGCGGTTTCATTGTAATCTGTGGCATAGAACGGCTTGGGGTCGCCGCTGTGATGAAATGTAATCAGCGCTACACCGTTCATTGGATCAACGCGCTTGAGATCGGGGCCGTAGCGTGTCCAGGCGCGCCGCGGAATGACTCCAGCGATTGGAGAAGGCTCGATCGGCATCGGCTGCGCGGGTGGGGCGATTGGCGCAGCGCGCGGAGGAAATGGACTTGGCAATTCAACTTCGGTGTCGCGATCACTGGGTCGCGGGCCCCCGCATCCCGTCACAAGCGCGGCACCACTTATCCCCAACGCCTGAAGAAATCGGCGCCGGGAAAGACCGTGCGAATTATTTGGCTGATTATCTTCCAAGGCCCCGATGTCCTTCCTGCTTAGTTTGCGCTACTCGGAATTATCGGCACAACCCATCCGTAAAATTCAGTTTGCCATTAAAGACATGTAGGGTGGGCTTTAGCCCACACCACAAAATCGCGGCGGTGGGCTGAAGCCCACCCTACATTTTCTTTTGTGGTAAATAAGCCATCACAGCTCTTTTTTCATCAGCGCAAATCGCCGCACCTCGCGGAATCCCGCGGCCGTGTACAAGCGCGCCGCGGTCTTATCGTCCGACCATAGAAAGAACGCGGTTCGATAGCCGTTATTTCGCTGCGCGATTAGAGTCCGATACATCAGCACCTGGCCGATGCCGCGGCCGCGCTGATTGGCGCCGACACCGATCGGGCCAAAACGCTCCGCATCGAAATGGGAGAAACCGACGACTTTTCCGTTTTCATGCGCAACGATCAGTCGCGCGGGGTTTTCGCCAAGGAGGATTCGCTCAGCCACCTGGCGAACCACCCGCACCCAATCGCCAGGGAATTCCGCCCGCGTAAATTCCAGCAGCGCGAGTGTCAGGCCGGCGTGATAATTCTCGATCGTGACACGGTCACTACCAAGTTTTGCATCCCGCTCCTGGATCCACGCCGGGACGGGCAATTGCCAGAGCGGGCATTCCATGGCGATGGGGCGGTAGATTTCTTTGTAGCCGTGCTTTGTCAGAAACTTCAGCGCCGGTTCGTAGAGATTTACGTCGATGCCCGGAATGAAGTAATTCGGGGCATACGAGGAAACCATCGCGATTTTTTTGTTGTGGGATCGCAGATAGGTTTCGGCTGCGTTCAATAAATTTGAGGCAACGCCCCGCCGCTGGTGCGACGGCGCTACGCCGAATAGCGTGATGTATCCGCGCTCGGCATCGGACGGGGCGTTTTCCAGTGGCACTTGCCGGGCGAGCGACAACATGAAGCCGACGATCTGCGATCCCTCGACCGCGACGGGCGCGCCTTGGGGATTGAAGTTCGCATCGAGCAGGATTTGGCGGGTGAAGCGGGAGGTGTCGATGGCTTCACCGACCATCGTCGCGGACAACAGCGCGATTACCTGCGGCAGATCGGAATTGCGAAATGGGCGGATTTCCACGCGAGAAAGCATAACACCGGGCTCAGCCATTTGCAGATTAAAAAACCGGATTTTCACACAGGCGCGAAGGTACAGGCGCAAAGGTGGAGAATGTCGTTATTCGCTGCGTGGCAACTTGGATCCCAGAAGCAGCGGACATGGCCGAGACGGCCATGGCAAGAAATGCCCAACCGTATCACGGGCGTCTCGCCCGTGTCCGCGGCATCAATCGATCTAGGGCGATATTCGCGACAGTTCAAATTGTTTTCTTCGCGCCTTCGAGCCTTCGTGAAGATCCGGACCTTACAAAATCCAAATCTCGTTTTTCTTGCGATACCGATGTACTTCGATCGAGTGAAATTTCCCGGAGTCGTACGCCCGCACCTCGATCGTCAGTTCATGGTCGTCGATCGTGATCAGGTTATACCCGTTCGGCTCATCCCGCCGGCGTGTCGACAGCGCCGTCCCCGCTTGCAACGAGATGATCGATCGCTGCACCGTCTCGAAATGCGCCCGGACATCGCCGGAATATCCGCGATGCAGATGGCCCGCGAGCAGGAGATCGACGTGGCATTCCTGCATGATGGCTAGCGCTTCTTTCGCGCGGCCGACGATCATGCCTTTTGCGCGCGCTCCGGGGGGCGGGATGAAGGGATGATGCGTGACGACGATTTTGAAAACCTCGGGTCCGGCACTGCTAAGCCGCAAGCGGAGGTCTTGCAATTGGTCGTCCGAAATCCGCCCGTCTTTCCAGAATCCCTGGCTGAACGAAAAAGGCCGGGCGGTGTTCAGGCCCGCGACGATGATTTCGTCGTCGCGATAGGTTGGGCGAAGATCCGGCGTGATGTATCGCGCGTATCGGCCGAGGGGACTGCCGAACCGGCGAAAGAGGTTGTAGAGCGGGATGTCGTGATTGCCGGGAATGACGAGCTGCGGGTGCGGCAAATGCCGCAGATACTCCGCGGCCTTCCGATATTGGCCTACCCGGGCGCGCTGGGTGAAATCGCCGCTGACGATCAGCAGGGAGGGGTTTTTGTTGGCCAGATCCTCCGCCAGCGCGCGCATGACCGGCGGATCTTCCCGGCCGAAATGCAGATCGGAAATATGCGCGATCGTCCGCATGGGCGGCGATGATAACGTGTGCACGATTTGCGTCAGTATTTGACATCACAATTTGGATTGGCTATGAATTAGTCATAGGAAATCGCTCCACGGGAACGGGGGGCGAGGATTCTTTGCAAAATCAAGAATAATGGCCTGTTCGAGGCCACAATCATGCGCGACGGAGGACCCCCGGTAGTTCCCCCCCCACTACCACCCTCTGTCGCGCTTTTTTTGCGCGCATTGGGAGGGTCGGCCTCCGTGCCGACCGCGCAGAGCCGCAAAGAGACGTTAGGCCTTCGACGACGACCAAATCCGGCCCGGACGGAGCCGGGCCCTCCAAAAATTATCGATCAACATCCAAAACCACATCCCATCCGTATGCATTCCCAGAGCTTCCGGAGGGAAGTGGCACGCGACGGTGGCGCGGAGATTTCAATAATTACTCGCCACCGTCGCTGTCACATCTGGCAGCCGCGGGCGCAGTTGTGCTAGGATGTTGATTGATCTGCGGAGATCGATTTGCCCCCAATGCCCAACGATGCCGACGCCGCGCTCATGGCCGCCATGGCCGACGGGAATACCGTTGCCCTGGCCAAGCTGTATGACCGGCACGCGGGGCTGGTTTTTTCCCTGTGTCTGCGCGTCCTGCGGGATCGCAGCGCCGCCGAAGAAACGTTGCTGGATGTCTTTCATGAACTCTATCGCAAGGCGGATCGTTACGATCCGCTGCGCGGTTCGGTGCTGACATTTCTGGCGACGCTTGCGCGCAATCGCGCGATCGACCGCCAGCGGACGCGCAAGCACGTCGGGATGGATGTGGGGTTGGATGAAGCGCTATTGGCGCAACTCACTCCAACGGAAACAACTGAAGATCCGTTGTACCAGGCCTCGATGGCCGAGCAACGCCTGCTCGTGCGGCAGGCGATTAAGCGGTTGGATGCATCACATCGGCAGGTGATCGAGTTGAGCTACTTCGACGGATTAAGTCATTCGCAGATCGCCCAGCAGACTGCACGTCCGCTGGGAACCGTCAAGTCGCATCTGCGCATGGCCATCACTAGGCTGCGCGAATTGATGGATGGGCGTGACCTGAGCAGGAGCGCAAAGTGAGCTGTCCGGAAATCAAAGACGACCTGCTGCTACTCGCGCTGGACGCGCTGGAGAGTCCGGAGCGCGAACGGGTGCAGGCGCATCTGGCTGCGGGTTGCCCGGGGTGTCTGGGCGCGCTGGCCGAGGCGCAGGCGATGGTCGCGATGATCCCGCTGGCGCTGGATCCGGTCGAGCCGCCGGTCTCGCTCAAGGCGCGATTGCTTGAGCGCGCCGAGCGCGATGAGCGTCCGAGTTTGATGGTGGTCCGCCGGTCATGGATTCCGACACTCGCCGCGGCGGCGGTGGCGGCGCTTTTAGTGACGACGGTCGCGACATTTCCGCTGCGTCATCTCCAGGATAAGAACACCGCCCTGACGACCGACCTTCGCCAACTGATCGAAAAACAAGACGCATTCAAGAGCGAGATCGCCCAGAAAACCCAGCAAATCGAGCAACTGAGCGGCCAACTCGCGCAAGCGCAGGAATCCCTCAAACACAACGTCAACTTCACCGAATTCCTTAACACGCCCGGCCTGCTGTGGGTCGAACTTAAAGGCACCCCACAACAACCCGGCGCGGCTGGATATGTGATTGTAGATAAACCACACCATCGATTCGTGCTCACGGGGAATCTCAAATTCCCCGGCGCGGGCAAGACTTATGAGTTGTGGTTCATCGCGGGGGACAACAAAATTCCCGCGGGGACTTTTGATGTGGATGAAAAAGGCCGCGCGGCTTTGAGCGCGGAGTTACCGGCCGATGCGAATATCACGCTCGCCGCGATCACCGACGAACCCGCGGGCGGAAGCAAATCCCCCACCGGGGCGATTCATCTGCTGGGGAAATTGCAGTAGTTGAAAACTTCATACGCTGCGCAAGCCGCTGATATGAGGTGCCAGCGCGCTCTTCGTCGAGTATTATCGTTTTGCTATGCAGCGCTCCAATGCCGTGACGGTCGAGATCAGCCTCGCGAAACTGCGCGAGAATGTGCGCGAGATTGCGCGCCAAACCGGCGTGGATATTTATGCCGTGGTCAAGGCCGACGGATATGGCTTCGGCGCGGCTCGCGTTGCCGAAGCGATCAAAGATCTCGTGCATGGCTATTACTGCTTCAATATTGAAGAAGCGATCGCGGCGGATTTGTGGAAGCGCACGGGGAAACCGACGCTCGCACTCGTCGCGCCCGGCGCGCAGCCGAATGTCGAAGATTATCTCGCCCATCACATCCGGCCCGGTGTGACATCGATCGAGCAAGCGACCGCGCTCAAAAAAGCCCGCCCGATTCTTTCGATCGACACGGGGATGCAGCGATTCGCGGTTACCGAAAGAGAAATCGATGCCGCCATCGAAGCCGGCGCGATTGACGAAGCCTTCACCCATGGCACGCGGCTCGAACACGCGCTCGAGCTTCAGCGCATGACTCGGCACCACAAATTAAAACTCCACGCCGCGGGCACGGCGCTGCTGGACGAACCGCGCGCCTGGCTCGACGCCGTCCGTCCAGGTCTCGCGATCTATCGCGGAATCGCGCGCGTCACCGCGCCCATTGTC
>Ga0070714_100004461_pt1 | contig 10544 bp, 11 predicted proteins | sample LARL83metaG_FD_65450 | JGI IMG/M metagenome (GOLD analysis project Ga0070714, IMG submission 65450) | Corn, switchgrass and miscanthus rhizosphere microbial communities from Kellogg Biological Station, Michigan, USA - LAR L8-3 metaG | ecosystem: Host-associated > Plants > Roots > Rhizosphere ... | reverse complement strand
GTCTTTCCTGCTCCGTTCCGATCCGAAGCTCCCGTTGCGACAATGAGGAGATCGGAGCGAAGCAGGAGGCCGAAGCCCGGGACCGACTTGAACCGGGACCGCTATTCCCTGATCCTTTAAGTGTGGCGACGGTCGACGGCTCCGCGTCAAGAGCGCCTGCGGCGTCGCTGCGCGATGGCCTTCGCCGACTCTGGACCCGGAACCATCGACCGCACAAGCAGCCAGGATCAGGGAATAGCGGCAAGGACTGAACTACCAGCCCTCCACGCACCGAGGCTGGTCCCGGCTCGGCTTCACCGGCCCGGTTCGCTGGCGGGTCGCTATGCCCTGAGCCCCTCGCGCTGCTGATCGGCAGTCAGGCGGTGCGCTGGGTCTCGCGGTCCCTTGCGGCTCAGCCGACGTTACGCAGTACCCGAGCCAGCACACCCGTCACAACCAGCCAGAACACCGCGGCCGCCCCGTAGTTCAGGATGGTGGTGAAGGCGGCGCTGCCGGTGTGGAACATGTGTGTGAACCAGAGCCCGATCGCGTCGGACCAGCTCGCCGCCCACGTGGCCACCGGGTTGTCCGGCCGCGCGTGCCACAGGACGAACAGGATGTGCGCGGTCAGGATGAGTGCCAACCCGGTACCGACCAGGTTGACGACGTTCGCCGCGGTGCGGCGGCCGCTGTACAGGCTGTAGGTGGTCATTCCCCGACACCTCCTCACCATGGGCGACGTTCGGCGCCCCGGAAGGTTGCTCCGGGGCGCCGATGTGGGATCTGTACAAGAGAACTCGACCGGTTCTTCATCCGGGCGTGGGATGGTCGGTACGTCGCCTGTAGAAGGAGGACATCATGGGTGCGACAGCCGAGAAGATCGACACCGTGGATCATGAGGATCTGGTCGAGGACCACATCATTCGGAGTGTGAACTGACGTCGCTGGTGTTGCTGCGCGGCAGGAACAGCGCGGGCACTATCGCGACCGCGAGCATGACCAATGACCAGACCAATGTGGACTGGAAGGCGTCGGCGATCAGCGGAGCTGCCTTGGCGCGTAGCTCGGGCGGAACGCTCTGGGCAGCGCCGAGGCCGCCTCGGCCGGTGTTGATCGACGGTAGGCGGCTCGCGAGTTGGGTGCTGAGGATCTCCGACATGGCCGCGACACCGAACGAACTGCCGACCTGTTGGACGATGTTCAGCACCGTGGTTCCCGCGGGGACGTCCGCCTTGCGCAGCGCGGACACTGCCGCGGACACCATCTGCATGAGCGCCATACCCATGCCGACGCCCATGACGAACAGGATGACGTCCAGTATCGGATAGGGAGCTGTCGCGCCGACCGCCAGGAGTGCCGCGAGCGCCGCGGCGATGACGACGATGCCGGTGCGTGCTATGCGTGCCGGGCCGAGCCGGTCGGCCACCATGCCGGCCAGCGGCATGCTCAGCAGCGCGCCCACTCCCTGGACGGCCATCAGCGTCCCCGCCCTGGCCGCCGTCACGTCCCGGACGTTCTGGTAGTACAACGGAAGCAGGAACGTGGCGCCGAAGAACGCGAAGCCGAACAAGAGGATCGCCACTGCCGACACCATGAACGAGCGCTTGCGGAACAACGCCAGGTTGATCAGCGGGTTACGGGCGCGCACCGTGCGGACGACGAACCCGGCGATGAGCAGCACGCCGGCCGCTCCGGGTACGACCACGGCCGGACCGCTCGAGTGGGATGCCTGGGCCAGCGCGTAGATCAGGACGGCCAGGCCGGGGGAGAGCATCAGCAGGCCGACGACGTCCAGGCGTTCGCGCGACGTCGGGTGGCCGGGCGGCAGGATGCGCAGGCCGAGCGCGATCGTGACGATGCCGACCGGCACGTTGATGAAGAAGATCCACCGCCACGACGCCGAGTCCACCAACACACCGCCCAGCAGCGGGCCCAGGATCGGGCCGAGCAGCATCGGCAGGCCCAGCACGCCCATGATGCGGCCGATCCGTTGTGGACCGGCGAGATCGGTCAAGATGATCATGCCGGTGGGCATGATGAGACCGCCGCCGAGGCCTTGCAGTACCCGGAACGCGATCAGGGACTCGATCGACCACGCGCTGCCGGCGAGCGCCGATCCGGCGATGAAGGTCGCGACGGCGGCGAGATAGACGCGTTTCGTGCCGAACCGTCCAGTCGCCCAACTGGTAAGCGGGATGACGGTCGCCAGTGCGAGCGTGTATCCGGTGGTGGCCCACTGAATCGTTTCCAGTGGCACGCCGAACTCGACCGACAACTTGTTGATGGCGACCGTGACGACCGTGACGTCCAGGATCGCCATGAAGGCGCCGAGAACGACGACCGAAGCGACTGCGGGCAGGGCCGAACGGCCACGCGGTGTGCGTGGCCGTTCGGTCACCTGCTGTGATGATGGACTGGTGGTGCTCATCGCTCGTCCCAACCTTTCGAGCGTGCTGGCCAGGTCATACACACAGCGGAGGAATCCAGTGCATGTCGACTGGGCAGTCCTGGGCCTGCGCCGCGACGTGGGTCTGCGGGGGCTCTGCCGTGGCGCTCACCGCGCCGACGAGCACGATGCCGACTGCCAGTGCCGCCGCGGCGATCATTGCCTTGAACATCTTCGGTCTCCCCTCGAAGCCGTTCTCGATGGGACAAGTGAACGGCGGGCGTCTCCTGGCTTGCTATCAACCGGCTCTCAGCGCATCAAAAGAGAATCGGTAGGACGCTGAGAGAGGAACGTTCGACGATCGTGCTCGTCGAGATCCATACAAACCGCGAGAGGCAGTCATGGCTACCAGCGCTCTGATCCAGCTCGGTGCCGACGACGTGGCCACCGCCCTCGACGGCGTCGACCTGATCGACACCATGGCAGCGAAGTTGGCCGCCGGCATGGCGGACGGCGCCGGACCGCAGTCGGGTCCGGACGTCCGCCTCGCACGGTGGCGCGGCCGCACCACGGCGTCACAGCCCGGCGCCGAGTGGGTGGTACTCGAACACCTGCCGACCGGTCCGCTGTGCGTACTGCACTCGCTGAGCCTGATGGCGAGCTACAGCGCGGCGGTGACCGCGCTGGCGGCCCGGACGCTGCTCGCACCTGGTCCGGTGACCGTGGCCATTCTCGGTTCCGGTCCGGCCGCGCGACTCCAGATGGTCGTCATCACACGCCATCTGCGCGGGGTCGCCCGGATCGTCGTCTGGCCGGGCCGGGACAAGGGCGGCAGCGCGATCGAGGCGAGCCTGCTCGACCAGGTCGACCTCGCGGGGATCCAGATCGTGGTCGCGGCGGCGGTTGAAGAAGCGGTCGCCGCGGCCAACCTGGTGGTGGCTGTGGACTCGACACCGGAACGGATCGACATCGGCGCGTTGGCCAAGGGCAGTCTCGTCGTGAACGCGACGGGGCTGGGTTGGTCGGCCGGACTGGTCGGGGCTGCCGACCAGTTGTTCGTCGATGACGTGTCGCTCCTCAAACACCACCGCGATCGGCTGGCCGGGCGACCGGTCGACGCCGACCTCGGCCAGGTGCTGGTCGGACACCATGCCGGCCGAACGGATCGCGATCATGTCGTGCTGATGGAGCTACTCGGATGCGACGTGCTGGATGTACAGCTCGCCGGCCTGCTCCACCGGGTCGCGATCGAGCGCGCACTGGGCACCCGACTGCCCGGCTAGCACGAGGCGTCGAACTGATTGACAGGAACCGCGTTGTCCGGGGAGGAACACCGAGATGGAGTACGGAGTTTTAGGGACGCTACAGGTAACCGATCAGGGCGTCGTGGTGGCGCCGACCGCGCGGAAGCTGCGCAGCACGCTGGCGATGCTCATCGTCAACCACAACCGGACCGTTTCGCGGACCCTGATGGTCGACGAGATCTGGCCGGACGACCCACCGCTGACGGCGATGGAGACGCTCAACACGTACGTCTATCAGATCCGGAAACTGTTGGCCCGCGGCCCGTCCGGGCGGTCGGATCTGATCAGTACGAAGCCGGGCGGCTACGAGCTGGTGGTCGATCCGGCGGACGTGGACCTGTGCGTGTTCGAGTCGGCGATGGCGACCGGCCGTCGCGAGTTCGCCGCGGGCCGGCTGGCCGAGGCCAGCAGCCAGTTGCGGCAGGCGCTCGCGTTACGCCGTGGACCCGTGCTGGGCGAGCTGGACATGGGCCCGTTGCTGGAGGGCATCGCGAACCGGATCGAGGAGGACATCCTCGACGCGATCGCGCTGCGGATCGAGATCGACCTGCGGATGGGTCGGCACCGTGAGCTGATCGGCGAGCTGTCCGCGCTGGTCACCCGGCATCCGATGAACGAGGACTTCCACGCCAAGCTGATCGTCGCGCAGTACCGCAGCGACCGTCGGTCCGCGGCCCTGGAGTCCTACCAGCGGCTGCGCGACACGCTGAGCGAGCAGTTCGGCATCGACCCGTCGCCGCGGCTCAAGCGGCTCTTGCAGGACATCCTGTCCGACGCGCCGTCGCTGCACGATCACGAGACCGTGGGCGTCCTGAGCTGACGTGCCACACTGGTTACCACCAGTGACCACGACCGGGGCGGGAGCGATGCGGAGTTGGATGGCCACGTTCGGCCGGTGGTGGCGCGGGCTGCCACCGACCATCGTGGACGTCGGAGTGGCCGGGATCGTCGCCGCGGTCGTCGACATCGCGATCCACATCGCGAACGAACCCGACTCCCGGCCGCCGGACATCTGGGCCTACCTGCTCGGCTCGGCGATCGGCGCCGTCCTGTTGGCGCGCCGGCAGCGGCCGCTGCTCGTGCTGTTCGCGACGGCGGCACTGCTGTTCGTCTACTACACCGCGAACTATCCGGGTATCCAGCCGGCACTGCCGCTCGCGGTGGCCCTCTACGGGCCCGCCGCGGTCGGGAAGATGCGGTGGAGCGTGATCGTCGCCGCGTTCTACACCGCGGCCGGGGTCGCCGTCGGGATCCGGCTGCATGTCCCGTTGCTGGACCTGTCCAACGGGGTGGTCACGAACGTGGCCCTGTTGGGTGCGGTGATCCTGTTCGGCGACACCGTGCACAGTCGTCAGGTTCGGCTCGCCGAGGCCGAACTGCGGCAGGAGGCCGACGCGGCCGCGCGGGTGACCGAGGAGCGGCTGCGGATCGCCAGGGACGTGCACGACATCGTCGGCCACTCGATCGCGGCGATCACGATCCAGGCCGGTGTCGCGCGTGACCTGTTCGACAAGAAACCGGTCGAGGCGCGGGAGGCGTTGGACGTGGCGCTGCGTACCGCGCGCAACGCCATGGCGGACCTGAAGTTGACGGTGCGCGGCCTGCGCTCCGACCAGACGGACAACGGCTGGCTGCCGGCGCCGAGTCTGTCCGATGTGGACGAACTCGTCGCGACGGCGGCCGACGTGGGCCTGCGGGTGACCGTGTCGGTCACCGGCGAGCGGCGGTCGTTGCCGGGGGTCGTCGAGCTCTCGGCGTACCGGATCGTGCAGGAGTCGTTGACGAACGTGGTGCGCCACGCGCACGCGAACACGGCCACCGTGGTGATCCACTACGGTGATGACGAACTCGCGATGGAGATCACCGACGACGGCGTCGGTCCGACGACCAACAGCGCCCACAAACCGGGCTACGGCACGGTCGGCATGGCCGAGCGGCTCGCGGCGCTCGGTGGACGGCTGACGACCGGTCGTGGTGCCGACCGCGGGTTCGTCGTACGGGCGTGGATACCCATCACGGAGGTGGCATGACGATCCGCGTGGTCATCGTGGACGACCAGTCGGTGGTGCTGGCCGGGCTGCGGCCGCTGTTGGAGAACAGCGACGACATCCGGGTGGTCGGCGAGGCCTCCGACGGCATGGCCGCGATCATGGTGGCCCGCACGGAGCGGCCGGACGTGGTGTTGATGGACATCCGCATGCCCGGCATGGACGGTGTCGAGGCGACCCGGCGGATCACCGACGAACTCGCCGACGTGCGGGTGATCGTGCTGACCACGTTCGAGCAGGAGGAGTACGTCTTCGAGTCGCTGCGCGCCGGCGCGAGCGGGTTCCTGGGCAAGGACGTCGAGCCGGAACGGCTGCGCGAGGCCGTTCGGGTGGTCGCGGCCGGGGAGGCGCTGCTCACGCCCAGCGTCACGCGCAAGCTGATCAGCCAGTTCGTCACGCAACAGCCCGCCGTCACGCCGGACACCGCCAAACTGGGCGTGTTGACCGAGCGCGAGCGCGACGTCGTGGCGCTGGTGGCGACCGGCGCGAACAACGCGGACATCGGCAAGGCGCTGTTCATGAGCCCGGCCACCGCGCGCACGCACGTCGGCCGGGCGATGCAGAAGCTGGGCGTGCACGATCGCGCGCAGTTGGTCGTGCTGGCCTACCAGACCGGTCTGGTTACGCCCGGCCAGGCATGAGCGAGCGCCAGCGAGCGACTAATCGACACAGCCCGTTCGGGAATGCGACCGCCTCGCGCCAGCGAGGCGGTCGCATTCCCTCACAGGTCCGCGAGCACGGTGGCCGGCGACTCGATGGCGTCGGCCACGAAGCGGATGAAGCCGGCCGCGGTCTCGCCGTCACACACCCGGTGGTCGAACACGAGGGACAGCTGCGCGATCTGGCGTGGCACGATCGCGCCGTCGACCACCCACGGGCGGGCGATGATGCGGCCGATGCCCAGGATCGCGACCTCGGGGTGGTTGATCACCGCGGCACTGCCGTCGACGCCGAACCGGCCGTAGTTGTTCAGGGTGAACGATCCCCGGCTCAGCTCGGCCGCGGTCGCCGAGCCGTCGCGGGCGGCGGTGGTGACGCGGCGGATTTCGGCGTCCAGCGCGCGGGTGGTCATGGTGTGGGCGCCCGCGACGGCGGGGACGACCAGGCCGCGGTCGGACTGGGTCGCGATGCCGAGGTTCACGCCGTCGAGTTCGACGATCTCGTCGGTGTCCACGCGGGCGTTCAGCGCCGGGTAACGGGCCAGCCCGGCCACGACGAAGCGGGCGATCAGCGCGAGCAAGCCGGGACCGCCCTTCGCGTTCAGTTCCGCGCGCACGTCCAGCAGGGCGGTCGCGTCGACGTCGACCCAGATCGTGGCTTCCGGGATCTCCTGGCGGCTGCGGCTCAGCGCGCGGGCGATCGCCCGGCGGGTGCCCTGGAGCGTGACGCGGCGACCGATCGGCAGGCCGGTGCGCTCGTCCACTGTGGACGAGACCACCGGCGACGTTGGCGTGGTCGCGCGTTCGACGTCGGCACGGGTGATCAGGCCCTCCGGGCCGGTGCCGGTGATCGTGGTGATGTCAATGCCGAGTCCCTTGGCCAGCTTGCGCACGACCGGGGACGCGACGCGGGTCCGTCCGGTGGTCGGGGCCGGCTTTCGGTCGCGCCTACGACCCGCCGGGCCGGCCGACGGGCCGTAACCCACCAGCACATTGCGTGGCTCGTCGGCCGTAACGGAGATCAACGGCGCGCCCACCTGGACGACCGAGCCCTCGGTCACGTGCAGTTCGGCGACGGTGCCGCCGTACGGCGAGGGAATCTCCACCATCGCCTTCGCCGTCTCCACCTCGGCGATCGGCGCGTCGACGGCGATCGCGTCGCCGACCTTGACGTACCAGCGGATCAGTTCCGCTTCCCGTAAGCCCTCGCCGAGGTCGGGGAGCATGAAGGTCTGCCCGCTCATCCCAAGTCCCACTGGAGCGCGTCGACGGTGTCGAGGATCCGGTCGATGGAGGGCAGGTGGTGGTGTTCCAGCTTCGGCGGCGGGTACGGGATGTCGAAACCGGTGACCCGGCGGACCGGCGCCTCGAGGTGATGGAAGCACTGTTCGCCGATCCGCGCGGCGATCTCGCCGGCCACGGAGGCGAATCCGGACGCTTCGGCCACGACGACGGCCCGACCGGTCGCCCGGACCGCGGCCATCACGGTCTCGTCGTCGAAGGGCACGAGCGAGCGGAGGTCGACGACGCACAGGTCCTGCGTGGCCTGCTCGGCCGCGGCGAGCACGGTCGGCAGGGACGGGCCGTACGTGATGACGGTGGCGTCCTTGCCGGCGCGGCGCACCACGGCCCGGCCGATCGGCGGGACCGGCTGGTCGATGTCGACCTCGTCCTTCGCGAAGTACTGCTTCTTCGGCTCCAGGAAGATCACCGGGTCCGGGTGCGTGATGGCCTGGCGGAGCAGTCCGTACGCGTCCTGGTTGGTGGCCGGCGCGACGACGGTGAGGCCGGGGGTGTGGGCGAAGTAGGCCTCGGACGAGTCGGAGTGGTGCTCTACGCCGCCGATGCCGCCCGCGTAGGGGACGCGGATGACGACCGGCAGGCGGACGCGGCCACGGGTGCGGTTGGCCATCTTGGCCAGGTGGCTGGTCACCTGTTCGAACGCCGGATAGGCGAACGCGTCGAACTGCATCTCGACGACCGGGCGAATGCCGTTCATCGCCATGCCGATCGCCATGCCGACGATGCCGGACTCGGCCAGCGGGGTGTCGAAACACCGCTGCCGCCCGAACTTCCGCGTCAGTCCATCGGTGACCCGGAAGACACCGCCGAGTTGGCCGACGTCCTCGCCGAACACGACGACCGTGTCGTCCGACTCCATCGCGTCGGACAGGGCGGCGTTGATGGCGCCGGCCATTGTCATCTTCTGGACGGTCATCGTGCGTTCTCCTCCGTCAGCAGCGCGGCCTGCGCGGTCAACTGCGGTGTCATGCCGGCGTAGACGTGTGCGAACAGCTCGTCCGGGTCGGCCGGCTGTTGCGCGGACAGTCCGACCCGGACGTGGGTGGCGACGGCTTCGGCCGCTTCGGCGAACTCGGCCTCCCGCTCGTCGTCCAGCGCGCCGGCGTTGCGCAGGTAGGCGCGCAGGCGCAGCAGGGGATCGCGGGTGCGCCAGTGTTCGACCTCGTCGGCGGTGCGGTAGCGGGTGGCATCGTCGGCGTTGGTGTGCGCCTCGACGCGGTACGTGTCGGCCTCGACGAGGGTCGGGCCGTCACCGGCGGCGGCGCGGGCCACGGCCTCGTGCAGGACGGCGGCGAGCGCGGCGTAGTCGTTGCCGTCGACGCGGACGGCCGGCACACCGTAGCCGATTCCCTTGTCCGCCAACGACGGTGCGACACACTGCTGGCTCAGCGGCACCGAGATCGCGTACTTGTTGTTCTGGACGAGGAACACCACCGGCGCCGCGAACACGGCCGCGAAGTTCAGTGCCTCGTGGAAGTCGCCCTCACTGGTCGCGCCGTCGCCGCACAGGGCCATGACGACCGTGTCCTCGCCACGCAGGCGAGCGGCATGGCCGACGCCGACGGCGTGCGGCAACTGGGTGGCCAGCGGTGTCGCTTGTGGAGCGACGTGGTGCACCGTCGGGTCGTAGCCGCAGTGCCAGTCGCCGCGCAGCAGGGTCAGGACCTCGATCGGGTCGACACCGCGCTCGGCCACGGCGACCGTGTCGCGGTACGTGGGGAACAGCCAGTCGCCGGGCCGGAGCACGGCCGCAGCGGCCACCTGGCACGCCTCCTGGCCGTACGACGAGGGATACACGGCGAGTTGGCCCTGTCGCACCAACGCGTTGGCCTGTTCGTTAAGCCGCCTACCGGTCACCATTGACCGGTAGGCGGCTAGCAACTCCGCCACCGGAGGAGCCTCGTGCTGCGTGTCGCTGACCGCGCTGCCGTCCGCTTCGATGAGTCGGATCTGGTTTAGGGGCGGTCTGCGGAGCTCGAGCATCTGGTCCTCCAGTTCGGTGAAGCACTTTTAGTTTGACCCACCGGCATGACGCCCGGATGGTGCTCGGCTATCGACGCACGAGATCCGGACGGAGTTCCTGTGCGCCACCGAGATACACGTGCCGAACGTCCGAAAGGGACAGTGGCGTGTGCACGTGCGCCATCAGCCGGATCACGTGGGGCAACGACCCCGGCACGGCCACCTCGGTCGCGCACATCAGGGGCACGCCGACCAGACCGAGCCGGCGCGCGGCTACGGCTGGGAAGGCGGCCGTGAGATCCGGGGTGAGGGTGAACAGAATGCTGATGACGTCGTCCGCTACCAGATCGTTGTCGGACAGCACGGCGGTCAGCAGTTCGGTCGCGCCGGCGACGATGGTGGCAGCGCCGTCAGACTCGACTTGGATAGCACCCCGGATCGCACGGACAGTCATGCTCCCAACCTTTCGAAATGACTGGATTCCTGGAGCAACTCCGCCACCAGGAACGCGAGTTCGGTCGACTGCTGAGTGTTCAGCCGGGGATCGCACGCGGTTTCGTAGCGCTCGGGCAGGTTCGCGTCCTGGAGGTCCTGCGCGCCGCCGAGGCATTCGGTGACGTCGTCGCCGGTCAGTTCGATGTGCAGGCCGCCGGGATGGGTGCCCAGCTCCCTGTGTACCTCGAAGAAACCGGTGACCTCGTCCAGGATGTGGTCGAAGTGCCTCGTCTTGTAACCGTTGCCGGACGAGTGGGTGTTGCCGTGCATGGGATCGCACTGCCACACCACCTGGTGCCCCGTCGCCTCGACCGCCGTGACGATGTCGGGCAGCACGTCCCGGATCTTCTCGTATCCCATTCGCGTGATCAGCGTCAGGCGGCCGGGCACGTTGTCCGGGTCGAGCCGT
>Ga0070714_100004460_pt1 | contig 10544 bp, 9 predicted proteins | sample LARL83metaG_FD_65450 | JGI IMG/M metagenome (GOLD analysis project Ga0070714, IMG submission 65450) | Corn, switchgrass and miscanthus rhizosphere microbial communities from Kellogg Biological Station, Michigan, USA - LAR L8-3 metaG | ecosystem: Host-associated > Plants > Roots > Rhizosphere ... | reverse complement strand
GTGTCGCCCGGCCGCACGCCGCCCGCGTTCACCGCGGTGCCCCAGCCCGTCGGCACCCCGCAGCCGACCAGCGCCACCGTCTCCAGCGGCAGGTCGTCGTCGATCTTGATGCAGGAGTACTCGGACACCACCGAGCGCTGGGAGAACGTGCCCAGCAGGCACATCTGGCCGAAGTCCTCGCCGTCGGCGTGGAACCGGAACGTCCCGTCCGGCAGGCAGTTGTCCACGAACAGCGCGCCGAGGTCGCACAGGTTGGTCATGCCCTGCGCGCAGAACCGGCAGTGCCCGCAGGAAGGCAGGAACGAGCAGACGATGTGGTCGCCCGGCTTGAGCCGGCTCACGCCGGTGCCGACCTCCTCGACGACCCCGGCGCCTTCGTGCCCGCCCACGATCGGATACCGCACCGGGATGTCACCGGTACGCAGGTGGTCGTCCGAGTGGCACAGGCCGGCCGCCGCGAACCGGACGAGCACCTCGCCCTCCCTGGGAGGATCGAGGTCCATCTCGATGATCTCCCAGTCCTTGCCCATGTCCCGGAGCACCGCTGCCCTGGTTTTCATGCTCTGTCTCCCGCTTGTGCGACGGCCCGCAGGTATCGCGGCCATCATCCGCCCGTTCGGCCCCAGGGTCTATATCGCCGGCCCCAAGACTGCCGCCCGCAGCTTTGGCCTCCCGGACCAGCGGCTCATTCCGCCCTGAGCAGCCGGGCCGGGTGTGACCGCGCGCCAGCAGCGCCGGAACGGCGGCGAGCAGGTTGGCCGCGGCGAGCACCCCCGCCGCCAGGGCCGCTATCAGCACCGGTTCGACCACGGCGACCGGCACGACGCCGAAGTTGGTGGCGAATACCCGCCACAGCACCTTGCCCGCCGCGATCCCGGTCGGCGCCCCGACCGCGATTCCGGTCACCGCCACCGCGGTCGCCTGCCAGCAGACGGCCGCGGCGATCTGGCGGCGGACGAACCCCAGCGCCTTGAGCAACCCGGCCTCGACGCGCCTCCTCGCCACGCTGACCAGCAGCAGATGCAGCAGCGTCGCGGCGCCGAACACCGAAAGCGTGACCGCGAACAGCAGCGGGAAGTTCACCGACTCGCCGAAGTTGACCAGTTCGTTCGGCTCGGCTGGCAGGTACGTGAGCGTGGGGTACTTGCCGGTGTGCCGGGCCAGCGCCGCGCTCCCGGCGGCCCCCGGGGCCGCCCGGACCAGCACGACGGTACCGAGGCCGTTCCTGACCGAACGCTGGCAGGCGGACTGCCGACGCGCTCGATACGGTGCCGCCCGGGTTCGTGTACCTGGCCGCGGTGTCCCGGCCGGCTGATTTCCTGACCGAGGTCGGCTGGTTCACCACGGAAGCGTGGGAGCCGCCGCTGCATCTGTCTGCGGTACTGCGTTCGTGGGAAGACAGGTTCGGGGCCCGGCTGCTGCAGATCGGCCCGGCCGCCGAGATCCGACTCCTAGTCAGCCGGCCACCGCAGACCGAGGACGCGGCGCTGGCCGTAGCCGCTGAGCTCTGGGCGTTCGGCGACACGGCCTGGGTCACTCACTCGTCGTAAGAACAGGTCGAGAGCGTCGCCGAGATCGCCTCCCTGATCATCGATCAGCCGATCTGGGGATTCTGGTGGGACTGATGCTGCGTCGGCGTAGCCTCAGAAGCCGTCCGCTCCCGAAGGCGCGGCGCTCAGCTTCAGCTCCGAGCTGTGGTAAGCGGCCCGGTCGGCCACTTCGGCGGGCAGGTCCCCGTGGGAATCGAGTAGGCGCATGCGTATTGCAGAGGTCCTATCGCCGGACCGCCGATCCAGCGGGCACGGTCGTTGCACCCACCGGAACCCGTCTGAGAAGGGCTTTCCCGAGCGCCTTCGTGATGGATTCAAGATCACGCTATGCGGTTGTGATTGCCATGCCGCATGTCCGCTGGACGGCCACGCCGATGTTTCAGATCGTGAATGGGAGGAGTCGTGCTCGTGCCCGGGCGCGCGGTTGCCGCGGGACTTCTACCGCGCCAGACGCGAGGGTGACCAGAGACTGCGTGCTGCCGCGGTTGCCGTTCAGGCAGAGTCCGCCGGCAAAACCCGTACGGAGATCCGTCAGCTGCTCATCAACGAGATGAAGGCCGGATCCGGGCCGCTGCCGTCGAGCGACAACCTCGATTTCGCAGTTGATCACATTGCGCGGTCCGCCGAGCAGGAAGCGGCCGGGCGAACTGGCGCATCGCGCACATTGAGGGTGCTCACGGGAGAGCTTACGGATCTGGCCCGGACTCTTCTGGGTGGTCTCCGGAATGATGTCTCGGATCCTAGCGGGCGCAAGCCGTACTATCTCTCCGCGGACAGCCCCATCAGAGGGCTTGAGGTGATTATCGACCCTGCAGCGCAACCGGCGCTCGATGCTCTGGGAGCAGATCAGCAGCGCTGGGCTGAGATGGGCGGAGTCAGCCCCGAGGAACAAGCGCAACGCGCCGCGAAGCCGCTGCTGGTTCCCGTGCGTCTCGAATCGGGGACTGAAGACCACGAGATTGGGGGAGAGCGGGGCGGTGCACTTCGGCGCCCTGCTGTCAGGGTCCATCTCGGTCGGCATCAACTGGGCAGGCTGAGCGCCGAAGACGGCGCGCGCCTCGATCCCGATCTGCGCGCGGCGCGGCAGCAGAATCGCGCCGTGTGGATGGTGGGATACTACTTCGCGCCTGCCGCGGCCGCCGGTGCCAGGCTGCTGCTTTACCCGGGGTCCCTACCGTTCCCGCAGTCGCCCGGCCGGATGTGAGGATGTCCAGCGGTTCGCTGACAGTTATATAAGCTAAATTCTATGCAAGCCAATGCGGCTCGACTCACGTGGGACCACCTTCTGGGCGGGTTCATCGGCGGGGCTTCATACAGATCTGGCTAATTCCACGAGATGGCTCATCGAGAAGGCGTCATTGAATGCAATATGTCTTGCTCGCGGTCGTTTTGGCCGGTTTCGCTATCGGCCTTGGCCAGGTCTGGCTCAAGCGTCGGCGGGAAAGACCCCTGCGCCGCGAGATACGGTCGCAGAACGTCACGTTCTGGACCCGCCTGCCTCGGGTGAAGGTGAAGGAGGGCTACGGCTGGCCCACATGGCTGTCGCTTAACAGCTCAATGGCCCTGTACGTCCGCAGTGATTCCTTTGACATCTCAAGTACCAACCTGCCCATTCGAGTAGTAATGGGGATGGAATACTATTTCAAAGCGAGTGAGACGTCTATCGAGACGAGCCGGGATCCGTCCAGGAATTCCGCGCTGAACTGGATTGTCGTGACGGGCAGTCAGCGCGGTGAGGAAATCAAGCTTGCAATCACGAACGGGAATGAGGGCCTGCTTCATGATGCCTGGAATGCCCTGGTCGTCGCTGGCGCGATACCGATTGGGCCAGGCCCCCTGCCAGCCAGACTCCGGGGGCCCGCGTGAGGGACGCCCGCCTCGCTGCCGGCCGGAGCGTCAGGTGCCGTACTTGAGGATCGCCGTGCCGTCGTCGGCGATGCTTACGCCGCCGACCGCCCATTGCGAGTGAGTGCCGGGGATCCACGCCAGGTTCTGCGCCTCTGGCTGCTCCCCGGACCTGCCTGGCACGGGCGTCCTGGTCCAGTGGCCAGCGATGTAGTGGCAGAACCACAACTCGTTGCTGGCGTCGGCGTCTAGGACGAGCCAGAGGCCGCCGTGGCCGTCCGTGGTAACCGGTGCGTAGGCGAGCCCAGCGTAGGGGAATCTGGCCCGCATCCAGGCTTTGCCGTTCCAGTGGAGCAGGAACAAGCCGTGCCGGTTCGAGAGGCCGCTGCCCAGGTCAGAGACGTCGGCCCAGACGTCATCCGGTCTAACGGCCGCGATGCCGACGACGGTCAGGTCAGGCAGGCCCGGGGTGCCGAGCCCGATATCGGGCAGCGGCGTGGCCTGCCACTTCTGCCCATCCCAGTGCTCGATGCCGGGCTGGCCCGTGGAGGTGTCGCCGCCGACCCAGACGTCGCCGGCGGACAGCGCCGCGACGGCCGTCCCGGCGAGCGGGAACGGCCCGCGTGCCCAGATCTTGCCGGCCAAGTGCGCGACATAACCGGGTTGCCTCGGCTTGGTCCCGTTGCCGAACGCCCACAGTTGCGTCGCGGACGGCGCAATGGCCGCCTGGATCATGGTGGGAAGCCGGACGGGCGCCGCCCATCCCTTGCCGGTCCAGTGCAGCAGATCGGTGTAGTCAACCGATTCCGTGCCACGGTAGGCGGCGATCCAGGCGTTCGACGCTGATGTCGCGGCCACCGGCCCGGCCCCCTGGTCGAGCGGGGTGCTGATATACGCCTTCGGCGGCTTGACCACCCGCCACGACATGCCATCCCAGTGCCGTACGACAACGGTGCCGCTGCTCGTGTCACTGACCCCGCACGTCGCCAGGTCGGCGCAGGCGTCGCCGGCCAGCCACGCGTCGTGCTCCCCGCCCGCCCACAGCCCGCCGATCGTGAGGTTGGGAAGGACCTGCATGATCCGCCAGCCGGGTGTCCTAGCGGTCAGCTGGGCGCCTTGCGCGGCCGGGACGCTCCCCGCCTGGTGCGCGCAGGCGACCAGAACTGCTAGCAATCCGACGGCGCCAGCGCCCCGCGTAAGTCGGTTCAGCATCGGTAGCCAGGCCTGTCCGCGCGAAGCCGCGCCACGGGGGGAATGCACAGACATGGCAAGTATCCCCCGGACATCCGGCATCCGGCGGGAATGTCGTTGGCCGGGATTACATTCCTGGCCATGGCGGGAATCGAGCTGACGTATGCGTACCGGGTTTCGTCTGTGGTCCGCCGCGGCGGCGGAGGCAGCGAGGTGCTGCTGGGAACCAGCGGCGGCCTGACCGAGACGGGCCCGGCGGCGCACCCGTACCTGTTCGAGGGGCTCCTCACCGATCCCGGCCCGGCCGCGCTCGGGATGCTGGCCTGCGCGGCGGTCGCCCGGGCGCGGTATTACACCCCGGCCAGCGTGATCGCGGCGATCTCGGCTGACCCCGTGGTGACCAGCAACGGCGACCGGCTGAGGTTCGAGTCGTTCTCGGGCTGCTGCGGGGTGCACGCCCGGCTCGATCTGCTTCCGGCCGCGCTCGCCGGGCCGCCGGCCGCGTCAGGGACGACCAACGTGGACTTCAACCAGCCGATGCGCGCCGCGCTGGCCGGCGCGGCGGTCCGCGGGCCGTTGCGGCTGCGTGTCGGCACGGACGAGGTGGCGGTGACTACCGCCGCCGCGTCGGTCGTGGAACGGAAGGTCCCGCTGCCGGACCGGTGGCTGAAGGGCTTCGGTGAGGTCCAGGCTCTGGCCCGGCGGATGCACCCGGTGGCCGAACTGGCCAGCTCCGATGCGCTGCGGTTCATCACGGGTATCCCGCGCAGCCTGCGGCACCCGCTGTGGGCGGTCCCGGCGGGTCCCACGCTGACGCTGGCCACCTCCCCGCGGCCGGGCGCGGCCTGCCTGGCTGGCTCGCACCGGCTGGCCGAGCTCGGCCCGCTGCTCCGGTTCGCCCGGGCCCTGCGGGTCTACGCTCCCGAGGCGGACACGCGGTCCCTGCCGACGCCAAGCGCGTGGGAGCTCGACCTGAACACGGCCAGGTTCACGCTCACGCTGAGCCCGGAGAAGCACCGCGGCTTCTCCGGCGAGGGCGCCCTGCTGGGGCTGCTCGCCGACGCCACCGCGGCGGACGACGCCGACCTGATCAGCGTGCTGCTGGCCTGGGATCCGCGAATCGACATCGGCAGGCTCTCGGCCGAGGCGGGTATCGAGGCCGAACGGACCGCCGCCGCGCTGACCCACCTGGCCGCCGCCGGCCGGGTGGGCTACGACCTGGCGGAGGACTCGTTCTTCCACCGCGAGCTGCCGTTCGGTGCCGCGCTGGAGGCGATGCACCCGCGGCTGGCCGGCGCCCGCGCCCTCGTCTCCTCCGGTTCGGTCGTACCCGGTGAGGGCGGGGCGCTGGTCCGTAGCGGTGATGCCGATCACCGGGTCACGTTCGCCTCGCCGCACGACATCTGCACGTGCCCGTGGTGGGGCAGGCACCGCGGCACGCGGGGACCGTGCAAGCACGTGCTGGCGGCCAGGATGGCAGCGGCCCCGATGGCGGGCACGTCGTGAGCCTTGACCCGGAACTCATCCGCCAGGCGATCGAGCGAGACGACGCCGCTGGCGTGCGGGAACTGCTACGGCACGCCACAGAGCCGGATCGGCGGGCCTGCGCCCGGGCCCTGCGCCCGCTGCTGGAAGGGCCAGCGGACGGCGGGCCTTACCCGGAGGGATGGCTCGGGCTGGCACGCCGCCTGGCATTCCAGGCGGCCGCGTTCGGCCTGGCGCCGGGCGCCGTACCGGCGGGCAGGCACGCGTACCTGCTGTCCAGGATCCTGTCTTCGGCGGAGTTCGAGGTACTCGCCCAGGTCCTCGACGACCGGCGGCCGCCGTGGCTGGCCAGCTTCGCTGACCAGCGGCTGGCGGGCCGGAACGTCGGTCCCGACGCGTGGGTGATCGCCCGCAGGCTGGTCACGCTGGGCGCGATCGAACGGCCGGTCATTCCCGAGTACACCACCAGGATGGTGGTGGCCCTGCGCCGGTACGCGTGGGACGAGGAAGGCGGCCGGACGTTCACCCACCTGAAGCCCGCGGACGGGCTGCTGGCGGACCCGGGTCTGCTCGAGGACGAGGTCTGGCGGCTGTTCACGACGCCGGGCGTGACGAGAGGGCTCCGGCCCGGGTCCCCCCGCTACCCCGGCTGGGAGGATGCCCTGGCGGCGCTGGCCGAGCAGGGGCGGCTGGACCGCGGCCGGCTGCTGGACGCATGCCTGGACGCGTTCAGCCAGGGCTTCGACCCGGAGGACCTGGGCTGGTACGTGACCTTCCATGACCGGATGAGCCCGTCGCTGGACGAGATGGCGACCCGGGCGGACCGGTACACCCGGCTGCTCGCGGTCGACGCCAAGGCGGCCATCGCGCTCGGCCAGAAGGTGTGCGGCCGGCTGCTGGCGGCCGGGCGGCTGCCCGCGGAGGATTTCCTGGCCGCGTCCGGGCCGGCGCTGCTGTTCCCGCAGAAGAGCGTGGCGGCGGCGCAGCTGAAGCTGATCGGCAAGCTGGCCGCGGCGCAGCCGGCGGTCACGGACCGGGCGCTGGCGGCCGCGGCCGAGGCGTTCGGGCACCAGCGGCTCGACATCCAGGAGGCAGCGCTGGACCTGATCGCCCGGGTTGGCCTGCCGGAAGGTCCCGAGCGCGAGGTGATCAGTGAGCGGGCCGGCCGACTGGCGTCGGAGCTCGGCCACCAGGCCACGGCGCTCGGCCTGCCGGGCAGGTCACCCGCCTCCAGGACGGCCGAGCGGCAGATCGAGGTTCCACGAAGGCCCGAACCCGACCCGGGCGATCCGCTGCCGTCGCCGCTAGAGGATCCCGGAGAGTTGATCCAGCTGCTGACGCAACTGATGGAGGACGCGTCGGACCCGCTCGCCGTGGAACGGGCCATGGCGGGCGCGGTCCGGCTGCGCGGCCTGCCCGCCGCCGAACGCGCGCGGCTGGCCGCGCCCCTGGTCAGGCGGGCGGAGCAGCGGCTGCGGGACGACTACTACGGGCCGTTCGGCGGCCACGAGATCGCGTCGGACATCGCCGGGCTGACGCTGGCCTGGGGCTGCGGCCGGGTGCCGGACATCGCGGGGGCCCGGCGGGTGTGGGGCAGCGAGGACCGCGAGGCGGTGCTCCGGTCCGGCCAGGCCAGGACGATGGCGGGCATCCTCACCGCGCGCATCTGGGAAGCCAGCACGCTGGCGGCGGGCGGGCACCCGGTCGAACTGCTGGCCGAGCCTGAGTTCGGGCGCGGCGCGATCAGCCCGGACCGCCTGCTCGGCCGGCTCGGGTCCTGGGCAGGCGGAGCCCTGCCGCGGCATGACCTTGAGATCGCGCTGCTCCGGCTGGCACCCGGGGCCGGCGACTCGTTCTGGTCCGGGTGGGCGAGGCGGCATCCCGAATCGCTGGCCGTCGCACAGGGCGCCTACCAGCAGGGCCACGCCCCGCTCGGCTTCGAGCCGCTTGTCTGGGGGCCGGGCCGCTACAACGGACTGCCCGGTCCGGCTGCGCTCGCGCGCATCACCATGCCTCCCGGCGAGACCGCCCGGTCTCGCTGCTGGGCGCTGCTGACCGCGCTCCGCGACCCCATGCTCGAGTTCTACCGTGACCACATGCACCGGTACTTCATGGGCTCCCGCTATCACCCGGTGGTGACGGGATGGCCGGCGCTATGCCCATGGCAGCCCGAACTCGCCGCCGCACACCTGCTCCGGCCGCTGTCGGAGAGCCTGACATCCGGTTCCGGCCGGGCGGGCACGGCCGCCGCGGCCGTGCGCGGGCTGTCCGCTTCCGGCCACCTGCTCGGCCAGATCGGCCATCTGGCTCTGGCCACCGGCCTGGCGTCGGCCGAGCCGTACGTCCGGATCGCCGCCGCCGAGGTCTGGGTGCAGGCCTGCCGCGAGGGCCGGCTCGACCCGGAACTCGCCGCCCGCGCGATCGTCACCGGCGTCACCGGCGGGGCGTTCAAGCTGAACCGCGTCGCCGACGGCCTGCAGCACGCGTCGCACGATCCGGTGGCGGGCCAGCGGATGGTGCAGACGGTCTTCGCCGCGGCCGATGGCCTGATCCCGGCGAAACCGGCCAACCTCCACCTTCTGCTCGAGCTGGCGGCCCGGATCGGGATGGCGCCAGCAACCGGGCTCCCGGCCGCGATCACCTGGCTCGCGTCCGGGAAGAACAACAGTCGGCTCGGCACGGCGGCCCGCCGCCTCGCTCAGAGCAGACCGTGTAGTAACCTGCCGGCCGTCCTCAAAGGAACAGGTGATGAGTGACCAGTGGCGGGACACAGCCGCCGCTGGAACCGTTCCGGGTCCTGGCCGCGCTGGGCCGGTTGGTTGAGGACCGCCGGGTAGCCGACGCCGAGCTGCTCTGCATCGTCGGCCCGCGCTATTCGGTGACCGACTGTGACCTGACCGGCAACCTGGGCGCCCTGATGAAGGGGCGCCGGGCCGCTATCCGGCAGACCGGTCGTATCACCATCACCGGTGTCCCCGTCCCGGAGCCTGTGCCGGATGGGGCGGTGCCACCCGGCAGGCGCGGGTGGACTGCGGGCGAGATCTCATCTCGCCCGGCTCACCTGATCATCGAGTCACTGCCCGCCAGGACCTCGCCGATGGCTGCTTACCAGGCGATCACCAAGCAGGCCGAATCGCGCGGATGGTACGGATCGGGTCCGGACCGGGTCGAGCGCCCCCCGCTGCCGGTCGCTGAAATCGACGAGCAGTCCCGCCGGAATCATGTCCGCATCGGCCTCGTTTTGAAACCCGGCTCAGACCCGGCCGTCGTGCGTGACCGGCTCGTGCTCGTCGATGGCATCACCACGGAGGCGACCTGGGCGTTCGCGGCGCCGCTGGCCAGGATGCTCCGCGCATGGGTAGACCGGTATCGCGACGAGGACGTTCAGGCCAGCCTGGACCTCCTATGCCAGGCGATCCGCCGCGACCTACGCCGTCAGGCTGGTGCCGGGTATCGGGGATGATGCTATTGCCGCCGCGCGGCGGCTAGGGAAGCTGCGGAGGTTAGCCGGGTCCAGCTGTTCCGCTGGCTGGCTTGGCGGGAGCATGAGCTGTGGCCACAGGACGGCTGCCGGACGAAGGGCCGGCCCGGCTCGGGCCGGTGACCTTGCCAGCCGGGAGGCTGATCACCGGCTACCCCGGGATGGATCATGTCGCGTGGGTGACGGCCGATCCCGTGCCGGACTCGGGCCGCATCTGGGCCGCCCTGTCCGAGTTGCATCCCCGGACAGGCCTGGTACCGATCCAGGTGGACGGCAGCCCCGGCCATGTACGGGACCCGTTGAACCTCGCCGAGACCGAGGACCCGCGCGGGGCGGACGGGCTAGATGCCGGCACCTTGCTGGAGGAGATGTGGCGGGACGGGCAGCCGGACGAGGCTGACCCCGGGTGGATCGAGATGCGGGCCCCGTTCATCCGGGGGTTTCCCGGCCTGGCCCCACCAGAGCACACGCCGTTGACCCCGGCCGAACGGCAGCACGCCGTGGACGTGGTGACGCAAGAGGCCCGTATCGGCCTGATCGCCGCCGACCGGCCCGCCGACGTGCTGCCGGTGATCGGCTGGGGCGCTCTCGTTAACAGGGGGGAATCCCTGCTGGCCCTGACCGCGATCCTGCGTTCGTGGGAAGAGCGGTTCGGCGCGCGGCTGATCGCCGTCGGTGACGCCGATCTGGGGCTGTTCGTGGAGCGGCCGCCCCGCACCCTGCAGGCAGCCCAGCGCATCGCCGCTGAGCAGGCCGTGCTCGCCGACGAGTGCATGGGCGGGGCCAGGGGCGTCCCCGGCATTGCGGAACGCCTGGTGAACTCGCCCGTGTGGACCTTCTGGTGGGACTGAGCGTCTAGGCGCTGGCTGGACGACCGACGGCCGGGTCGGGCGCGGCGCTCAGCTTGAGCTCCGAGCTGTGGTAGGCGGCCCGGTCGGCGAGTTCGGGGCTGTACCTGGTGATGATCTGCCGGACGCGCAGCGCGGCCAGCG
>Ga0070714_100004459_pt1 | contig 10544 bp, 10 predicted proteins | sample LARL83metaG_FD_65450 | JGI IMG/M metagenome (GOLD analysis project Ga0070714, IMG submission 65450) | Corn, switchgrass and miscanthus rhizosphere microbial communities from Kellogg Biological Station, Michigan, USA - LAR L8-3 metaG | ecosystem: Host-associated > Plants > Roots > Rhizosphere ... | reverse complement strand
CGGTGAACACGAAGAACATCGCGACGCCGAAGATCAGCTCCGGGATCACGTAGGAGAGGATCATCACGAAGTTGAACGAGGCCGCGGTGACGCCGCGCCACCGGTTGATGCCCAGCGCGAACGCCACACCCAGCGGCACCGCGATCAGCGTGGTGTACAGCGACAGCCGCAGCGTCTGCACCACCGCGGCGTGCAGCGCGGGATTGCCCCAGACGGAGTTCACCGGGTCGGTGAAGTACCAGCGCCAGGAGAAGCCCTGCCACACCGCCTGCGACTTCCCGTTGTTGAACGAGAACAGCACCGCGAGCGCGATCGGCACGATCGACCAGATCAGGTACAGCCAGGTGAACCCCTCGAGGAACCACGGATGACCCCACGGGTTGCGGCGCCAGCGCCGGCGGCCGGGCTGGCCACCCTTGGCCCCGGCGGTCGGCTGCTCGGCGGCGGCCCTGGTGGTGGTGGTCATGTGGCCTCCCGCGACGTCCGGTTGGTGGCCACCACGTAGTAGATCATCGGCGGGATCAGCACCAGCAGCAAGAACATGGACAGGACGGCTCCCTCGCCCTGGAACAGCGGGGTGGAGAGCTGCTGGTTGATGACGTTGCCGATCATCGACGTGTTGGTCGCGCCTGACATCAGCTGGTTGGTGTAGTAGTCCCCGAGCATCGGCAGCACCGTGATCAGCATCGCGGTCAGGATGGCCTGCTTGCTCAGCGGGAGCGTCACCCGCAGGAACGTGCGCACCCGGCTCAGGCCCAGGTCGCGCCCGGCCTCAATCAGCGCGGGGTCGATCCGGTCCAGCCCGGCGAACAGCACCAGGATCAGGTACGGGATGTAGCCGTAGACCATGCCGAGTATCACCGTGACGTTCAGCCCGCCGAGCCAGTTGACCGGGTGGCTGACCACGTGCAGGGAGGTGAGCGCCTGGTTCACGTAGCCGTTGGTCTGCAGCAGGTCGACCCAGGCCAGCATCCGCATCATGTAGCTGATCCAGAACGGGGCGATCAGCAGGACCAGGAACGGTCCCTTCCTGCGGCCGGCGAACCTGGCCACGAAGTACGCGGTGGGATAGCCGATCAGCAGGCATAGCACAGAAGCGATCACCGTGTAGAGCAGGGTCCTGAGGATGATCGGGCCGATGTACGCGCTGCTGCCGGCGATCTGGTTCCAGGCCGCGGTCAGGTTGTCGGTGCTCCACTGCAGCGGGTCCCAGACCGCGATCGGCGTCCCGAACAGCTGGTTCAGCCGCCCCAGCGCGATCGCGAGCACCGCGTAGAACGGGACGATGAACAGCAGGATGAGCCACAGGATGCCGGGCGCGGCGAGCAGCGCCCAGAACAGCCGGTGCGGCTCCTTCTGCTCGGACCGGCGCTGGGTGATCGCGCGGACTACCACATCGCCTTCTTACACTCCCTTGCTGGCCGCTTGCCAGGACTGCTCCCAAAGCAGGTTCGTGGGCGTGGGCAGCGCGAGCTCCATCACGCCCCGCCGGAAGTACGAGGGCAGGACCACGGTCGACATCAGGCTGGTCGGCAGGATCTGCTCCTTGACCAGGCGCTGCGGCGTGACCTCGTTGAGCGGCTGCATGTAGCCGTTCCAGCTGATGTTGTTCAGCGCGTTGTCCACGTCGAGCAGGTAGTTCAGGAACAGGTGGGCCAGCACCGGGTTGGTCGCGCCCTTCAGCACGGTGTTCAGGTCGTTGCCCACCGGGCCCTTGCCGTCCTTGGGGAACCAGTACCCGACCACCTCGACCGGTGTGCCCTTGGGCATGTACGAGGGCGCCGCGGCGATGTCGCCGGACCAGGAGTGATGGATCCAGACCTGGCCGGACGGGATCTGGGTGTAGTCGTTGTTGTTGATCTGCACGTTGGTCATGCTGGCCAGGTTCTGCAGCTGCTGCCCCGACGCCTGGATCTGGCCGGCGTTGGTGGTGTTCAGGTTGTAGATGCCGTTCTTCATCAGGCCGAGGCTGATGCCCTCGCGGTAGTCGTCGAGGATCGCCACCTTGCCCTTGTACTTCGGCTGCCACAGCATGTTCCAGGGCTTGGCCATCGTGTACGGGTTCTCCGGCACGTGATCCTTCCGCCACGAGATCCCGGTCGTGTAGATCGTGTACGGCACGGTGTACTGCCACTTGCCGTCGTAGAACGGGTTCTTGAAGTCCGGCCACGCGTTCGTGATGTTGGGGATGTAGCTGTGGTTCAGCGGCTGGATGAACTTCTGCTCGACCAGCGGGCCGAGCACGTCGATGGTCACGCCCATGAACACGTCGAAGTCGACCTGGCCGCTGTGGATCTTGGCCAGCGCCTCGTCCATGGTGTTGAACGTCGACACCTGGACCTTGCAGTTGTACTTCTTGGCGAAGCTGTTGACCACGGCCTGGTTGATGTACGCGGTCCAGTTGTACACCTTGAGCGTGGCGTCAGTCTCCGGCGCCATGCCGCTCTTGATCGAGTGGTTGCCCTTGAAGATCGGCCAGGTGACCGGCTTGTTCGGCCTCGGCAGCGGGATCGCGCTCACGCCCGTGCTCGAGGTGCCGGAACTCCCGCACGCGGCGAGCAGCGAGCCGCCGCCGAGCAGGGCCGCGGAGGCCGCACCCGTGCGCAGGACATTGCGTCGTGATGGCCCGGAGTCTGAGGGGCCGAAGATGGACGGCCTGTCGCCGTCCCGCCAGCCTTCTCGAGGGTGCATTGTCACCCATCTCTTTTCTGCAGAGGAGAACCCTGACTGAACGTTCCGTCAATAATTGTCCGCGACAGCGGCATTAGCAAGCACTATCAGGTTACAGATCCGTCATAGCCGGCGGCTGGAACGCGGCTGCGGGCTCGCTGCAAGGTCGCTGACTACCGCGAAACCGGACGGAACCGGACGGAAGAGGCCGGCCACTGGCTACTACGGCAGGGCCGGCCTCCGCCGGGCTCAGCTGGTCCGGGGGACGACCCCCCAGACCCCCGCGGCTACTGCAGTGACCGCAAGGCCGCCGCGAACGCGGCGAAGTTCTCCGTCAGGCGGTCGACGTCCGCCTGGTCGTGCTGGACCGAGATGAGCCACTGCTCGCTCTTCCCCCACGGCGGCAGGAACACCCCGCCGTTGTGCTGGTAGAGCCAGTGCGCCTGGCTGTACGCGTCGTCGACGCGGAGATGGTCGCGGAAGTCCCTGACCGGGTCGGCCGAGAACACCACACAGCCCTTGGCGCCGACGGAGACCACGTGCGCGGCCAGCTCGTTGCGGATGATCTCCCGCTCGATCCCGGCCACGGCCTGCTGCCTGAGCGCCTCGATCCGCTCGTACGCGGCGGGCGTGACCACCTCACACAGCATGGCCCGGGCGGCGGTCATGGCCAGCGGGTTGCCGTTGAAGGTCCCGACCATGTCGTAGTCCCCGGAGGCCACGTGCCCCATGACCTCCTCGGTGCCGCCGATGGCCGACACGGGCACGCCGCCGCCGATGGCCTTGGCCAGGCAGATGATGTCCGGGGTGACCCCGGACATCGCGGTCACGCCGCCCGGCCCGGTGGTGAGCCCGGTCTTCACCTCGTCGAACGCCAGCAGCGCGCCCCGGGAGTGCAGCAGTTCCTTGAGGCCGGCCAGGTACCCGGGCTCGGGCAGGATGATCCCCGCGTTCATCATGATCGGCTCGAGGATCATCCCGGCGATCTGGTCGGGGTACTCGTCCAGCAGCCGGGTGACGCCGCAGAGGTCGTTGTAGCCGACGATCAGGGTGAGGTCGGTGAGCGCCCGCGGGATCCCGGTGCTGGACGGGACCTGGTTCGGCCGGGACGCGGGGCCGACCTCGTCGGCCTCGGGGTAGACCGAGACCTGGACCGAGTCGTGATGGCCGTGGTAGCAGCCCTCGATCTTGATGATCAGGTCGCGCCCGGTGACCGCGCGCATCAGGTGCACGGCCTCCATCGTGGCCTCGGTGCCGGTGTTGGCGAACCGCCACAGCGGCAGCCCGAACCTGCGGGTCAGCTCCTCGGCCACCACGATCGCGGTGCACGTGGGCTGGGCGAAGTGGGTGCCCAGCGAGGCCTGGGTGCGGATCGCCTCCACGATCGCAGGGTGGCCGTGCCCGGCCAGGGACACGCCGTAGCCGCCGTGCAGGTCGACGTACTCGTTGCCGTCGACGTCGTAGACCTTCGAGCCCTTGCCGTGGCTGAGCCAGACCGGCTGCGGCCGGGTGATCTGCCAGCTCGAGGTGACCCCGCCGGCCAGCGCCGAGCCGGCCCGCTCGGCCATGCGCCTGGACTCGGGCTGCCGCGCGGCGAAGATCTCCTCCTGCTGGGTGATGATCTCGTCCAGGCTGGTGGGGGCGGCCGGGCTGGGCTGGGCGGGGGAACCGGCCCCAGGGCCTGCGGGGGATCGGGCCCCGGAGCCGGCGGTCGTGCCGTTCTCGGGACGGTCGGTGACTTCTGGGGGTGAAAGCTCGGTGGGGACGGCCTGGTCGGCCATTACGTGCTCCCTATGCACTTGACTGAATGTTCAGTCTACGCTGGGCCGCCGAAGCGGGGCAAGGCAGCCCTGCGGCGGGCCAGCACGGCGACAATGGCCCGCCAGCCGAGCAGGAACAGCCCCAGGAAGCAGAGCGCGACCACGATGAACGCGGGCGCGGTGCCCTGGCCGGCCACGACCCGCAGCGCCATGCCGACGATAACCGCGCCGAGCCACGCCCCGAGGCCGGCCGGCACGATCGCCTCGGGCCGCCGCCACGCGCGCGTCACCAGCAGGCCCGCGCCGAGGCCGGCCAGGAACGGCCAGGCCGTGCTGGCCAGGCCGCCAGCCGTTTCGCCGTCGTGGTGGCTGGCCCGCCCGATGGCGACGAAAGCCAGCACGCAGCACACGTCGATGACCGGGCCCGCCAGCCGCCAGCCGCGCCCCGCCCCGGCCTCACCGCGGGACCCGATAACGGGCGTTTCCTGGCGCATTCCCTCAGGCTAACCGGCCCGGCCGCGGCCGGGGCGGGCTCGGCTATGCTGCGGCGCAATGCGCCGCTTGCTGATCGTGCACCACACGCCGTCCCCGGCGATGCAGGCCATGTTCGAGGCCATCACGGCCGGAGCGGGAAACGAGGAGATCGAGGGCGTCGAGATCGTGATCAGGCCCGCGCTGACCGCGGGCGCGGCCGACGTGCTCGCCGCCGACGGGTACCTGCTGGGCACGCCCGCGAATATCGGCTACATGTCCGGCGCGCTCAAGCACTTCTTCGACACCGTCTACTACCCGTGCCTGGAGGCGACCCAGCGCCGGCCGTATGCGCTCTACGTGCACGGAGGCAGCGACACCGGCGGCGCGGTCCGGGCCGTGGAGTCCATCGCCACCGGCCTGAACTGGCGCCGGGCGCGGCCGCCGGTGTGCGTGACCGGCCCGCCGGGCCGGGCCGACCTCGACGCCTGCTGGGAGCTTGGCGCCATGGTCGCCGCGGAGCTGTCCGAGTGATCGTCACCGTCACGCTGAACCCGTCCCTGCACGTGCGGTACGAGACGGACCGGCTCTGCCTCGGCGCCGCGAACCGGGTCAGCGGGGTGCTCTACCGGGCGGGCGGCCGGGGGCTGGCCGTGGCCCGGGTGCTGCACACGTTCGGCCACGACGTGGTGGCGGCCGGGCTGGCCGGCGGCGCGTCCGGCGAGATGATCAAGGACGAGCTGGCCAGGGACGGGGTCGCCACGCAGTTCACCTGGATCACCGGGGAGTCGCGGCGGGTGCTCGAGGTCGCCGACGGCTCGACCGGCGCCGTCACCACGTTCAGCGAGCCAGCCCCGTACATCACCACCGAGGAGCTCGGCCGGCTGGCCGCCGACTACCGCGGCCTGCTGGCCGACGCCACCGCGGCGGTGCTCTGCGGAACGCTGCCGTCCGGGCTGCCGGCCGAGACGTACGGCTCGCTGGCCACCTACGCCGCGGAGTCCGGGGTACCTGTGGTGCTCGACGCGGGCGGCGGCGCGCTGGGGCACGCGGTGACCAGGCACCCGGCGCTGGTCATCCTGGAGACGGAAGCCGACGGCGGGCTGCTCGGCGACCCCGCGGCGCTGGTCGCCAGCGGCGCGGCGGCGGTCGCGGTCCTGTCCGGCGACGGGGTCAGCGCGGTGACGCCGGACGGGGAGTGGGCCGCCGCGCTGCCGGAGCCGCGCGCGGTGGCCGCGTCCCGCGACGCGCTCGTGGCCGGCTTCGTGCCCGGGATCGCGCTGAACTGGTCCTGGCCGGACACGCTCGCGCACGCGGTCGCGCTGGCCGTCTCGTCGGGCCCGGACGGGGACGTTGACCTCGACGCTTACGAGCGGCTGCTGCCCGAGGTCGTGGTCGCCGCGCGGGCCGCCCGCAGGCGGCAGATACGCTGAACATCCTGTTTCGCCGCAAACATCCTGCGGTTAGGCTATTCGCCGTGAATCAGGCCAGCGGGGACGCGAGTCAGGCCGGCGCAGACGCGAGTCAGGCCGGCACCGAGCTCGAGCGGCGCCCGGACGGCGCCCCGGTCCCGTACCTGAGGGGGCAGCGGCACGGCGAGATCGCCAACGTCGTCGACTGGCCGGAGCTCGCCGCGTGGGCCGGGCGCCGCGGCGTGGTGCTCGGCGGGCTGGCCCTGATCGCGGCCCAGTTAATCTGGAAAGGCTTCTTCCTCGGCCATTTCTATTTCCGCCAGGACGACATCCACGTGCTCGAGCTGGCCCTCGGCCACGCGTTCAGCTGGAGCTACCTGACCTTCGTCGGGGCCGGCCACCTGATCCCCGGGGTCTACGCGATCGCCTGGGCCGTGGCCAGGATCTCGCTGTACAACTGGGCGCTCGCGTCAGCCGTCACGCTGGTGCTGCTGGCCGCCGCGGGCCTGGCCGCATTCCGCCTGCTGCGGACGCTGTTCGGGAACCGCCCGGCGATCCTGATCCCGCTCGCGGTCTACCTGCTCATCCCGCTGACCATGCCGGACCTCGGCTGGTGGTCATCGGCGATCGAGTCGCTGCCGCTGCAGATCGCCACGTTCATGGCGCTCAACGCGCAGGTGTACTACGTGCGCACCGGCCGGTTCCGGCACGCGGCCGCCGCGGCGGCCTGGGTGGTTTTCGGGCTGCTCTTCTTCGAGAAGGCCATGATCCTGCCCGCGCTGCTGTTCGCGGTCAGCTCCGGGTTCCTCATCGAGGGGTCCTGGCGGAGCGCGGCGCGGCAATGCCTGACCCGCTTCTGGCGGTCCTGGGCGCTGCAGCTGGCGCTGGTGGCCGGGTACGCCGCGGTGCTCGTGGTCTCGCTGCGGACCTCGTCCGCGCAGCCGGGGGTCCCCGGCACCGCGGACGGCACGTACACGTTCGCCGCGGGCCTGGTGAAGAACACGTTCCTGCCCGGTGCGATCGGAGGGCCGTGGCAGTGGTTCCCGTCGGCGGATGCGGAGTACGCCTACTCGGCGCCGCCCGCGGCGCTGACCTGGCTGTCCCTGATCGTGGCCGTGGCCGTGGTGGCGGCGAGCATCTGGGTGCGCCGGCAGGCCTGGCGGGCCTGGGCCATCCTGGCCGGGTGGCTGCTCGCGGCCGACATCGCCCCGGTCCTGCTCGGCCGGATCAGGGAGCTGAGCCCGGCCCTGCTCGGGCTGGAGACCCGCTACGTCGCCGACGCCGCGCCGGTCCTGGCCATCTGCCTGGGCCTGGCCTTCTGGCCGGCCGCCGGATCCCGGGAGGCCGTCCCCGTCCGCCGGGCCGCCTCCGCGGGCCAGGCGGGGCGGCTGGTCGCCGCCGCGGCGTTCGGGGCCTTCGCCATCGGCTCGGTGTGGTCGGTCCAGGCCTACCAGAACGTCACCACGAGCGTCCCCGACCGGATCTTCATCGCCAACGCCCGGCTGGCCGTCGCGCACGCCCCGCGCGGTGCGGTGGTCGCCGACACCCGGGTGCCCCAGGCGCTCATGCTCGGCATCTTCGGGCCCTACTCCTATGCCTCCCGGGTGGTCGGGCCCATGGTCCCGGCCACGGCCAGGATCCGCTGGGTGCGGCGGCCCGCCGGCACGATCGATCACCTCTGGGTGTTCGGCCGGGACGGGAAGCTGCATGAGGCGGCGGTGTACGGCCGGGCCACCGCGCCGATCACCACGAAGCGCAGGTGCCAGCCGGTCACCCACGGGCGGGTGGCGGTCCGGTTCGCAGTGCCGTCCGGGGCCGGCACCCGGGTGCTGCGGGTCGCGTACCTCGCCTCGGCCGCCGCGGCCGGGAAGACCGTGACCGTGACCTACGGCGGCAGCGCCCGCCCGCTGCTGCTGCGGGCCGGCCTGCACAGCGCCTACTTCCCGGTGCGGGGAGCGGCCGACAGCGTCACCGTGTCGGGCCCGGCGATCAGCGGGCTGTGCGTCGGGGACATGCAGGCGGGCATCATCGCGCCCTCGTCGTCAGGGCCGGTGATCCCGGCCGCGTCCTGACCCTCGGCCGTCCCCACCGCGTCACCGCGGCGGGCCCGCTCGATCAGCCGCGCGTGCTCCTCGTCGGCGACCGGGGTGGCGCCCTGAGCCAGCATCACCGGGATGCCGTTCTCCACCCGGTAGCCGCGCCGCAGCCGGGGGTTGTACAGCAGCGCCTCGTCGGCGAAATACAGCAGGCCGCGCTTGTCGATCGGGCACACCAGGATGCCGAGCAGCGCCTCATCCAGGACCATCAACCCTCTCCTTTCTCCGCTTCCCCCTGGGTGTCCCTACGCCAGATACGCCCTGCTTTCCTCGAGTGCCGACCGTTCCTGGGCGGGTTCCGGCGCGGCCGCCTGCCGGGACAGCAGTACCACAACCACACCCGCGATGAGAATGCCGGCCAGGCGCAGGGCCAGCCGCGCCGGATCGGCAGGCAGCCGTTCGTGGAACAGCCAGGTCCCGGCCACCATGAAGTAGATGCTCCCCAGCACGTTGGAGACCGGGGCCACGATCGAGATGCGGCAGCGCTGCAGCGCGGTCTGGAACAGCAGCAGGCCCGCGGCCGAGCAGGCCGCCATCACGTACAGGTACGGCGACGCCACGATCGCGCTCACCGCGCCTGCGCCGTGGGCGTGCCTGAGCGCCCCGGACAGCGCCTTGATGGCCAGCGCGGCCACGCCGTACAGCAGGCCGGTGGCCACGCCGTAGGACACGCCGGTGGCCGGCCGCGCGTGCTTGCGCGGGCCACTCCCCGATGCGCTGGCCGCCGCGGCCAGCGCGGCCAGGCAGGTCGGGATCGCGACCGCGGCCATCCGGGCCCCGCTGACGGCGAAGCCGACCGCGGCGGCGCCGTCCGCGGAAAGCGCCAGCAGGATCACGGACACGGCCATCACGCCGACGCAGGCGTACTCGCCCCGGCCCAGCCGCTCGTGCAGCACGATCCTGGACAGCACCAGGACGATGGCCACCCCGCTGGCGATGACCGGCTGCACGACCGTCACCGGGGCGAACATCAGCGCCAGGACCTGAAGGCCCAGCCCGCACAGCATCAGGGCGAACCCGGCCAGCCAGCGCGGCGACGTCACCAGCGAGCCCGCCAGGGCCAGCACCCGCCGGCCGTTCAGCGCGGGGAGCCTGGCCAGCGCCTGCTTCTCCACGATCAGGCCGGAGTTGTAGGCCGTCGTGGACAGCAGGGCCAGCACCAGCCCGGTGTCGGTGCCGCCGGTCACCGCGGGCTCCGCAGGCTGGTGATCTGGCTGAGCGCGGCGGTGAAGCCGTCGGTGAATCTGGCCGCCGCGGGCTCGCTGAACAGCGCGCGCCGGTACCGCAGGCCCAGGTTGAGCTGGCCGCCGACCGTGACCGCGCCGACCGAGAGCCCGCGCGGCATGTGCGCGGAGGTTGAGAACCACAGGTGCGACGCGGGCAGGTGGCCGAAGGCGGGTGGCGTGGCCACGGCGCCCAGGTTCGACAGCAGCGAGGTATCGCAGAACAGCGGCCCCGCGGTGCGCAGCAGCAGCCGCAGGGCCCGGCGCTTGACCGCCGCCGGGCACCACGGCACGGCCAGCGCGCGGATCAGCGGATCCACCTGGGGCCCCGGGTGCTGCTTGGCCCGGCGGGTCTGCCGCACCACGTCCGCGATCACCGATGGCAGCTCGTAGCCGGGCCCGGGCAGCTGAGCGGTGACCGCGGTGAGCCGGGACAGGTTGCCCGCGGCCCCGCCGCCGCCGGCCGGCCGGGCGTTGACCGGCATCGTGATCCGGATCCGGGCCGACGGCTGCCCGTGCGCGGTGTTCCAGCGGCCGATGGCCACGATCAGCGCCGCGATCAGCAGGTCGTTGACCGTGACCCTGAGCTCGCCGTCGGCCGGGGGCCACGCGGGCACCCGCGGCAGGGTGATGAGCCGGAACCCATAGCCGGATCGGGAGCCGGGCCCGGCCCGGTCGGCGCCCGCCCGCAGGTCGGCGGCGATCCGCGTGGCCGGCCGGGGGAGCAGGCCAGGCCGGCCAGCTCGGTTCGGCCGCTGCGAGCCGCTCACTTCCCATGATCCCGGACTCAAACCCCCCCTCCACGCGGGTTTCAGTCCGAGATCATGAAACCGGACCGTCGGGCCAGATGCGTCCGGCGCCGCCATCGGGCCCGCGGAACCTGTCCCGGTGGCATCGGGGCTGGCCGACCGG
>Ga0070714_100004458_pt1 | contig 10546 bp, 7 predicted proteins | sample LARL83metaG_FD_65450 | JGI IMG/M metagenome (GOLD analysis project Ga0070714, IMG submission 65450) | Corn, switchgrass and miscanthus rhizosphere microbial communities from Kellogg Biological Station, Michigan, USA - LAR L8-3 metaG | ecosystem: Host-associated > Plants > Roots > Rhizosphere ... | reverse complement strand
GTCGGGAGGGGAGATCGATCTCACGGAAATGCTCGCGTAGTACGTCGGCGACGTCGCGCAGGATGCGATCGCCGGTCGAGTGGCCGAAGGTGTCGTTGATTCGCTTGAAGTCGTCGAGGTCGACGAGCGCTACGGCGAGCGGCCGACCCGAGCGGCGCGCCCGCACTAGCTCGGCCACGGCTGCCTCTGTGAAGGCGCGCCGATTGGGAAGGCTTGTGAGGTCGTCGGTGCCCGAGCTGCGAGCGTCGCGCGCGAGCCGTCCGAACGGGAGGAGCATGGGCCGCGCCAGGAGACGTGCGAGCAGGAGTAATGCGACGAACGTCACCGCCAGACAGGCTACGAGCAGACGATCTGAGTGGGCGACAGGCCCGTCGATTTCCGACGCGGGCGCGAACGCTGCGAGCCGTACCGGATCAGCCCCGCCGACCAGCTGTGTCTGGACGACGCGGTAGTCGACCCCGGCGATCGAGACAAACTGGGCGTGGGGCGGCACGCGGGCGCCCGAGACACGCGAGCTACCGGCGAAAACTCGGCCGTCGCGAACGAACAGGATCCCTTCCCCGGAGGCCAGCGGTGCGGCGGCGCGGAGGCGCGCGAGCACGGCACCGTCGAGCGGGAGGGTGACGGCGACGATGCCGTCGACCTTGCCCCTTGTTAGTACGCGCACCTCACGTCGGAGCGACGGTCGGGTGGGCTCTGGGACGGCCTTGTTTCCGGAGACTGCCACGGCGCCCGGAACGGACGCCGTCAGGTGATCAAGGGCTTGCTCGTCTCTCGCCGCGAGCGCGCGCTGGAGCCGGGGCTCCGCCGCGAGTGCGGCGGCCCTGTCCTGGGCCTCGGTGGCCTCGCGCGAGGCTTCGCTCAGCGCAGCCTGAAGAGCGACACCAAGGTGCCCGGACACCCGACTTTGCTCCTGCTGGCGGAATGAGTGCGCGAGCACCACTCCGATGCCGGTCAGCGCGGTTATGAGCAGTGCGACGAGTAACGCGGCGGCACGACGACCGACGCGCACCTCGTCGGGGTGCCGGGCCACTTGCGCGACGGTCGAAAACGCGACCGTCACCGCCGGGCCGAGCGGGAGTTCGCGGCGATGCTCGGGTCGTCGGCGACTGGCTCGGGATCCGCGGGGTGCGCACGCCTGATCGGGTCGGTCGGCGTCGACTGGGCCGCGGATGAACCTCCCGCGTCCGAGGCGGTCACCTCGACGCGGATCGAGAAATCCAGGTCGTCATCGGTGAGGGCGTACGAACTGCCGTCGGCGCCGTCGATCGAAGTGCACGGGCCGTTGCCGTGACAGCGCAGCCAGGCGTAGGTGAAGGTCGCGGTCGGGTCGCTCCAGGTACCGGGATCGGCGGTCAGAGTCGAGCCGACGATCGCGTCGCCGCTGATCGAGGGGAGGGTCACGACAATTGGCGCCGCGTACAGGACGACGGGGCCTATGAGGTTCGAGTCGGCGGTGGTGGAACCGCCGACGCCGCTGGTAGTCACTTCGACGCCGACCGAGAAGCCGACGTCGTCGCTGGTGAGGTCGTACGTTGTGCCGCGTGCTCCGTCGATCGCGGTGCAGGTGCCTGCCCCGTCACAACGCAGCCAGGCGTAGGTGAAGGTCGCGGTGGGATCGCTCCAGGTGCCCGGGTTGGCGGTCAGGGTCGAGCCGACGGTCGCGTCGCCGCTCACCGAGGGGGCCGTGACGACAGCCGGCGGACCGTGCGGGACGACGGGGCCGACGAGGCTCGAGGCGGCGGTGCCGGCGCCGCCGGCATTCGTGGCGGTTACCTCGACCTCGATGCTGGAGCCCACGTCGTCGCCGGTGAGCACGTACGTCGTGCTGTCGGCTCCGTCGATCGTCGAGCAGTTGCCGTTGTTTCCGTGACAGCGCAGCCAGGCGTAGGTGAAGGTCGCGGTGGGGTCGCTCCAGGTACCGGGGTCGGCGGTCAGGGTCGAGCCGACGATCGCGTCTCCGTTGATGCCGGGTGCGGTGACGACCGCTGGGACCGCCGGCACCACCACCCGCGTAGGCGGGGAGTCCGCCTCATTCCGACCCGCGCCGTTCGATGCGGTGACCGCTACCAGGAGGGAGCTTCCGACATCGTCGGCGGAAACGACGTACGTCGCGCCGACGGCGCCGTCGATCGTTCTGCAGCCACCGGTGTCGTCGCAGCGCTCCCAGGCAAACGTGAGGGTCGCGTCGGAATCGCTCCAGTCGCCCGGATCGGCCGTGAGTTGCGCGCCCACGACCGCGTCGCCGGAAATGCTCGGCTCGGTCAGGACCGTTGGGGCAGCCGGAGCAGCTGAGGTGACAGGCCCCACCGAGGAAGAATTCCTCGACGCGCTGACGTCTCCCACATGCGCCGTCACGCGGACGCGTACGAACGCATCGCGGTCCGCGGGGACGAGCTCGTAGGTTCCGCCGCTGGCGCCGTCTATCGCCGTGCAGGATCCGTTGCCGTCACAGCGGTCCCAGGCGTACGTAAAGGTCGCCGAACTATCGCTCCAGCTGCCCGGAGCGGCGGTCAGCGCGCTGCCGACGACGACGCTGCCCGAAATCGTCGGTGGCGAGAGCGAGCTGAGAGGCGTAGCCGTCTGCGTTGGCGGCGGTGCCGGTGCTACGGGCTGGACGGGGGGCGCGGCAACCGCCGAGGGCGTGGAGACAGACACCTGCGCATGTATGGCGGTTATGGCCGCCGCGTGCGGCGGGGGTTTGTAGCCGATCACCCCTACAGCGAGGAATCTCGGGGCTCCGGTACGGGCACCCGAAAGCCGGTGCACCTCTGCCGTCCGCAGTCCGTTCACGCTGACCCGAACCCATTCATTCGTTTTCACGGCAACGTCGACGGCGACGCCGGAAAACCCGTCGTTCGGGACGAGCGCTCCGGTCGCCAGCACCAGCGGGGTCGCGCGAAGCCCGCCTGCCGGGCTGGTCAGGTAGAGGCGCCGGTCGGGCTCGTCGACCAGCCCGAAGATCACCCGATGCGAGGAATCGAGCACCTCGAGCAGGCGCACGGGCCTGGCGGGCGCCTCGCCACGGCCGAAACCCATCACGTCGTGAACGAGTACCGGCCCATGGGCGCCACGATTTCCAAGATCGAGCAGCGCGTAGGCCGTCCGCTTACCCGCCCCCGACGGGATCTCCGCCCGGACAAGCCCGCCAGAGCCGACCTGGACTGAACAATCTTTGCAGGCGCCGTTTTGAACGACACCCCTGACCCTGAGTCCGGAAGAAGGTCGGGTTGCTGGCGCGAAGATCGACTCGGACCTGTACGACGGAATCACCGGCGTTGCCGTGACGGTGCTATCCGTCGAGCGGAACAGGGCCACCCAGAGCGCTCCCGCGGCGGCGGCGAGCACTAAGAACGAGATGAACCGAAAAGCAGCGGCAGGCATGAGCGGCGAGTGAACCCCGATGCGGCGTGGGTTATGTCCTGAGATTCGTAGGACGACCGCCAACTGTATGCCTCGCATCGGCGCTTGCCGTCCCCCCCTTTGAGGGTTCCGCTCGGCGCACGCGTAAATTCGGCCGCCTCGCGTGCCAGCCGCACGAGAGCCGCCTCGAGCGGTTCCGCGCGCAGCCATGCTGAGTGAGCGACCGTGGCAGCGGCACTGTCGGTGCGTGCTCGCGGATTGTTTCAGTAGCTACAAAGCGGAGCACAGTTCCGGGGACGCGTTTTTCGACTAGGCGGGTGCCTCCGTGCACCAATCCCTCGCGCGCCGGAGTGCCCGCTGCGAGGAGGATTCATGGCGACCACGATGTGCGAGATCGACGGGCGTCGGCCGGCCGTCGCAACCGTGCGGATCAGGCAGAACGGTGAGGAGCGGACGATCGCCGTCTGCGAAGAGCACCTTCGGGAGCTTCAGAGTCAGAGTCGTGGCGTAGCGCGGTCGCCGTTCGGTGGTCGGAGCCTCTTCGACGAGTTCTTCTCCGACTTCTTCGACGACGGCGGCCTTGGCGCCCATGCGCCCGGCGCCGCCGGGAGCACGACCACGACCCGCCCGCGCCGCCCGGCGGAGCAGATCGACGTCACGCAGTACTTCAGCGACGCCACCCGCCGGCTGCTCCAGCGGGCCGCGCAAAAGGCGATGGAATGGGGCAGCCTGGACGTCGACTCGACACACCTGCTCTGGGCCGCGACGCACGACGACGTCGTCGGACACGTGCTGCGCCAGGTCGGTGCCGATCCTGCCGCGATCGCGGCGCAGATCGAGGAGGAAGCAGACGTCAAGGAGCGCACGGATGTTGCGCCGTCGCTGTCGCCGGACGCGAAGGCGGCACTCCTGGCCGCCTACGAGGAGTCGCGCCAGATCGGGGCGTCGTACGTCGGGCCGGAGCATGTGCTGTTGGCGCTCGCGCAAGACACCGAGACCGAGGCGGGCGAGCTGCTCGAGCGGTTCGCGATCACGCACACGAAGCTCCGCGGCGCGGTCATCCGCGGCGTCGAGACCGGCGAGGCGGGTGGGCGACCGGCGAGCACGACGAAGACGCTGGACGAGTACGGCCGCGACCTGACCGAGGACGCCCGGCAGGGGAAGCTCGATCCCGTGATCGGGCGCGCCGATCAGATCGAACAGACCATCGAGGTCCTCTCGCGCCGCACGAAGAACAATCCTGTTCTGCTTGGCGATCCCGGTGTCGGCAAGACCGCGATCGTCGAGGGCATCGCCCAGCGGATCGTGAACGACGACGTGCCCGAGACCCTGACGGGCAAGCGCCTCGTTGCGCTCGACATGGCCGGGATGATCGCAGGCACGAAATACCGCGGCGAGTTCGAGGAGCGGCTCAAGGCCGTGATCGACGAGATCACCGAGAACGCAGACAGCCTGATCGTGTTCATCGACGAGATCCACACCGTCGTGGGCGCGGGCGCGGCGGAAGGGGCGATGGATGCGGGCAACATGCTCAAGCCGGCGCTCGCGCGTGGCGAGCTACACATGATCGGCGCGACCACGCTCGACGAGTACCGGCAGAACATCGAGAAGGATCCCGCGCTCGAACGGCGCTTCCAGCCGGTGCTGGTCTCGGAGCCGACGATCGAGGAGACGATCGAGATCCTCACCGGCCTGAAAGACCGGTACGAGGCCTTCCATCGCGTGCGCATCACCGAGGAGGCGATCGTCGCAGCGGCGGAGTTGTCCGACCGGTATATCCGCGACCGTTTCCTGCCCGACAAGGCGATCGACCTGATCGACCAGGCCGGCGCCCGAGTGCGGCTCCGGTCGAAGGCGAAGCCGGAGGACACAAGGGCCGCCGAGGAGGAGCTCCGCCGCATGGGCCGCGAGCGTGACCAGGCGATCTCGGCTCAGGACTACCAGCGGGCGGACGAATTGAAATCGCAGATCGACGACCGTCGTGCCGAGCAGGAAGGGCAGAAGGAGGCGCGTGCCCGGGCGCCCCAGGTGACGATGGAGGATATTGCCGAGATCGTCTCGCGGCGCACCGGCATCCCGGTGTCACAGCTGACCCAGGAGGAGCGCGACCGGCTCCTGAAGCTCGAGGAACGGCTGCACGAGCGCGTGGTCGGCCAGGACGAAGCGGTCGAGGCCGTCGCCGAGGCCGTCCGCCGCGCCCGCGCCGGGCTCGCCGATCCGAATCGACCGGACGGCAGCTTCCTCTTCCTCGGCCCAACCGGGGTCGGCAAGACGGAGCTCGCGCGGACGCTCGCGGATGCGCTCTTCGGCAGCGAAGACGTGCTGGTGCGCCTCGACATGAGCGAGTATCAGGAGCGGCACACCGTCAGCCGGCTCGTCGGCGCACCCCCGGGTTACGTCGGCCACGAGGAAGCCGGACAGCTGACCGAGGCGGTCCGGCGCAAGCCCTACGCCGTACTTCTGTTCGACGAGATCGAGAAAGCGCACGCAGACGTCTTCAACATCCTGCTCCAGATCCTGGACGACGGCCGACTCACCGACTCGCAGGGCCGCACGGTCGACTTCAAGAACACGATCTTGATCATGACCTCGAACCTGGGGGCCGACCGCATCCAGGCCTTCGCGCGCAAGGACTCAGGTTCGTTCGACGAGCTGAAGGACGAGTTGATGGAGGTGCTCCGGCACAGCTTCCGGCCGGAGTTCATCAACCGCATCGACGAGATCATCGTCTTCCAGGCGCTGACGAAGGAGCAGCTCGAGCAGATCACACGGCTGATGCTCGACCGCGCCGCGAGGCGGCTCCGCGCGCAGCACATAGAGGTCGAGTTCTCGGACGAGGCCGTCGAGCACCTCGCCGAGGTCGGCTTCGACCCGGAGTTCGGTGCGCGGCCGCTGCGCCGTGCGATCCAGCGCGAGCTCGAGAACGAGGCCTCGCGGCTGTTGCTGAGCGGAGCGCTGCAGCCGGACGATCGCGTTCGCGTCGACTACGACGAGGTACAGCTCACCTTCGACATCGACAAGGGGGGCGCCGAGGCGATGGAGGAGGTCGAGGAGCCGGAGCCCCAGCCGGCGCACGTCTAGCGCAGCCGGACCGGAGCTTCGAGGCGCGGCTTCGACGCCGTCGGCCGCAGAGCGCCTGTATGCGTAGTGATGCCATGATGCCGTTAGGCCGAAGTTGAGGACGACGGTGACGCTCGACGAGCGGGTGCTGCGGGCCGTGCGGGTCAAGGCGGCTCGTACGGGGCGTCGCGACAGCGAGGTCATCGAGGAGGCGTTGGGGCGCGATCTCGGCCTGGAGCTGCTCGAACGAATCTGGGCCAAGGCCGACCTGGGAGAAGATGAGGCGTTGAATCTCGCGGTCGAGGAGCAGCACAGAGCCCGCGGCCGCTAGTGCGAGCTCTGCTCGACGTCAATGTCCTCATCTCGGAGCTGCTCTCGCGAACGGGAGCCCCGGCCGGTCTGCTCGGTAAGTGGCCCGAGGGTGAGTTCGAGCTCGTCGTGACCGAGCGCCTGCTTGCAGAGCTGGAGGCCACGCTCGCGCGTCCGAAGCTGCGGCGGCACTTCGACGAGGCGGAGGTGAGCGGGTTCCTGGCGCTGTTGCGCGGTCTCGCCGAGAGCGTCGGAGATCCGGACACGGAGCACATCATCAACTCGCGAGACCCGAAGGACGACTTTCTGATCGCGGCGGCTGCATCGGCGCGCGCCACGTTGGTGACCGGAGACGCGCACCTGCTCGAACTCGAAAGCTCGATCCCTGTCCTTTCCCCGCGCTCCTTCCTCGACAGCCTCGCATAGAGGAGACCAGCGTCTTAGCTGAGGCTCAGGGCACAGAAGGCTTCGGTGGGTCGGAGTGAAGGCCTAGCCGCCTGCGCCGAAGCCGTCGACGCGCTCGGGACGGATCTGGATTATCACGCGTTGTTCGCCCGGTCCGAGGTAGGGGTATTTGTCCTCGCCCAGGTACTTCTTGGCGAGCATGTTGATGTGCTCGAGCGCGCCCTCGTCGACGATCGTCGCCGGGCCGCTGACCATGACGTAGCCGGACTGCTGGTCCTCGGCGGGCAGGACGGTGACGGTCGCTCGTGGGTCGCGTTCGACGTTGGAGACCTTGGCCCGGCCTCGGGCGCTGTTGACGAGCACGTTCTCGCCGTCGTAGTCGATCCAGACCGGGGTGGCTTGCGGCGACCCATCCTCCCGGATGGTGGCGATCACACCCCAGTTGCGGTCGGTGAAGAGCTTCGCCTGTTTCTCGCTCAGCGTGGCCATGGATCCATCCTCCTCGTCTCGCGGGTCTACGGGACCTCGGCAAGTCGCGTCTCGGCCTCGACGATCGGCGCCACCCGGGTGCCGAAGAGTTCGATCGCGCGCATGACGTCGGCGTGTGACACGGCGCCGATGCCGAGGTGGGCGAGGTAGCGCTTGGGCTCGAAGGTCTGGTGGAAGGAGACGATCTTCTCGGCGACCTCCTCCGGCGAGCCGAGCGCGAGTGGGCCGGAGGGCGCTGCAAGGGCCTCGAGCTCGGCACGTCCCGAGGGGGGCCAGCCGCGCTCCCTGCCGATCCGATTCATCACGTCCAGGTACGGGGCGGCGAAGGCTGCCTCGCCCTGCCGGCGCGAGTCTGCGATGAACGCGTGGGTGTTGATTGCGATGCGTGGCTCGCCGACCTGGCCGGTTTCCGCCCAGGCGTGCCGGTAGAGGTCGACGAACGGCTTGAAGCGGGCTGTCTCGCCGCCGATGATCGCGAGCGCCAGCGGCAGGCCGAGACGGGCCGCCCGCACGACGGACTCGGGACTGCCGCCGACCGCGACCCAGACGGGAAGTCGATCCTGGGCGGGTCGTGGCCAGACGACCGCGTTCTCGAGAGGCGCGCGATGCTTTCCCTGCCAGGTGACCCGCTCGTCGTCGCGGATCGCGAGCAGCAGCTCGAGCTTCTCGGTGAACAGCTCGTCGTAGTCGCGCAGGTCGTAGCCGAACAGCGGGAACGACTCGATGAACGAACCACGGCCCGCCATGATCTCCGCTCGGCCGGCCGAGATCAGGTCGACGTGCGCGAACTGCTCGAAGACCCGGATGGGGTCATCGGAGGAGAGCACACTCACCGCGCTCGAGAGCCGGATCTGCTCCGTGACCGCGGCGATCGCGGCCAGTACGGTCGTCGGCGAGGACACGAGGTAGTCGGGGCGGTGATGCTCGCCGACCGCGAAGACCTTCAGCCCGAGCTCGTCCGCGAGCCTGGCCTCCTCCAGGAGATCGCGCATGCGTTCCGCGGGGCTGAGACCGGGGTGGAGATCGGCGAAGGTGACGAGTCCAAGATCCATCGAAGGCTCAAACGAAGATTGCGTGCGCAAGTATTCCCGCGCGCAGCGGGCTATGCGGTGCCGCGGGAGCTCAGGATCCGATCCCAGAGCCGGTCGCCGCCGACGGCGAGGCAGCCGTCGACCACGGCGTTCTCGCCGAGAGCACTCGGGCGTACTTCCGGGACGATCGGCGAGAGCTCCGCGAGCCGGGCTTGCACGGCCTCGGCGAAGCCGGGCGCACGACCGATGCCGCCGCCCAGCACGATCAGCTCCGGGTCGACGACTGCAACGATCGAGACCAGGGCGCGCGCCACGATCGCGGCTTCTGCGGCGACGACTTTCTGCGCGTCGTGGTCGCCTTCAGCGGCCGCGGCGAAGACGGCACGCGCGCTACGCAGGAGCGATCCCGTCTGGCGCGCGGCTTCGACGACGGCGGCTGCGGACGCTGCCGACTCGAGCGAGTCCTCGGCGAGCGGCAGGAAGGCGATCTCGCCGGCGGCTCCGTGCGCGCCTCGGTGCAGCTCGCCGTTCAGGACGAGCCCCATCCCGATTCCGGTGCCGACCGAGACGAACGCGAACGTCGAGACGTCTCGGCCGTGTCCGTGGTCGCGCTCGGCGACAGCCGCCGCGTCGACGTCGTTCTCGATCGTCGTCTCGACGCCGAGGAGACGCCGGAGGTCGCGCAGCACCGCCGGCCTCTCCCACCCGGGCAGGTTGGGCGCCAACTGGAGTGCGCGGCCGTCGGGCTCGACGATTCCCGGGCTGCCGACCACCGTGTGCAGCAGCGTGCCGTCGGTGTCGAAGCCGGCCTCGTCCAGCAGCTCGGACGCGAGCCGGTCGAGCTCGCGCACCCGGGCTGCGCCCCCCGAGGAGCGCGCGGCCTGGCTGCGGCGTGCGCGGACGGAGCCGGCGAGATCCGCGACGGCGCCGCGGACGAACTCCCGGCCCACGTCGAGCCCGAGCACGACTCCGGCGTCGCTGCGGATCTCGTAGAGCGAGGCGCTTCGTCCGCGCCCGCCCACTCGCCGGCCGGCCTGCTGCACGAGCGCGTCGCGCTCGAGGTTCGCCAGGGCGAGAGCAACCGTGGGCTTCGAGAGCCCGGAGACGCTCACGAGCTCGGCCCGCGACACCGGCCCGTTCCCGCGCATCCGCTCGAGCAGGAGCTGCTCGTTGAGCGTGCGCATCAGTCTGGGGCGGGCCGCCCCAGTTGTGGTGGTCGTTGTCACCGGCTTGTCACGACGATAAAGATAGGTTAGTTTCCTAATTCATGGAAGGGGCCTGGTTGCGCGATCTGCTCCGCGCATCGCTCAACGCGAAGACCGCCGCTCTGCGGCCGGGGAGGGAAACGAGATGAGACGAGGTCTTGTCGTTCTGCTGCTCGCCGGAATCACGGCGGCCGCTTGGTTCACCGTCGGCAGTCAGGCGAGCACGAAGCACTCGTCCGGCGGCACGTCGGTCACGATCGCCAACGTGGCCGGCCAGAGCTGGACCTGCAACTTCAACCCGTTCAACAGCACCGTCCAGTTCCTCTCCTTCGGCTCGGTCTACGAGGAGCTCGTGTTCGTGAACGCGCTCAAGAGCGGGAAGCCGACACCGTGGCTCGCCTCGAAGTACGCCTGGTCGAACCACGCCAAGACGCTCAGCTTCACGATCCGGAACGGGGTCAAGTGGTCAGACGGGAAGCCGCTCACCGCGGCCGACGTCCTCTTCACGTTCCAGCTCCTCAAGAAGCACAAGGCGCTCGACCTGCAGGCCGTGTGGTCGGTCCTGAAGAGCGTGAGCCGCAAGGGGAACAAGGTCGTGTTCAACTTCAAGTCCGCCGCGGCGCCGTACTTCTACTACGTCGCCGACCAGACCCCGATCGTGCCGAAGCACATCTGGTCGAAGGG
>Ga0070714_100004457_pt1 | contig 10546 bp, 8 predicted proteins | sample LARL83metaG_FD_65450 | JGI IMG/M metagenome (GOLD analysis project Ga0070714, IMG submission 65450) | Corn, switchgrass and miscanthus rhizosphere microbial communities from Kellogg Biological Station, Michigan, USA - LAR L8-3 metaG | ecosystem: Host-associated > Plants > Roots > Rhizosphere ... | reverse complement strand
CATTGGAAGTGCGTCGAACCCATACAAAAACCCGCCCGACATTAGCCGCAGCGAGAGCAGCTAGAAAATAGAACGGTACGACGCCTAGTAGTCCCGTCCACTCAAGTATCGCCAGATAACTATTCCCGTGCTCGCGGATCACCCAGGTATCAATGTGATGCGGGGCATATTCCATTTTCGTCATGTCTCCGGCTATTACGCTGGTCCCAAACCCGCTGCCAAACCATGGTTTCGCGCGGATGACCTTCCATGTTTGTTGCCAAGGCCCCACGCGGGATCCCAGGAAGCCTTGACCTTCTTTTCCCTTGTACATAAATGCAGAGACCAAAGAACCCGAGTCTGAGGTTGCATTGTCCGCGTCCGGTGGAAGGACGATTGCCACACAAATTGCGATAACAATTCCTGCAGCGACCCCCTTCAGCATCAGCCTGTTCTGTCGCAACGAAACGCAAATAAACAAACTGGCAGCCACGGCACCCCCGATGGAAGCCCTGGAGTAGCTGCTCAAAAGCAGAACCCACGACAACAGCAGTTCAATGTTCAGAAGTAGTTTGCGCTGGGGAGTTTCGGCGTTGAGAAAACCCCACAGAAGCGTTGGGGCCACGCTGACGGCCATAATCGCGCCGAGAGAGTTGGGATTTCCGAAAATCGCAAACCGGAGCACAAAATAGCAAACAGCACTAATCCATGTCATGACCTCGCACGCCAAAACCAGCTTTTGAAAAAAACGTTCCGGGCTCAAGACCGGAACCGCCGTGCGCGCTCCCCCCGCCACGTACACCAGCAGCATTAGTAAACTGGCCGCCTTCAGCAGAGCCTCGCTTGGGTAGGCGGAGGTGGAAGCCGATACAAAAGCTGAGAGGATACAGAAGAGTGCGATCAGGTGGATCGTCCTGAAGGCGTGGGCACGATCGTGCAAATACACAGCCAGGCCTGCGAGGCCGGCAATCCCCAAGACTGCCCATCGCGCCTGTAGGAATTCCAAGTGCATGGGCATTGCTGATCCAGCCCATAAGAAGGTGACAATCAGGAAGGGGAAGAACGCTTTGCGATAATTTGCAACAGCAATCAGCATGACTTCGGCGCCCAGAAAAAGTTCCAGATTCGATGTGTCCGCAAAATACCCAGGCCGGAACAGGAGCAGACCGGCAACAAAGAGCAAGCCCGTGAGCAAGATTGCGAGAGCCTTGATGGCGTTATCCGACATGCGCCTCCGAAGCGGCCGCGGCTAGCGCGAGACCGGCGGCGCATCTCTCAGGAGAATAGGCTTCAATCCGTTGGCGGCTCTGTTTGCCCATCTGCTCTCGAACCTCGGCTTGTGTGGCAATGTCCTCCATGGCGCCGGAAAGCTCCGCCACATTGGCCACGGATACCAGGCGTCCGTTTTCATGAACCAGGTCGGCGGCGCAACCTGCAACCCGTGTACAGATCACCGGCAGGCCGCATGCCATCGCTTCATTCACCACCAAGCCCCAAGGATCGGTTCGAGTGGGAAACACGAAACACTCGGCGAGCGCGTAGTACGCAGCGAGCGTTTCCCTATGCACGAACCCGGCGAAATGGACCGTTCCCGGGCGGATGTCTCGTGCTCGCGATTCGAGTTCCGCACGCATCGGCCCTTCTCCGGCGAAAACCAAGCCCACTTGTTCCCGCAAGACAGGCGGCAAATGCGTATATGCATCCAAAAGATCAGACACGCCTTTCCCTGGAACGAGGCGGCCGACAAAAAGAAAGTACCGCTCCGGCAAAGCAAGTTGCGCGCGTAACTGCGTTTCGTGCTGCCGCACCGTAGCTCCGGCACTGGCAAACAGCGCGGTGTCCACCGCATTTGGGGCAACTGAGATGTCCTCCGATTTCACTCCCAAACTGAGCAGATAATCTCGCGCCGACTGGCCTGGGACGACAAAACCATCGCAGCTTCCCACGAACTTGGACTTCAGGAACTCCATTGGCGCATGTCGACTTCGGCTGTCGTTTCCTGTGCTTTCTGACCACAATATGAACGGCACATGATGTCCTTTGGCCCAACGAAGCGCCTGCCATGAGGAGATGTAGTTATATCCTCCGCAGACGATCACGTCCGGGCCGAACTTGCGCAGCGATTCTGGCATGCCGCGGTTCAGCAACACATTGAACTTTCCTAGTCGCCTGCGCCACGATGGCAGCACGTCATACGAGAATTGGATTTCTTCTTCGTACACTCGCCACTGCCGCATACTCGAATCGGTGCGGGACAGAAAGATCACATGCAGTTCGACGTCCTCCCGCCGGGCAAGCGCGTTGAACACCGGAATGCGGTAGGGCGCGATCAATTCCGTGATCAGAACCATTCGCCTTTTCATGCCGCGCACTCCGCGTAAATATCCGCCAACCCGCGGGCCTGATGATCGAGGGTGAAACTGTGCATAATGGTCTGCCGTGCTGCGGATCCGAGCCGCTGGCGCATGGCATCGTCTTTCAGCAGCACAAGCAGGCGCTCTGTCAGAGCGACCTCATCACCGGCCGGAACCAGTGTCCCGTTGTGTGCATCCTGAATAACTTCGTCGATCCCCTGGCCAGTACATCCGATCACCGGCCTGGCGCAAGCCATCGCTTCCAGGTAGACGCATCCCAAGCCCTCGTATCTGCTGGGTAGCGCAAATACTGCGCAGTTTTGCATTGCCCGCGCTACTGCTTCCCTATCTTGGCGCCCTCGAAATCTAACCTGCGAGTCGATTCCCAGAGCTTTTGCCAATCCCTCCAGTCGCACACGCTCCGGCCCATCGCCGATGATCTCCAGTTCGGAATGCGGTACCTTCTTCTGCACCTGTGCAAAGGCCCGCAGCAGCAAGGCGTGATCTTTCGTTGGAATCAGATTTCCGACAGACAGAATTCGCCCAGGAGAAGCTGGCCCTGAGCCCGGTGAAAACATCTCCCCGTCCACACCGTTGTAAACCACTGACGCTTTCTGCTGCAGATCACTGGCCAACTGTTGACGAACTCTTTCGCTGATGCAGGCAATCCTGGTTGCGCGTCGGTAAACATTCAGAGACAGGCGTTTCGCCCATCGTCCCAACCATTGCCCACATTGCCGGTCACCATACACATCAAGTCCGTGCGCCGAGACTACACAGGGGATTTTGAGTTCTGCCGCGATCATCACCGCGGCCTCGCCACACGGCAGGGCCGCATGCGCATGAATTAGGTCTATGCGCTGAGATTCATGCAACTCGCGCACTCTCCTGCGAAGGGCGTTGGCAAGCAATGCACCGGAAGTCACCAGTCCCAGATTGCCGGGAGGAGCGTAATACGATTTCCACTCACTTTTGGTTTCGCATGCCCGTCGCCCCGCGCGGTAAAACGGGGTTACCGCGATGACATGACTATCAATTCCATATTCAGACATCCTGCGGAGCGGTTCTGCAATAAAGCAGCCTTGCGCAGGATCTTCCAGGGAAGGGAAGAAGGGTGCCAAAGTCAGAACATTGAGGCATCTGGACGTTCTCCGCTTCGGCGAGCCCAAGGCGTCGAGAGGTGCAACCAGGACGCTCACGAGGCATACCTCAACGTCTGCGCTTCGGCTAGCTCAATGAAGGCCGATGCCCACTGTTTGGTGATCGGCTCCCAATCGAATTTCTGGCTGTGCAATCGCCCCGCGCGGCCCATCTCTCGTCTCAGTTCGTCGTTGTCGAGGAGAATCTTGAGATACGAGTACAAATGGTCTTCCGACGCAGCCTGATATCCGGTATGCCCGTGTATCACTGTCTCCGCCGAGTAGCAGTCTCTGCAGATCACGGGAAGGCCACACGCGGCGGCCTCAACAATCACTTTCGGAGACCCTTCAAATGTAGATGGGAAGAAGAAAACATCTGCCTGGCGGTACTCTTCTCTCAGTTCTTTTGCTCCCAGTGCTCCGGGCAGCGTGACATTCCTCAGTCCTTGCTGTGTGATTGGCGCCTCGAGTTCGGGACGCATCGGGCCCTCGCCAACAATTCTGAAATCTGCTTGCGGAAACCGACTCGCCGCGACCAACATCAGCTCAGGGTGTTTGCGGTCTCGAAGTGAGCCAACGAACAGAACTGTTGGGCGCGGATTTTTCGGCCGCTCCCAGTCTGGTGAGTAAAACTGCGTATCCGCTCCGGTCGGAATGACTTCGCTGTGAATCCCGTATTCCTTCAGCAAGCTGCACTGCACATAAGCCGAATTGCTGTACAGGTGATCGCACCGCAGTATTGTGTGCTCCCAGAGGCGGCGCGCTTCCGGTACCAGATCTTCCAGTTCGTCCAGATTGCACTGCGATTCCACCGTGCCCACCGTCACGCGCCGGTCGCGCCACTTCTTGCGAAGGTCCAGGTACCAGCGGCTCGATGGCGATGCCTTCATGTAAAACAGCAGCTGATGCGCGCCGAGCAGGAATTCGGAGAGGATTCGGACGGTCTGCCTTCTTTGCGGAAGCTGAATCAGTCGGGTGTTCTTGCGGGCGGCGATGTGCGGGTCTGGCTTGCCCACAACGAAGGTGCTTACGTGGAAAGTATCAGGATCGAGCCGGCAGATGATCTCGCGGGCGTTGCCCATCTGCGCATTGAGAAGGCCTTCATCGGCAAGACTGTCTACAAGAATCCGAATTGGCCTCATCCATCTCCGCCGCGGGACCTAGTTGCGAGCATGAGTCGCTGATCGCGCCAATTCTAGTCGATACTCGCGGACCTGCGACGCCATTCGCCTGTCGAAATCCCGTGACTGACATGATTCCACCAGGTGCCGCTTCGCTACCGTCAACAGCTTCTGCCGAAGTTCTACTGCCTCGCTCAAGGGCAGCGGGTTCTGTTCCCCGGGGTCGCTGCTCAAATCGTAAAGTGGGTCGGTCCCGTTTGCAAAATCGAGTACGAGTTTGTACTGGTTCAGGCGGACCGCAAGCAACCTCGGTCCCATGCGGTCCTTTGGGTAATAAGGATTCGTGCAGTCGTAAACGCATTCGCTCAGCACAGCGCGCTCCGGGAACTTGCCCTTGCGCACCTGTCCCCAAAGGCTTCGTCCGCGAAATTCTGCCGGACCCGGAATGCCCACTACATCCAAAAGCGTTGGCGCAAGATCCATGAGGCTGGTTGCTGCCTCCGTCCGGCATCTTGGGCCAGCCGGAACGCGCAGCATGAGCGGCACATGCACCAGTTCTTCTGTCAGCTTCCGCGGCAAGTGCGTCCGACCACCGTGCTCCAGGAACTCTTCCCCGTGGTCCGCGGTCACCGCCACAGCGCAACGGTCCCACACATTCAGTTCGACAAGACCTTCTGCCAGCCGGCGTACCTGCTCGTCAATCCAGCGAATGCCGGCGTCGTAGAGGGATACGATGTCATCGCGCTTACGCTGCAGGCGCTCGATACTCACATCCCCACGGTTCCAATACGAATTGAGGTAAACCGCCTGGGACGCATCGATGTGATCAGCGCCGATCAGCTTCAGCGCTTCGGCTTTAGGAAAGTATGGCCCGTGAGCATCCATGAAGTGCAGCCACAAAAAGAACCGCTGGTGGCAGTGCTCTTTCAGCCAGCGAGTCGCGCTGTCGACTAGAAGCTCCGCACTCGGAAAACGCCTGACTGCATCCAGCGACACATCCCGGCGTGCGGTCAGCTTCTGGCAATATTGAAAATAGATTTCGTCATAAGCGGTGCCCAAACCGACCGAGTGGCAGGCATTCGCTAGAAGACGGTTTGCGCGATTCCGGAGACTGCTGGGGGTGGAAACCGGTGCCCCCGTTGGTTCCGAGCCCTGCAGGAAGTCAGCAAAGATCCCGAACCCTTGGTCATACCCAAAGCGCGACGAAATGTATGGATTTGCCGCGGAAAAAGCCGCAGTGGCAAATCCGGAGTCCTGAAGCACCGATGCGAGCGTATTCTCTCCCGGTGCAATTCCCACAACATCTCGCCCCAACGCCAGTGGATACCGTGAGGCCAAGATCGAAGGCACCGCATAGTAAGTTGGCGCGCCCGCGGCAACGGCGTTTTCGAAAACAATGCCTTCCTTTGCAAGACAATCCAAGAATGGCGTTGTTGGGCGCTGATACCCAAGGAAGCCCACATGGTCCGCGCGCAGGCAATCCACGGTGATCAGAATGAGCGAATGCGGATTCACTAAGCCGACCCCATCTGCGCTGCCCGCGCATTCCACGACTGCTGTGTGATGGAGACTTTCACCTTCTCGGAACCGTCCGCCAATTGCCCTTTGGTGACCATCCGGTATAAATCTTCGTCATTCGCATACAGCAAGTCCGGGTATTTCGTTTCCAGCGCGGTCAGCAGTTGATCGAGCACCGCAATGCTGGAGGACCGGAAATCCTTCAACGTTGAATGAAAGTTGATGGAGTGAATGGAAATGACCAGAGGCAGTCCGCGAGCAAAGCACATTCCGGCGAGTTCGACGTATTTCTCAACTTCTGAATCGTGCTGACTGGGCTCAAGGTCGACGTTTCGATAAACGTGAAGCAGCCCAAACTCATCCATGTGCGGTGCCCGGATGCCATCGCCGGTGCCATTCACGGCCACGCGGATCCCCACCTCTGCCCACGCGCGATGCGTGTCAGCATTGGCCCGATATCCAGGAGCACAGGCGGAGACAGGCTTGGTTCCGGTAAGCAGTGACAAGAGTTGAAAACCCTGGATGATGAGTTCGCGCTGGCGCTGGCCGCTCAGGAATTTTTCTTTTGCATCCTCAGGGTCCCAGAATTCGTAGCCCACCCACGGCATGCGCCAGAAGATATACGGCGTTTCCGCTTCCCACAACTTCAGCAAGAGTTCTGACTGCTCGTTCTTCTTCGTCAGTGCATTCAATACTGCAACCTCACTGAAGTGGGTGATGCCATGAAGCGCGGGTTGCAGCACGCCAGCCTGGATACCAGCCTTGTAGGCATCGAAGAGGCCCGGCCTCGACCATTGACCCGGCAAACCCTTAATGAGCGGCTTCAAGAGCACCCGTCGGAATCCATCCTGCTTCATTTTTGGGAAGTCCAGGTTGGCGGCGCAAGTGTTCATCATTAAGCAGGGCGACCGACCGCTTGCGTCACGATGGCGCTGCAGCAGTCCAATTACCGCCGCAACGTCTTCGGCCGTTTCCAGCGAATAAAGATCGTATGGCCTCTCCCCCAACCGAACTCCTTGCGATCGCAGTAAGTCGAACCCTTCGCTGTCGCGCACTCCGACCCGGCCCCAATCGTCGCTATGTAAAAGCACCAGCGGGCGAGAAAAGGTGAAGGAGTGTTGCTCCTTCCGCTGCGGACGCAGGTTTTTGAAGAAGTTGATCACTGGTCGTTAAAACCCAACCTACACGTATCCCAAGCCGCGTAGTCTCTGCTCGATAATCTCCAGTTCGCGTTCGTCCATTTTGGACGCGTCGTCACGCAACAGTTCCTGCAGCAGATTGCTGACAAGTTCCTCTACCGAGGCAAACCTGCTGCCGAATTTTTGCTCCGCAGCCCGGCAGAGTTCTTCTGAAAGGCATAAGTTACGTGTACTGTTCATTCGAACCTCCATTACCGGCACCTCGGATTTTCGCCCATGCCATGCGGGCAAGCGTGCGGTCCTCGGCGTCCAATCCCGCCAACAGCATCGTTCCGGCAAAAACAACGTATGCGAGAGGCAACGCGAATCCAGCCGCTCTCCACGAAGCGTGCGCGAAGAAGTTGCGCTGAAGAACCAACACCAACGTGGTTACGAAGGCGCAGAGAGCAATTTTTGCGTAACTCCGGTTGTAAGGAAAGAGTCCCAACCGCTTGTGGACTTCCCGCAAGCACCACAGGTTGGTTCCAACAATGGAGGCGCTCAAACCAAGCGCTGCGCCAAGAATGCCTAACCGGGGGACGAGAAGAATGTTGAGCACGACCATTAACACTGCGTTTGCCGACAGGATCTTCATCAACGAGAGCTGGTTTCCCGACATAAGCAATAAGAATCCAACTGATCCCGCCGCGCAATTGACGACTTGGGCGATAGCGCAGACCACAAGGACAGGTCCTCCGCTTAGGAAGCCGCCCCCGAAGACCGTCATTACCGGGCCCGCAAAAATAACGATCGATGCCGCAAGCGGTATTGTAAAAACGAGCACCCATTTCGTGAGCCACGCGTAGAGTTTCTGCAGCAACTGATGGTTCCCTGCGGAATGCAGTTCCGCAATCATGGGCGAGAAGATTTGATTGACCGACGTGAGCGCGATCGGCACAAATCCTGCGACAGCAGTGGCGACCGCATAGATTCCAACTTGCTTAACATCGAGATAGTGTCCGAGAGTGATCTTGTCCGCCTGGGCCAGCACGAAATGGACCATCGCGATGCCGAACGTGGTCGCGGAGAACGCTACCACTCGTTTCTCGACATGCCCTAATCCACCCATGGCACGTGCCGGCGTCGGCAGCAGTTTCCATACGGAATAAGCAAGGCAGGACAGCACCAGGGCCGCGCTCGCGACTTGCGCGACCAGATACCCGCCCAGCCCAAATTGCATTCTGATCAGTACGACCGCGAGCAGAATCGTGACGCTGGTTCCTGTGAAATGCGTGATGATGGTCCGCCGCGCGACTGCTCTGAATCCCGCCATGCACTGTCCCAGGAATGCGTTCAGCACCCCCAGCAACATAATGGCCGCGAAACTCCAGGAATAGGAAGTCAGGATCGGCGTGTGATAGAACCGCACCGCGATTGACGGCATGGCCAGCAACAGCACGGCTCCAAGCACGAGGTTTCCGAATCCCAGAAGACTCACGGCTCCGCGAAGAAACTTCCCGAGCCTCGCATAGTCTCTCTGGCTCGAGTATTCCGCGACGAAGCGCGCTCCCGCCGTCGGCAAGCCCACGGCATTAAACAGGCTGATCATGCCAACAATGCTCATTCCCAGGGCGTAGAGTCCCAACGCCTCCGCGCCGAGCGTCCGCGCGAGATAGATCTTGAAGAAATACCCGGAGAGTGCAGTGAACAACGTTCCGGCAAAAAACACCGTGGACTGCCGCGAGATAGACTTTACCCGTCGCCGGAACTCGGCATTGTCGGCCGACACCACTGCCGGGTTCGGTGTCTCGGCGATAATCTGGGCCGCTGTACTCATCGCGTCACGCGCGGGCAACGGCCCGACACTGATTTCGAGAATATTCCCTCTCGGAATCCGCTCCTATGCTTAGCTGGGTTCTATGCACTGAAGAGCACTGCTGGTGCAAGGAATTGCAAATTTTATTTGCCGGCGACCAGTTCCCAGCGCAGGGGCGTGCCGCGCTCGATGTCAGATGCGGCACGCTGGCCGATGATCTCGCTCAAATGGCGGGTATGCAGTCCATTGCCAGGGCGAATGGACCTCACATTTTTCGCCGTGAAAACCTCGCCGGATTTCACGTCCTCGACCACGAACAACGATCGCCGGAACGCCCGGGTTGCTTTTTCTTTCTCGCCCACCTGGAACTCGGGTTTGCCGATGGCTAGCTCTGCGGTTCGAACGGCGTCCACCATGGCTTTAAATTCATGCGGCTCGAGCGAAAATTCGCTGTCCGGACCGTTCACTGAGCGCGAAAGAGTCAAGTGCTTCTCGATGATGCAGGCGCCTAGCGCCACTGCGGCAATCGGAACTGCGATTCCCAGGCTGTGGTCCGACAAACCCACGGGCACCCCAAATTTTCCCGCCAGCGCCGGAATCAGGCTCAGGTTCATCTCCTGCGGCGGCGAGGGATACGCGCTGGTGCACTTGAGCAGCGCAATCTGCTGCGCGCCCGCGCCACGTGCAGCAGCCAATGCCTCTTCGATCTCTTCCGCGGTTGCCATGCCTGTTGACATGATGAGCGGCCTGCCAGTACCCGCTGCCTTCTGAATGAGAGGGATGTCAACCAGCTCCGGCGACGCGATCTTGTACGCCGGAACGCTCAGCGTTTCGAGAAAGTCCACAGCACTCGCGTCGAATGGCGACGAGAAGAAGTCCATCCCGCACGCAAGCGCTTTCTGCTGCAACTCGGCATGCCACTCCCAGGGTGTAAACGCCTCGCCATAGAGATCATGCAGCGTTCGTCCGTCCCACAGCGTTCCCCCGCGAATCTGAAACGCCTCCGCGTCGCTGCGGATGGTAATCGTGTCGGGCGTGTAAGTCTGCAGCTTGATCGCGTCGGCGCCGGCCTCTCTCGCCGCATCAATCAAGCTGACCGCCCGCCGCAGGTCCTGGTTATGGTTCGCTGAAAGCTCGGCAATGATGTACACAGGATTCCCGGGCCCAATGCTGCGGTCGCCGATGCGCACCGGCGCGCTCAGAGTTCTTGGGGGATGCAACTGCACGATAGAGGCATGGTAATTTGCACGCGACATGCCCGCAATGACACCTTTCATACCTGCATCTTTTGCGCTAACGTAACAACGTGCACGAATCGACCGCTCTCTGGAATGAACTCCACACGAACCCTAGATTCCGACCAGCCTATCCCAGCGAACACGTGGTGCGATTTCTTCTTGGTGCACGCGCTTCTCTCACGCCGGATCTGCCTCATCGATTTCTAGATATTGGAACTGGAGCCGGGCGCCACATGTCCCTCGCGGACGATCTTGGCTTTTTC
>Ga0070714_100004456_pt1 | contig 10547 bp, 10 predicted proteins | sample LARL83metaG_FD_65450 | JGI IMG/M metagenome (GOLD analysis project Ga0070714, IMG submission 65450) | Corn, switchgrass and miscanthus rhizosphere microbial communities from Kellogg Biological Station, Michigan, USA - LAR L8-3 metaG | ecosystem: Host-associated > Plants > Roots > Rhizosphere ... | reverse complement strand
GACCTCTTCGCCGGCACGACCCGCGTCGGCCAGGAGCTCCGCGCGGCCGGGCTGGAGGTCGTCTCCAACGACACCGCCGCGTACGCGGAGGCGTTTGGGTGGGCCTACATCGCCGCCGCCGCCGAGGACCGGGCACGACTCGGCGACCTGCTGGCCGAGCTCGAGCGGGCGCCCGACCTGGACGGCTACGTGACCGCGACCTTCTGCCGAGAGGCGCGCTACCTGACCGAGAGCAACGGGCGGCGGGTGGACGGGATGCGGGCGGCCATCGACCGGCTGCGCCTCTCGCCGGCCGAGCGCGGCCTGCTGCTGACCAGCCTGATCGAGGCCGCCGACCGCGTCGACTCCACCGTCGGTGTGCAGATGGCCTACCTCAAGCGCTGGGCGGCCCGCGCCCACCGGCCGCTCGAGCTCCGCCCGCCGCACCCGGTCGACGGGCCTCCCGGCCTCGTCCGCCGCGCCGACGCCAACAAGCTGGTGCGCGAACTGGACGGCATCGACTGCGCCTACCTCGACCCGCCCTACAACCAGCACTCCTACCTGGGGAACTACCACGTCTGGGAGACGCTGGCGCTGGCCGACGAGCCGGCGCACTACGGCGTTGCCTGCAAGCGCATCGACGTCCGCGCCCGGCGCAGCGCCTACAACTCCCGGGTCGCGGCCTGGCCCGCCCTGCGGGATCTCGTCGAACGGACACCGATGCCGTGGCTGATCGTGTCGTTCTCGGACGAGGGCTTCCACGATCCGGCGGCGGTGCGGGCACTGCTCGGCGAGCGCGGGTATGTCGGCGAGCTGCGATCCGGCGGCGCCCGCTACGTCGGCGCCCGGATCGGAATCCACGACCCGCAGGGGCGCCGGGTGGGCGAGGTCTCGCATCTCGAGAACACCGAGCACCTGTTCGTCGCCGGCCCGAACCGGCCGGCGATCAGCCGGGCGCTCGAGTCTGCTCGACCGCTGCTCGCGCCTCCGCCTCGTACGGGTTCGCCTCGTACCCGGTCATCAGGTAGGAGAGCGGCATCCGCAGCGGCCGGTGCTGCATCTGCCACACGTGGCAGAGCTCGTGGCAGATGAGGTCGTCGTAGCCGGGGCTGCCGGCCGGGCCGCGCAGGAAGACGGCGCGGTGAGCGGCGTAGCCGTCGAAGCGGCGGAACCAGGGCAGCCGGAAGAGTCACCAGCAGGCGAACGCCGCTCAGACGCACCGGCCTCGAGTAGAGCTCGAGCCGGTCGAGGCGTACGCGCGCCTGGTCGACGGCCGCCCGCCGCGGAGCGGCGCTCACCTGGGCAGCGACGGCACCGTCGGAATCCCGGCCATCGGCAAAGTCGAGTTTCGGCAGGCGCGTGGGCCATCTGTCGTACGGGGAGGCCGCAGGCTGGTCGGGAACCGGATCCACTCCTCGCCTGTCCAATCGCTGACAACCGAAGGAGCGGGTGATGCGTGGACGACGGATCGGCTTGGCAACGGTGCTGCTGGTGATGCTCTGCGGCGCCACCGGAGCACTCGCCGGCTGCGGTGGCGAGAGCAGCGCGTCGATGAGCGCATCCTCGATGGCAGCCACCGGCGCCGGTCACGCCTCCGTTCCGCCCGCCGTCCCGTCCAGGTCCGGCTCGGCCGCAGGCCCCAGCCTTGGTTTCGCCGATCAGATCAAGCAGGTGCAGCTACCCACCGCGGTCATCAAGACCGCCGACACGAGCGTCCGGGTCGCCCACGGCCACCTCAAGCGGGCCGTCCTGCGGGCCGACCAGATCGCCGGAAACGCTGGCGGGTACGTCACCCAGAGCTCGCTCAGCGGCGGCCGGTCGCCGGATGCGCTGGTCGTCATCCGCGTCCCCGCGGCGCGCTTCCCGACCACGCTGGCGGCGCTCGAGAACCTCGGCCGGGAACGGTCGCAGACGATCACCGGCCAGGACGTCACCCAGGAGTATGTGAACCTGAACGCGCGGCTCGTCAACCTGCGGGCGCAGCAGCAGGTGATGCGGCGGCTGATGGCCCGGGCAGAGACGATCGCGCAGTCGATCGAGGTGCAGAACCAGCTCTCGCAGGTCGAGCTGCAGATCGAGGAGCTGACCGGCCAGCTGCTCTACCTACGCAACCGCACGGCGCTCTCGACGATCACCCTGCGGCTCACCGAGGCGGTCCCGCCGCCACCGCCGGCAAGCCACCCCAACGCGCTCTGGAAGGCCGGCGAGCGGTCACTGGACGGCGGCCTGGCGGTGGTCACCGCCGTCATCGTCGGCGCCGGATTCGTGATCCCGCTGGCGCTGATCGCCGCCGCCCTCGTACTGGCCGGGCGAAAGCTCCTGCCTTGGGCGCGGCGGGCGCTGCCGGATCCCGAGCAGACGGCCTAGTCGGCTTGCAGTGGCCGCATCGCGAGCGCCAGCTTCTCAAGCTCGGCGAGCATCGCAACCATCCCCGTCTCCAGCTCCTCGTTGGGATGGAAGCCGCCGTCCTCGCCCATGAACTGGCGCACGAACGGGATCTGCACCGCCTCGAACAGGGGAAACATCTTCAGCGACGTGACGACCTGCTTGGCCATCTGCACCCCGCGCGTCCCGGCCGAGACGCCGCCGTAGCTGACGAAGCCGACCGGCTTGTAGTGCCACTCGCTGTGTAGGTAGTCGATCGCGTTCTTGAGCGGCGCGCTCATCCCGTAGTTGTATTCGGGGACGACGAACACGAAGGCCTCCGCCGCTTGGATGGCCGCGCTCCAGCGCCTGGTGTGCGGCCTGGTGTACTGGCGCAGCCGCGGGTGGTTGGGCTCGTCCAGGAAGGGGAGTGCAATCTCGGCCAGGTCGAGTACCTCGACGTCGAAGGCGCCGTGCGCCTTCGCCCGCGCGATCGCCCACTCGCTGACCGGGAGCCCCAGCCGTCCCGGCCGGGTACTCGCGATCAGAACCCGCAGCGCGATCATCGAGCGGCAGAGTAGCGGGCGCGTCCGGGAGGGTTGGCAGACTGGCGCTCGTGGCGACCCAGGCCGAGATCAGGCGCGCGCTTCCTGCCGAAGTGGACGGCGAGCTCTCGTGGACCGAGGCGGAGCTGCCGGAACGCGAGCGGACGAAGCACGTACACCGCCTGCACCCCTATCTGGGGAAGTTCGTGCCACAGCTGGTCGAGGTGTTCCTGCGCCGCTGCTTCCAGCCGGGGCAGACCGTGCTCGACCCGTTCGCGGGCAGCGGCACGACGCTGGTCGAGGCGTCCTGCTACGGCGCCCATTCCGTCGGCATCGACATCTCCGCCTTCAACTGCCTGCTGGCGACTGCCAAGACCCGCGCCGATCCCGAGGCCGCCTACCGCCGCGCGCTCCCGGGGGCGTTGCAGGCGGCCGCCGTCGATCTGCGGCGGGAGGAACCGCCCAGCGGCTACCTGCGCGAGTGGTACGCGCCGCAGGCGCTGGCCGAGCTTCTGGCCTACCGGCGGGCGCTCGCCGGGCGTCCCCGCCTCGACCTGCTGCAAGTCGTGCTCTCGCGCTCGGCCCGCTCGGCTCGCCGGACGGCTCACCACGACCTCGACTTCCCACGCGCCCCGGTGACCGGGCCCTACGCCTGCCGGAAGCATGCCCGCACCTGCCGGCCGACCGGCGAGGCGGCCAAGTTCCTGCGCCGCTACACAGACGACACGCTGGCCCGCGTCGAGGCCTACCAGCGGCTGCGCCGGCCGGTCGAGGTATCGGTGCTGCATGGCGACGCCCGGACCCTGGAGGTCGGGAGCGCGATCGACGGGATCATCACATCGCCGCCCTACCCGGGCCGGATCGACTACCACGCCCAGCACCAGTACGCCTACGAGCTGCTGGGTCTGACCGACCGCCGCGCCGAGGAGATCGGACCGGCCGCGGCGGGGACGACCCGGTCGGCGGTCGAGCGCTACGTCGCGGACACCGCCGCTGTCTTTCGCAACGCCGGGCGCTTCATGTCGCGAGGAGCGCCGGTGGTGATCGTGGTCGATGACAGCCGCGGCCTCTACGAACGGATCTGCGACCTGGGCGGGCTCACGGTGGTCGAGCGCCGCCTGCGCCACGTCAACCGGCGCACCGGCCGCCGCCAGGGCGAGTACTTCGAGCAGGTGCTGGTCTGTCGGGTCGCCTAGAGGGAGCGCAGCGCCCGTGTTGCCCAGCCGGCAGCGGCGAGCACGATGACTCCGATTACTGCCAGGATGGGCGAGCCGGTGCCGAGCGCGATCAGCAGGAGGAGCGCACCGACCCCCAGTCCGGCATAGCCGGTGCGCACCATCTGCTGCTTCTTCTGCTGACGAGGTGTGAGCGCCATCCTGTGTCAGCGTAGATCAACGGCGACTCCTACGTCGAGCGCGGCGGCGCGATCAGGCGGTGGCAGCCCGCGCCGGACGGTCGCCGAAGCGGACGGCGGCGCGCTCGCGGGCGCGAGCGATCTCGGCCTCCCGACTGCGCGGCGGCGCGGTCGCGACCAGCTCCTCGAGCAGCGTTTGCGAGACGGCGGCAATCGCGTCCACCGCCCGCTCGAACGCCTCGGCGTTCACCCGGGCCGGCTTCTGCATGCCGCTGATCTTGCGCACGTACTGGAGGGCCGCCGCATGCACGTCGTCGGCCGTCGTCGGCGGCTCGTAGTTATGCAGTGGCTTGATGGATCGGCACATGCCGACATCCTAGACCGGGTTAGTCGCCGTTGTTCTGGCTCTGGATGAACTGGGCCAGCCACTGGCCCTGGTCATTCAGGTCGCGGCCCTTCATCAGCCCCATCTTGCTGCCGTCGATCGCCCATCGGGCGAAGCTGGCGCCGGTCTTGGCGAAGATCGCGCCCATCTGCTGGTCGTAGACGTCGCGGCCGGTGTCGTCGTTACGCACGCCCCACTCGCCGACGATCATCGGGATGCCGATCAGGTGCGTCCGCTTCCAGGCGATGTCGAAGTTCAGCCACTGGTTCTGCTTGGTGCCCTCGTACGAGGTGCTGCGCTGGTTGTGGGTCTGCGGCCAGCCGGGGATCCAGTTGTCGTTGGCCTTGTCGAAGCCGGAGCCGAAGGCGCCGTTGTAGAAGCTGTGCCAGTCGTAGACGACGTGCTTGAGCCTGAAGCCCGCCGCCTTGAAGTCGGCGTGCTTGATTCCGTAGTTGCCGCCGCGGATGTTGAAGAAGACGAGGCGGGAGGGATCGATGTTCAGGATCTCGTTGCGGATCGAGGCCTGCCAGTGCAGCATCGTCTGGTCAAGCCGGTGTGTCCCCAGCCCGATCGGCGTGAAGGTGTGCGGCTCGTTGTAGATGCCGAACCCGATCACGTAGGGGTACTGGTCGTAGCGCTCCACGATCTCGCGGACGAAGGGGCGGTAGGCGGCGTGCGACGCGGCCGCGTTGACCCGCCAGAAGCCCTTGGGGTCGAACCAGGAGGGAGTCGGCGAACCGCGCAGGTCGAGCTCGACCGCGACGTGCTGCGCGTTCATCGTCTGCACGACCTGGTCGAGCCGCGTCAGCTCGGACTCGTCGAAGACGTTGCGCTGTGGCTCGATCTTCGACCACAGGACACGGATGCGGGCGAAGTTGGCCCCGAAGTCTGGAACCCGCGTGTAGTACCGCGACTGGTAGCCGACGTCGACACCACGCAGGACGATCGGCTGGCCCTCGGCGGTCACGAACTGGACGCCCTCGGCGGTGATCGCGGGCGCGACGCTCTGTGCCTGCGCCTGGGCAGGGGCGCAGACCGCGAACATCGCGGCGAAGGTCAGAGCCACCGACCAGATGCGGCCGGCCGAATGCCATCGTGCTGGAGCCAGTGATACCCCTCTCGGCCCGCAGTTTGCAGCATTCCGGCTTCCGATGCGGCAGCCAGGCGCTCATCCGGCGGCAAGAAGTCCGGAAACTGCGGGAATTCGTGATCGCCCGTTGAGGCGCATGATTGGCAAGAGGTCAGGGGAGGTCGACGGCTGCCAGCGAGGGTCACCCGGCCTGTGACCCAGCCGAGTGCGTGAACTTCACGAGGTTTGCGTCCTCGGTCGGGCCCTGCACCGCGATCTCGCGCACCGGCCCGATCCCAGGTACGTAAGACTTCTCGTCGATCACCGTCGGCTCGAGCCGCGACCACTCGATGGTCAGCGCGGCGCGGTTGGAGGTTACAGCCGGCACCGACACGCCGTGGTGGAGAGCAACGAGCCAGTACTGGTCCTCGGCGTTGCCGGGGGCAAACTCCTGGCGGTGGGCGTCTTCGACGGCCGGATGGGCCGTCATGAAGATGCCCTGCCTGGCGCCGTTCACCCCCGCAAGCCACGACCCGGAAGTGTCGACTTGACCACCCGGTCCGAAGGCCTTGGTCGCCTCGCCGAAGTACCACACGTTCCCGGAGGCGTCCTGGGCGTAATAGTCGGTCGTCGCCTCAAGGATACGGCCGTTGTGGGTAGCGACGTCGCGCACGATCGTCGTGCGCACACCTGCGATCACTCTCGTGCGGTGGGTGGCCTCGACGACGTCGGTCTGGGTAACGCCGTCTTTCATGCCCTTGTACACCCATCTCGACCCCGGCGTGTAGGGCAGGTACGGGTTGGTGATCGTGCGCACCCACCCGGTCGATGTCTGGGGACCGCTCTCGGCGGACCCGACCGCGTGCGAGATGCCGGCGACGGCCACGGTGACCATGACCCCCAGTGCGACCGTCGTGGCGATGATCCTGGGACCCATCTTCTCCTCCTATAGCCGGTGCTGGACGCGTCTCACCGTAGGTCGCTCGGATGAAGCGACCGTGAAAATCCCACGACCAGTTGTGGGCGATCGGCAGAGGGTGGACGTACGATCGGGGTGGAGGTCTTGCCCGTGCGAGTGCTTGTCGTCGAGGACGCGCCGAAGCTGCTTCGGATCATCGTGTCCCGCCTGCGCGAGGAGGGCTATGCGGTGGACGGCGCGCCGACCGGCGCCGAGGGCGTGCGGCTCGCGCTCGCAGCGCCGTACGACGCGATCGTTCTCGACCTGCGCTTGCCCGATACGGACGGGATCGATCTCTGCCGCCACCTGCGTCGCGTCGGCTGCCGGTCACCGGTCTTGATGCTCACCGCGCGCGACGGTGTCGATGACCGGGTGCGCGGCCTGGACGTCGGGGGCGACGACTACCTGACCAAGCCGTTCGCGTTCCCAGAGCTATTCGCCCGCGTGCGGGCGCTCCTACGCCGGGGCGCCGGAGAGCGGCCGGCAGAGCTAGTCGCCGGCGACCTCGTGCTCTCTCCGGCGGAGCGGACGGTGTCGCGAGCCGGTACGCGCATCCACTTGACGGTCAAGGAATTCGCGCTTCTGGAGTACCTGCTGCGTCATCCCGGCGTGGCGCTCGGGCGCGATCGGTTGATCGCACACGTGTGGGATCGCGGTTACGACGGCGGCTCGAACATCGTCGACGTCAATGTGAGCGGCTTGCGCGCGAAGATCGACCGCCCGTTTGGACGCGAGACGATCGAGACCGTGCGCGGTGTGGGGTATCGACTTGTCGCTTAGGACGCGGCTGACCCTGGTGTTCGCGGCGTCGATGGCCGCCGTGCTCGCCGGGTTCGCCATTTTCGTGTACGGACGTGTGCGGGCCGATCTCCGCGACGCCGTGGACATGGGGCTGCGCTCCCGCGCCCAGGTGATCGCGGTCAACGCGTCCCATGCCGGCACGCGGATCGGCGGCGGGTCGAGCGAGAACCGGCTCATCGATCCCGACGAGGCGTTCGCCCAGGTGCTCTCGCCGTCGGGGGCAATCGTGGAGACCACCCCAGCGGTGCGCGCGCCCCTGGTCGGCCCGTCGGTCCTCGACGGCGTGCGGGGTGCCACGTTCCTGACGCGCACGCCGCCCGGCCTCGATCAGTCTCGCCTCCTGGTCATCCCGATCTCGTCAGGTTCCTCCCACGGGTTCGCAGTGGTCGGCGCGACGCTCAGCAATTCCAACGATGCCGCCGGAACACTGGCGACGCAGCTCGAGATCGCACTCCCGGTTGCGCTTCTGGCATCGTCTCTCCTGGCCTGGCTCGTCGCCGGCGCGGCGCTGCGGCCGGTCGAGCGGATGCGGCGTGAGGCCGACGCGATTACGGCCCGTGATCTCTCCCGGCGCCTGCCGGTGCCGTCGACCGGCGACACGCTCGCCCGCCTTGCCGCCACCCTCAACGCCACCTTCGACCGGCTCCAGGCGGCCATGGAGAGCGAGCGCCGCTTCGTCGATGAAGCCAGCCACGAGTTGCGAACGCCGCTCACCATCCTCAAGGCGGAGGTCGACTCCGCGCTCGCTGCGCCCCGGTCGCATGAGGATCTCGAGCGCGCCTTCGCCTCCGCCGGGCAGGAGGTCGACCACCTTGTGCGGATCGCCGAGGGGCTGCTCGTCCTGGCTCGCGTCGACAAGGGTTACCTCCCGATCCACCGCGGGGAGGTGTCGCTTCTCGAGCTTCTGGGCGAGAGCCGGGCCGCCTATGCCAGGCGGGCGGCGGCGGCCGGCGTGGCAGTGGAGGTCCAGGCGGCCAACGCGACCTGCAGAGTCGATCGGACTCGGCTCCGGCAGGCACTCGACAATCTGCTCGACAACGCCCTCCGAAATACGCCCGCAGGAGGGAGCGTGCTCATGACCGCGAGGCAAGCGCCGGGCCACGTCCTGATCGCAGTCGCCGACGAGGGGCCCGGCTTCACTGATGAGATGCTCGACCGGGCCTTCCTGCCGTTCGCCCGCACGACCGAGCAGTCCCACGATGGGGCAGGCCTCGGCCTGGCCATCGTCGCCGCAATCGCGGAGGCGCATGGGGGCACGGCGTCAGCCGAGAACCTCCCCGGCGGAGGCGCGCGTATCACCATGACGCTGGAAGTGTCGGGACTGGCTCCGTGGCCGGGTAACCGCTCACCAAGCCATAGCCACTCCTAGATGGTTCCAGCCCGTTCCGGGCGAAGAACGAATGCCCGAATGGGCCGTGTAGGGATCGAACCTACGACCTTGGGATTAAGAGTCCCCTGCTCTGCCAGCTGAGCTAACGGCCCGCGACGCACCAGTCTACAGGCCGCGCTCCGGCATGCGGCGCGTGCTGGTGGACGCGGCTAGCCTTCGCGCCCATGCGACCAGAATCCGAATCGTTTTTCATCGACCTGCTCGAGGCGGCGGGCCCGAGCGGCCACGAGGGCGCTGCCGCCCGCGTCTGGCGAGATTACGCCGCCGGCTTTGGCAACGCCACGTCCGACGCCATGGGCTCCAGCTACGTCAGCGCCGGTGACGGCGCCCCGACGATCGCCATCTTCGGCCATATCGACGAGATCGGCCTCGCGATCACCTATATCGACGACGACGGCTACCTCTGGTTCGGCTCCGTGGGCGGCTGGGTGCCGACGGTGCTGGTTGCACAGCGGGTTCGCGTCCTCACCAAGGACGGTCCGGTGGTCGGCGTGATCGGCCAGAAGCCCCCGCACCTGACCGATGCCGAGGAGCGCAAGCGGGCCCCCAAGCTCTCGGAGCTCTGGATCGATATCGGGGCCGCCGACGGCGAGGCCGCCCGCAAGCTGGTCGGCATCGGCGACCTGGCCGTGCTCGAGCAGCCGGTGATGCGCCTGCAGGGCCAGCGGCTGGCCAGCCGGGCAGTGGACGACCGGACGGGCGCGTTCGTCGCCGCCGAGTCGGTGCGGCTGTACGCCGAGAGCCCCGGTCCGGGCAAGCTGGTCGGCGTCGCATCGGTGCAGGAGGAGACCAACTTCGGCGGTGCCCATACGGCCGGCTACGCGGTGGCGCCGGATGCGGCGATCGTCGTCGACGTCACCCACTGCTCGGACTACTCGGGCGTCAAGAAGACCGAGATCGGTGACGTCCGTCTCAGCCGCGGCCCCGTGGTCAATCGCGGATCGGGGGTGCATTCGGCGATGACCGAGTTCGCCATCGAGACGGCCCGCGCCGAGGACATCCCGTTCCAGGTCGAGGCGGCGATGGGCAGGACCTTCACCGACGCCGACGCCGTCGCGCTCGGCCGCGCCGGCGTCCCCTGCGCCGTGATCAGCATTCCCAACCGGTACATGCACTCGCCGAACGAGATCGTCGATCTGGACGATCTGGAGGCCACGGCCGCCCTGGTCGCAGCGATGGCCCGTCGCATGGAACAGGTGCCCGAGCTCTCGTAGGCATACGATTCAGGCGTGCCCCGGTCGATCGCAATCGCACTGGTGCTGCTGGTCGCCAGCCTGATCGGCACCGTCTACTTCTATGGCAAGGCGCACGAGTCGACGCTGAGCCCGCAGGCGGTCGCCCAGGCGATTCCGCCCCAGCATCTCGATCGGCCGGCGCCGGCCTTCCACGCCGACACCCTGGGCGGACGCCAGGTCGACCTGGCCGACTTCGCGGGCAAGCCGCTGGTGATCAACTTCTTCGCCTCCTGGTGCCCGCCCTGCCGCCAGGACGCGCCTCGAATCGCCGCCCTTGCCCGCGGCTACCGGGGCCGGGTGCAGGTGGTCGGAGTGGCCGGTGCCGACAGCCGCAGCGGCGTCGACCACTTCATCAGCCGCTACGGCTGGCACTTCCCGATCCTCTGGGACCCGCACTACGCCCTCTTCACGACGTTCGGCATCGCCAACCAGCCGGTGACCTTCATCGTCGACGCGCGGGGCCGGAT
>Ga0070714_100004455_pt1 | contig 10549 bp, 4 predicted proteins | sample LARL83metaG_FD_65450 | JGI IMG/M metagenome (GOLD analysis project Ga0070714, IMG submission 65450) | Corn, switchgrass and miscanthus rhizosphere microbial communities from Kellogg Biological Station, Michigan, USA - LAR L8-3 metaG | ecosystem: Host-associated > Plants > Roots > Rhizosphere ... | reverse complement strand
TCCGGAGTTAGCGGCCCACAGTTCCTTTCCATCCGGTGAAACATCGAAACCCTCTGGTCCCGCGCCCACCTGCACCACAGTGTGCCGCCAGTTGTCAGCCGCGCCCACGCGCTCGAAAATCGAGATCGTACCGGAGCCGATGTTCGAGGTGAAGATGGCATTGTGGTCTTTGCTCATGTAGACCATGTGCGTGCCATCCTGGCCGGTGCCGAGCACCCAGTCCACCCTGTTGGTGGCCGGATCGTAGCGCCCGATGGCCTTGCTACCCTCGGCAGTGAAGTACACTTCCCCATCCACGGGGAACAGGCCATGCGGCCGCGAGAACGGAGCGAGATCCACCCGGTGTATTTCCTTGCGGCTCGCGATATCAATTACCGAGAGCGTGTGACCGGGCATCGGTCCGGATCCGTAATTGGACGCGACCGCCAGTTTGCCGTCGGAGGTTGCGACCACTTCATGTGGGCCATCGCCCGTGGGCGCGCGGCCGAGAACCTTCTGGCTAATGGGATCAACAATCGCAACCGATCCTTCCTTATTGAGTACCAGCAGCGACTGGGCCACCGACGTGGAGGCGAAGACGACAACCATGCTGACCCCACTGAAAAATGTTCTTCGATTCACGGCCACCGCCTTTCTTCCATATGATGCCAAAACTGAAGCGGAGAGTGCCCATAGGATTATGCTAGACTCCCCGTTTAGAAGCTTGCTTTGGGGAGGATTTGTGTCGCGAAGTGTCCTCACTCTGCTGTTAATCGTTTCCACTTCTGCCAGCGCTCAGGTAACTGGACGCCTGACCGGTTCAGTGGTCGATTCTTCCGGCGCATCCATCCCGAAGGCGACCGTTAACCTGTCGCTGCATGGTGGCAAGCGGCCCTTGCTTACGACCACCACCAACACACAAGGCCTGTTCTCGCTGGAGACCGTCCGGCCGGAGGCTTATGATGTTAGCATCGATGCGCCGGGCTTCCAGCCCTACAAACTGGAGAACGTGGCGGTGGACCCCTCGCGAACCGTCGACCTGCCGGCGATCACTCTGACACTCCCCACCACAGCGACGTCGGTTGAAGTGTCCGCAAGTATCCAAACGGTCCAGACCACCAGTACCGAAATCTCGAACACTGTGACTATGGACCAGATCCGGCGGTTGCCGGTGGGCGATCGTGATCCGCTGGCTTTCATCGCCACGCAGGCGGGCGTGGCATCGACGCAATTCTCGGTCAACATCAATGGCCAGCGGGAGTCGTTCAGCAACGTGACGCTGGACGGCGTCAACATCCAGGACAACTATATCCGGGACAACGGCCTAAGCTTCACGCCCAACCTCCTGCTGCTCGATCAGGTGCAGGAGTTCACAGTGACCACGGCGCTCTCGAGCTCGGCGGCGAGCGGCGGCTCGCAAGTGAGTTTTGTGACGCCATCGGGGACCAACGAGCTGCGCGGGGTGGTCTACTGGCAGAACCGCAACAACAAATTCGCCGCGAATGATTTTTTCAACAACTCGACCGGCATTGCTCTGCCGCGTCTGAACCTGAACCAGGCCGGGGCATCACTGGGCGGACCGATTCAGCATGACAAGCTGTTTTTCTACGTGAACTATGAGCTGTACCGGTTGCGCAATCAGACGCCGGAAAACGCCACCATCCTCACCGCCAGCGCGCGCAACGGAATTTTCAGCTATATCGACACCCGGGGAAACTTTCAGCAAAAGAATATTCTTCCGATCGTCGGCGCGACGCAAGATCCCGCGATGCTCGCGCAGATCAACCAAATTCCTGGACCGAACAAGATCAATAACTTTCGAGTTGGCGACAGCCAGCCGGGACAGTTGCTTAATACGGCCGGGTACGCCTATTTGGTGCGGAACAACCGCGACCGCGACCATGTCACTGGAAAGCTCGACTACAACCTGTCGACCAAACACGCACTGGCGGCGACTTTCGCTTGGAACCGTGATTTTGTCGACCGCCCCGACGTGGCCGTCGACTACTCGAGTGTGCCGTCTGCCTTCAACGACGACGTGGTTAAGTTCGCTGCTCTATCCTGGCGCTGGAGCCGGTCGGCAACTCTCGTCAACGAGGTGCGCGGAGGGTTGAATTTCGCACCCGCCAACTTCGGCCTGTCTGGATCGCTACCGGCCTATGTTGTCGGAGGCACCGATTTCACCTCTCCCGTGGCGGCGACCGGGTTTCTGCCACAAGGGCGCAACACTCGCACTCGCAACTTGCAGGACAACGTCAACTGGTCGCGCGGCAAGCACACTTTCCAGTTCGGCTACCAGTACCAAGGAGTGCGCATCCGAAGTTACGATTACGCCGGCACGGTCCCGACTTACAACGTTGGAATCGACTCGGCCAACCAAAATCTGCTGAGCTTTTCGGATCTGCCGCGGGTTGGCGCCAGCGACTTGAATAACGCCAACCTCCTGCTGGCGTCCCTAGCGGGGCTGCTCGACAACGACAACGTGGTTTATAACATTACTACTCGGAATTCGGGTTTCATTCCCGGCACGCCATGGGTGCGCAATTTTACCTATGACAACCACGCCTTCTATGGAGAAGATCGCTGGCGAGTCTTCAAAAGACTGACTCTGACGCTAGGCCTGCGCTGGGACTACTATACGCCGGTCAATGAGGTTAATTCCCTGGAGCTGCAGCCGGTCGTGACTAACAGTAACCCGGTGAGCACGCTGCTCTCGAATGCGACGCTCAATTTCTCGGGGAACTCGGCAGGCAGTCCGTTCTATCAAAAGCCGCTGAAGAACTTTGCGCCCAACGTGGGCCTGGCATGGGACGTATTCGGTAACGGTAAGACGTCGATTCGGGCCGGGTATTCCATCCACTATGTGGACGATCAAATGATCGAAGTGGCGGACGGCTTTACATATACGAACGCAGGGCTGCAGGCTTTTCCTGAAAACTTCGATCTTAGCGGGACGGTCAGCAAGGCGCCGCCTATCGCCGTTCCGACGTTTCAGGTGCCGCTCAAATTTTCAACTGACTACGCCCTCGATCCAACGGTGTACTTCACGCTGATGAATCCACACCTGCGTACGCCCTACGATCAGCAGTTCGCCTTTTCCATCCAGCAGGAGATCAAGGGCACGATCATCGAGGCGCGCTACGTCGGCAGCCACGCCACTGAGTTATTGCGAGGCTTCGATGTCAATCAGGAGGACGTCCGCTCCAATGGCTTCCTGGCCGATTTCCTGAAGGCGCAGCAGAACGGCAATCTGGCGCTTGCCACCAACGGCGTATTCAATCCCGCTTACAACCCGCGCCTCACGGGCAGCCAGCCGCTATCGGTTTTCTCACAGCTTTCCCGCGGAGGCCTGCTCACCAATGCGACGGTCAACACACTAATCCAAAAGGGCGAAGTGGGCGAGCTCGGCTACTACTATCAAAAGAACGGCCTCAACGGAAAACTCAATTTCTTTCCCAATCCGAACGCGCTCAGCTCAGTCTATTTGACCAACTTCAGCAACTCGAGCTACAACTCCTTGCAACTCGAAGTTCGGCATCGCTTCCAGAACGGACTGCAGTATCAAGCCAACTACGTCTTCTCGAAATGGTTGAGTGACGCCGGAGGGCTCGACCAGTTGCGTTTCGAGCCGTTCCTGGACATCAACAACACCGCGCTCGAACACGCGCGGACGCCCACCGATCTAACCCATCAATTTAAGGCCAACTATTCCTACGACCTTCCTTTCGGAGAGGGACATCGTCTGCATCTAAATCGTCTATTCAACCGCGTAATCTCGGGCTGGAGCACCAGCGGTAACTTGTCGTGGACCTCGGGCAATCCGTTCTCTATCCTCTCTGACCTGGGAACCTTTTTGCGAGAGGATTTCTCTGGCGAGAACATGGCGAGCACGTCGCTCACCAAGGCCAACCTCACCAGCAATGTCTTGCAGCTCCGGATGACTGGAAATGGACCATACTTCATGCCCGCATCCGCGATCGGGGCCGATGGACGCGGCGTCGCGCCGGCGGGCCAGCCGGCGTTCACTGGTCAGATTTTCAGCAATCCAACGGCGGGCAATTTGGGTACACTGCAGCGTCGGATGTTCACCGGACCACCCGTGTTTGCCATGGACGCGGCTCTCTTCAAGGAAACCAAAATTACCGAGAAGACCGCGCTCGAGCTTCGGATGGAAGCGCTCAACGTTTTCAACCACGCGGCGTTCGCGGTCTTCAGCTCGGACATGATGATCAATTCGCCGCAGTTCGGCCAAGTGACATCGATGGCCAGCGTTCCGCGGCAAATGCAGTTTGGGCTGCGGCTAAGGTTTTGACTCGCTACTGGATTTGAATCTGCACGTTTGCGGTCGCGCCGCCAACCGTTATGGTGAATACGTTCAGGCCATTCGCGTCGGCCCGCCCGGTTACGATCTGGGCTTCGAATGTTCCGGGAATGTCACCGATCGGTTTGACACTCACAACTTGAGCGCGCGGCGACGAGGTTGTTACGGCCGGATTTCCGGAGGGGTCGAGCGGCAGCCCGATCAGGTCCTGGGAACGAAAATCGATGAAGTCCGTCGTGCCGGCAGCATCCGTTTGCGGGGCAAACAATACGGCGATGTTTTGGACGGACGTGCCCGGCACTCCATACCAATAGGCCACGCGCAACGGAGTCTGGCCCTGTGTGCCGTTAATGCTCAAGTATCCGTGATATTGGCCCGATGCGAGTTGACCTGCACCCGGAATCGATACCGTGATGGTCTGCGTGCTGCCAGGAGCCAAGTTGAACGTTGGAACGTCAATGTTCGGTGCGGCCACGCCGTCCAACGAATTCACAGTCACTTTGAACGTGTCGGAAGCCACGCCGACGTTGGTGATGGTAATGGTCTGGGCACCGGTGGAAGAGGTCGCTTCCGGAACCGTCGAGGAGCCAGTACCGCCGCTGGCCGTGGTAGCAAGAAAGTTGAGAGAGGTCGGCGACGCCGTCAAGCTGCCTTGGAGCGCGCCCAACAGGTCCAGCTTCCCGGCTCCAGCGATCTGTGGACTGGCCACGCTTCCTGAGGGATATTGGTCAAACTCCGGCGCACTGTTAATGATCAAGGATCGATACTGTTGCGGCGTGAGGCCAGGACGCGCAGCCATGAGTACTGCCAGCGAGCCTGTAACCAGTGGAGTCGAGAAGCTGGTACCGGCTCCAGTGTCGACGTAGAAACCGATGAATTGAAGGGCATCCAGGAAAGTATAGGGAGGATAGCAACCGTTGGCCGTGTACGGCGCAGCGCAGCCCGGGTTCTCGAGCAGCGTCGTATCGGCAGTGATGTACCAGTCTCCGACCGCCACCACATCGGGCTTAACGTTGCCACTTGGCGTGGGTCCTCCACTTGAGAAGAAAGTGACGATATTGGCCGGGTGAGGCAACGGGGTGATGCCGTCGAAATCGAGGTCGCCTTGTATACCGGAGTTGGCGCTGATTTGATTCTTGATGCTCCGGCCGTCCGCCTGGCTGATGAACACACCCGGAAGGTTGGCCGTACTGAGCCCCGGGCTGAACAACTGAACGTCCTGGGTATAGTCGAATTCCGACTCTGGAGTATTATCGTAAATCACGGCGCCGGTCGCACCTGCATTCTGCGCGTTGTTGAGCTTAGCATCGAAGGTGCAAGCCGTGGTCACACCGCCACGCTGGATGAGCGCGATCTGGCCTTTAAGGCTATTCACCGGGAGCGAGTTGCACGCGTACCCGTTTCCATCGATGGCGGCGACATCGATCATGGGGCCGGTGGTCTGTCCGGAATAGCCCGCGGCGAAATAAGCATCCGGGACGATGGCGAAGTAGGATTGAGATCCGACGATCACCGCATTCCAAAAGAAGCGTTCGTTTTCGTTCGCGCCCACTGCAATGGCTGCCGGCACGACTGCCGGATACTCGATCGTTCCCAGGGCGGGACCCCAATTGCCTGCCGCTACTACCACCAGTGTGCCCATGGCGTTCGCATTCGCGATCGCACGAGCGACGAGGCCGTTTTCGGCGCCGGCGTTTAGAACTTCACCTCCGGCACTATAGTTGACAACACTCATACCGTCTGCAATGGCGTCCTGAAGTCCAGCCAGGAACGTGATATCGTCGCTGCTTCCGCTATCGTCGGCGATCTTGTAGCTGCCGAGCCACGCCCCGGGCGCCACGCCGGTAATCGGGTTGACGCCAAGAAAGCTTGGATCATTGGTCAGACCGGCGGCGATCATGGCTACACTCGTGCCATGGCCGTTCATGTCGACACCCGTGGTGTTATCAACGTTGCCGGGATCGGAATAAACGCGCCAGACGATGACTTTATTGTTTGGACCAGTGGTATCGGCGCTGCCTGACATGATGGGGAAACCGGCGGGAACCGGAGTCGTGAAGCCTTGAAAAGCAGGATGAGCGGTGTCGATGCCGGTGTCCAGGATACCGATTTTGATTCCGGCGCCGGCGCCAGACTGGCCATTACTGAGCGTTTGCCATGCGGCCGGGACGCGGTGCACGTTGACCGCGTGATCGAGCGATATGTGATGCCGCATCACCGGATACACGCCTCGGACACCAGGCGTCTGCCGCAACTGCGCGGCGGCCTGCTCGGTCATGGTGACTGCCATCGCATTGACTAGCGTCTCAAAGCGATGCGTGATGGTTCCGCCCAAGGTTTGGATGGCCGCCTGGGCTGCCACGCGCTCGTCCTGGATCTGTGAGCCGCGCGCCCGGAGTTCTTGGGCGCCCAATCGTCCAGTCCTGGCGGCTGTCGTCACGGCGACAGGCTCAGTATTCAATTCGACGAGATAGCGGCCCGGAATAACCTGTGCGGTCAGGATAACCGTCGAAGCCGCGAGAAGTAAGATTGCCCTCATGAAAGTCCTCCTGGGGCTGACATCGACAACCGGAGACAAAAACTCTACGGGTTCGCTTGGGATAGGCCGGGGGACCATTCCATTTTCTCACACAAATAGAATAGCCTCTGGGACTTGATTTAGTTCGTTTTTTTACGTGCGGAGACGCTAGGTCCCTTTACTGGATGCTGATCAGCGGCCGGAGGCGCCGGACGTTCTCCGGGCTGCGCAGCTGTTGCAGGGCCTTGGTCTCGATCTGGCGAATACGCTCACGCGTCAGACCGAAAACCTGGGCAATCTCTTCCAGGGTGTGCTGCCGCTCAAAGCCGATGCCAAAGCGCATGCGGACCACCCGCTCTTCGCTGGACGAGAGAGTCTTGAGTACGTCGGCGGTACCCTCGCGAACGTTTCCTTCGAAGACGGCATCGGTTGGCGAACCGATCCATTGGTCCTGCAGAAGATCGCCCAGAACGGACTCGCCATCCCGGCCGACCGGAAGGTCCAGCGAAACCGGATCACGGGAAATGCTTCGCAGCTCCTGAACCTGATTGGGTGAGGTTTTCAAGCGTCCGCCGATCTCTTCGTTAGTGGGAGTTCGGCCGAGCTCCTTTTCGAGTTCGCGTGAAGCCCACACCACTTTGTTCAGTTTCTCGTTCATGTGGACGGGAATGCGAATGGTGCGCGACTTGTCGGAGATGGCGCGAGTCATCGCCTGCCGGATCCACCAAGTGGCATACGTAGAGAACTTATATCCCAAGTGGTAATTAAACTTATCCGCGGCCCTCATCAGCCCGATATTTCCTTCCTGGATCAGGTCCAGAAGGTGCAAACCGCGGTTGACATATTTCTTGGCGACCGAGACCACCAGGCGGAGGTTGGCTTCGACCAGCGCTTTCTTGGCAGATTCGGCTTCGATCTCGCCGTGCTGCACCGTTTTCAACCAACGCTGCATCTCCCCCCAGCGGGATCCCGATGCAGCTCTCTGTTCCCGAATATTGCGCCGCAATTCGCGGATGGCGGACTGATTGCGATTTCGCTGGCTCTCGAGCTTCGCCAATTGCTTCTCGAGATTGCCGCTTTGCTCGGCAGCGTGCGCCAATGCGTCGCGGAAATTCTTCCATTGCGCCGGCAAAAACGGGATTCTCCGCATTTGCCGGGAACAGATCACCGTCGCCCGGAGTATTTTTCCGGTCAACTTCGCGCGTGTCTCTCGCTTCGCTGTGGAGGCAAGTTTCTTCCGCAGGATGGAGAGCTCATTTTCGAACTCCGCCAGCTTCTTGAATTGCCGTATGGCGTCCAGACGGACGCGCCGCTTCGCGGTCTCATCCGGTCCGGACAAGTTCAATAGATCTTCCGCGTCAACCTTGCCCGCACGGATGTCCTCGTCGATGGCCAGCGCCCGCGCGCGCACCAGGGGCGACCGTGAGAGCGCCTTGTGGACCCGGAGGTTCCCACGTTCCATTCGACGCGCCAAGGCCACCTCGGTCTGACGGGTGAGCAGGGACACGGATCCCATTTCCCTGAGGTAAACCCGAACAGGGTCGTCAGTGTACCGTTCCTCAGCGGTTTCCTCTATCGCTGGCGAAGCATCATCGCCGTCCTGTGATTCGGGTTCTAGAAAATCCGATGACTCATGCAAGCCGAACCTTGTGTCCGTGGAATCCGCGAAAATGTGTTCTTCAAGTCTTTGCATCTAAAGGTTTTGGTCGCAGGAACCGCACGCTCCCTTCAGGGAACCGAGATCAGTCCGAGCGTCCTCCAATGATATGGATGCCATACACTTCAAATTAGTTGCAAGTGTATGGAAAGTAACTAGTTTTCCCGTCTAAGTTATTGGGTCCTATAGTTCGTTTATGGTAACACGAACACGGCTCACAATTCCATGTTTAACAGCCTGAACTCCTTGTTCGACTGGGGGCACCTGGTTCAAACTCCGCCGCGTTCGAGGGCACACCTGTCTCGAGACAAAGTTTTCGACAGGCACAGTCGCATAGATTCAGCGTTTCGGAAAGCCAGCTCGGAGGGTGCGCGCGTGCAGCATCGCGATACCGTGATGATTGCCCGACTGCCAGATAGACTCGAGTGTGTGGCCCGCTGTCTAGTGCATGGAATCCATCGCGGAGCTGAAGAACAGGAAGAAGTTCGAGCCCACCTCGATCGCCCTCCCCCCTGCTTCCGCGTCATCCATCACCTTTGACGACGTGATGCCGCTACTGCCGTCCGCTGTTGGCCAGTCGTTCTTGTCCATGACTAGCACCGGCCTTACTTCCCACCAGATCGGTCCAGTATTGACGCGGCTATTGTCGACGACATGGCTATGATTCGGAGTTGGCACGAAAATCGGCATGGTGGGGGGATTCGGCGCCTTCCCGAGTGCAGCCAGTGTCACGGAGAGATCCACCGAGGATGCGTGCATCGTGCAAGTGCCAGGCACGGCATGGTTGGGATCAGGGCACTGAGTAGTAATGGCCGGATTAACCTTCTTCTTCCACGCTTCGGGTACAAACCCAAATGCTTTGATTAACGCGGTTCCTAGCGCTGGGCCGCAGAGTTCGCCGGCCCTCACAAAGGGACAATCCATTGCGTCGTTCGGGTTCTGGTCATTGTCCACGGAAAACATCGGAACCAGTACGTAGAGATGCGCGGTGTGCTTTATGTCTCCACCCGCCGGATCTTGCGTGGGTTCGGTGACTGCCTGGCAAATCGGTATCTGCATCTCGTTTGGATCGGACTGCGCCAGTATACGATTGAAATCCAGATCGAGGAGCGGCTGGTCGACACAGTCAAAATTCTGCAAATAAGTAAAGGTGATCAACCTGCCGTTGCCAAAGCCATGAGTTTGATTGGGTGCCAGTTGCGCCGATGCGCTGCTCGCTCCGAGGGTTATCCACGCGCCGATCACGAGCGTCAGCCCAGCGTGGCTGAGCATATTTGTCCGGGTTTTCATTACAGGCTCCTTTGAGTGCAAGATGCTTTCTAGATTTGGTCAATATGTTAGGGCGCGCGAGTCGTCGAGGTTCGTCTTTCCCAAACGTGCCCAAGAATTGCTCTGTCGCCATTAACGAGCTCTAATGTTTGGTCTTCGAAGGCGGCCCGAACGTGAGGCTCAGCAGGTATTGAATTAAATCGCTCTTCTCGCCGTTGGTCAGGCCCAGTGAAAGACACGTATTGTAGTGATCGACAACACTCCCCAGAGTGGGGAATCTCCCGTCGTGATAGAAACCTCCTTTCATATGGGTAAATAAATCACCGATTGGTGAAGTCCGATAGCGATGATCCGGAGCCCGGTCGGCTTGAAAACTGTCGATACAGATTTCAGTCGGGGTATGCAGGTTCCAACCCGCATCGGTCCACAGTGGTTCGACGTGGCAGTTATTGCATTTCGCCTTATTGCTAAAGAGCTGGTCCCCGCGCTCTGCGGCCGCAGGATCGAAACTGCCGGGCGGGGGCTGTGGCGCAGGAAGTGCAAGTTGATAAAACTGTAGCGCTTGAAGTTTTGATGTGATCTGATCGTCGTCCGGAGAAATGTGCGGCAGATCGCCAAATCCGTGAGCGGCGGCAATTGGGAACTGTACAGCGTCGTTCAAACGCGGATCCCAAAATCTGCCTTTCCCGTGCATTTCCAGATTCGCGACGAATGCGTTCCAGTGGGGCACCGATCCCCAACCGGTCCAAGTGTGCAAGTTCACTCCTCCCAGTCCAAAAGCGGGCGGAAGCAAGGTGGCCGCCGT
>Ga0070714_100004453_pt1 | contig 10551 bp, 12 predicted proteins | sample LARL83metaG_FD_65450 | JGI IMG/M metagenome (GOLD analysis project Ga0070714, IMG submission 65450) | Corn, switchgrass and miscanthus rhizosphere microbial communities from Kellogg Biological Station, Michigan, USA - LAR L8-3 metaG | ecosystem: Host-associated > Plants > Roots > Rhizosphere ... | reverse complement strand
CCGCCTGAATCGCGCGCGTGATGAGCCAAATCGCGGTGACGAGAGGAACCCCCAGTACAAGGAGGATGATAAGTACTATGCCACCATCCATAAATTTGGAATGCGAACGACCTTACGAACGATTGATTGTGCAACGCTTTACGACCCGGTGGCAAGCCTGAACGGGCCCAAAGTCCAAAGTCCAAAGTCCAAGGGCCAAAGTCTCAAGGGCAAGGGCCAAGGGCTCAGTTTTCAAGTTTCAAGTTTCAAGGAGTGCAAGTGCAGTCGGAACATCTCGAGATCTCTGGGGATGGCGCAGATTGAAGGGCGGCTACGGTATTTCTTCAAAGCACTAGACAAGACGCTGAAATTTCTCGTACATTTTTATATAAAAATGTTTTTGCTTTTTTCAGAGACGTTGCTAGAAAGAGTGCTGTCGATTGTTGAAATCGGCAAAAGACGTCTATTTTTTGATATTCCGCCTGGGCGCTTCGGTTCCTCACGACCAAGTTTGCGGAGAAGGATCGTGCTGGAATGAATGTGCCTATTTTTTTTGCCGCTGGCAAAAGCCAGTTTGAGCTTGTCTATATCTGGGATCAAGCGACCCCGGAAGCCAAGGTCATCATCTTCTTTCTTATCATCTTTTCGGTGATCGCCTGGTTCGTGATGATCTCCAAAGCCATCCAGATGCGGCAGGCCAAGCGGCTCAATCAATTCTTCACCACGGAATTTCGCGCCCAAAAAACCGTGCTCGATGTCTTCGACCGGCGCGTCCAGGCCGAAGCCTGCCCGCTCTTCATGGTTTACCAGGCCGGCAGCATTGAATTGGATGCGCGGCTTAAGAATCCGGATGGCAGCCGCAAGCGGCAGGTTTCCATCAAGGGCATCGAACACGTGAAACGCACCATGGAAAACGCCGTGGCGCAGGAGTCTTTGAAGCTGGAATCCGGTCTAATCCTTTTGGCGATCGCAGTCAGCGGCGCGCCGTTTCTGGGATTGCTCGGCACGGTCTGGGGGGTGATGAGCACGTTCGGGCACATCGCCCAGCAGGGCAGCGCCTCGCTGGCGGCCATGGCGCCGGGTGTGTCGGCGGCGTTGATTACGACCGTGGCCGGATTGCTGGTCGCGATTCCGTCGATGTTCGGCTACAATTGGCTGGTACACAACTTGCGGGTTTTGACGGTCGAACTGGACAATTTCGCGCAGGAAATCGTGTCGAAAATTGAAACTGAATATCTGGAAGATTGATAAGAAATGCGCCGTTTTTCACAACGCAATTCGCTGGTGACGCTGAGTGATATCAATATCACTCCGCTGCTCGACCTGGCGTTTGTGTTGTTGATTATCTTTGTCATCACCACGCCGCTGCTGGAGAAGGGGCTGGATTTGAAATTGCCCAATGGCAGCGGCCAGGCCGACAAACAACAGGTTACCAAAAACGACATTCGCACCGTGGAAATCAGCGCCCAGGGCATCTATGCGATGAATCGCCGGCCCATGGCGTTGAACCAGATCATTACGCAATTGGTGCAGGACTATAGAGTCAACCCGAATTTGGTCGTTTACATTCGCGCGGACGCGAACAGCCACACGAAAGACCTGGCGGCGTTGATGGACGCGTGCAGCAGGAATAATATTACGCGCTACTCGTTGCGCGAACAACCGCAGGACCAGCGATGAACCGGTTGCAAAAAAAATGCATCATTGCTTCCACGGGAATCCACCTGTTGCTGGCGCTCATGTTGATCCTTGGTCCGGGTTTTCTGTCTTCGCATTCAAAACAGGATTCGACTCCTCCCTTGGATTTCATTCCGCTTCAGACGATTGATGCCGCGCTTTCGGGCGGCGGCGATAACACGGTTAAAGCTCCACCCGCCGCACTGACCGCTCCGCCCGCACCGGAAACTCCGCCGACACCGGTCACTCCGCCGACGCCAGTTGCACCGCCCGTGGCCGAAAGAACGCCTCCGATCGAGAAGCCCCTGCCTACGCCGCGCGATACCGCCCGGGAAGTGAAGCCGCCTAAAAACGACGCGCCCGCACTGGAGCCGACTCATCACAAACGCAAGATTCAGGTGGATACCACGTTGGTGACCACTACTGATAGCGACTTAAAAGCTGCGCGCGAAGCGAAAGCGAAAGCGGCGGCGGACGCCCGGCGGCGCGAAGCGCTGGCTTTCAACCGCACGATTGCCGGAATTCGCGGCGGTGTTTCGGGCAGCACGGAAATCAAGCTTGCCGGTCCTGGGGGCGGCGGGATTCCTTATGGAAATTTCCTTTCGGCCGTGAAAAAAGTCTATTGGGACGCGTGGAGCGTGCCGGACGGCGTGCCGGATGTGACCGTCAAAGTGACTGTGACCATTGCGCGTGATGGCACCGTGGTTTCTTCCCGCATCATCGACAACTCCGGCAATGCCACGGTGGACCGCTCGGTTCAGGACGCGCTGGATCGCGTCAAATTTGCCGCACCGCTCCCGGAAGGCGCCAAGGAGGACGAGCGAACCGTGACCATCAATTTCAATACGGAATCAAAATTAACAGGATAAAAATGAATTCGTTATTAAAACGCACATTAATCTCGAGCGTACTCTTTGGGCTCAGCTTCTACGTCGTGGCACAAGAAGCAATCGATATCACCAAACAAGCCATGAAACCCGGCGCGGAACCACCTACCTGGGTTTCGCTTTCCGGTTTCACCGGCGAGACCGAGTCGATTCTGCGCTTTGACCTTTATGTACAGGGCTTCAATTTCACCAATAGCGACAACGCGCAATACCAGATCGTCGGCAGCAATAACGGCAATCTGCAGGGGCGCGTGACGGACCGCTACAACAAAAGCACGCTGCTTTCCAAGGCCTATTCCGGCGCGTCTTTGATCCAACAGGCGCATCTGTTTGTGGACGAGTTCGTTACGGCCATCGGGCGCAAGGGCATCGCGCAGACGAAGATTGCGTTCAAGAAGGACACCGGCGCGAACAGCGAAATTTACGTTGCTGATTTCGACGGCTTCGGCGCGCAGGCGGTCACGGCGGACAATACGATCGTCGCGGCGCCGACGTGGGTGCCGGGCCGATTGGCGCTTTATTACACGTCTTACAAGCTCGGCAATCCCGACATTTTTTTCCACGATCTCTCGACCGGCCAGCGCCGGGTTTTTTCCCGGTATTCGGGGTTGAACACCGCCGCGGCGGTTTCCTCGAGCGGGCGGGTGGCGATGATTTTGAGCAAGGGCGGCAGTCCGGACGTTTATGATTGCAATGCCGACGGCTCCGGCCTGTTGCGCCTGACCGCGACGCGCGAGGATGAGTCTTCGCCCTGCTGGTCCGCCGATGGCGAGTGGATTTGTTACGCGACGAAAGTAAACGGCCGTCGGGAGTTGCAAAAAGTTCGCGCCACGGGCGGAGCTCCGGAAAGGGTGTCCACCCCGGGCGTTCTCAGCCCTTCGGAACCCGATTGGTCGCCGGACGGCAAATGGATCGCCTTCACCTCGCAAATGAGGGATTTCGAAATTTGCGTGGTGCCCGCGGATGGCCGCGGGCAGGTGACGGAATTGGTCGCGGGCGAGGATCCGTCCTGGTCGGCGAATTCCCGGACACTGGTTTTTACGCGACGCGAGGGCGGACGTCGCGTGTTGTCTCTGCTTGACGTGCCCACGAAACAATACAAGGATGTTTCCCGGATTACGGGAAGTAACTCTCAACCCAGTTGGGCCAAATAGCCCGTTCCCAAAAAAACTATGAAAGCAATTCGCTTTACAACTTTAATCGCGCTTGGCGCAGCCCTCAGCTTCGTCACCGCCGGCTGCCATCCGGAAAGGCTGAAAAAAATTCCGGGGCAGACCATGACCGCGCCGGAAGTGCCGTCGATGCCGCCCATTCAGGCGACGATGCCGGTGACGCCCGAATCGACAAACATGGGAATGATCGAGTTGCCGGAATTCCCGGGCCATTCCAACTGGGTTGAAAACGCGGAGGCGCTGAAGGGCGATACGATTCATTTCGCGTTCGACAGCTCCGTGGTTCGGTCGGCGGACAAATCCAAAGTCGCCGCCGTGGCTGATTACCTGAAATCAAATCCGCAGGCGGCCGTCCGCGTGGAAGGCAACTGCGACGAACGCGGCACCGAGGAATATAATCGCTCGCTCGGCGAACGTCGCGCCTTGGCGGGCCGCGAGGAATTGGTCCGGCTGGGAATCGATGCCGGCCGCGTGGACACGCTCAGCTACGGGGAAGACAAGCCCGTCGATACCGGCCACAACGAAAACGCCTGGAAACAAAATCGCCGCGACGATTTCATCGTGTTAACGCCTCCGGGCAAATAACCAAACCATGAACGCATTTAAATCTTCCAGCCTGCTGGCGTTGGCAATTGCTTTGAGCCTCGGAGCGACGGGCTGCAAACACAAGGTCCCGCCGATCACCCGCTTCGGCGGCGCGAATACCGGAATGAACGGCGGCGAAAATAATCCCGATCTGGGCAACGCGGGAACGCTGGGTAATGCCGGCGGCCCGGTGCCGATCGGCGGCGGCGACCTGGCCACGTTTAATCCCGACAGCATGACCCAGGACCGCACCACGTTCGCGGCGGAAACGCTCTACTTTGATTACGACAGTTCGGCCATCAAGAGCAGCGAGGAATCGAAGCTCGCGGCGGTGGCTTCGGCCTTGAAAGCCGACGCGTCCGCCAAATTGCTGATTGAAGGCAATTGCGACGAACGCGGCACGGAGGAATACAATCGCTCGCTCGGCGAACGCCGCGCCCTGGCGGCGCGGGAAGCGCTGGCCAACGACGGCGTGGAAGCCGGCCGCATCGCCACGCGCAGCTACGGGGAAGATCGTCCGGCGGACCCGGGTCATACGCAATCTGCGTGGGCGAAGAATCGGCGGGACGAGTTTGTTCTCCTGCATCCGAAATAACGGGCGCAAAGCTCCAAAATCCAAGCTCCAAGCTCCAGAGAAACTTCAAGCGCCAAATCGCAATCCGGAGCGGGCTTGTTTTTGGAAGTTGGAACTTGGTGTTTCTCTGGAGCTTGGATCTTGGGATTTGGAGCTTTATTTCGGAGCTTTTTAGGGTCGGTTTTGCGCTTTACTACCTCCTTTCCCTGGCTTAATCTGGTGTTAGTTCGGTAGATTATATGAATATCATGTTCGGTCTTTTTAACCTTGGCGGCGGTGAGATTATTCTCATCCTCGCTCTCGTTTTGATCCTGTTCGGCGCGAAGAAACTGCCCGAATTGGCCAAAGGACTCGGCACTGGCATCAAGGAATTCAAGAAGGCCACTCGCGAAGTGACCGACGAAGTGCAAAACGCGGTCGATGAGACCCCGGCACCCGCCAAGCGCCTTCCCGCCCAACCGCAACCGGTTGACCCGCAGAAAACGGTTTCCCAGACGCCGCCCAGTTCCAACGCCTGATTCGTTGAACGGTTCCTCCTGCCATGGCCTATGAACCGGAAGCGGAGCAATTCGACGAGGACGAGGGTGGCCCGGTAAAGTCTTTTCTAGAACACCTCGAAGATCTTCGCTGGGTTTTGATCAAAAGCGGTGTCGCCGCCGGCATCACCATGCTCGTGTGCCTCCTGGCCGGCAATTACCTGGTGCGCGTCCTGGAATGGCCGCTGGCCCGGGCGCATCCGCTGCACCTCTCCAAGACCCAGACGGTCGTCATCTCGTTCGGCACGAATCAACTCACCAGTTTCCGCGTCGGCGCCAATGACCCCTTTGCCACGCTGGCCGGCACAAACAATTTCGTCCATCTCCAAATCGTGCCGCTGAATGTCGGCACGAACCAATTGCTCGGCCTGGCCCCGCTGGAGGGACAACCGGATCCCGGCCTCGGAATTCAAATCATCAATCTGAGTCCCGCCGGGTCGTTCATCGTGGCCACCAAAGTCGCGTTCTACGGCGGACTGGTGATTGCCGCGCCGCTGATTCTCTATTTCATCGCGCAATTCGTTTTTCCCGCGCTCAAGATGCTCGAGAAAAAGTACGTGTATCGCGGACTCGTTTTTGGCGCGGGATTGTTCATGTCGGGCGTGTGTTTTTGTTATTTCATTCTCATGCCGGTCGCGTTGGCGGCATCGGTTCAATACGCCGAATGGCTGGGTTTTTCGGCCTACCAATGGCGGGCGGAGGATTACATCGGGTTCGTGTGTAAATTCATGCTGGGCATGGGGCTTGGGTTCGAATTGCCGGTCGTGGTGTTGACGCTCGTTAAAATCGGGCTCCTGAGCCACAGCACCCTGGCCAAGTCGCGGCGTTATGTGATCGTCATTGTGTTCATTCTCGGCGCGGTGTTGACCACTCCGGAAGTGATTACGCAGGTCCTGATGGCCTTTCCGCTGTGGGTTCTTTACGAAATCACGGTATTGGTCGCCTGGTATTGGGAGCAACCGGATCGGGCCAAGGCGAGGCGCCGGTTGATTGCGGTGATCGGTGGGATCATTCTCCTCGGGGTGGCGCTGTGGTTCGCCTATAGATACGGCTTTCCCTGGGCGCAGGGGCATTGGAGTCCGCGGAATTAGTGGCGAGGGAACGAGGCGGATTTGCTGGCAGGTTCCCGATTTCCGCCTCCTTACGTCGGCGGCTACGGGCCTTTCGTTCTCAGGTAAACTCCGCACTTTACAACTTTTTAAATCGCGTTAATACTCCGCACAACGAATCGAATCTATGCGTAAGACCCTGCCTCTTCTTGTCGTTCTCGGGATGGCCAGCCTCTTTGTTTCCGGCTGCGCCAATGTCGAAGGTAAATTCGGCCGCGGCATGGCGAATACTTTTGAAATTGTCCGCGGTGGCGAATTCCGCCGCTCCATGGAGCAGACCGCGCTTTTCGAAGGTCCGGACACCGCGTATTCCACCGGCTTCGTGCACGGGCTCAATCGCTCGCTCGGCCGCACGGGCATTGGCATCTACGAAGTGATCACCGCTCCTTTCCCGCCTTACCACCCCGTTTTCACGGATACTTTTGCGCCGGGGCCGGTCTATCCCGACAACTACTCGCCGGGACTGATCGCGGATTCAATGTTTTCCACCGACACTTATGTTGGTTACAGCGGCGGCGATGTGGCGCCGTTTCTCCCCGGCTGCCGATTCCAAGTGTTTGAAATGCATTGAGCTTTCGAAAACCAGCAAGACCGCGCCAACTTGAATGTTGGCGCTTTTTTGTTAATGCAATGCGGGTTGGTGACTCAACGCGGTGAAAATATCCGGTGGGAAATGCTCTCCGGACAACTATGAGCCTGGAAAAAAAATCGCCCTGCAAGGTCAACCTGATCCTGAACATCCTCGGCAAACGCGCTGACGGTTTTCATGAGTTGGAAACCGTCATGCACCCCGTGCCGGTGTTTGACCGGTTGACCTTCGACCGCGTGACCCGAGGATTCCACCTGACGTGCAGCGATCCGACGCTGCCCACCGACGCGGGCAACCTGGTGCACCGCGCGGCCACGTTGTTTTTCCAAAAAACGGAAATTCGCGACGGCGTCCGGATTCATTTGGAAAAGAAGATCCCACTCGCCGCCGGGCTCGGCGGCGGGAGCGGCAACGCGGCCACCACGCTGCTCGGGTTGAACGAGATTTTTGGCAAACCGCTCTCGGTGAAAGCGCTGCAAGATATCGCCGCCGCGCTCGGCTCGGACATTCCCTTTTTTCTGCAAACCAAACCCGGGCTGGGCACCGGTCGCGGCGAGAAAATCCACCCGCTCGACTTTTTTCCCGCCCTGAAGGGCGCGGCGATCCTGCTCATTCATCCGGGTTTCGGAATTTCGACGCCGTGGGCATACCAGAATCTCGCCCGGTTTCCCAACGCGCTGAATGGCACGCCCGGGCGCGCGCAAAAGTTGATTTCATTGTTGCAGACCGCTGATTTGCGAACCGCCGGCGCCGAATTTTACAATTCGCTGGAAGCGCCCGCGCTCGAGAAATACCCGCTGCTTGCACTCTTCCAGGAGTTTTTGCGCGAGAACGGCGCGGCGGCCACCCTGATGTCCGGCAGCGGTTCGACGACCTTTGCGCTGGCGGAGAATCTTCCCGCCGCCGAACGGTTGGCTGAGAAATTCAAAGCTAAATTTGGCGACACCAATTGGACGGCTGTGGTTTCGCTGACCGCCTGAAATTTTGCCCGAACTGGAGCGGTTAAATCTTCTGCCGGTAGTGCAGAATTTTGAATTCCGGCGTGTCCCGGATTTCCTCTACCAGTTCAAAGCGGTTTTCAAAGGCAGGAAAAAAGGCATCGCCCTCGACCTCACGTTTGACGAGCGTCAGGTAAAGATCGGAACACAAAGGCAAGGCCTGCGCATAGACCTGCGCGCCGCCGCAAATAAAGACTTCGCGCGACTCACCCGCCGGATTGATTTCGCTTAAATCGGAAACCGTGCGCACGCCGGGAAAAGAAAATTGCGAGCGGCTCAGGACGATGGTCTCGCGATTGGGCAATGGCTTGCCGATGGATTCGAACGTCTTCCGCCCCATCACGACCACGTTGCCAGTGGTGAGTTGTTTGAACCACTTGAAATCCTCCGGCAAATGCCACGGAATTCTGTTGCCCGCGCCAATCACGCGGTTGAGCGACATCGCAGCGATGGCTTTGAAGTGTTTCATCGCAGTCAGGCTAAGGTTTGCCAGGCCTTCGTCAATAAATGAGGTAAGGTCTTGGTTGACATTTTCATGCATTTTCGCATAAATACGTCTGGCGACAATTGAGGAGTTCGGGAGTTCTTATGTTCAAATCCAATCACATCCTTCGGAATCGTTTGGCCATTTTTTCGAGCGTCAAAACCACGTTCCATCGCATTTGGACAATCACCGTGATCGGCTCCGGCCTGTTTTGCGCCGCGAGCATGCACGCCCAAGTCCCATCGGTATTATGGCGGACAAACGTGAACGCAACGCTATTTGGAGTCGATAGCCAAACAAACGTTTACGCTAACACAAACGGAACCGTTATCACGCTGAACAGGCTGGGCATACCTTTTCAAACGAACTCCTGCTGTCCCGTACCGAGCATTGCGCCCAGTTTCGCACTGCGTGATTTCGCGGGAAACTTTTACTTTGCCGGCAATTTCGACGGCACAAATGATTTTGGGGGGGAAGTCATCGTCGGCGGTTGGACCAACTCGACCCCAACGCCCGGCAAATGGCAGCCCGGCTATCCCACCTGTTATTTAGCCAAATACTCTCCTAATGGCGCGCTACTGTGGGCTACAAGAATAAACGGCCTCCTTGCCGGTAGTAATGTGGTGAGTGATCTCGTTTTGAATCCGGATGATTCGGTGACAATGGGAATTTATGCAGGTCTAAATTTCGCGCAAATTGTGCAATTCACCTCCACAGGCTCCAGCCTTTGGCAAAGTGCAAGCATGGCCCCGCAATTCAGCTGCGGGCCGGTGAAATTGAGCAGCCTCCGCGGCACGAATGGAGGATTCCTCCTGTACAAAAACGGACAGGGCCTAATTAACACGGGTCACTACACTTCATCCGGTACAATCGCTTTCAATTCAAGCCAGTCGCTCTATTTCACTCCTTCTTCGAGCCCAAGCGGTAAACCGGTGACCACTCCGGCGGGTGAAATTTACACGGTCGGTCTGGTTTCGCCACCTTCAGGGCCAGCTGTTCTCCAAAAAGCTGTCATCGGCGGGGGTATTCTTTGGACCCAGACACTCGCCAGTGTCGAACAATGGATTCTAAACGGCGATCATAGAGGCAACCTTTACCCTTCGGGCACCGACGGGTCTTTTTCAGAATATAATTCTGCCGGTATCCAAATCTGGACAAACAACTACAGTTCCCCAGCAGTTTTCGGACTGTCGGATCTTACTGGCAATCGCCTGGTTCAATTCGCGGATAACACGATCGCCCTTATCTCGGCGGACGCTGGCGCTCAAGCCCCGTTCGTCCATTTGAATCGGCAGGCAGGCGATGGTGCCGTCTCGACAGGGTTTCAGTTTAGTTTGTCGGCTGAGTCCGGAAGCGTCTACGAAATAATCTGCACCACCAACATCATTTCCTGGCAAAGCATGGGCTACGTGACAAATAATACTGCCGACATCCAAATCGTCGATCCAGACGCTACCAATTGTTTGCAGAAATTCTATCGGCTTGCTCCATAAGCCTGGGCCGACGAGAACCCTGGAATGAAACTGCAGGCACAGGCCGAGCTAATCCATCGGTCGTTCTGAATCAAATACTTTTGACAGTCTCTACCGTGGAGTTGGTGTTCAACGGTCCGATCGTTTCTCAAAAGAAATTTCTGGAAAAGGTGGGCAAACCTTGCTGGTTTGCGAACAATCAGAGATTGTTCAGATCAGAAGCTTGTTGGACTTAGGTCTCTCCTCCTGCTCCTGTTCCACGAGCAACTTCGCGCGGGCTGTTATCAGACGGCAATCGGCGCTTTGATGCCGGGATGCGGATCGTAGCCGGTCAATTCAAAATCTTCGAATTTGAAGTCGTGGATGTCTTTCACCGAGGGATTCAATTTCATTTTCGGCAATGGACGCGGCTCGCGCGTGAGTTGCAGCTTCGCCTGCTCGAGATGATTCGCGTAGAGATGCAGATCGCCGAAGGTATGAATGAATTCG
>Ga0070714_100004452_pt1 | contig 10552 bp, 10 predicted proteins | sample LARL83metaG_FD_65450 | JGI IMG/M metagenome (GOLD analysis project Ga0070714, IMG submission 65450) | Corn, switchgrass and miscanthus rhizosphere microbial communities from Kellogg Biological Station, Michigan, USA - LAR L8-3 metaG | ecosystem: Host-associated > Plants > Roots > Rhizosphere ... | reverse complement strand
TGCCATCCTCGACTCGACGGGAAAGTTGCTCTACAGCCAGAAGAATGGTGAATGGGAACGCGCGCGTGCGCTTGGGCCCGAAGACCTGATCGCACTCCTTCGGAGATGGAAGAGCCAGGGGTGATCGCGACCCAAGAGCCTAGAGCCAAGAGCCAAGAGCCAAGAGCCAAACCGACCCCTCGGTCGCAAGCAACCCTGAAAAATCGAATACAATCTACACCGCACAGGAGCACTTCATGGCGACCACCATCGAGACCCCGTCTGAGCAGGCCAGCAAGCAATTGATTAACTACCGCGCCGATGGCGGGGTTGCCGTCATCGAGATGAACGATCCCCCTGCGAATACCTATACCTACGAGATGAATCGCCAGCTCGACGACGCCATACTCAAGGCCCGCATGGACAACAATGTCTACGTCATCGTGCTGGCTGGCGCAGGCGACAAGTTCTTCTCGGCTGGGGCGAACATCAGGATGCTCGCCAGCGTAGATCCCACCTTCAAGTACTACTTCTGCCTGCACGCGAACGAGACCTTGCTGCGTCTCGAGCACACGCCCAAGCTGGTAATTGCAGCGTTGAATGGACATACAGTTGGCGGTGGACTAGAGATAGCAATGGCAGCCGACATCCGCATCGCTCGCAAAGATGCAGGCAAGATCGGTCTGCCTGAAGTGAATCTTGGCGTGCTCCCAGGCACCGGCGGCACACAGCGCTTGTCGCGCCTGGTGGGGAAGAGCAAGGCAATCGAATTGATGGTCACCGGCAACACTTTCTCGTTTGAAGAGGCCCTCGAACTCGGGATCATCAACGACATCTACGAGCGCGACGGCTTCATGGACAACATCATGGAGTACGCGCGCCAGTTCTGCCCGCCCAACAAAGCTGCGAAGGCCGTGGGGAGGATCAAGCGCGCCGTGCAGACGGGATGGGAGATCCCAATGGAGTCCGCCCTCGCCGTCGAACGCGAAAATCAGCAGTTGCTCTTCCAGAGTGAAGACGCGAAAGAAGGCCTGGCCGCGTACGTGGAGAAGCGGCCGGCAGAGTTCAAAGCAAAATGAAAACTATCAACCACGAAGGATCACGAAGGAAATCCTTTGTGTACCTTTGTGTCCTTCGTGGTTAGTTTCCTATGCCCGGTAAAGTCGCAAAAATCGGCACCTTCTCCGACTGGGTCGGACTCTTCGACGAATGGCGCAAGGAGATCGGCGTCAATCGCGACGAGATCGCCAGCTTCAAATTCGACACGCTCTTCGGCGCGATCGAGACTGACGAAATCCAGTTCGGCCACTTCAAGGGCAAGAAAAAGTGGGAGAACCTGCGCCAGATTCCCACGCAGCAGATGCGCGACGCCCTACTGAACATGATCGTGTACCAAGGCGACACCGAGTTCGCCAGCGTCGAGCAACAGCGGTACCTCTTCGAGACCGCTCCCACCGACTGGGACCGCCGCGCTATCACCCGGGTCATGATCGAAGAAATGCGGCACGGCTGGCAGATGTGCGCCTTGCTGGTCGAGCACTTCGGATACTCCGGCAAGGTGGAAGCGCAGAAGATGCTCGAGCGCCGCGCCTTCGAGAACAAGCGCCTGCTCGGTGCCTTCAACGTGGATGTCGATAACTGGATGGACTTCTTCACCTACACCGACTTCGTGGACCGCGACGGCAAGTTCCAGCTCCAGATGCTGAAGTACTCAGCCTTCGCCCCACTAGGCCGCTCGATGTCATACATGCTGCGCGAAGAAGCCTTCCACATGGGCACCGGCAACGATGGCCTCCGCCGCATTGTGCAGGCCGGCGTGATTCCCGCCTGGCTCATTCAGAAATATCTGAACAAATGGCTCTCGAGTTCGTACGACCTGTTCGGGACTGACCATTCTTCATCCGCGCATTGGGCCTACGTCTGGGGCATCAAGGGCCGCTACGACGAGCCCAAGAACGCCAGGCAAGCCGACCTCGACGATCTGAACGACTACAATCGCAATCTTTATCGCGACGAAGTCTCGGGGCTGATCGAACGATTCAATAGCGTGCTCAAGCCGGGCGAGCCAAAGCTCTACGCGCCGGATATCAAGTTCAATCGCATGATCGGCAAATGGGCGGGGCAGAAATATCATCCGCAAACCGGCGCGCCCATGGAGGAGAAGGAATACGACCAGCTGTTTTCTACCTTCATGCCCACAGCGGAAGACAAAAAGCTTCTGCTCGACATCATTGCCAACGAATCGAAGTGGATTGTTCCGAAGGAAGGCGCCCGCGATCCCTTCGAAACAATTGCCGAGCCACGCAAGTCGGCCATCAATCTGTAAGGTCTTTCCTCTCGTATCCTCTGGGGGCGGACTCAGGTTATTCCCTAGGGCCTGACTTGGCCCATCACAGCCGCGAAGCGGCGGAATAGGAAAGCCCGGCACAGAAGTGCCGGGAGAAGGTAATATGAAGCGCGAGTCCGCTTCAGCGGACGGTACCATTGCGCACATGAGCCAAGCGGAAACAAGCGTCTTCGGCCACATCAACCTCCAGTTCTCCCCTCCGATCGCGCACATCGCGCTTTCCCATCCTCCTGTGAATGTCATTGATCTGCAAATGATGGACGAGTTGTCCTCGGCCCTTACCCAGATTGATGCCGTCCAGGCGATCTCGATGATCGTCATCAGCGGAGGCGGCAAAGGCTTTTCTACCGGAGTTGACGTGGGCGCCCACTCCCCAGAGCATGTCGGCGAAATGCTAATTAAGTTTCACGCCGTGGTCCGGGCTGTGATCGGCAGCCGTAAGATCACCTTCGCAGTTGTCCACGGGAGTTGCCTGGGCGGTGCCGCCGAACTCGCTATGGTCTGCGATATCGTGATCACCACCACATCCGCGACCTGGGGCTTCCCGGAAATCAAACTCGGTTGTTTTCCTCCGGTTGCAGGGGCCGCCCTCAGTGCGTTAGTCGGTCAAAAGCGCGCTGCGGACCTTATCCTTACTGGACGCTCCATTGGCGGGTCGGAAGCCGCGTCCATTGGGCTTGCTACCGTCGCCGTGCCTGATGATCAGCTCAGTTCTGCCGTGCAGGAGAAACTGATGACGCTTTCGGCGCTGAGTCCATCAGCTTTGGCCATCGCTAAAAAGGCGATTTACTCCTGGGATGCAGCCCACGTTGAAAAAGGGCTGGCGCGGGCCGAAAATATCTATCGATCCGAGTTGATGCAGTGCGAGGACGCGCAGGAGGGCATACGAGCATTCCTGGAGAAACGCCCGCCGAAGTGGACCGGACGGTAGCCGCCCGAGGTAAATCCGCGCACCTTGTCTGTCGAACCGGGTGGGCCCTGGTTATAACCGTGGCGTGCGCATATTTCGCCTACACGACATTCACCGACTTTCGCGACGCAGACTATGAATGGAACCACAACTGGTGGGACGCACTCACGTGGGCGGTATGGGCGATTCTCTCGGCTGCATTGACTTCTGAAGTGCGCTGCTGGCGCGAGCGAATATTGTTCGGCTTGGTATTCCTTGCAGCGTTACTCGGACTAGTCTTTTCCATCTGGAACTCAGCTCCCATTGCCGACGTCAAAGCCGCCCGCGAAATTGCATTGGCGCTGTGGATTGGCACAGTAGCGCTGGGTCTGACCACCTGCTTACGCCATCGCGTCAAATAACGGAGCAGACCCCAAATGTCGTGGACAGTCATTGTGGACCATGCGGGCGGCAGGGAATACCTGCAGTGGAAAGATCAGGAATATGAGGTGGTGGACTTTCATCTGATGCCGTCTGATGAGGTTCTGTATCCCCTGCTTGCGTCCATTGATCGCTATGACGACGCCTACTTTGAACCAGACAAAATCGACTCATTTCTTCGCGAGTGGAGCAACGCTAAGGCTCGCTTTGCGACAGAAGAGGAAATGAGAGTCTGGTCGCATGTCCATGAAATGGGGCTGCGAGCCCAGCAGAGCGGTGGACGCTTAATATTTGTCGGAGACTGATTACCGGGTAAATAGGTGCCCCAGTTTCTCGCGCTTGGTCTTCAGATACTCTTCCGCATGAGCGCTGGGCGCTACTTCACACGGCACCCGTTCCGAAACTCGGACTCCTGCATTTTCCAACGCTGCCACCTTGTCCGGATTGTTTGAGAGCAGGCGCACCGCTTTCACGTTCAAGGCTTTCAGGATCTCCGCCGGAAGCGTAAACTCGCGGTGATCTGCCTTGAAACCGAGCTTTTCGTTCGCCTCAACCGTATCGAGGCCCGCGTCCTGCAACTCGTAGGCTTGCAGTTTGGGCATGAGACCGATGCCGCGCCCTTCCTGCTGCTCATAAATCAGGATGCCGGATCCTTCTCCGGCAATGAGTGATAGTGCCATCTCGAGCTGCTGCCGGCAGTCACAGCGCAGCGATCCAAAAACATCACCGGTCAGGCATTGGGAATGCACGCGCACGAGTGGTGGCGCGGAATGCACGTCGCCCATCACCAGCGCGACTGCTTCTTCCGGCTTTCCGTTCTGTATTGGTTCCAGGCGGAAGCCATAAATGCGGAATTGCCCCCATCGCGTCGGGAAGTCCGCCGACGCCAGTTGCTTTGCGAATGAGCTCACAACAACATTATAGAAGCAGTGGCTAGTTGCTAGTGACTAGTGGCTAGTGGGCAAGTTTGAGAGATGCGAAGTTTGAGGTTCCAGAAGGAGGCTTCTGGACTAGCCACTAACCACTAGCCACTATTTCTCACCAGCTCGCGTACCTCTGCGTGACCCTGCGCCGGGGGAACAGTTTGATCAGGAGCAGCCCGGTAACAAATCCGCCAACATGCGCGGCAAAGGCAACGCCCCCGGTTTGGTGATGCGCGCTACTGGCCATCACGGTCGTTGCGACAAACTGGATCAGAAACCAGTACCCGAGAAACACCCACGCAGGCAGCCACCAGAAAGTGAAGAAGACGATCAGCACCACCAGCGTCTGCACGCGCGCGCGAGGGTAGAGCAGGATGTACGCGCCCATAATGCCGGCAATGGCGCCGCTCGCGCCAATCGTGGGCACATTCGAAGTGGGGCTCAGCGCGATGTCCGTCAATGCAGCAGCAATTCCGCAAACCAGATAAAAGATCAGATAGGGGAAATGCCCCAAATGGTCTTCGATATTGTCGCCGAAAATGTAAAGAAACCAGAGATTGCCGAGAACGTGGAACCAACCGCCGTGCAGGAACATCGAGGTCAGGATTGTCAGAATATTTGCTGCCAGCGGGTATTGCGGTACACCAGCAATTGCGCGAGTGAGATCGTGGGGAATGAGCCCGAATTGCTCTATGAGCAGGTTCATCGCGCGCGGCCCCTGGGCCTGAATCGGCAGCTCTACGAAGATGAAGACCACAAGGTTCAGCGCAATGATGAAATAGTTGATGAATGGCTTGCTGAATCTCGGCTGGTCGTCACGAATCGGAAAGAACATGGAATTGAATCATCGGAGGATTGAGTCATTCAATCATTGGTGACCCAAGCCCGGCAAGCGTATGCAGATTCTACAATGATTCAATCACTCAATGATTCAATGACTCAATCGGCTAACGGCGTTCTCATTATCGACAAACCTTCCGGCCTGACTTCCCACGATGTCGTGCACCGTGTGCGCCGGATCGTCGGACAGCGCTCGGTCGGGCACCTCGGAACTCTCGATCCCATGGCCACAGGTGTGTTGCCGATCGTGTTGGGCAACATGACCCGGCTGGCGCAGTTCTATCTCAAATCGGAAAAGAGCTACGAGGGTGTGATCCGGTTTGGCTTCGCCACCGATACCTACGACGCTGAAGGCCAGCCTGCGGGCGAACCGCGTGAACTGGCGTGTTCCCTTGATCAGCTACGAGAGATCTCTGCAAGTTTCATCGGCGTGATCGAGCAAATGCCGCCGCCATTTTCGGCGAAGAAGATCCAGGGTGTCCCCGCGTATAAGCTGGCGCGGAAGAAGCAAGATGTCGCGCTGCAAGCGGTGCAGGTGGAGGTCAAGGAATTCGAGATTTCCTCGCTTGCCGACTCGCAAGCCGCATTTCGAACGCGTGTCTCGTCAGGTACCTACGTACGTTCCATCGCCCACGATCTTGGCCAGCTTGCCAGCTGCGGCGCGCACCTGCAATCTCTGCGCCGAACATGCGTAGCAGAATTCACGCTGGAGGATGCGCACACGCTTGAGGATGTCGACCAAGCAGTGAAGAGCGGGGAACTGGAATCAATCCTGGTGCATCCACGCAAACTGCTCCCCAACATGCCTGCGGTGGCCGCCACCGACGAAAGCCTCACCCGCATTCGCCATGGACAAGCCGTAAACCTGCCGGACTTCTCCCGCGCCCGTGAAGTGAAGGTCTTCTGCGGTCAGCGCCAACTGGTTGCAATCGCCACCCGAGTCGCGGGCAGCTTGTTCCACCCCAAAATTGTGCTGGCATGAGAACGAAAATATGCGCGCTCAGTAATGCTCAGGGTGGAGCAGGCCTTTTAGGCCTGCATTTGCGCCGGAATTGCGTCGGCTTTAGCCCCTGGGACGGTCCAGATCGCAAGTTATCTGATCGGATATCCCTAGGCAGCCGTCGCAGCAACTTTGCGCTTAGCCCGGATCTGCGGCCACTCAATCCAGAGATTTGGCAAAAGCGCCGCTAAGGCAATCGTGGTCCACACCACGAACTCAATCCCCGGTTCGCCAAGTTTGAAGATCGGCGGTATGGGGATGATGACCCTCGCCACCGTAAACACCATTGCAAATGGATAGCTCCTCATCATCCATCGGCGGTGCTCGGTAATGTTTCCGTTCCGGACGCAGTAGAGCGCAATGGCGGTGGTCAGCATCCAGCCCAGCGACTGCACTGCCGACGCGCCCACAATCGAAAGCGTATGGATCTTCATCGCCATTGGTACGGCAAACGGCGCCGAGATGAACACGCTGATAACGTAGGTATACCCCATGACGCGGTGTGCCGTCAGGTATCGTGCCCGCAGGCGATTGGAGAACTGAAACGCACCGAGCGCCATAGCCAGCGCTCCGAAAAACGCATGCAGCACCAGGTACCACTTCACCGGTGCGAAGTGCTGCGCGATAGGAGATGACGGATCAAAGATCCGCGCATTCTTCATGTAGGTGACGAATACGGTGAGCGCTCCGAAGAGCAGGAAGAAGATGAGTTTCTTCTGCGAACGCGTCCGGCGCGCAGGAACAACTGCAGTTGCCATGGTTTCCCCCACGATGGATGGCGAGGCGTGGCTTTCCTCGCATCGAAGTGGCCCTCCGGCTCGCACGAGGCCGCCGGGCAAGGCTGAGCGCAGCAATTGTATCGTTCGGAATGCGTTTTTCAGAAGCGCTTTTTCGGATTCCCACAGACCGCTTGGTCGGTGAGCATTCATGCGTTGCAGGTTTGCCCGAAGGCCGGTCGCGACCGCGATTTTAGCCCGGGCAGCGGGCGGAGTTTAAGTAGCACGCGTAAGCGCTGGCTAGCTTTGATGAAACGAGCGAGTCCCAAAGGGACGGCACAGACGCTCATTGCTCAACTGGAGGCCGAACCAGGCTTATCGGTTGCCACCAGCCGTTACTTCGGCAACTTTGCTTTTCACCGCAATATCGATAAACGCTAGCGCCGCGCGGCTCAGCGCTTTGTCTTTGCGGAACACGAGCGCAAGGTCACGGCGAATGTGAGCTTCGGCGAGAGGGACCGCACACAGCACCTTCGCCTGCACGTCCTCCAGCACGCTCGAACTGGCGATGAAGCCCACGCCAATATCGGCGGCGACAAACCGCTTCAGCAGTTCGCTCGAATCCAACTCCATGGCGTAGCGCGGCTTCAACTTGCGCTGATGAAAAAGTTCTTCGATCGCATCGCGCGTGTGTCCGACCTTGGGAACGACCAGCGGATATTGCACGATGTCCTCAGCGGTTGCTGCTTTCAGTTTCGAAAGCGGATGTTTCGGGGGCGCAATGAGAACCAGTTCATCCTTATGGATCGGAACCGCGGTGAGGCGGTTATCGGTGATCGGAAGAGAAACCACTCCAAAATCCACGCTGTTATCAATCACCGATTCCAGCACCTTCGAGTAGTCCGCGCGCTTGATGTTGACCGAAACATCGGGATACTGCTTCTTAAAATTGGCAAAGACTTCAGGCAAGATGTGCAGGCACGTGCCTTCATTCGCTCCAACCACAATTTCTCCGCGCGGCACGCGCTCTGTCTCGGCAATCGCTGTCACTGCGGCCTTGCGAGCGTCGAGGGTGTCTTCGGCAAACCGCAAAAACAATTTGCCCGAAGCAGTGAGCGATACCTTCCCGCCAGAGCGATCCAGCAACTTCGCGCCAACTTCTTCTTCGAGCGACCGGATCTGCGACGAGATCGCGGGCTGCGTACGGAATCGTTTCTCCGCCGCGCGCGAGAAGCTCGACAGGCGCGTCACCTCGATGAAAGTTTCTAGCTGATCAAAGTCCATAGCAGCATTCAGCGGTCAGACCGAAGCCCTCAGCAGTCAGCACTCAGCATTCAGTCAGCACAACGATGTTTTCGGTCCAAATGCTTGTTCCTACATCGGATCTTGGCGGGCTGAGTGCTGAATGCTGAGCGCTTTTCAGCATGCCATAAACAGACGGCGACCCCAACCATAAAAACTATCGATTTCCGCTCGCGTGGCTGGAGAACTAGACTGGGCCAACCTGTACTTTCCACAGATTGTAGCAGGTGTACAATTCTTGCCGATTCCCAGAGCAAGTTTGAACCAACCGGCATAAGGAAACCGTAAGCACCATGCGATTTCCATGTCCCCGTCTGACTTTATAAAGGAGCTCTCCCATGGCTGATCCCAAAACCGTCCTGGAGTTCGCGCATAAAAACGGAGCCAAGTTGCTCGACCTCCGGTTCACGGACCTGCCCGGCTTATGGCAACACGTTTCTTATCCCATCAACCAGATGACCGAAGATTCGTTCGAGGAAGGTTTCGGCATGGATGGCTCTTCCATTCGCGGCTGGGCGGCGATCAACGAGAGCGACATGCTGCTGATTCCCGACGCCAGCACTCACATGATGGATCCGTTTACCGAGGTGCCAACGCTGGTTATGGTCTGCGATGTCATCGACCCCGTCACCAAGCAGCGCTACGACCGCGACCCGCGCTATATCGCGAAAAAGGCTGAGCTGTACTTAAGCTCGACCGGGCTTGCTGACACCGCGTACGTCGGCGCGGAAGCCGAGTTCTTCATCTTCGACAATATCCGCTTCGATCAGCGCGAGCAGCACGGCTTCTACTTCATCGACGCAGAAGAGGGCCGCTGGAATTCCGGCCGCGAGGAGAACAATCTCGGCTACCGGCCGCGCTACAAGGAAGGTTACTTCCCGGTGCCGCCCATGGACCACTACCAGGACCTGCGTACCGAGATGGTCATGACCATGATCAGTTGCGGCCTGGACGTGGAGTGCCACCACCACGAGGTTGCTACCGGAGGGCAGACGGAAATTGATCTGAAGTTCGACTCGCTGGTGAAATCCGCCGATCACATGCTGCTTTACAAGTACGTGGTCAAGAACGTCGCCAACCAGTACGGCAAGACCGTGACCTTCATGCCCAAGCCGATCTTTCAGGACAACGGCAGCGGCATGCATACCCACCAGTCGCTGTGGAAGGGCGGCAAGCCGCTCTTTGCCGGCGACGGCTATGCCGGACTTTCGCAGATGGCGCTGTGGTATATCGGTGGATTGATCAAGCACGGCCCTGCGCTTGCGGCGATCATCGCTCCGACCACGAATTCGTACAAGCGCTTGGTTCCGGGCTTCGAAGCTCCGGTCAATCTGGCGTATTCACGCCGCAACCGGTCGGCAGCCTGCCGTATTCCGATGTATTCAGCCTCGCCGAAAGCGAAGCGCGTCGAGTTCCGTCCGCCGGATCCGAGTTGCAATCCTTACCTCGCGTTCGCGGCCATGCTCATGGCAGGGCTCGATGGCGTCGAGAACAAGATCGATCCCGGCCAACCGCTCGACAAGGACATCTACGATCTCGGCCCGGAAGAACTGGCAAAGGTTCCGTCTATGCCCGGTTCGCTCGAAGATGCACTCGATGCTTTGGAGCGGGATCACCAGTTCTTGCTAAAAGGCGACGTCTTCACCGAGGAACTGCTCAACACGTATGTCGATTACAAACGCTCGAAAGAAGTGGACGCAGTTCGCCTGCGCCCGCATCCGTACGAGTTCGCCCTGTACTACGACATTTAGAGCGATTAGCTTTTAGCTCTCAGCCTTTAGCTTTGGGCCCGGCGCTGACGCCGGGCCTTTGCTTTGGAGATGTTCGAGGAAATTGCGGATGCGGAACCCTGGATACCGTTCTGGTGGGATCGAGCGGTAATAGCAATTCCAATAGCTCACAATCCGCTGCTTCGTCTTTTTGATCAATTCCGGGTTGTGACGCACAAATTCGCCGTAGAGAGTGCAGTCTAGCTCTGGAATGGATTGTTCGATCAACCGTAGGATTTCAATGACGTATTCGCCTGCAAGCTGGATTACGAAGGGTGGTATCCAAACCCGATCCAAACGAATAATCCGGCTCGCGGACAAATCCATCGGCATGTCGACTGAACAG
>Ga0070714_100004450_pt1 | contig 10555 bp, 10 predicted proteins | sample LARL83metaG_FD_65450 | JGI IMG/M metagenome (GOLD analysis project Ga0070714, IMG submission 65450) | Corn, switchgrass and miscanthus rhizosphere microbial communities from Kellogg Biological Station, Michigan, USA - LAR L8-3 metaG | ecosystem: Host-associated > Plants > Roots > Rhizosphere ... | reverse complement strand
CTGGCTGCGGTCCAGGCTCATCTGCACGTAGACATGCTCGTCGTTGAGCTTGGACTCGATGATGCTGTTGAGCTCATCGTCGTCGTAGCCGAACATATTCACCACGATGGAATGCTGGGCGCTGTTCAGCAGTGCAACCAACAATTCGTGAATTTTGTCTCTCGGGGCGAAGAATGTTCGCTCATCGTCGGGGTACCCGTCCAGGAAGCGGCCTTCGGCCTTGTACTGCACGAGATCGTCCCACGCAAATTGCCCGTTGCTCATCGCGACTCCTCCCGTTACCTCCAGATTGGCGCCAGGATTAGGAGTTGTCGAGGCCGTCCGACACGCAATCCAGATCCCGGGCGTCGGTGCGGCCGGGCTGTAGGCTGTGGCCCGCTCATCATGTGAACTCCGCGAGAGAACGGGGTCCGATGACAGCAAAGGCTACTGATCGCGGCAAGCTGTTTCGTATTATCGTCATTGTTGCCGCTTTCGTTGCCATTGCATTTCTGGAAAGCGCTGCGCTTCCCGGCGGCAGCCGTCCTGCCGCGAGAAGGCCAGCGCTGACCGCGGGAACGGATTCCGTTGTTTCCAGCCCGGTCAGCAACCTCAGCACGATGATGTCGCCGCGTCTCGTGGCCGCGGCAGCCAGCCCGGGGCGGGGCGCGATCCGCAGCGGCCGGGGGAAGGCCAGCCGCCGGGCGCCAGTCACCGCGATCGTCGTTTCCTCGCGCAGGCACCGGTCGCTGTTCGGCCGCCGGGTATCGGTCACCGCCACCGTGTCGGTCCGCCGGAAGCGCGCCAGCCACCGGCCGGTCCGGCCGCTGCACGGCTCGGTGACCTTCTACCTGTGTGCCCGCCCGGCCAGGCTGCCAGCAGGATCGGCGATCTCGGCCTGCCGCAGCCTGGTGCCGGTGAGCGCCGGCTTGCCCATCAGCCCCAGCGGCCAGGCGCATCTGGCCATCCTGGGCCTGCCCGGCGGGCGGCATCCGATCTTCGCCAGGTTCAGGCCCGCCGACCCGGGCGCGTACGCGGCGAGCGCGTCACCCAGCCTGACCCGGGTCATTGCGTTCAGCCGGCCGTGTGTCAGCACCACGGTCACCGGCCGCCTCCGGGTGGGGCGGGGCCAGTCGCTCTGCATCAGGCCGCCGGGCCGGGTTACCGGCGCGGTGACCGTGGCCCCGGGCGGGGCGCTGTCGCTGAGCGGGGCGGTCATCGGCGGCGCGGTCACCGCGACGCGGGCCAGGGGCCTGCGGATCTGCCGGACGGCCATTGCCGGCCGGGTGGCGGTCCGCTCAGCCACGGGATTCGTCGAGATCGGGGCGGGCGGCCCGCTGCCGTGCGCGGGCAACACGATCGGCTCCCGGCTGTCGCTGCGGCGGAACCACCGCGGCGTCGCCGTGATCGGCAACTGGATCGGGCGCCCGGTCTTGATCGGGCGGAACACCGGGCCCGTGCCGCCCTGGCTGCACGCCGCGCCGATCAGGGGCAACCACGTCGGCGGCGTGCCCTGCCAGCGGAATCAGCCGGTCCCGGCCGGCCGCGTCACACCGCACCGGCCGGCCGTTCGCGCCGGGCGCTGCCCCCCGCTGCCGAGCTGATACCCGCCGTGGTGCATCGCCGGGGCGGCCCGCCGGGCCGCTCCGGACTCAGGTAATCAGCAAAGATCAAGACGGCGAAGAGCAAGCCTTCAGCTTCCTTGCAGGTATATCGCCGAGGCTCGAGGGGAGCAGCTAGACGACAGGTATGTGTGGAGGGAGTCGATCGGCATGAGCACGGTCTATGACGCGCCGGTCTCGACGGAATCCGGGCACGGTGGCCCGGGAGACCCGCTGGGCTACGGCGGGCGGCCCGAGGGGCCTGGAGGCGGCCCGCCCCGGCGGACCGGGCGGCGTCTCGCGGTCGCGCTGGCGGCCTTCGCGCTCGGTGCCGGAGCGGTCTGGGGCGCCCAGCAGGCCGGGCTCACTCCCGGCGGCAGCACGGTGCTGACCACGGCGCAGATCGCCACGCGGACCGATCCCGGTCTGGTCGACGTGGTCACGACGCTGGGCTATCAGCACGCCCAGGCGGCGGGCACCGGAATGGTGCTCACCTCCTCCGGTGAGGTGCTGACCAACAACCACGTGATTAACGGTGCCACCTCGATTTCCGTGACCGACGTCGGCAACCACCACACCTACCAGGCGAAGGTCGTCGGCTACGACCGCAGCCACGACATTGCGGTGCTGCAGCTGCAGGGCGCCTCCGGACTGCAGACGGTCAGCACGGGTACGTCCTCGTCCGCGGCGGTCGGCCAGAAGGTGGTCGCGCTCGGGAACGCGGGCGGCAAGGGCGGCACCCCGTCGGTGGCCGTCGGCAAGATCACCGGCCTGAACGCGTCGATCACGGCCTCGGACGAGGGTTCGGGCACGTCCGAGCAGCTGCACGGGCTCATCCACCACAACGCGGCCATCCAGCCAGGTGACTCGGGCGGTGCGCTGGTCAACACGGCGGGCCAGGTGATCGGCGTCAACACCGCCGCGTCCTCCGGGTTCCAGTTCCAGTCCGGCCAGTCCCGGACCCAGGCCTTCGCGGTGCCGATCAGCCAGGCGCTGTCGATCGCGGACCAGATCGAGGCGGGCAAGTCCTCAGCTACCGTGCACCTCGGCAGCACCGCGTTCCTTGGCGTGGGCATCTCGTCCGCGGGCAGCTCTCAGTCCAGCGGCGTGCCCGCCGGCTCGGGTGCCGTCGTGGCCGGGGCCGTCTCCGGATCCCCGGCCGGCCGGGCCGGCATCACGGCCGGAGACGTGATCGTCTCCGTCGGCGGCCGGAAGGTTACGTCGCCGGAGGACCTGCAGACGCTGATGGGGCAGCACCGGCCGGGCGACAGCGTCCGGATCGGCTGGACCGACCAGTTCGGCCAGGCGCACTCCGCGACGGTCGTCCTGGCCAACGGCCCGGCGGCCTGACACACGGCGTTAGTGGCGGCCGCCCGGGCGGCCGCCACTAACGCCGTGTTCTATCCGGGCACGACCACCACCCGCGGCCCGCTGCCGCCCGAGGCTGCGGTCCAGGCGTCCGCGACGGCCGAGAGCGGGAACGGCCGGGTCGGGACGTCGACCCGGCCGTCGGCGATCAGCTGCATGTAGACCGGTATCTGGGCCATGATGCCGGCGACCGACGCCGACCCGGCGCCACTGCCGGAGATCCGGATCTTGCGGCTGCGCAGCAGCGTGGACGGCACCGAGGCTTCTGGCCCGGCCATCGAGCCGATCTGCACGTAGGAGATGTCGGCGCGGTCCTCGTTCAGGCCGCGGCGGCCGAGGGCCAGGAAGGCGGCCTCCGCGGGCGCGCCCCAGACCAGGTCGATCACGATGCTGGGCGAGCCGTCCCCGAGCGCCCCGGCCAGCGCGGCGGCGTCGGCCTCACGGTCCCCGGTGAGCGCGACCGCCGTCGCGCCCGCCGCCGCGGCGCGGTCCAGGGCGGCCCGGTTGCGGCCCGCGCCGATGACCCGTTCTGCGCCGAGCTCGCGGGCGTTCTGCACCGCGAGCAGCCCGGCCATGCCGGTCACGCCCAGCACCAGGACGGTGCCGAGCTTGTCGACCTCGGCCCGCCGGGACCGCAGCGGCAGCCAGGAGGCGAGGCCCGGATTCACGCCGCCCGCGATCCGCACCGGGTCCGCGCCTTCGGGCAGGACGAGCCGCATGCCCGCCGGGACGGCCATGCGCTCGGCCAGGGTGCCGTAGGGCGCCTCGACGTAGCCGGTGTAGACCAGCGCGCCGTCCGCGGTCCGGGCCACGGCGTCCAGGCCCGGGATGAGCGGCCAGGTGCCTGTGCTGCCGTAGTGACGGCCCTCGGCGACCGACCGCACGACCGGGTGGATGCCCGCGGCTACCAGGTCGACCACCTCGCGGCCTTCGCTCGCCACCGGGTCGCCGAAGTCGCCGTAACTGGGCGCGGAGCCCGGCCCCGCCATGACCGCTGCCTTCATCGCCGCCTCCTTAACTAAGTTAAATTCCTGGACCCGGCCCAGCATTCCTTAACTTTGTTAAGCTGTCAAGGTGTCCCGCGGGCTGAGCAAGGCCGGCATCGTGCAGGCGGCGCTCGGCGTGCTCGATGAGGCCGGGTTCGACGGCCTGACCGTGCGCGCCGTGGCCGCCAGGCTGGGGGTCAAGGCCCCCGCGCTGTACTGGCATGTGCGCGACAAGCAGGAGCTCATCGACGAGATGGCCACCGAGGTCTGGCGGCAGGTCGTGGCCGAGCTGACCGCGCTGCCTGGCGACTGGCCCTGGGACCGGGTGATGACCGAGTTCGCCATGATCACCCGGCGGGCCCTGCTCGCGCACCGGGACGGGGCGCGGGTGTTCAGCGGCACCTACCTCACCGATCCTGGTGTGCTCAAGGCCCAGGAGCGCGGGCTCGAGATGATGACAGGCGCGGGCTTCACGCTCGCGAGCGTGGTGCGGGCCTACTCACTGCTCTACAACTTCATCGTCGGATTCTGCATCGAGGAGCAGTCGGTGGCCCAGGCCATCGCGGCCGGGGACGAGCGGTACTCGCTCGAACGCCGCGCCGAGCGGGTCGACCAGCAGGCCCATCCGCTCGTGGTCGAGTCAGGACCGGAGATCTTCGGCGATCCCGACGCGCGCTTTGCCGACCTCGTCGCCGTGATCGTCGATGCGGCGTCCCGGATGCGCACCGCCACCTGAGCCGTCAGCCGGCCTCGCCGTAGTCGACCTTGACCGTGTAGCGCGGGTCGCGGTGCAGTTCCCAGTACCGGTCCCGGATCTTCATCGCGACCGGCCCCGGCCGGCCGTCACCGACCGGCTGCCCGTCGAGCGTCGCCACCGGCATCACGCCCCCGGCCGTGCTGGTCAGGAACAGCTCATCAGCCCGGTACAGATCATCCGCGGGCAGGTCGCCGACGGTCACGGGCAGGCCGTCCTCGCCGGCGATCTCGATCACGGTCCGGCGGGTGATGCCCTCCAGCACGCCGTGACCCGGGGTGCGCAGCACGCCGTCGATGAGCGCGAACACGTTGAATCCAGGGCCCTCGGTGACCATGCCGTCCTCGCCCGGCAGGATCGGCAGCGACGCGCCCCGGTCGTAGGCCTCGAACAGGCCCCGGGTCAGGTCGCCCCAGTGGAAGTTCTTCACCGTGGGATCCACCGCGATCGGCGGGATCCGGCGGGTGCCCCGCGTGATCACCACATCGGTGCCGCGCGGCTGCCGGTCGGACGGCACGATCCAGACGTACGGGATCGCGTAGGCGTACACGCGCGGCGTCAGCCGCCTGGGGTCCCGCACGCCCGGCTCGGCCACGCCGCGGGTGACGATCGCCTCGACGTACGCCTCGCGCAGCCCGGACCGCCGGACGGTCCCGATCAGGATCTCCCTGATGTCCGCCTGGGCGAGCGGAGGAGTGAGCCGGATGCGGCGGCACCCGGCGAACAGCCGGTCCAGGTGGTCGTCCAGCCGGAAGAACCGTCCCTCCCAGACGGCCACCACGTCGTAGCTGAGGTCGGAGCGGACGAACCCGGTGTCGAGGATCGGGATCCTGGCCTCGGCGACCGGCAGGTACTGCCCGTCGATCCAGGCGCAGCCCGCCGCGAACGGGTTCGCCGCCTGCGCGTCCCGGCCGGTCATCGCGCTGGCCCCGGTCAGGACCGCAGCGCCATCAGCGCGAGCAGTTCGTAGCAGGTGTGCGCGGCGGCGATCGTGGTCATCTCCGCGTGGTCATAGGCGGGTGACACCTCGACCACGTCGGCGCCGACCAGGTGCTTGCCGGCCAGGCCGCGCAGGATGCCGAGCAGCTCGCGCGAGGTCAGCCCGCCCGCCTCGGGGGTGCCGGTGCCCGGGGCATGGGCCGGGTCGAGCACGTCGATGTCGATCGAGATGTACAGCGGCGCGTCGCCCACCCGCTCGGAGATCCGTTCCACCACGCCGTCGACCCCGCCCCGTTCCAGGTCCATGGCGGGCACGATCCTGAAGCCGAGCTCGGCGTCCTGGGTCAGGTCGCTCGCGCCGTACAGCGGGCCGCGGATGCCGATGTGCATGCTCGCGTCGTCCAGGAACAGGCCCTCCTCGGCCGCGCGGCGGAACGGCGTGCCGTGGGTGACCGGGGCGCCGAAGTAGGTGTCCCACGTGTCGAGGTGCGCGTCGAAGTGGACCAGCGCGACCGGGCCGAACCGCCGCCGGGCCACCCGGAGCAGCGGCAGCGCGATCGTGTGGTCGCCGCCTATCGCCAGCAGCCGGCCCGCGTCCTCCATCAGGGTTGACGCACCTCGCTCAATTTGCGTTATGGCTTCTGGAATGTCGAATGGGTTGCAGGCGATGTCGCCCGCATCGGCCAGCTGATGGGTGTCGAACGGGGTCGCCTCGAGCCCGGGATGGTAGGGGCGCAGCAGCCGGGAGCCCTGGCGCACCGCGTTCGGCCCGAACCGGGCCCCCGGGCGGTACGACGTGCCGCTGTCGAACGGCACGCCCGCGATCACCACGTCGCAGTGGCCGACCTCGTCGCGGCGGGGCAGCAGCCCGAACGTCGGCGGGCCGGCGAAGCGCGGCGTCTGCGTCGTGTCCATCTGGCCGCGGACCGCACCCTGCTGGCCCGGTCCGCTCGCGGGGTTCGGCTGGCCTTGACTCACGCATCCTCCTGGAACGAACTCGGGACCGGCGGTGCGATGTCAGACCTCCGAGGCGGCCGCGAGATCCTCATCGACAACCAGGACGATCTTGCCACGGGTGTGCCCGCGCTCGACCACCTCGTGGGCCTCGGGAGCGTTGTGCCAGAAGTACCTGGCCTGCAGGGAGACGGTCAGGGACCCGTCGTTGAACCACGGGGCCATCCGGATCAGGCGGGTCCCGCTCGCCTGGCCGTCGTACGGCTGCCAGCGGACGCGCTGCCCGGCGGGGGGCTCGGCGTGCACGGGCGTGGCGATGAGCGCGCCGTCCCTGGCCGCGCGGGCCGCGCCCTCCAGGCTGGGCGCCACGCAGGCCAGCACGCGCTCGGCGCCGCCGTCCATCACGTCACGGACCTGCTCCGGCCAGTCGGGCTTGGTGTGGTCGATGACCGTGGCCGCGCCGAGGTGATGCAGGAACTCATGGTGCTGCGGGCTGGAGGTGGCCACCACGTCCGCGCCCAGGATGCGGGCGATCTGCACCGCGAAGTGGCCGACGCCGCCCGCTCCGGCCGTGATCAGGACGCGGTCCCCGGCACCGATCTTGAGCACGTCGGTCAGGCCCTGCTCCGCGGTCAGCGCGTCGATCGGCACCGCCGCCGCCTCGATCGCGGACAGGCCGCCCGGGATCGGGGCCAGCTGTTCTACCGGGCAGGTCACGTACTGCGCGTAGCAGCCGGTCAGCCCGGGGTATCCGTACACGGGCGTGCCATCGTCGAACGCGGCGTCCGCGCCGGTGTTGCCCACGACCTCCCCGGCGAACTCGCCGCCGGGCACGTACGGCAGCGAGCCGGTCCAGCCGCCCTGGCGCAGCCAGGCGTCCCAGGGGCCGACCCCGGCGGCGAGCACCCGGACCAGCACCTCGCCGGATCGCGGCTGCGGCAGCGCGATCTCGCCGATTTCCAGCACCTCGGGGCCGCCGAACTGACTCACCTGAATCGCTTGCATCGCGCTCCGCTCTCCGCGTCTTGCCGCGAGCACACCTGGCCAGACTCACCCTACGGGAGCCCAGAATCAGGGCCTGCGGTCAGGTGAACACCTCGGGCGGCATTGCGGGGGACGGCTCTGCATGGGCGTCGGTGATGGGCGTGGACTCACCGACGAACTCGGCGAGCGCATCCCCGTCGATCAGCCGGGCCGGGAACGGGTCGGCCGCGGCGCGCCGGGCCAGGGCCGCGACCGGGAGCTCACGGTCGGCCGCGATCACCACCAGGTTGCCGAACGTGGCGCCGCCGAGCACGGCCTCCTCGGCGATCATGCAGGCGTGCCCGAACACCGCGCGCACCGCGGCCACCCGGCCGCGGGCGTGCGCCAGCGGCGGGCCGTCGCCGACGTTGGCCGCGTAGATCCCCGACGGCGCCAGCGCGCGCGCCGCGAGCTCGGTGAACTCCACCGACGTCAGGTGAGCCGGGGTGGCCGCCCCGGCGAAGACGTCGGCGATCAGCACGTCGAAGGAGCCCGCGGGGATCTGCTCCAGGACCGCCCGGGCGTCGCCCACGCGGACGCTTATCTGGTCCGCCGCGCCGGTCTGGCTGAGCGGGAGCCGCTGCCGGACGAGGCCGACCACCCGGGGGTTGGACTCGACCGCCAGCTGGCGCGACCCAGGCCGGGTCGCGGCCACGTACCGGGCCAGGGTCAGCCCGCCGCCGCCGAGGTGCAGCACGCGCAGCGGCGTCCGGCCGGGTGCGGCCAGGTCGATGACGTGCCCGAGCCTGCGCACGTACTCGAGCTCCAGGTGCCGCGGGTCATCGAGATCAACATGGGACTGCAGGACCCCGCCGATCAGCAGCATCCAGGCGCGGGGCCGGTCCAGGTCACCGAGCAGCTCGACTTGCCCATCCGCGCCCGGTTGCCCGCGCTTGATCGGCGGCATGTTGACCGGCTCCATGATCGTGGTGGATTACCCGCGCTATTTGACGGTAACCCACCACGATCATGGAGCGCGCCTCTGAGGGCGCGACCGGGCGGAGGCCGGGGGAGTGGGTCTGGCGGGCGGCGAGTGGCCGGTGAGGCGCGAAAGGTGCGGAGAGTCGCCCGGGCTGGGCAGGCCGCTGGGCGTGGACCTGGCCGGGTGGAATGGCCGGGCGGCTGTGCCGGGCCGGGTGGTATCACGGTCAGGTGTGGTGGTAGCGCACCGGAAGTGGCATGTCACCGCCCTGGGGCGGAGCCCCGCCCGCGCGTAGCTTCGGCAGCATGCGTACCGCACGGATCATTTACCGCTACCTGACGGCGATCGTCCTCGCCGACGTGCTGCTGCAGTTCTTCCTGGCCGGGGCCGGTGTGTTCAGCGCGGGCCCGGGCACGGCGGCCCGGGACTCGGCCGCCCTCGACCCGCACCGCAGCAACGGCGGGCTGGTCATGCTGCTGGCCTTGCTGCTGCTGATCGCGGCCCTGGCCGCGCGCAACGGCCGCTGGAAGCTGGCCCTGCCGTTGTTCCTGCTGACCCTGCTGCAGCCGGTGCTGGCCATCGCCGGCGCGGCGGGCGGCTTGCACGTGCTCGGCGCCGTGGCCATCCTCGGCCTCGCGAGCGCGATGACCTTGCTCGCCTGGCGCGGCGACCGCGCACCCGCGCCAGCCGAGGCGGCTGAGGCGGCCGAGGCGGCCGATCCCGTCACGACGCGCCCAGGTTCGCAGGGCTGACGAACCCGGGGCCCGGCCGGCGGCCTGGGCAACTGCGCCCGCCGCCAGCCACTTCGCCCGCGGGCAGCGACTGCGCCCCCCCGGTCAGCCGCCCGCGACCGCCGGGGCCAGGGAGAAGTCCATGTCGACGACGTAGGCGACGTCGCCGGCGTCGCCGGGCCCGGCCGGGCGGAACGGTTTGATCAGGGAGTCTTTGACGCCGAAGACGGCGTCGGTGTCGAGGTAGGGGTTGTCGGCGTCGAAGATGTGCGTGGTCACCTGCCGGTGCCCGGGCGCGGACACGATCACGTGGATGTGGGCCGCGCGCCAGCGGCTGCGCTCGGTGGCGCGCAGCAGGTCGCCGACCGGGCCGTCGGTCGGGATCGGGTAGCTGGACGGCCGCGCGGTGCGGAACTCGAACCGGCCGTCCGGCCCGGTGACGAACACCCCGCGCAGGTTGAACGCCGGCTGGCTGGGGTCCTGGGTGTCGTAAAAGCCCTTGTCGTCGCTCTGCCAGACGTCCAGGGTGGCCTTGTCCACCGGCTGCCCGGCCACGTCGGTGACCATGCCACGGACCAGGGTCGGGCTGCCGTCCTCGGGGCGGCCGATGTGCTCGCCCATGGCCCGCTGGGGCGCGCCGTCGACGTAGAACGGGCCGAGCACGGTGGACTCGGTGGCGCCATCCGCGGCGTTGACGATGTCGACCAGCGACGACAGCCCCAGCACGTCGGACAGCAGCACGAACTCCTGCCGCCGCTCGTCGCACTTCTGCCCGGTCGCGGTGAGGAACTGCAGCCCGGCCAGCCACTCCTCGGGCGTCAGCGAGGTCTCCACCGCGAACGCGTGCAGGTGCCTGATCAGCGCGGAGATCAGCTCGCGCAGCCGCGGGTCGGGCGTGCTGCCAAAGGCCTCGACCACCCGGTCGGTGAGCTGGGCTGGGGTCATGGCGTTCATGCTCTGGCCTCTCCAGGCGGGCGTCATCGGCATCCATTATTGTCCGCAATCGCGGGCTTCAGGGTGGCCAGGCCCGGCCGGGGAACCGACGCGACGGCCACGATGAGGCCCGCCCCGGCGGTGACGGCGGTGAGCAGGAACGCGGCCTGGAAGCTGCCGGTGCCCCGCCCCGCGCCGAGCACGAGCGTGAGCACGGCCACCATGACCGCGCCGGACAGGTACTGGGACGTGGTCAGCAGCGCGCCGGCGCTGCCCTGGTGGCCGGCGGGGACGTCGCGGGTGCCGAGGATGAACATGGACGTGTAGATCAGGCCGTGCCCGAACCCGCTGATGACCAGGCCGGG
>Ga0070714_100004449_pt1 | contig 10556 bp, 14 predicted proteins | sample LARL83metaG_FD_65450 | JGI IMG/M metagenome (GOLD analysis project Ga0070714, IMG submission 65450) | Corn, switchgrass and miscanthus rhizosphere microbial communities from Kellogg Biological Station, Michigan, USA - LAR L8-3 metaG | ecosystem: Host-associated > Plants > Roots > Rhizosphere ... | reverse complement strand
GACGGTCCAACCGCTCGGGCAACGCGGACCCCTTCACGAGGCCGCGCGCATCCGTGAGGAGCACATTCAACAGCAACGGCTCTCCGCGCATCACTTCGGAAAAGAGCCGATCCGATTCCGGGCTGAGCGCCACGACCGCGGGATGGCCGACCAGCGCCGACGCCATCGAATCCAGGCTCGCCAGGTACTGATTGAGCGATGTGGCGGCGGTCTGCGCGACACTGCCCGCCTGCTCCTCGAGCTCCTTCTCGCGCTCCTGGCGCGTGCGGTTCGCGGACCAGAGCACCGCGATCGTCAACGGGACGAGAAGCAGGCACGTCGCCGCCACGACCTGACGCCGGATGGGTTGCCGGTTGAGAATATGCAAGGACAGGCTCGAATTTTAGCGCAGGAGCAGGGGATCGGCGGCGCCGGCCTCGGCGAAGCCTTTGGCGCGCAGCAGGCAGCTGTCGCAGCGGCCGCACGGGCGCCCATCGGGCGACGGGTCGTAGCAGCTGTGCGTCAATCCGTAATCGAGCCCGAGATCGAGGCCGCGGCGGATGATCTCGCCCTTCGTCATCGCGATGAGCGGCGTGTGCACGCGAACGCGGGCGCCCTCCACACCGGCGCGCGTGGCGAGCGAAGCCAGCGACTCGAACGCGGCGATGAACTCCGGGCGGCAGTCGGGGTAGCCGGAGTAATCGAGCGCGTTCACGCCGATGACGATGTCCTCCGCGCCGAGGACCTCCGCCCAGCCGAGGGCGAGCGACAAGAAGATCGTGTTGCGGGCCGGCACGTACGTCGATGGGATGCCGCCGTCGTCGAGATCGCGATCGCGGGGCACATCGTCGCTGGTCGTGAGCGACGATCCGCCGATCGCCCGGAGGTCGAGGGCGAGCTCGAGGTGCCGCTCGACGCCAAGCGCGCGAGCGACTTCGCGCGCCGCCTCGACCTCGCGCGCGTGGCGTTGGCCGTACGAGAGCGTGAGCGCATGAAGCGAGAAGCGCTGCGCCCGAGCGATGGCGGCTGCCGTATAGGAATCGAGGCCGCCGCTCAGGAGCACGACCGCTTTCATGGGCGGGCGATCACCGGTTCTCAGACCCCCCGCGTCGTCGGCGACCAGATGATCTTGTGGAGCTGGATCTGCAGGCGGGCCGGCAGGCGATCCGCGAGCATCCACTCGGAGAGCGTTCTCGCGTCGAGGACGCCGTGCACCGGCGACATCAGGATCGCGGCGGCGCGGCCGGCAAGCGCGTGCCGCGCGACGACGTCGCGCGCGAACTCGTAGTCGGCGCGATCCTGGACGACGAACTTCACCTCGTCGCGCGGGCCGAGCCGATCGAGATTGCTCCAGTCGTTCTTCGCGGACTCGCCGCTGGCGGGGCACTTGACGTCGAGAATCGTGACGACGCCGTCCGGCACGCGCGAGGTCGTCCTGTGTCCGCCCGTTTCGAGGAGCACCGTGCGCCCGCTCGCGAGCAGGCGATCCATGAGCTCGTACACATCGTCCTGCAGCAGCGGTTCGCCGCCGGTGATCTCGACGAGCGGACAGCCGTACGCGTCGACCGCCGCGACCACGTCGTCGATCGAGCGCTTCTGACCCTCGTAAAACGCGTACGGCGTGTCGCACCACGAGCACCGGAGATCGCACGCCGTGAGGCGCACGAACACGCACGGCCGGCCGGCGTAGGTCGACTCGCCCTGAATCGAATGGAAGATCTCGTTGACGGTCAGCATTCGGTAATTTCTATTATCCTATTCCCATGGCGAAACCGACGTTCTATTGGAAACCCACCTGAACGACCTGCAAGAATGCCAGAAGTTTTCTGGATACGGCCAAGGTCGACGTGCGGGAAGTGGACATCAACCGCGAGCCGCCCACACGCGAGTTTCTCGAGAAGCACATCGAAGCCGATCATTTCCTCGACTTCGTCAGCACGCGCAGCCCGGTCTTCAAGGAGCGGCCGCTGCCGCGCTCGAAGAAAGAGGCGATCGATCTCATGATGGAGAATCCGAACCTCATTCGCCGGCCGATCGTCGTCAAGGGATCGAAGGTGATCTTCGGGTTCGACAAGGACCAGTACGGCAGCCTCTAACCTGCGCATCGGCACGTCGGGCTGGAATTACCCCAAGGGCGCCGGCACCTGGAACGGCGTCTTCTATCCGCCGGCGCGCGGCCGGCCCAGGGGGTTCGACGAGCTCGCCTTCTATGCCGAACACTTCAACACCGTCGAGGTGAACTCGACCTTCTACGGACAGCCGCGCGCCGAGGTGGCGCGCGGATGGGCGGAGCGCACGCCGCGGGATTTCGAATTCTCGGTGAAGCTCTATCAGAAGTTCACGCATCCGCGCATGTATCGCGAGCGCGTGGCGAAGTCTCTCCCTGGCGACAGCCGCGGCGAATCGGCGCTCGTCGACCAGCTGGCCGAACCGAACGCCGCCGACCTCGACGAATTCCGGCGCGGCATCGAGCCGCTCGCGTCGAGCGGCAAGCTGGGCGCGCTGCTCGCGCAGTTTCCCGCGAGCTTCAAGGATTCCGCGTCGTCACGCGACTACCTGGCCGGACTCGTGCGCGCCTTTCACGGGTACGATGTCGCGGTCGAGCTGCGCCACCGGAGCTGGAGCGACGGCATCGACACGACGATCGCGCTCCTGAACGATCTCGGCGCCGCCTGGGTGCAGATCGACGAGCCGAAGTTCAAGTTTTCGATTCGCCAGAACTATCTCCCCAACATCCGAAGCTTCTATTACATGCGGCTGCACGGGCGGAATGCCGAAAAATGGTGGCGGCACGACTCGCCAGACGATCGGTACGACTATCTCTATTCCGAAAGCGAGTTGAAGGAGTTTTCGGAGACGGCCGGCGCCGCGCGGCACCTGGTGAAGAAGGCGTATCTGTACACCAACAACCATTTTTCAGCGAAGTCGATCGCGAACGCGGCGATGATCAAGAAGCAGCTCGGCGAACCGATCGAGGGAGAGTACCCGCCGGAGTTCGCCGCGAAATACCCGGAGCTCGCGAACGACGTGACGATCGCGCGGTCGCTCTTCCAGGCCGTCACTCCTTCACGGTCATCCTCGTAATCGTGTCACCGCGCTGAAGGCGCTCGACGACATCCTCGCCTTCGATGACGCCGCCGAAGACGGCGTAGCGTCCGTTCAAATCGGGCCGGTCGGCCAGCGTGATGAAGATCTGGCTGTCGGCGTCGGCCGGCAGCCCCGGATGCGCGACGGCCACGGCGCCCTTCACGTGCTGGCGCTTCTTCGTGATTTCCGCGACGCCGATTGGGTGACCGCTCGACGCGGCGGGTCCGCGCCCCCAATCGGCTTCCTTCGCCTCGTCGCGCGATTGCGGATCGCCCCACTGCACGACGAAGCCTGGAATGGCGCGGTGCACGCGCTGGCCGTCGTAGAAGCCATGCTTCACGAGGTCCACGATGTGGGCGACGGTCTTGGGCGCCTCGAGCGGATACGTCTGGAAGGCAAACGTCCCCTTCGGCGTTTCGACGACAATCACCGGCGCGCGCGCCGTGTCCTGCGCGATCGCGGCGACGCCGAAGCACACCGCGAAGGCGACGACGCGCACGGCCCTCATCGCTCGAGCCGCGGCCTAACGGTGCCCTGACGGCCGACCCCGAGCTGTGGACAGAGCGGACGAATCGCGCACTTGCCGCAGAGCGGATACACCGGCCGGCAGACGTTCTGCCCCCACGTGACGAGGTACAGATTGATGTAAGGCCACCAGCGCGCGGACGTTGCGGCATACAGCGCCTGCTCGGTCTGTTCCGGCGTGCGCGTGTCGACCCAACCCAGGCGATTCGCGATCCGGTGCACGTGGGTGTCGACGCAGATGTTCCGCACGCTCTTGAACGAAAGGATCAGAACGAGGTTGGCCGTCTTTCTGCCCACGCCTGGCAGCGCGAGAAGTTCCTCCATCGTTCCCGGCACGCGTCCACCGTATCGCTCGACGAGGATCTTGCACGTCGCCTTCACGTGTTTCGCTTTATGGCGGTAGAAGCTCACCGGGTAAATGAGCCGCTGAATCTGCGCCGTCGTCAACCGGGCGATCGTGCGCGGCGTCCGCGCCGTCTTGAACAGGCGCGCGGAGGCCGCAGCGGTCACGCTATCCCTGGTCTGCGCCGACAGCATCGTCGCGATCAGCACTTCGAACGGCTCTTCCTGGCTCTCCTCCGAGATCTTCTCGACGGCGGGGAGCTCGAGGCCGGTGATCTCGCGCGCGAGCGTGCGCATCACCGCCGCGACGTGCTTCGCGGCCACGGCGCGAGGGCTCACGCCAGCACCGGCGTGAGCGCCGGCCGGCCGCCGAGCACGGCCAGCACGTTCTCGGCCGCGAGATCCGCCATGGCCGTGCGCGTTTCGGTCGTGCCGCTGCCGAGGTGCGGCGAGAGCAGCACGTTCTCGAGCTGCAGCAGGTCCGGGTGCACGTTCGGCTCGTCTTCGTAGACGTCGAGCGCCGCGCCGGCCAGAAGCCGCTGCTGCATCGCCCAGGCGAGCGCCGCTTCGTCCACGATCGCGCCGCGCGCGGTGTTGACGAGGTAGGCCGATCGCTTCATGCGCGCGATGGTCTTCTTGTCGATCAGGTGACGCGTCTCCGCCGTGAGCGGCACGTGCAGCGACACGACGTCGGACGTGTTCAACAACCGATCGAGCGACATCTGTTCGCCGCCGACGATGTCGCTGGAGCGGCGAGACGTATAGGCGACCCGCATGCCGAAGGCCGGCGCCCGCGCCGCCACGGCCCGGCCGATGCGGCCGAGGCCGACCAGCCCGAGCTGCTTGCCGCGCAGCTCGGAGCCGAGCATGAAGTCGAGCGCCCACCCCCGCCAGTCGCCCCGCCGGAGCAGCCGCTCGCCTTCCGACAACCGCCGCGTGATCGCGAGAATCAGCGCCCAGGTGAAGTCGGCGACCGATTCGGTGAGCACGTCGGGCGTGTTCGTGACGACGAGCGAGCGCGATCGCGCGTACGGCACGTCGATGTTGTTGTAGCCGACCGCCACGTTGGCAACGATCTTCAGCGCAGGCGCGGCGTCGATCACGCCGGCGTCGATGGTGTCCGTGAGCAGGCACACGAGCGCGTCTTTGTCCGCGATGCGCTGGCGCAGCTCTCCCGGAGGGATGGCGCCGTTGCCGGTGTACAGGTCCACCGACGCAACCGCGGCGAGCTTGGACAGAACGGAGGAAGGCAGCTTGCGCGTGACGAGAACCGAAAACCCCACGGACCCGACCTATGAAAGCGTGCTAATGACCGTACGACTGACAGTAGCCGCAATGGTTGCAGCGGACCGCCGGCTCGATGAGGCAGGCGCCGTCGCCGTCGCCGCCCCGCGCGAGCGGCAGCCGGACGTGGCTCGCGTGCAGGCGGAACGCCTCGGCCGCATTGGGCTCGACGATCCTGGCCTGGCCGGCGTGACGGGCGATCGACTCGCGCACGAGATCGCGGAGCGCGTCGTCAGAGATATCCATCGCTAGAGCCTGCCATCGATCTCGACGGCGTCGACGATGCCGACAATCGCGGCGTCGACCGGCGCGGCCTTCCTGCCGAGCGCCTCGCCGGCGGCGCGCCCTTCGAGCACGATCAGCACCTTCTCGCGGACGCCGGCGCCGACGCCGTCGACCGCCAGCAGCGCGGCGCCGCGCGGCGTGTCGTCCGGGTTCAGCGGCTGCACGAGGAGCAGTTTGGCGCCCTCGAACTTTCGATGTTTCTGCGTCGCCACGACGGTGCCGACGACGCGCGCAATCTGCATGATGATGCCTAGCGCTCGACGGTCCAGTGATCCACGATGCCGACGATGCCGGCGTCCACCGGCGGCTCGCCCGGATAGAACGGAAAGCTCGCTTCCTTCCCGCGGACGAAGAACACGTCCTCGCCGACGCCGGCGCCGACCGCGTCCACCGCGACGAGCGGCCGGCCGGCGGCTTCGCGCTCGGGCGTGAGCGGCTGGACGATGAGAAGCTTGATGCCGACGAGGCTCTCGTCCTTGCGGGTGACGACGACATCGCCGATGACGCGCGCGAGCTGCATGGCTACTCGTTCATCTCGATGGCGTCGATGATGCCGACGATCGCGGCATCCACAGGGCAGTCTTTCATGCCCGACGCCATGCGCGCCGAGCTCCCGCTGACGATGAGCACCGTTTCGCCGACGCCCGCGTCGACGGTGTCCACCGCGACCAGATAATTGCCGTCGGCCTTGCCGCGAGGATCCATCGAGCGCGCGATGAGCAGCTTGTTGCTGACAAGCCTGGGATCCTTGCGGGTCGCGACGACCGTTCCAACAACTTTGGCGATGAGCACCGAGCTAGGCCTTGACCGTCGAGGCCTTTCCGATCGGCAGCGCGTCCTCCAGGTTGGCGTGCGGGCGCGGGATGACGTGCACGGACACCAGCTCGCCGACGCGCCGCGCGGCGGCCGCTCCGGCGTCGGTCGCCGCCTTCACCGCCGCGACGTCGCCGCGCACGATGGCGGTGACGTATCCGGCGCCAATCTTCTCCCAGCCGACGAGCGTCACCTTTGCGGCCTTCACCATCGCATCGGCCGCCTCGATCATCGCGACCAGCCCCTTGGTTTCGACCATTCCTAACGCCTCACCCATCTGTGCTGCTCCTTGCTTACTTTCTCGCGGGAAACATCTTCATGGGCGCGGGGCCCCACCCCCACGCCTTGGGCTCACGGCTGCCCCCGCTCGCCGATGCCATCGCGCCCGCTACGCGCTACGCGCTTGCGGCCGCTGGCATGGCCGCCGGCGCTCCTTACTTTCTCGCGGGGAACATCTTCACGGGCGTGGGGCCCACCCCCACGCCTTGGGCTCACGGCTGCCCCCGCTCGCCGATGCCATCGCGCCCGCTACGCTCTCACTTTCCCGCGAACCCGAGAACCCCACGAACCCTGAGAACCTAGAGAACCCTGAGAACCTTGAGAACCTTGAGAACCTTGAAGAATCTATATGAAGAAAACCCGTTGTATGAACCAGAACGCTCCGGCGGCGATCACGACAATCGAACCGGCGAACGCGAGCCGGCGCCCAAGCGCCTCGCTGCGGGACCGGAGCGCGGCCAGCGCCGACGCGACGGCGACGACGACGAGGAGCTGGCCGATTTCGACCCCGACGTTGAACGAGAAGAGCGACCAGCCGAGCGCGCGCGCCGGCAGTTCCATCTCGCGCAGCACGCTGGCGAAGCCAAAGCCGTGGACGAAGCCGAACGTGAACGCGATCCACGCGCGCATATCGCGGCCGCCGCGCACGAGCAGGTTGTCGAAACCGACGTAGACGATGCTCAAGGCGATGGCCGGCTCGATCAGCCGAGCCGGCGGCGTCACGATGTTCATCACCGCCAGCGACAGCGTGATGCTGTGCGCGAGGGTGAACGACGTGACGACGACGGCCAGCTGGCGCATCGACCCGCCGAGCAGCAGCAGCCCGACGAGGAACAGCAGATGGTCGGGTCCAATCAGAATGTGGTGAATGCCCGCCGGCACGAACTTGCGGACCACGGCCCAGACGCCTTGTCGCGTCCCGGGGTAGTACTCGAATCGCGCATGCCCGCGGTCGACGATCGACTGCGACCGCAGCGCGTCGCGCTCGAACACGTTGAGGAACGTCTGGTGCTGCGGATCGTACGGGAAGAGCACCGCCGTCACGGCGACGATGCCGGGCGCTGTGGAGGCAGCGTACCGCAGGTGCATCCGGATCGATTGTCGATCGGGCAGCGCCTCCGCATCGAGCCAGACGGGCGCGAGCACGCGGCCGTCCGCTTCGATTCGCAGCCGCGGCGCCAGGATCCGTTCGAGGTCCGCCGCGCGGCTGCGCAGAAGGCCGGCGTCGAGGAGCTGTTCCGGCGGGTTCGTTCCGAGCTCGTGCGCGGCGTCGAAGACGTGGACGACGAGGCTGCCGTCCACCTGCGCGCCGTCCACGTGCAGGTCGAGATAGCTGAACGGCACCGGGTGCGCGAAGGCCGGCGCGGCGAGCGCGAGGAGCGCCACGGTCGCGGCGATTCCGATCCGTCTCATCGGCGGCCCAATGGTAACGTAAAAAAATGGAAATCGGCGCCGGGGCCCATCATCTCAAGCACCATCTGACGCTCGATCGTCAGGCGGCGGTTCGCGACCTCTGCGTCGCGCTCATCGACGGCGACGTGCCGGCGTACGTGCCGACGGTCCGCGGCGGCGGGAAGATGCACGTCCGCATGCTGTGCCTCGGCCGCCACTGGAACGGCAAGACCTACCGGTACGAGCCGACCCGCACCGACTTCGACGATCGGCCCGCGCCGCCGCTGCCCGAGCCGCTGCGCGCGATGGCGGCTGAAATTGCCGCCGGAACCGGCATGGCGCTCGATCCCGACCTCTGCATCCTCAATTACTACGAGGCCGACGGCCGCATGGGACTGCATCAGGACAAGGACGAGAGTCCGGAGTCGATCGCGGCAGGCGTGCCGGTCGTTTCGATCTCGATTGGCGACACGGCGCGGTTTCTGTTCGGCGGGACGAAGCGGAGGGAGCCGGTCGTGCCGATCGAGCTCGAGTCGGGCGACGCGTTCGTCTTCGGCGGCCCCGCCAGGCTCCGCTACCACGGCGTCTCGCGCATCGTCGCCGGGAGCGCGCCGCCGGAGCTCGCGATGACGGGGCGATTCAACCTGACGTTCCGGCGGTATTGATCATCGACGTCCGCCTGAAGGCGGACGCTACACTATCGAGAGCTTCGTCCCCGAAGGCGACGCTATCACGACTAGAAAGTGAGTCGGGCTCCGACTTCCATCCGTCGCGGCGCGGCGGCCGAGGTCGGCTGTCCGAAGAAGGGAGACGTGAGCACGCCGCTGAAGTTCGTGGCGTTCAAGTGATTCGTCAGGTTGTACGCCTGTGCGAACAGCTCCATCGTGTAGCGCTTGTTCAATCCGTCCGCGCCGCCCATGCTGCCGAGCGGATCCGCGTCGCCGCCGCGGATGATGCGCACCTGCGGACCGCCGGCGCCAGCCGGCGGCTTCGTGCCGAATCCGATCGACCAGCTCAGTCGCGCGCCGATGTCCACCTGCGCGGTGCCGCGTCCGAGGTTCCGCGTCATGCCGGCAGGGCGATCGTTGCTGACGGTGTCGCCGTTGTCGTCGCGCCCGGTCGTGATGTTGAACGGCAAGCCCGATTGCAGGCGGACCGCCGTGGCGATCCGGAAGTGCGAGGGCAGCGGAAAATTCGCGAGGCTCATGAAGCGATGGCGGGCATCGTTCGCCGCCGGCCCGCGCTCCGCCGCCAGATCGTAGGTATTGGCCGGCAGGCTGAACGGCGTGTCGGCCTCGTCGATCGAGCGCGAGAGCGAGTAGTTCGCGCTGACGAATACGCGCCGCTGCGGGTTTGCGTAGTTCGCGTTCACCAACAAGCCGTCGAATTGCGACGACGCGATCGGTTCGATGTCGGTAATCGTGCCGGCGCTCGGGTCGGGGCGGAATCCGTCGGCCAGCGGCGCGTTGATGTTGACGCCCCGCAGTTGATTGAGCCCGCGGCGCCGGATGTACATCGCGCTCAGGCGGACGTCGCCGGGCAGCTGGCGTTCCATTCCAGCCATCACTTCGCGAATCTCCGGCTGCAGGCGATCCGGCGCGAACAGCACGCGGCCCGGCGGCAAGGCGAGCGCGCGGCCGCCGAGCGAGGGTTCCGGATAGCCCGGCTGCAGGATCGTCGCGACCTGCTGGTGCGTGCCGTCGAGTTGAACGGTCTGCTCGTAAGACTGCGCGTCGAACCAGTCGTAGAACACGCCGCCGCCTGCGCGCACCGTCGTCTTGCCGTTCTTGAACGGCGACCACACGATGCCGCCGCGTGGTCCGAGATGGACGCCTCCGATGGCGGTCTGCACTTCCTGCCGAAGGCCGGCGCTGATCGTCAGGTTCTTGCGCGCGCGATAGTCGTCCTGAAAGTAGAGTCCGGCCTGATACTGCGACACCTCGACGTGCGGGTTGCCGACGCTGCGAGAAAACGTCGTCGGCTGGCCCGCGGCATACGCGTCGAGGCTCGCAAAGGTAAAAGTGCCGCCGGTGTTGCGCAGTTCGTCCGTGCGATACCGGCCGCCGTCGACCAGAAACCCGGCCCGCATCGCGTGCTTCCCGACGCTCACGTCGAGATCGTCCGACACCTCGACCTCGTCCGACCCCAGGCTGCCGGACAGCTGCGCGCCGCCGGTGTTGAACGCGTTCAGCACCAGCACCGCTGGAGCCGTCGTCAAAGGATTGGTGATGGTGTCTGTTCCGCGGAACTGGAAATGGAAGTCGTTGAACAGCGACTTGCGGAGGGAGCCGGAGGTCGAGAGTCGGAAGACGTTCTCGGTCTGCGTCTGATCGTACCCTCGTTCGGGCAGGTCGAAGTCGCCGACGCCCAGGCTGCCCGAAAACGTGTGGTTCCGTTGAAACTCGGCCCGCAACACTTGAGAGGCGGTCAGACCGTGCTCGATACGCGCCGAGAAGTTCACGCGATCGTTCGGCCGCCGGATCGAATCCGCAAAATATCCGGTCGGGAGCGCCGCGACGATCGTCTTCGAATCGAAGGCATCGAAGCCGTCGGCCGAGACGGCGAGCGAT
>Ga0070714_100004445_pt1 | contig 10560 bp, 6 predicted proteins | sample LARL83metaG_FD_65450 | JGI IMG/M metagenome (GOLD analysis project Ga0070714, IMG submission 65450) | Corn, switchgrass and miscanthus rhizosphere microbial communities from Kellogg Biological Station, Michigan, USA - LAR L8-3 metaG | ecosystem: Host-associated > Plants > Roots > Rhizosphere ... | reverse complement strand
CGCCGTGATCCTCGCCCACAACTACCAGCGGCCCGAGGTGCAGGACGTCGCGGACTACGTCGGCGACTCGCTCGGCCTTTCGCGCCAGGCGGCCGCAACCGACGCAGAGACGATCGTCTTCTGCGGCGTCCACTTCATGGCCGAGACCGCGGCGATCCTCAGCCCCGAGAAGACGGTGCTCCTCCCCGATCTCGGCGCCGGCTGCTCGCTCGCTGCGTCGATCGACGCCGAGCAGCTGCGGGAGTGGAAGGCGCAGCATCCGGGCGCGGTCGTCGTCTCCTACGTGAACACGACCGCGGAGGTGAAGGCGGAGAGCGACTACTGCTGCACCTCGGGTAATGCGAAGTCCGTGATCGAGGCGATCCCGCCGGAGCAGGAGATCCTCTTCCTGCCGGACATGTACCTCGGCCTCTGGCTCGAGAAGGTGACCGGGCGCAAGCTGACGATCTGGCTCGGCGAGTGCCATGTCCACGCCGGGATCCGGCCCGCCGACATCGAGCGCTGGCAGGACGAGGCGCCCGACGCAGACCTGCTCGTCCATCCCGAGTGCGGCTGCGCTAGCCAGGCGATGGCGTTCGGGAACGAGCGGACGCAGATCCTGTCGACGGAGAAGATGATCGACTACGCGAAGCGCTCGCCGAAGCAGCGCTTCCTGGTCGCGACCGAGACCGGCATCATCCACCGCCTCGAGCGCGAGGCGCCGGGCAAGCGGTTCGAGGCCGTGCGCGACGACGCCGAGTGCCGCTACATGAAGCTGACGACGCTCGAGAAGGTGCGCGACTCCCTGCGCGACGGCAAGCACCGCATCACGGTCGAGCCCGAGCTCGCCGAGCGGGCCCGCCTCGCGATCGAGCGGATGGTCTCCCTTGGCTAGCGAGCGAGTGCTGCGCACTCGCTCGCTGGAACTAAGGAACTGCGCCAACGGGAGAGCGCGGTCTCCCGTTGGCTTCGTGCTGTAGGGCACATTGGCGTTGTGTGGTTCGGGCGCTGTGTTCTGTCGCGAGCGGCCGGGCTGCGCGCGCCTGCTCGCTGGTCCGCGGCGTCGTAACGTGCCGTTACGCCGCCGCCTTGGGCCGCAGCAGCGTTCGAAACGCTCGAATCACAGAACCACCCGAGGCCGGAGGCTAAAGCCTCGGCGAAGCCGGGCTTTAGCCGCAGGCCGGACTTGCGCTCGCGCCGGCCTTCGCCGCGCGCGAGCGCACGACACAAGCCTCCGCCCCACGGAGCATCCAAGACAAACAGCACGAAGCGGGCCGGAAACCGCGCTTTCCGGCCTGCGGAGTTCCGCTACCCAGCGAGCGAGACCGCAGGTCTCGCGAGCTACTGCTTGGCGTACGGCTGGCCGTCGGCCGCCGGCGGTATCGAGCGCCCGATCAGCCCGGCAACAGCGATCAGCGTGAGAATGTACGGAATCGCCTCGAAGAGCGACTGATACGTCTGCCACGCCTGGACGTTCTGGAACTGTGGTGCCAGCGCGCTCGCAAAGCCGAACAGGAGGCAGGCGCCGAAGGCGCCGAACGGTCGCCAGCGCCCGAAGATGAGCGCGGCGAGCGCAATGAACCCGCGCCCCGCGGTCATGTTCTCCGAGAAAGAGTTGTTGAAGCCGAGCGACAGAAAGACTCCACCCATCGCCGCGAGCCCGCCCGACGTGATCACCGACAGATATCGCATTCCGTAGACGGAGATGCCGACCGTGTCGGCCGCACGCGGATGCTCTCCGACCGAGCGGATCCGGAGACCGAGCGCCGTGCGGAAGAGGACGAGCCACGAGACGATCAGAACCAGGTAGCTCAACCAGATCATCAGGTTGAGATCGCCCAGGACGTTCTCGAGGAAGCTGCCGAGGCCGTGCGGCGGGATCGACGACAGGAAGCCGAGATGGACGTTGGGGATGGAGGGCAGATTGGTCGGCGTTCCCTGGTTGCCGTAGATGTCGTTGTAGAGGTAGCCCGTGATCCCGAGCGCGAGGAAGTTGATCGCGGTCCCGCCGACGATCTGATCAGCCCGAAGGTTGATCGAGAAGAACGCATGCACGAGTCCGAGCGCGCAGCCGGACAGGATCCCGATCAGGATGCCAAGAACCCAGGACCCTGTCTTGTCGGCCCCATAGGCGCCGAAGAACGCGCCCATCAGCATCATCCCTTCGAGCGCGATATTCACGACGCCGCTCCGCTCCGAGAACATCCCGCCGAGTGCGGCGTACGTGAGCGGCGTCGCATAGACGAGCATCGCGCCGAGGATCGTCGCCCAGGTGAACACCGCCTCGAGGTTGGACACGCTCGCGTGCGTGACGACGAACGCGGCGAAGATGCCGAGCACGCCGGACGTGACAGCGCCCCAGCCGAGCCTCTTGCGACCGCTCGAGATCGTTAGCGCACCGCACGCGATCGCCGCTGCTGCAAGGACGACCGGCGCGGCGACCCCGCGGATGTGCTCCGGGGGCAGGACGAGCCAGACCGCGAGCACGCCGAGTGCAACTCCCGCGATTCCGACGATCCTCGGATCGCGAGCCTCGTCGAGTCTCGCCGCGATGGCGCTCACTCGGCCACCGGTGCCGGAGCCGCGGGCGGCTGGCGGCGGAGCTTGACCTTCCGGCGCAGGTTCCAGACGTACAGGACGAGAACGTCGGCGCCGATGAAGAGCACGACGAGCCCCTGGATGATCCGCGTCAGATTCCCGGCCAGCTGCGGCGGGAAGACATTCGGGTCGAGATTCGCGGTCGAGGTGCCGTTGAGGAGCGCGGCAAAGAGGACAGCACCGAGGAGCGTCCCGATCGCCGTGTTGCGACCCAGCAACGCGACGGCTATGCCGGTGAACGCCATCTGCGAGGCGATCTGAATCGTCGTCACGTCGAGCCTGAACTGCCACCCGAGGATGTCGAGCGCCCCTGCCATCCCCGCGAAAGCTCCTGAGATCGCCATGGCGAGGAAGTAGTTGCGGGCGACACCGATCCCGGCGGTCCGTGCCGCTTCCGGGCTGAAGCCGACGGCGCGCACCTCGAAGCCGAGCGTCGTTCGCCGGATGATCAGCCAGTAGACGACGAGCATCGCGAGGGCGATGAAGAAGCCGACGTCGAGGCCCTGAAGAAATGGGTTCCCCCAGAACACGTGCAGATGCGCGTTCGGCGCAATCTCTCGCGACACCGGGACGCCCGGCTGACTGTGGTCCTGCAATGGGCCGCCGAAGCCGATGAGGTAGGTCCCGACCCAGATTGCGATCCAGTTGAGCATGATCGTCGAGATGACCTCGTGCGCTCCGACCGTCGCGCGAAGGAACCCGGCGATGCCGCCCCATAGCGCCCCCGCAAGCGTGGCAGCGGCGATCGCGATGAAGATGTGCACCGGCCCCGGGACGGAGCCGAGCCAGACACCCATCTGCGTGCCCGTGACGATCCCGACGATGTACTGGCCCTGCCCACCGATGTTGAAGAGACCGCAGCGAAACGCGAATGCGACGGCGAGCCCCGTCAGGATGAGCGGGATCATGAGGAGGCCCGTCTCCTGGAGGTCGGTGGCCGCGGTCTGCCGCGCGGCACCGCTCACCCACGGGAAGAGCCAGTTCAGGCCCGAGCCGTCGAAGATCGAGCGGTAGGTCTGCAGTGGGTTGTGCCCGGTGGCGAGAACGACCATCCCGCCCATGACGAACGCGAGGAGGGCGGTCGCCAGCGGCGTCGCGATGCCGCCGCCTCGCTGCCACAGGGCGTAGCGCTGGGCAAATGGGACCCGCTCCGGGACCTGGGCCTCCGGCGTCTCAGCGGGGTCGCTCACGCCGGAATCTCCTCGCCTCGCGTGCCTCCGGTCATTGCAAGGCCGAGCTCCTCCTCACTCGCCTCCGGCGAGTACTCGCCGACGAGCCGCCCTTCGTAGAGCACGAGGACCCTGTCCGAGAGGGAACGGATTTCGTCGAGCTCGAGCGATACCAGCAGGACTCCCTTTCCCGCGTCCCGCGCTTGGACGAGCCGACGGTGGACGTATTCGATCGCCCCTACGTCGAGGCCACGGGTCGGTTGCGCCGCGACGAGCACGTCCGGCTCGGACTCGATCTCGCGGGCGATTACGACCTTCTGCTGGTTACCGCCCGAGAGCGAGCCGGCCGGTGTGTTGGGGCTGCCCCCGCGCACGTCGTAGTCGCGAATGAGCTTTTGCGCGCGCGTGATCATCCGCCGCGGCCAGAGCCAGCCGAACCGCGATTCCGTTGGTCTGCGGTACTCGTGCAGGGACAGATTCTCCGCGACGGTGAAACTGAGCACGAGGCCACGCCTGTGCCGATCTTCGGGAATGTGCCCAACGCCCGCGTCGATGAGGTGCTTCGGATCGTCCCGCGCGATCACCTGCCCGTTGATGAGGATGCGACCCTCCGTCGGCCGACGTAGTCCGACGATTGCCTCGACGAGCTCGCTCTGACCATTGCCGTCGATCCCGGCGACTCCGACGATCTCGCCTGCCCTCACCTCGAACGACAGGCCGTGCACGGTTTCGAGCTCGCGATCGTCGAGGACGTGGAGGCTCTCGACCGTGAGGATCGGGTCGCCCGGATTGGCGGCACCCTTCTCTACCCGAAGGAGGAGATCTCGGCCGACCATTGCCCTCGCGAGCGCTTCTTGGGTAGCACCTGCCGCAGGAACGCTCTCGATGACCCGGCCCCGGCGCAGCACGGTGATCCGGTCTGCGATCTCGAGCACCTCTTTCAGCTTGTGGCTGATGAAGATGATCGAGATCCCCTTCCGCCGCAGGGTGCGCAGGATCTCGAACAGGTCCGATGCCTCCTGTGGCGTCAGGACCGCTGTCGGCTCGTCGAGGATCAGGATCTCGGCGTTCCGGTAGAGCGCCTTCATGATCTCGACGCGCTGCTGCTGGCCGACGCCGATGTCCTCGACGAGCGCGGAGGGATCCACGGAGAAGCGGAAGGTCCTGGCCATATCGGCGACCCTCCGCTCCGCGGCCCGCTCGTCGAGGAGGACGCCGGCGTGCAGGGGCTCCGTCCCGAGGACGACGTTCTCCGCGACCGTCATCACCGGGATGAGCATGAAGTGCTGGTGCACCATGCCGATCCCGGCCTGGATCGCGTCACGCGCCGAACCGAACGACACCGGCTTTCCGCGCAGGCGGATCTCGCCCGCGTCGGGCCGGTACAGGCCGTAGAGGATGTTCATCAGCGTCGATTTCCCGGCGCCGTTCTCACCGAGGAGCGCATGGATCTCGCCACGCCGCAGGTCGAAGTCGACGTCGTCGTTTGCGAGCACGCCCGGAAACTGCTTGGAGATGCCGCGTAGCTCGAGGACGGGTGTCGGGTCTTCCATGGCGCTGAGTCGTGGGGCGAGCCGACATTTCGCCCCGCCCCACGACTGGGGTCGTACCTAGAAGCTGGTTGGGACCGTGATCTTGCCGCTCGCGATCTGCTGCGCGATCGCCTTGACCTTGGCGGTGATGTACGTGTTATCGGCGCTCGACACCTTGCTGCTCAGCGGTGCATAGCCAACGCCGCCGTTTTGCACGTCGAACACCGAGTCGCTGTTCCCCTTGAGGCTGGCCGGGTTCGCCTTGAAGGACTTGATCGCGTCGAAGACTGCGACGTCCACCTTCTTCAGAGCCGAGGTCAGCATGAACGAGCCGAGGTAACCCTGGTCGGCATCGACACCGATGCCCCAGATGCCCGCCTGCTTGGCCGCGTCGAGGCCGCCGAGGCCGCAGCCACCAGCCGCCTCGAAGACGATGCCCGAACCACGGGAGATCTGGTTCTGCGTGGTCACCTTGCACTTCGTCTGGTCGTTGAAGGTCGGATCGTTCGCGTAGTTGAGATAGACCGTCACGTTGGGATTGGCCTTCTTCGCACCGGCCTGGAAGCCCGCCAGGTAGTGCACGATCGCCGGAACGGGGTTCGCACCGACGGCACTGACGACCTGCTTGCCCTTGTACGGGTGGCGCTGGATCATCAGGCCCGCGATGTAGCCGACGAGATAGCCGGCCTCCTGCTCCTTGAAGACGAGCCCGTGATAGTTCGACGCCGAGGGCTTCAAAGCAGCCGCTGGGACATCAACCCCGACGAACTTCGTCTTTGGGAAGGCCTTCGCGGTGTTCGGAAGGTCGCTGATGAAGTTGAAGCCGGTGGCAATGACAATCCCATAGCCCGCCTTCGCCGCGGCCTGGAGGTTGCTGCCCCGCTGCTGGGACGTGTTCGTGATGTAGACGCGGTTCGTGACTCCGAGCTGCGAGTGCGCCCGCGTGATGCCGAGATATGCGAGGTGGTTGAAGCCCTTGTCGTTCAGGCCTCCGATGTCGGTGACGAGCGCCGCCTTTACCGAACTGCTCGACGAGGTCGTCGTGTTGTTCCCGCCGCCGCCGCCTCCTCCGCCGCAGCCAGCCGCGACGAGCGCGACGGCCGCCGCCGCCCCGAACAGGACCACGATCGTGCGTGTCCTCGATCTCAAGATGTGCCCTCCTCTTCTCCCCATGGTCTGACCGGCCGATCCTAAGGCCTGGCGCGATATTAGAACGGCGCGGAGCCGCGCTCCGGGAGAACTACTCGGTCGCGGCGTACGAGTGGTACTGGCTCTCGTCCACCAGGACGCGCCGCGGCTTCGATCCCTCGTAGCCGGAGACGATCCCGCGCCGCTCGAGCATGTCGATCAGCCGGCCCGCGCGCGTGTAGCCGACGCGCAGGCGCCGCTGCAGCAGCGAGACCGACGCGGTCTGGGTCTGGACGACGATCTCGATCGCCTTGTCCAGCAGCGGATCGTCGTCGGGATCGAACTCGCCGTCCCCCGTGTCGTCGCCCGGCTCCGCGAAGACCTCGGGAAGCTCGAGGTAGCTCTCGTCGAGCTCCTGCTCGCGCTGCCGCGTCTGCTCGACCACGAGTGCGATCTCCTCCTCCGACACGTACGCGCCCTGCACGCGCTGCAGCCGCGACGTGCCAAGCGGCTTGAAGAGCATGTCGCCCTGGCCGAGCAGCGACTCGGCGCCGCCGGTGTCGAGGATCACGCGGGAGTCGGTTTGCGACGAGACGGCGAACGCGATGCGCGAGGGGACGTTCGCCTTGATCATCCCGGTGATCACGTCGACGGAAGGACGCTGCGTCGCGAGGACGAGGTGGATCCCGACGGCGCGCGACTTCTGAGCGAGCCGGATCACGGCGTCCTCCACGGCCTGCGGCGCCACCATCATCAGGTCGGCGAGCTCGTCGATCACGACCAGGACGTACGGCAGCGTCGGCTCGCCGCGCTGGCGGAAGGCGCGATTCGCCTCGTTGATATTGCGGGCACGCACCGACGAGAGGCGCTCGTAGCGGCGCTCCATCTCGGCGAGGCAGTTGGCGAGGACGGCGCTCGCCTCCTTCGGGCTCGAGACGACGGGCGTGAGCAGGTGCGGCACCGACTCGAAGTGGCTGAGCTCGATCCGCTTCGGGTCGATCAGGATCAGGCGCACGTCGTCGGGCGTCGCGCGCAGGAGGACGGACGTGAGGAGCGTGTTGAGGCAGCCCGACTTGCCCGAGCCGGTCGTGCCCGCGATGAGCAGGTGCGGCATGCGGGCGAGGTCGGTCCAGACGGCCGCGCCGGAGATGTCCTTGCCGAGCCATACAGCGACCGGGCTGGCGGTCGCCGGCAGCGGCTCGAAGATGTCCCCGAGCGTGACGAGGTTCGGGGAGAGGTTCGGGAGCTCGACCCCGACCGCCTGCTTGCCGGGGATCGGCGCGAGGATGCGGATCTCGGTGGTGGCGAGCGCGTACGAGAGGTCGTCCCTGAGCGCGGCGACCTTGGCGACCTTCGTCCCCGGCGCGAGCTGGAGCTCGTAGCGCGTCACGCGCGGGCCGGAGATCTGGCCGATCACCGTCGCCTCGACGCCGAAGTGCGCCAACGTCTGGACGAGGAGCTCGGCGACGCGCGCCGCGGTCTCGCCCGAGTCGTCGCCCTGCTCCGGTGAGACGCGGAGCACGCCCGCGTCGGGCAGCCGGTACTCGGCGTGCTCCGACGTCACCTCGTCGAAGAGCGTCGGCGGATCCTCGAACAGAGCAGGCGGCTCGGTCTGGAGCGGAGCGGGCTGCCCGCCGGCGTGCGGCGGGGCGACGCTCTCGCCCACGACGTCCGGGAAGGCGGAGACTGCGTCGACCGGCGGCGAGAGCGACGGCGCAGGCCGCATGGGATGCGGTTCCGTCACGCTTACGTCACGGTGGCTGCCACCGTGTCGGGACCGTGACCGCGCTCTCCGCGCCGCCGTGTGGAGGCCCCTCCCCGAGCGGCGCAGGATCGCGCCGAGCGAGGCTCCCGAGAGCAGCAGCGAGCCGATGAGCATCAGGGTGACGCCGAGCAGGACGGAGCCCGTGGCGCCGATCGCGACGCCGACTGCGCCGCCGAGGAGCTGGCCGAGATAGCCGCCCTGATCCCTGCCGAGCGTGACCATGAGGCCGCAGCCGAGCACCGCCAGGCCCGTGCGGAACGGCCGGACGTCCACCACCGCGCTGCGCGTCACCACGAGCACGCCGAGCACGGCGAGCACGACCGGCACGACGTACTTCGCGTCGCCGACGACCCGGTCGAGGCCGTCTCCGAGCCAGCCGCCGACGTAGCCGCCGTTCCAGCCGAAGTAGAGGACGGCGCCGAGGAAGAGGCCGAGCGCGACGGACCCGAGGCCCCAGAGCTCCGGGTGCTGACCGCGCGGGCGCGCGCTGCGCTTCGTCCGCGTCTTCTTGACGCGGCTCGGGAGCTTACGGCGCAGCTTCGACTTCCGCTTACGCGGCATGTGCTTGGTTTTCGCCCGCGGTCGGGCCTATCCTCCGTCGATGCCGCCCGAGACCCGCTACGTCCGCAACGGCGACGTCAGCATCGCCTATCAGGCGTTCGGCGAGGGGCCGTTCGACATCGTCCTGTTGCTGCCTTGGGGGAGCCACGTCGAACTCGCGTGGGAGGTGCCGATCTTCCAGGCGCTCTTCGAGCGGTTGAGCACGTTCGCCCGGGTGATCAACTTCGACAAGCGCGGCGTCGGCCTCTCCGACAAGTCAACCGGCTACTCCTCGCCGGAGACCCGCATGGACGACATCCGCGCCGTCATGGACGCCGTCGGCTCGGAACGCGCCGCGGTCTTCGGCTGGTCGGAGGGCGTGAAGCTCAGCCTCCTGTTCGCTGCCACCTACCCGGATCGCGCCTGGGCGCTCGTCGCCTGCGGCGGGACCGCCGGACGAAGGCGGCAGTCGCAGGAGGAGACCCTGCGCCAGATGGCCGAGGAGCGCATCGGTCGTGAGCGCGACCCGGCGGGAGCGGCGTTCGCGGAGGGCCGCGACGGATCGCCGAACGCCACGGACGACGAGATCCACGCTCTTGCACGCATGTTCCGCTACGCGCTCAGCCCGGGCGACGAGTACGCCTACGGGCGGATGAGCTTGCAGGTCGACGTGGGCCACGTCCTCTCGGCGATCGCGGTGCCGACGCTCGTGCTCCAGAACGCACAGGACAACTGGGTGCCGACCGAGCGCGGTCGCGAGTTGTCCGAGCTCATCCCGGGCTCGACCTACGTCGAGGTGCCGATCCGCGGCCACATCCCTGCGCTCGCCGACATGGAGGCGTTCCTCGACCCGATCGAGTCTTTTTTGCGCGAGGCGTGGGAAGAGGCGGCAGCGGGACGCGAGCCCGAGCGTGTGCTCGCCACTGTCCTCTTCACCGACATCGTCGACTCGACGGCACATATGGCCCATGTGGGCGACCGCGCCTGGCGCAAGCTGGTCGAGCAGCACCACGCGATCGTTCGTACCCAGCTCACGCGAGGCCGCGGCTCCGAGGTGGACACCGCGGGCGACGGATTCTTTGCCTCCTTCGACGGACCGGCACGCGCCGTCCGCTGCGCCAAGGCGATCATCGACGGAGTTCGCGAGCTCGGCATCGACGTCCGGTCGGGCCTGCATACGGGAGAGTGCGAGCTCGTTGACGGCAAGATCTCCGGCATCGCAGTGCACACCGGGGCCCGGGTGGCGTCGCACGCCGGGCCGGGCGAGGTGCTCGTCTCCAGCACGGTCAAAGACCTGGTGGCCGGCTCGGGCCTCGAGTTCGAGGACCGCGGCGTCCACGAGCTCAAAGGCGTCCCCGGCGAGTGGCGGCTCTACGCCGCCGTCTGACGATGCCGCCCGAGACGCGCTACGCACGCAGCGGCGACGTGAGCATCGCCTACCAGGTCGTCGGGGACGGGCCGTTCGACGTCGTCTTCGTCCCACCCATGCTCTCGCACGTCGAGCTTGCCTGGCAGGTGTCGAACGTTCGGATCTTCCTCGAGCGCATCGGGAGCTTCGCCAGGCTGATCGTCATCGACAAGCGCGGTACGGGAATGTCGGATCGGGTCGCTGGCGCTCCGACGCTCGAGACGCGCATGGACGACGTGCGAGCGGTGATGGACGCAACCGGCTCGGAGCGAGCCGCGCTGATGGGTTGGTCGGAGGGTGTTGCCATGAGCGCACTGTTCGCGGCCACATATCCGGAGCGGGCCTGGGCGCTCGTGCTTTACGGGGGCGTCGCCCGCGCGCTTCGGGCACCGGACTATCCGTGGGGGCAGACGGAGGCCGAGATTCTGCGAGAGCTCGAGA
>Ga0070714_100004444_pt1 | contig 10561 bp, 13 predicted proteins | sample LARL83metaG_FD_65450 | JGI IMG/M metagenome (GOLD analysis project Ga0070714, IMG submission 65450) | Corn, switchgrass and miscanthus rhizosphere microbial communities from Kellogg Biological Station, Michigan, USA - LAR L8-3 metaG | ecosystem: Host-associated > Plants > Roots > Rhizosphere ... | reverse complement strand
TATGAGCCGCGCACGCCGGCCAGAAACTCCAGCGTGTCCGTTTCGATTTTCATGCGGCCGCCGCGCCCGTAGCCGCCTTGACGCTTGGTCAGCTCGGCGTTGATGCGGTCGATGTCCAGGTGCAGCTGCGCCGGCAAACCGTCCAGAATGCCGACCAGCGCGGGCCCGTGGGATTCGCCTGCGGTGAGATAGCGGAACATCGCCCTAGGCTTGGATGGGCCGCTTGGCTTCGCCTTTGGCCTGGGTAAGTACAGCGCATGTTTAACGAAGTCGAAGGCCTGTTGAAGCGCGCCGTCAGCGGCGAAATCGATAAGACCTCACTGGGAGCGGCGGCCGAGCAGCACGTGCAGTCCACCGACGAGCAAACGGTCAAACAACAGATGCAGCAAGCGGCGGACAACGCCTCGAAAAACGGCAACCCGGATCTCGCGCACGAGATCATGACGATGCTCGAACAGCACGGGCGTAACCCGGAAGCCCTCAAGCAAGACCTAATTCAGCTCATCAAAGAGAATCCCGACGTGCTCAAGCACTTCGAGGGCGGGTTCGCTAAGGACATCCTCAGCCGAATTCAATCGTAAGCATCGAGACGGAGCCGCCATCGATGCCTTCGACCGGGAACGTCACGCGATCGCCCTCGCGTCGAAGCGCAAGCACGTAGAGCAGCGGAAGATAATGATCGGGCGTCGGCGCGGACAGCAACGCGTCGCCCCCGAGCGATTCATAGTCCACCAGCGCCGCATCGTCACCCGCGATCAGCAACTCTCGCACCCGCGCCTCGAAGCGCAGCGCCCAGTCGAACGGCTGCGCGGGATGCCGTCCCCATGCGTACGCGTGCAGATTGTGCACGACGTTGCCGCTGCCGATGACCAGCACGCCTTCGTCGCGCAGCGGCGCGAGGCGTTTTGCCAATTCGTAGTGGAAGTGCGGCGGCTTGGTTTCGTCTATGCTCAGTTGCACGACGGGCACGTCCGCCTCGGGAAAAACATGGGTGAGGACGGACCACGTGCCGTGATCCAGTCCCCACTCCTGGTCCAACGCTACGCGAGCGGGCTGCAGCAACCCGGCGATGCGGCGAGCCAGCGCCGGGTCTCCCGGCGCCGGATACGCCACCTCGAACAGCTCGCGCGGAAAGCCGCCGAAATCGTGGATTGTGCGCGGCTTTTCCATGGCGGTTACCGCCGTTTCTTCCACGTACCAGTGCGCGGAGATCGCCAGTACCGCTTTGGGCTTGGGCAAGCTGCGCCCGATGGCGTGCCACTTCTTGCCGTACACGTTTTCGGAGATCGCGTTCATCGGGTTGCCGTGACCGAAAAAGATCGCCGGCATCACGCTGTCCATTACTGCTGTTGGAGTACTCCCTGTACGTTGAGCTCGATCTTCACCTCGTCGCTTACGAGTACGCCGCCCGCTTCGAGCGCCGCGTTCCAGTTCAGCCCGAAGTCCTTGCGGTTGATGGTCGTATTTGCGGTGTACCCAACGCGCTGGCCGCCCCACGGGTCGCTGCCGCGCCCCTCGAAGGCTCCGCTGAGCACGACTTCTTTGGTAACGCCGTGAATCGTCAAATTGCCGTACGCGCTGAAATTCTCCGGCGCGCCCTCGACACGCGTGCTCTCGAACGTGAGCGTGGGAAACTTCTCCGCTTCGAAAAAGTCAGCCGAACGCAGATGGGCGTCGCGCTGATCCTCGCGGGTGTCGATTGATGCAACGTCGACGCTCGCGCGGATCGCTTGCGGCACGTCGCTGCCGGGCGCCAGCTCGATCTCTCCAGCGAATTTGGCAAACCGGCCCCGGACCTTGCTGATCATCATGTGGCGGACGGTGAATTCTACGGTTGAATGGCTCGGGTCGAGCGTATAGAGCAGTTTTTCTTGTGTTTGAACGGTAGTCATGGTATAGTTACTTTTACATACTGACTTACGAATTACAAGTACGCACCCGAAAGTAGCCGAGTTACCGAATGGAAACCACCCCCCTCCTGCCCTCCGACGCCGAAGTCTACCTCGGCAACTGCCCCACGCGCCAAATTCTCGATCGCATCGCTGACAAATGGACGACGCTGCTCATCGGCATGCTCGCCCAGCACGAACGGCTGCGCTTCAGCGAACTCAAGCGCATGATCGGCGGCATCTCGCAAAAGATGCTCACGCAGACGCTGCGCGACATGGAACGCGACGGTTTGGTCAAGCGCACGATGTACCCGGAGATTCCGCCGCGCGTCGAATACGCGCTCACGCCGCTCGGAAAGACGCTATGCGGACCGATCGCCGCACTCACCCAGTGGGCGCACGATCACATCGACGAGGTCAACCAGGCGCAGAATGCCTTCGATAAGCGCGGCTAGCGCGTCTGCCGCGGAATGAAACCGGCCCTGCCTAGCCCAACGTAGAGAGCACGATGACCGAAGACACGCACGTAGAACACGGCATGCGTTTGACGATCGTCGTCGCCGGCGTGAGCATTGCGGCGGTCATGCAGTTCCTGGACTCGACGATCGTAAACGTCGCGCTGCCGATCATCGGCGGCAACCTGGGCGCCACGTTCGACGAGATCGGCTGGGTCGTTACCGCGTACTCTCTTGCGGCGATCGCAGTGATTCCGCTGACCGGATGGCTCTCGCTGCGCTTCGGACGCAAACGCTACTTCCTCATCTCGATCGCCGGCTTCACGATCGCGAGCGCGCTGTGCGGGATGGCCACGTCATTTCCGCAGCTCATCGTCGCGCGCGTCGTGCAAGGCCTGTTCGGAGGCGGGCTTGTCGCAACGTCGCAAGCGATCCTCGTCTCATCGTTTCCGCGTTCGCGCCAAGCCGTGGCGCAGGGCATCTTCGCGATGATTGCGGTGCTCGGCCCGGGCCTTGGCCCAACGCTGGGCGGATGGCTTACGGATCAGTACAGCTGGCCGCTGATCTTCTTCATCAATTTGCCGCTGGGCGTGTTCTGCATGATAACGCTGGGCAGCACGCTGCGCGAATGGCCGTCGGAGCGCAAACCCATCGATGTGCTCGGCATCTTTCTGTTGGTTAGCGGCCTTGCGTGCCTGCAGTACTTCCTGGAGCGCGGAGAGGTCAAGCAGTGGTTCGACGATCCGGGAATTCGCATCACGGCCGTGTGGGCGGCCGTCGGGCTGGTATGGTTCGTCTGGCACGCGCTGCGCGTGGAGCATCCGGTGCTGGAACTTCGCACGCTGCGCCATCGCAATCTCGCGCTCGCGGCACTGGCAACGTTTGCGCTGGGAGCCAATCTTTTCGGCTCGCTCCTCATTCTGCCGCTCTATCTGCAGAACGCGCTCGGTTTTACCGCACTGGGCGCGGGCATGCTGCTCGCGCTGCGCGCCCTTCCGACCGCAATACTGGCGCCGCTCAGCACGTTCTTGCTCCAGCGCGGCGTCATCGCGCCGCGCGTCGCCGCCTCGTTCGGCTTCCTCGTGCTTGCCGGCGGCACGTATGCGATTGCGCAGTCGATTACCCCGCTGAGCGATGCATACACGTTCGTGCCGGCGATGGTGTTCATCGGCGTGGCATTCGCATTCTTGTGGACACCGCTCGGCATTATCTCGCTGCGCGGCCTCCCGCAGCGCGAGCTCGGCTACGGCGCGGCGATCTTCAATCTCAGCGCGCAAATCGGCGGAGCCGTGAGCATCGCCATCGTCACGGCGATGCAGGCGCGTCGCAATGCGTTCTGGTGGAGCAGCCTAACAGAGGGCGTGAATCACCGCAACCTCGCCGTGCAGCAGGCCTCGCAGCACGTGAGCATGCATGACTTGCTCATCCATCTTCAAGGGGCCATCGCCCAGCAAGCCGGCATTCTCACCTACCGCGATCTGCTGCTGATGCTGGTCGTACCGGCCATCGCCGCGATACCGATTATCTTGATGACGCGGGCGACGACGGTGACGGTTCCTTAGCGATCCCCGGTGCCGGCGTGCTGAACTATCGTAATAACCACGTCCCACGCATTACGGATGCCGACGACCAGCAAGAGCAACGCCGCCGCTGCGGCGACGTAGAGCGCCCAGGGATCGGCATTCCACATCGCAGCGGCGCTCACTCCCAACGCAACATAGCTCAGAACGGGCAACGCTAAATACCAGAACCAATCATCGATGCCCAGTTCCATTTCGCGCCACTGCCGCTGGACGCCGGTGCTCAGCATATACGCGATGCCGCCCGCGCCGATAACGGCAAACATGATTGCCGCCGCCGCGGGCGTCAGGCCCGGAATCAGGACGGTTAGCGAAACGATGAGCACCGTGGCGAAGAACGCGACGATCGGCGTCGTGAACGCGCGCACGGCCGTAGAGGTGCGGTCCGCGATGACCTCAGGCGCAAGCGTCACCGCGATGAACGTGAGGCCCATCAGCGTTGCGGCGGCGGTGCCGATGAGCACGTCGAAATCGTGCCAGCCTTCCAGCGATTGAGTCCAGAGGCTCATGAACCCGATTAAAGCACATGGCGCGCCAAAGGCGAAATCCGCCGCAATGACGATCGAACGCGCCGTCGAACTGCGGCTGCCGGCTGAGACGGCATACTCCTCGCTCGTGGAATCGGTGGTGAACGACGCTGCCGCGCGCGCCGAGCTGCCGCAGGAGCGGCGCTCGCAATTAGCGCAGGCGGCAACGCTGGGCTTCGATCTCATCATTCGCGAAGCAATGGCGGGCGAACGGGAGTCGATCCACGTGCGCGCCGCATGGACGCCGGCCGAATTGCGCGTCTCGCTTCTCGAACGCGGCCTCCCGCTCGACGATAGCGCGGCGCGGCGCGACCCGCACTGGGAGCACATTCTCGAACGCGTGGATGCGGCGCACTGGAAACTGCACGGGCGCGCCGGAAGCGAATTGCAGCTCGCGGTAAAACGGCCGCACGGCATCCCGCACGACGGGCAGCAGCCGCCGGCCGAAGAGTCGGTGCCGCTCGCGCCCGAGCAAACGTACATGGTGCGGCGCTTCCAGCCTGAGGATGCCCCCGGCGTTGCGCGTGCGTTCTATCAAACGTGGGGCTATCATTACATATTTCCGGCGGTGTACGTTCCGCATCGTTTGATCGAGTTGAACGCCGCCGACGCCTATATTTCGATCGTCGCAGTCGCGCAAAGCGGCGAGATCGTCGGTCATTACGCGCTCGATCCGCTACCCGGCGCGCCGATTGCCGACGGATGCGCGGCGATCGTCAATCCGGCGCACCGCGGACGCGGCTTGCTCGAACGCATGCGCCACGCCGCCGAGGACGAGGCCGTGCGCCTGGGCTTCGCCGCATACTACAGCGAGCCGGTAACCACGCACGGGCGCACCCAGTCCGAAAGTGCGAAGTTCGGCGCGCATCTGTGCGCGATCGTGCTGGGCGGCGATCCCGCTTCGTTCGTGCCGAAGGCGATGCAGGTCACCGGCGCGGGCCAGCGTCAGAGTTTCACGGTCTACTTCAAACCCCTCGGCCCGCGCGAAACGCGCGCGATCTTCGCCCCGCCGGCCCACCGCGAGATGATCGAACGCATTTACGCGAACCTCGGCCTGCCCATCGACGTGCACGGCGGAGCCCCCGCCGCTGCGGACGGCGAGCTGCGTGTCGAGGCAGTGCGCGGTGAAGGCTTCGCGAGCATCGACGTTCTCGAAACCGGCACGGCAAGCGCGGATCACATCGCTCAAGCGGTGTCGGATCTGCGCTCCCTCGGCCGCATGGGCGCGATCTACGTCAACCTGCCGCTCGAAGACCCCGGTACGCCGGCACTCTGCGGCGCAATCGAAAGCTTGGGCTTCTTCTTCTGCGGGGTCATTCCGTGGGCGCTGGGCGGGCGCGACGTCCTGCGCATGCAGCTGCCGCTCACGTCGATCGACCTGGAACAAGTCACGATCGTCGGAGAGTTCGGCGCGCAGCTCAAGGCGTATATCGACTCACGCATGAGGACGTCGTGAAAAACCGTCAGGCTGCCCTGGCATTTATCCTCATCACCGTCTCGTTCGACATGCTGGCCTTCGGCATTCTCGCGCCGGTGCTGCCCAAGCTCGTGCTCACGTTTCTCGGCGGCCATATGGCCGATGCGGCGAAATGGTTCGGCGTTTTCGGCACTGTGTTCGCGCTGATGCAGCTGATCTTTTCGCCGCTCTTGGGGATGCTTTCCGATCGCTTCGGGCGCCGGCCGGTCATCATTCTGTCCAACCTCGGCACGGGGCTCGATTATTTCATCATGGCGCTCGCGCCGACGATATGGTGGCTCTTTTTGGGGCGCATTATCTCCGGCATGACGACCTCGAGCATTACGACCGCGTACGCCTATATCACCGACGTCACCACGCGCGAGAAGCGCGCCGGCGCAATGGGGATGATCGGTGCCGCTTTCGGTGTCGGGTTCATCGTCGGACCGGCGATCGGCGGCGTGCTGGGCAACGTCGATCCGCGATTACCGTTCTGGGTTTGCGCCGGGATGAGCATTGCCAACGCACTCTACGGCTTCTTCGTTCTGCCTGAGTCGCTCAAAGCCGATCATCGGCAGACTCGCCTGGCATGGGAACGGGCGAATCCCTTCGGCGCGCTGCGCATGCTGCGCTCGCATCCCGAACTCACCAAACTCGCCGTCATCAATTTCATCGAGTACATCGCGCACGAAGTGCTGCCGGTCGTGTTCACGCTCTACGTCATGTACAGATACAAATGGAATCTGGCCCAAGTCGGCTGGTCCCTCGCCGTCGTCGGCCTAAGCATCGCCATCGTGCAAAGCGTCGTACTGCAGCCCGCGGTGCGCTGGCTCGGCGAGCGGCGCGCGCTCATCACCGGTTTGTCGTTCGGAACGTGCGCATTCGCCCTGACCGGCGTTGCGCCGAACGGAATCGTCGTGCTTATCGCGATAGCATTGATGGCGCTCTGGGGCTTGGCCGGTCCGCCGGCGCAGTCGCTGATGACGCACCGGGTTTCCGCCAAAGAGCAAGGCGAGCTCCAAGGCGCATTAGGCAGCATGCGCAGCATCGCGATGTTGATCGGCCCGGGCCTCTTCTCCGCGATGTTCGCATACTCCATCGATCTCCAAGCGCATGCGTGGCAAGTTCCGGGCGCGGCGTGGTTTCTCGCCGCGGCGCTGCTGGCGATTACGGTGGCACTTGCCGTGAACGTGGGCGAGGCCGGGGAATCAGTCGAACATGGAACCGTCGGACAGCCCGCTGCTCGAGCCGATTGAGTACGAAGAACGATTCGAGCGACGCCGTCAGACGCTCGAACGGGACTCCGGCGAGCGTCTGGTACGCATGCGCGAGTAGCAGGGGAGCGCGTTTAGGGTCCACAGCGGCGGCGGTATAAGATCGCCGTAAGTAACGCGAGAGGTTAGTCCAATGGCGTAGCTTATGGGCCGTGGTGAAGACCACGGCCTCCTTGCTTATTAGATGCCGTAGCACGCACCGTCGTACGCGCTCGGCAGCGCGCGACTGAAGCGGCCATGCGCGTTCCAAGCACCGTGCTCGTATCGCAGCGAGAGCCCGTGGTTCTGGTAGCGGCAAAGCTGTTGGTCACCCGCTCCATCCCATCCGGCGCTTGTCCGCCACGCCGCGGCGAGGATCTTGCCGGAGAGTATGTCGCCTTCGGCTTCCACTTCGGGGCCGATCTCGAAGTAGGTGCGCGCCGCTTGCGCGAGCGGCGTCAGACGCACGCGCGCGATCTCGCGATCGTCCGCGAACAACGCAAAGCTCTCCGCGTTCTGCGCGATCGAAAACCGGTGCGCTCCCTCGGTTAGATGGCCATACTGCCGGTACTCGATCCCCGCAGCGCCGGCGCCTCGCCACGCGACGAAGACGTGCAGACGCGGATCGTCCTTTGCGCGCCGGATCATGCCGACTTGCACGAACAGTTGATGATCGATTGCAGGCGATTCGCCGGCGAGCATGATCCAATTCGCATACCACGACCGGTTAGACGGCACGTTAGGCAGCGTAAGGGTCGCCGAAGCAGCGCGCTGCACCGTTCGCGGCGCGTGCACGTATAGCGGCGCCTGCTGCGCGTTCGCGGCCGTGGAGAAGGCCAGCGCCACCGCCGGCACAAGGCTACAGATCCTCAGATTCATACGCACCGATGACCAGCATCACTAGTCTACCCGCTTCCTGGGTACGCTGGTCGCGTGCCGGGCAGCGACGTGTACGAAGCGATTGTGGTAGGCGGCGGCGCCGCGGGCTTGAGCGCGGCGCTCATCCTGGGTCGCGCGCGCCGCAAGGTGCTGGTGCTCGACGACGGACGCCCGCGCAACGCCGTCGCGGAGCGCATGCACGGTTTCATCACACGCGACGGGACACCGCCCCTGGATCTGCTTGCGGCGGCAAAAAGCGAACTGCGGCGTTACCCGAGCGTTGCATGCGCGGAATCTCACGTGGAATCCGCTACCGGCGACATCGGCGCGTTCGCGATACGCACGCACGAAGGGCGGACGCACCGCGCGCGGCGGCTGCTCCTTGCCACCGGCGTGTACGACGCGCTTCCCGCGATCGACGGCTTACGCGAGACATGGGGACGCAGCGCGTTCGTGTGTCCCTACTGCGACGCTTGGGAAGTGCGCGAACAACGAATAGCGGCGGTCGCGAAAGGCGCAAAAGCAGTCGAACTCGCTCAGGAGCTGCGGCAATGGAGCCACGACATCATCGTCTGCACGCAGGGCGGGAATGCACTCTCGGACGAGCATCGACGCTGGCTCGACGCAACGAACGTCATGCTCGTGCCGCAGCCGATCCGCCGGATTCACGCACACGGCGGGCGTATCGCATCGATCGAATTTGAAGGCGGCCGGCAAGAGCCGTGCGCGGCGGTGTTCTTGAGCGCGCCGCTTCGCCCTCGTTATCCGCTCGTCGACATGTTGGGATGCGCGCTGCGCGATGACGGCGAGATCGCCGTCGACGCACGCGGCCGCACATCGGTTGCGGGCGTGTACGCTGCGGGCGATGCCGTCACGACGGTGCATCAAGTGGTGCTAGCTGCTGCAAGCGGCGTCTGCGCCGCCATCGGGATCAACGAGGATTGTTTGAAAGACGACGTGCGCTCGGCGGCCGCATCGCCGGACTCACGGGTATAGACGACACGATGAACAGCATGAAAGCGCGCCTCAAAGCGGCGGGCGAGCGCGCGGCACTCCCCGGAGAAAGCGTAAAACCGTACGTCATCGAACGCAGCGGCGGCACGGCCACCGTCGGCGTGATCTTCAAGCGCGGCCATCACTCTACGGAAGACGTTTCGCACCACGGCTCGTGGTACACAGGCGAAGAGCGCGACAAGCTTCTGAACGATACGCTCAAGAGCCTCGATCTGCGCTCTAAACGGTCGGCGACCCGCTAGATCGCTCTGCCGCCGACACTGTTTAGTCATACTAGTGCCGGGTAGTTGTAGCGCATGGCAACCACGAATCGGTTAGAGGGTATGCGCGTGGCAATACTTGCCGCCGACATGTTCGAGCAAGTCGAGATGACGGAGCCGCGCAAGGCGCTGCAGCAAGCCGGCGCACAAACGGTTCTCGTCTCGCCGAAAGACGGCGACGTGCAGGGCGCCAATCATTACGATAAAGCCGATCGCTTCAAAGTCGACATGGCGCTCGATCGCGCCAACCCCGAGGAATTCGACGCGCTTATGCTTCCGGGCGGTGTCGCAAATCCGGATCAGCTGCGCATGAACCCAAAAGCCGTCCAGTTCGTGAAAGCGTTTTTCGATGCCGGAAAACCGGTTGCCGCGATCTGCCATGCGCCGTGGACGCTCGTCGAAGCCGGCGTAGTGCGCGGACGGCGTATTACCTCGTGGCCGTCGCTGCAAACCGACATTCGCAATGCCGGCGGCAATTGGATCGACGAAGTGAACGTCACCGATCAGAATTTAACGACGAGCCGCAAACCCGACGACATCCCGAAATTCAACGAAGCGATGCTTCACCTGTTCGAGGAATCGCGCACGCGCGGCGAACTGCGGCAGACGCAGCGCGCATAACGTTTTTACGGCTAGCACACCTCCACGAGACGAAGAGGGGGGACTCGCACGACCCGGCGAGTCCCCCGGGGCGCAAGAATTCATGGAACGCAACATCGGCGCACCGAACCGGCGGATCCCGCGCGACGTCCAGCCGAAGGGCTCCACGAGCCGCGATCTGGACCGGCGCGACGAGCGCGAGGATTCAGTCGAACTGCAGCCGCAAAGCCCCGACGGAGCGGTCGTCGATCACGATTAGGGCGACGTCGTAGGCAAGCGCGAGGAACGCGAGAGCGCCTCCTTGGCTTTGATCAGGCGCACCATGGCATCGTTATAGGGCGTACCAACGCCGGTACGCCGCCCGGCCGCGCAAACTGCGCCGTTGATGTGATCGATCTCGCTGGGATGGCCCGACTCGAGATCGAACGCCATCGAGCTCTTGCTGTCCGCGCCCACTTCAATCACTTCGGCGACGTACTGCCACGGATTGACGAACGGCAGGTTGATCTTCAGCGCGGCGGCAACCTGCGCCGCTTCTTCCGCCAGCGCTTCCGCCAGGCGTGTTGCATTCGGATCTTTCAGAATCTCGCCGGTTTCGCAATCGAGTATAGCGCTCACGGCGTTGATTGCCGCATTGGCGACGAGTTT
>Ga0070714_100004442_pt1 | contig 10561 bp, 11 predicted proteins | sample LARL83metaG_FD_65450 | JGI IMG/M metagenome (GOLD analysis project Ga0070714, IMG submission 65450) | Corn, switchgrass and miscanthus rhizosphere microbial communities from Kellogg Biological Station, Michigan, USA - LAR L8-3 metaG | ecosystem: Host-associated > Plants > Roots > Rhizosphere ... | reverse complement strand
TGGACCACCAGGAGGTGCTCGCCGCCGGCCGCGCCTCCGCCGCCCGGATGGGCGGCCTGCTCGCCGCCATCGTGCCGAAGATCTGACGTGGCGAGGCACTAGCCTCCGTCTCATGGACAACACGCCGATCGCCGCGCAGACGCTCGAGCGGGCGCGGGCCTGGGCCCGCGAGGACCCGGATCCGGACACCCGGGCAGAGCTGGAACGGCTGCTCGACCTCGCCACGGACTCCCCCACCGGACCGGCCGCCACGGAGCTCGCCGACCGGTTCGCCGGCACGCTGGAGTTCGGCACCGCCGGACTCCGCGGGCCCCTCGGCGCCGGCTCCAACCGGATGAACCGGGTGGTGGTCACCCGCGCGGCGGCCGGCCTCGCGGCGTGCCTGCGCCGCAGCGGCGCCGGCTCGAGCGACCGGGTGGTCATCGGGTACGACGCGCGGCACGGCTCCGAGGTGTTCGCCAGGGACACCGCCGAGGTGATGTGTGGGGCCGGGCTTCAGGCGCTGCTGCTGCCCCGCCCGCTGCCCACCCCGGTGCTCGCCTACGCGATCCGGAAGCTCGGCTGCGTCGCCGGGGTGATGGTGACCGCCTCCCACAACCCGCCGCAGGACAACGGCTACAAGGTCTATCTCGGCGACGGCAGCCAGATCGTGCCGCCAGCCGATGCGGAGATCGCCGCGGCCATCGACGCGGTCGGCAGCGTGGCCGAGGTGGCCCGCGGCGACGGCTGGACCCGGCTCGACGACTCCGTGCTCGACAGCTATCTCGCCGATGTGGCGGGGCTGCTGGGCCCGGACGGACCGCGGGAGCTGTCCGTGGTCTACACCCCGCTGCACGGGGTGGGCGGCGAGACCGTCGTCGCGGCGATGCGCCGCGCCGGCTTCGCCGCGCCGCACGTGGTCTCCGAGCAGGCCGACCCGGACCCGGACTTCCCCACCGTGGCGTTCCCGAACCCCGAGGAGCCCGGCGCCATCGACCTGGCGGTCTCCCTGGCCGAGGACGTCGGCGCCGACATCGTGGTCGCCAACGACCCGGACGCGGACCGGTGCGCGGTCGCGGTGCCGGGACCGCACGGCTGGCGGATGCTGCGCGGGGACGAGGTCGGTGCCCTGCTCGCCGACCACTTGCTGCGCCACGGCGTCACGGGCGTGTACGCCACCACGATCGTCTCCTCCTCGCTGCTCAAGGCGATGGCGGCCGCGCACGGCCAGGAGTACCGCGAGACGCTCACCGGCTTCAAGTGGCTGGGACGGGTCGAGGGTCTGGCGTTCGGCTACGAGGAGGCCTTGGGCTACTGCGTGGCGCCGGCGTTGGTCCGCGACAAGGACGGCATCTCCGCGCTGCTGCGGGTGCTGGAGCTGGCCGCGTCGCTCAAGGCGGGCGGCCTCTCCCTGGAAGACCGGCTCGACGAGATCGCGGCCAGCTACGGCGTGCACACCACCGACCAGCTCGCGGCCAGGCTGTCGAGCCCGGACCGCATCGCCGCGGTCGTGGACCGGTTGCGCTCGGACCCGCCGACCAGCCTGGGCGGACTGGCCGTGGAGCGCGTCGAGGACCTCTCCGAACCGGCCGGCGACCTGCCGCCTACCGAGGGGCTGCGCTTCCGGCTGGCGCACGGCGGCCGCGTCGTCGTACGCCCGTCCGGCACCGAGCCGAAGATCAAGTGCTACCTGGAGGTGGTCGTGCCCGTCGACGAGTCCCCCGGCGCCGTCGACGCGGCCCGGATCGCCGCATCGGGCAGGATCGACGCGATCCGCGCGGACCTGGCCGGCGCCGCCGGCCTGTGACGGATCAGACGGCGAAGCTGACCGCGAAGGCGACCGCCAGCGCCGCGAGGGCGGCGATCTCCGGCCAGGCCGGCAGGTGCCGGATCCGGCCGGTGGGGGTGCCGCAAGCCAGCCGCGCACGGGCATCCGCCACCAGGGTCTCGATGCGGGTCACCACGTGGGTCTCGTAGAGCATCGCGGTCTGGTCGGTCGCGGGACGGTCCGACTTCTGCACGAAGTCCTGGAGCCGGTCCATCCCGAGCAGCATGGGGATGCCGCCGCGACGGTTGCGCTTGAACATGCTGCGCCGGGTCCGGCCGATGCCCACACAGACGTAGCGGTGCTCGCCGACCCAGACGTTGAGGGTCTGCCGCACCGTCACCGCGTCGATGAGCGCGAACGGGATGTCCACGTCCACCAGCGAGTTGCGCAGCCGCAGCACGTCGGAGTACGCCGCGGCGCGCGGCCGCAGCAGCGACACCCAAGCCACGCAGCCGGCCAGCGCGAAGCCGAGCGCCACGCGCAGCCCGGTGACCGAGTGCGCGGACACCGCGACGTAGACGACTGCGAATCCGCACAGGACGAGCGCCGCGTAACCGGTGATCATCCCGTTGGTGGGCTTGAACCGCTCGATCGGCGTGGGAGCCTTCGTGCCGTCGCGCAAGGGGACCATGGCTCGATTCTGCCGTTTCCGCGGTGGTTCCCCGTAATCGAGGCCACCCACATATGCTGACCCGGTGACCACCCTGTCGAGCAGTCGGCCGTCCGGTGCCCTCGCGGACGCCGGCGGGCTGCCCTCCGAGCTGGCACAGGCGGCCTCCTCCGACGCCGCCCTGCGTCGGTTCCTGCACGGGCTGCCGGGCGTGGACCAGGTCGGTGCCGAGGAGCGGGCCGCGGGGCTGGCGACCCGGTCGATCAAGACCTCGGCCAAGGAGTTCGCGCTGGATCTGGCGATCCGGATGGTGGACCTGACCACGCTGGAGGGGCAGGACACCCCGGGCAAGGTCCGGTCCCTGTGCGCGAAGGCGGTGCGGCCGGATCCCTCCGACGCCGGGTGCCCGTCGGCCGCGGCGGTGTGCGTGTACCCCGACCTGGTGCCGGTGGCCAAGGAGGCGCTGACCGGATCCGGGGTGCTGGTGGCGTCGGTGGCCACCGCGTTCCCCTCCGGCCGGGCCGCGTTGGAGGTCAGGCTCGCCGACGCCCGCGCCGCGGTCGCGGCCGGTGCCGACGAGGTCGACATGGTCATCGACCGGGGCGCGTTCCTGTCCGGCCGCTACCTGCAGGTGTTCGACGAGATCGTCGCGGTCCGGGAGGCGTGCGAGCGGTCCGACGGGTCGAGGGCGCACTTGAAAGTGATCTTCGAGACCGGCGAGCTGGCCACCTACGACAACGTCCGGCGAGCGGCGTGGCTGGCCATGATCGCCGGCGCGGACTTCATCAAGACCTCCACAGGCAAGGTGCAGCCGGCCGCCACGCTGCCGGTCACGCTGGTGATGCTGGAGGCGGTGCGCGACTTCCGGAGCGCCACCGGTCGCATGGTGGGCGTCAAGCCGGCCGGGGGGATCCGGGCGGCCAAGGACTCCATCCGCTACCTGGTGATGGTCAACGAGGTCGCCGGACCCGACTGGCTGGACCCGGCGTGGTTCCGGTTCGGCGCGTCGTCGCTGCTGAACGACCTGCTGATGCAGCGGATGAAGCTCAAGACCGGCCGGTACTCCGGCCCCGACTACGTCACCCTGGACTGAGATGGTTTCGACAGGCTCCACCACCGCAAGCACCGGCTCGACGCCGATGTTCGAGTACGCCCCCGCGCCGGAGTCCCGGGCGGTGGTGGACATCGCCTCGTCGTACGGCCTGTTCATCGACGGCGAGTTCACCGACCCGGGGAGCGGTCGGTCCTTCAAGACCATCAGCCCGGCCACCGAAGAGGTGCTCGCCGAGGTGGCCGAGGCCGACGCGCGGGACGTGGACCGCGCGGTGAAGGCGGCCCGACGCGCCTACAGCCGGACCTGGTCCAAGATGAGCGGCCGGGACCGGGGCAAGTACCTCTTCCGGATCGCGCGGATCATCCAGGAGCGGTCGCGTGAGCTGGCCGTGCTGGAGTCGCTGGACAACGGCAAGCCGATCAAGGAGTCCCGCGACTTCGACGTGCCCACCGCGGCGGCGCACTTCTTCTACCACGCCGGCTGGGCCGACAAGCTCGGCTACGCCGGGCTTTCGACAGCAGAGCCCGGAGCTCCGAAGCCCCTGGGTGTGGCCGGGCAGGTGATCCCGTGGAACTTCCCGCTGCTCATGCTGGCGTGGAAGATCGCGCCCGCGCTGGCGTGCGGGAACACCGTGGTCCTCAAGCCGGCCGAGACCACCCCGTTGACCGCGTTGTGGTTCGCGCAGATCTGCCAGCAGGCCGAGCTGCCGCCGGGCGTGGTCAACATCGTCACCGGCGCCGGCGAGACCGGGCAGGCGCTCGTCGGGCACGACGACGTGGACAAGGTCGCGTTCACGGGTTCGACGGAGGTGGGCCGGCAGATCGCCAGGACGGTGGCCGGCAGCCGCAAGAAGGTCACCCTCGAGCTCGGCGGCAAGGCCGCCAACGTGGTCTTCGACGACGCACCGGTCGACCAGGCGGTCGAGGGCATCGTCAACGGGATCTTCTTCAACCAGGGGCACGTGTGCTGCGCCGGGTCCCGCCTGCTGGTGCAGGAGTCGGTGGCCGAGGAGGTCCTCGAGCGGCTCAAGCGGCGGATGGCCACGCTGCGGATCGGGGACCCGCTGGACAAGAACACCGACGTCGGCGCCATCAACTCCGCGCAGCAGCTGGCCAAGATCACCGAGCTGTCCGCGGCCGGCGAGACCGAGGGCGCGGACCGCTGGTCGCCGCCGTGCCGGCTGCCGGAGCACGGGTTCTGGTTCCCGCCCACCCTGTTCACCGGCGTCTCCCAGGCGCACCGGATCGCGCGCGAGGAGATCTTCGGACCGGTCCTGTCGGTGCTCACCTTCCGGACCCCCGACGAGGCGGTAGCCAAGGCCAACAACACCCCCTACGGGCTGTCGGCCGGAGTCTGGACGGAGAAGGGCTCGCGGATCCTCTGGATGGCCGAGCGGCTGCGCGCCGGAGTGGTGTGGGCCAACACGTTCAACAAGTTCGACCCGACGAGCCCGTTCGGCGGCTACAAGGAGTCCGGCTACGGCCGCGAGGGCGGCCGGCACGGCCTGGAGGCGTACCTACAGTGACCCCACCCAGCAGATCCACCGGCGGCTCGTCGCGGCTGGACGTGCGCAAGACCTACAAGCTGTTCATCGGCGGGGCGTTCCCCCGCTCGGAGTCGGGCCGCTCCTACGAGGTCACCGACGCGGCCGGCCGGTTCTGGGCCAATGCCGCCCAGGCCTCCCGCAAGGACGCCCGCGACGCGGTGGCCGCGGCCCGCAAGGCGTTCGCCGGCTGGGCCGGTCGCACCGCCTACAACCGCGGCCAGGTGCTCTACCGGGTCGCCGAGGTGCTCGAGGGCCGGCACGCCCAGCTCAGCGACGAGGTGGCCCGCAGCGAGGGCCTCGGCAGGCGGCAGGCCGAAGCCACCGTCTCCGCCTCGGTGGACCGGATGGTGTGGTACGCCGGTTGGGCCGACAAGATCGCCCAGGTGGTCGGCGGCGCGAACCCGGTCGCCGGGCCGTTCTTCGACTTCTCGTTCCCCGAGCCCACCGGCGTGGTGGCCGTGCTGGCCCCCCAGGAGTCCAGCCTGCTCGGCCTGGTCTCGGTGATCGCCCCGGTGATCGTCACCGGCAACACCGCCGTCGTGGTCTCCTCGTACAGCCGGCCCCTGCCGGCGGTCACCTTCAGCGAGGTGCTGGCGACCTCCGACGTGCCCGCCGGGGTCGTCAACCTGCTCACCGGCTCGGCCGCCGAGATCGGCCCGTGGCTGGCCTCCCACCTGGACGTCAACGGCTTGGACCTGACCGGGGTCGATGACCCGGACCTGGCCAGGTCCCTGGAGGAGTCCGCCGCCGACAACCTGAAGCGGGTCCGCCGCCCGGCCCCGCTCGACCTCGACGCCGATCCGGGCATCGGCCCCATGAAGGCGTTCCTGGAGACCAAGACGGTCTGGCACCCGATCGGCATCTAGCCGGCTCCGCACGGCACAATTGCGGCCGTGCGTGCGCAGGTGATCGTGCTGGCGGGCCCGTCCGGCTCCGGGAAGTCCCGGCTCGCCCGTCGGCTGGGGCTGCCGGTGCTGCACCTCGACGACTTCTACCGGGACGGCAACGACCCGGCGCTGCCGCGGCTGGACATCGGCGTGGTGGACTGGGACGACCCGGCCTCCTGGCTCCGCGCCGAGGCGCTGGCTGCGGTGGAGCGGCTGTGCCACCACGGCAGCGTGGACGCTCCGGTCTACGACATCGCCCACGACGGCCGGGTCGGCCACCGGTTGCTGGAGCTCGCCGGGGCGCCGTACTTCGTCGCCGAGGGGATCTTCGCGCACGAGATCGTGCCGCAGTGCCGCGAGCTCGGCCTGCTCGCCGAGGCCATCTGCGTCCGGCACCATCCCCTGGTCACGTTCTGGCGCCGGCTCACCCGCGACCTGGCCGAGCACCGCAAGCCGCCTCTGGTGCTGCTGCGGCGCGGCCTGCTGCTGCTGCGCGCCGAGCCCGAGGTGGTGGCCCGGGCGGTCGCGCACGGCTGTCGGCCGATGCGCCCGGAGCAGGCGTGGCGACGCCTCAGGACGCTGCTGACCCGCTCACCTGCTCCTGCGCCAACGCCTGATAGCCGGCCTTGATCTTCTCGTCGATGAGAACCAGCCGCTCGTCGAACGGCAGGAACGCCGACTTCATCGCGTTCAGGGTCAGCCAGCGCAGGTCGTCGAGGCCGAACCCGAACGCATCCACGAGGGTGGCCATCTCGCGGCTCATCGACGTCGCGCTCATCAGCCGGTTGTCGGTGTTGACGGTCACCCGGAAGCGCAGCCGGCTGAGCAGCCCGACCGGGTGCTCGGCGATCGAGGGCGCCGCTCCCGTCTGCACGTTCGAGGAGGGGCACATCTCCAGCGGGATCCGCTTGTCGCGCACGTAGGACGCCAGCCGCCCCAGCTGCGCGGTGCCGTCCTCGGAGACGGTGACGTCGTCGATGATCCGCACTCCGTGCCCGAGACGGTCCGCGCCGCACCACTGGATCGCCTGCCAGATCGACGGCAGCCCGAACCCCTCGCCGGCGTGGATGGTGAAGTGCGCGTTCTCGCGCTGGAGGTACTCGAACGCGTCGAGGTGCCGGGTCGGCGGGTAGCCCGCCTCCGCCCCCGCGATGTCGAACCCGACCACGCCCTGGTCGCGGTAGCCGACCACCAGCTCGGCGATCTCGTTCGACCGCGCCTGGTGCCGCATCGCGGTCAACAGCTGGCGTACGACAATGGGCCTGCCGCCCCGCGCCGCGGCCTGCTCGCCCTCCTGCAGCCCCGCCTTGACCGCCTCGACCACCTGCTCCAGGGACAACCCCTGCTCCAGGTGCTGCTCCGGGGCGTAGCGGATCTCCGCGTAGACGACGCCGTCCTCGGCCAGGTCCTCCACGGCCTCGCGCGCGACCCGGCGCAGGTTGTCGGCGCTCTGCATCACCGCGACGGTGTGCGCGAAGGTCTCCAGGTAGCGCTCCAGCGAGCCGGAGCTCGCGGCGTCGACGAACCAGCGCCCGAGGGCGTCGGCGTCCCGCGCGGGCAGCTCGTGCCCCGCGTCGGCCGCCAGCTCCACGATCGTCTGCGGGCGCAGCCCGCCGTCCAGGTGGTCGTGGAGCAGCACCTTCGGCGCCCGGCGGATCAGGTCACTCCTCACGGTTCACCGCCTCGGGGCTGAACGCCGGAAGGCAGATCGCGACGTACTCGGTCTCCTCCTCACCGGTGGAGTAGCGCACCCGCTCCCCCGCCCGGGTCAGCAGCGCCTGCCCGGCGCGCACGTCGAGCGTCTTGACGCCGCCGAGCTCGGAGGGCACCTCCGCGCGGACCATGCCGCGCAGCACCAGGGTGACCTCGTCGAACTCCGGGGTCTGTGCCGGCTCGCTCCATCCGGGCGGGGCTTGCATGTGCGCGACCGAGACCGCGTCTGTCTCGGTGTTCACCCGCCCGACGTACTCGTCGATGACCTTGCCCCCCGGAACCGGGATGCGTGTGGGCGCGAAGATAAGTTCAGCCATGGCAGCATTCAAGCATCCGCAGGGAGAGGGCGAGCAATGCGCGTTTTCACCACGTTCGACGAGCTGGACGCCGCCGTCGGCGAGGAGCTGGGCACCAGCGACTGGCTGACCGTCGACCAGGAGCGGGTCAACGCGTTCGCCGACGCCACCGGCGACCACCAGTGGATCCACGTCGATGTGGAGCGCGCCGCGGCGGGCCCGTTCGGCGGCACCATCGCGCACGGCTACCTCACGCTGTCGCTGATCCCCCGGTTCAGCGCCCAGATCTTCTCGCTGCAGACCCCGGGGGCCCGGCTGAACTACGGGGTCAACAAGGTTCGCTTCCCGCACCCGGTCCGGGTCGGCGCCAAGCTGCGGGCCACCGCCACGCTCGCCGAGGTGTCCGACGTCCCGGCGGGCAAGCAGATGGTCGTCAGGTACGTCGTGGAGATCGGCGGCGAGGACAAGCCCGGCTGCGTCGCCGAGACCGTCGTGCTGCTGCTCGAGTGAGGGTCAGCGGGCGACGCGGTCCAGCACGATCGGGGTCGGGGAGTACGACGTACCCGGGGCGGCGACGTCGATAGCGCCCTCCAGGGCGGCGACGGCCCGCGCGAACCGCCCCGGCTCGTCGGTGTGCAGCGTGAGCAGCGGCTGACCCTCGACCACCCGGTCCCCCGGCTTGGCGTGCATGCGCACCCCCGCCCCGGCCTGCACGGGGTCCTCCTTGCGGGCCCGGCCGGCGCCCAGCCGCCAGGCGGCCACCCCGACGGCGAGCGCGTCGAGCCGGGTGAGCACACCGGTGGCCGGTGCCGGCACCACCTGGCTCTCCCGGGCCGCCGGGAGCGCCGCGTCCGGGTCGCCGCCCTGGGCGCAGATCATCGCCCGCCAGGTGTCCATCGCCGAACCGTCCTGCAGCCGGTCGGCCGGGTCCACCCCGGTCAGCCCGGCCGCGCCGAGCATCTCCCTGGCCAGCGCCAGCGTCAGCTCGACGACGTCGCCGGGGCCACCACCGGCGAGCACCTCGACCGACTCGGCCACCTCCAGCGCGTTGCCGGCGGTCAACCCGAGCGGGGTGTCCATGTCGGTCAGCAGCGCGACCGTGGTCACCCCGGCGTCGTGGCCGAGCATCACCATCGTCTCGGCGAGCTCCCGGGCCCGGTCCGGGTCCTTCATGAACGCCCCGGAGCCGACCTTGACGTCGAGCACCAGCGCGCCGGTGCCCTCCGCGATCTTCTTGCTCATGATCGAGGACGCGATCAGCGGGATGGCCTCGACCGTGCCGGTCACGTCCCGCAGCGCGTAGAGCTTCCGGTCCGCCGGCGCCAGTCCGGCGCCGGCGGCGCACACCACGGCGCCGACCTTGTCCAGCTGGGTCAGCATCTCCTCGGTGCTCAGCGAGGCCCGCCACCCCGGGATCGACTCGAGCTTGTCCAGCGTCCCGCCGGTGTGCCCGAGCCCACGGCCGGACAGCTGCGGCACGGCCAGCCCGCAGGAGGCCACCAGCGGGGCGAGCGGCAGGGTGATCTTGTCGCCGACGCCGCCGGTGGAGTGCTTGTCGACGGTGCGCCGGGACAGCGAGGAGAAGTCCATCCGCTCCCCTGAGGCGATCATCGCCGCGGTCCACCGGACGATCTCCCGTCGGCTCATCCCGTTGAGCAGCACCGCCATCGCCAGCGCGGCCATCTGCTCCTCGGCGACCGCGCCGCGGGTGTAGGCGTCCACCACCCAGTCGATCTGCGCGTCCGACAGCTCGCCACCGTCGCGCTTGGCGACGATCACCTCCACCGCGTCGAACGGCTCGCTCACCGGTGCGTCTCCCGCTCCTCGAGGTCCCGGGGTCCGAACGCGTCCGGCAGCACCTCGGCCATCGTGCGCACGCCGCGGGGGGTGCACAGCAGGCAGGTCGGCCCGCCGTGCTCCCACAGCAGCTGCCGGCACCGGCCGCACGGCATCAGCACCGCACCGGCACCGTCGACGCAGTACACCGCGACCAGCCGGCCACCCCCGCTCAGCTGCAGCTGGGAGACCATGCCGCACTCGGCGCACAGTCCCACGCCGTAGGCCGCGTTCTCCACGTTGCAGCCGGTCACCACGCGGCCGTCGTCGACCAGCCCGGCGACCCCGACCGGGAACCGGGAGTACGGCGCGTAGGCGTGCCGCATCGCGCCCACCGCCTCCTGGCGGAGCGACTCCCAGACCTCTTCGCCGACACCGTCACTGCTTGACATAGGGCTCCCCGTCCGCGGCCGGAGCCCGCACCCGGCCGACCAGCCCGGCCACCGCGAAGATGGTGGCCAGGTAGGGCAGCATCGCCAGGAAGTACGACGGGATGACGACCGGCGGGTTGATGAACGACAGCTCGGTCTGCAGCGCGTCGGCGAACGCGAACAGCAGCGCCGCGGCGGTGGCCCCGCGCGGGCTCCACCGTCCGAAGATCACCGCGGCCAGCGCGATGAAGCCCTTGCCGGAGGAGATGTCCTTGGTGAACGCGCCGATCGCGCCGATGGTGAGCGCGGCCCCGGCCAGGCCGGCGATCGCGCCGCCGAGCATCACGTTGCGGTAGCGGGTCCGCAGCACGTTGATGCCCACGGTGTCGGCCGCCTTGGGGTGCTCGCCGACCGCGCGGGTGCGCAGGCCCCACCGGGTGC
>Ga0070714_100004441_pt1 | contig 10562 bp, 10 predicted proteins | sample LARL83metaG_FD_65450 | JGI IMG/M metagenome (GOLD analysis project Ga0070714, IMG submission 65450) | Corn, switchgrass and miscanthus rhizosphere microbial communities from Kellogg Biological Station, Michigan, USA - LAR L8-3 metaG | ecosystem: Host-associated > Plants > Roots > Rhizosphere ... | reverse complement strand
ACGACCAGGCCGATCCGGAGCGGGACCGACCGGGGCAGCCGCCATCCGCGCAGACCACCGGTCGCCGCGTCGGACGGTGTCGTGATCAGGCCGGGTGGACCGACGGTAGTCATGGTTCGCTCCGGTCAGTCGGCATGTCGGGTCCTCGGGTCGATCACCGCGTGCAACAGGTCCACCAGCAGGTTCGCGCCGAGCACGGCCAGCGTGATCACCAGGAAGATCGCCTGCATCAGCGGGTAGTCGTTGTTCTGCACGGCCTCTAGCAGCGTGAATCCCACGCCGGGGTACGAGAACACGGCCTCGACCACGATCGACCCGCTCACCACGAAGCCGAGTGAGATGGCGAATCCGGCCACGCTCGGGATCACCGCGTTGCGCGCCGCGTAGGTGAGCATGATCCGCCCCGGTCGCAGTCCCTTGGCCTGCGCGGTCAGCACGTAGTCCTCGGCCGTGGTGGACACCATCATGTTGCGCATTCCCAGCAGCCAGCCGGCGACCGAGCTGAGCACGATCGTGAGCCCTGGCAGCAGGGCATGGTAGGCGGCCGAACCGATGAACGCCGCGTTGAAGCCGATCGACGTGTCATAGGAGTAACCGCCGGTCAGCGGCACCAGCCGCAGTGTCAGGCCGAACACGAACAGCAGCACCAGCGCGAGCCAGAAGTACGGCACCGCGGCCAGGAACGTGGTGGAGGGCACCAGCGCCTCCAGCCAGCTCCCGCGCCGCCAGCCCGCCAGCGCGCCCAGCCCCGTCCCGATCAGGAACGACAGGACCGTGGACACCCCGATCAGCACCACGGTCCACGGCAACGACTGCGCCAGCACGGTCGACACCTTGGTCGGGAAGTAGGTGACCGAGATGCCGAAGTCACCGCGGACCAGACCGCCGAGATAGCCGAAGTACTGCGACACCCACGACTGCCCGCCGTCGAAGCCGAGCATCAGCTCGAGCGAGTGCCGCGTGGCCGGCGTGATCACCGCGCCGGCCTGCGACATCCGGACGAGCAGCGTGTCCACCGGGCTGCCCGGGATCAGCCGGGGCACCAGGAAGTTGATGGACACCGCGGCCCACACCGCGAGCAGGTAAAACCACAGCTTCCGACGTAGGAAGGACATCGGCTATCCCACCGGTGTCACATCGGCCGCGACGATCCCCATGTCCGGCTGCTCGAACGGCATCGGCAGCGCGTACAGGTTGTTCTGGGTCGGCCAACCGGTGAACTTGCCGACGTTGAACTCGGTCAGCGAGCTGGACTGCATGATCGGGATGTAGGGCAGTTGGGTCGCGGCCTCGTGCTCGATGATCGAGTACTGCTGCTTCTTCACGTTGTCGTCGTTGGTGCCGGCGATCATGGTCAGCGCCTGGTCGACGGCCGGGTCGCGGAACCGGGCGAAGTTGTGGATCGCCTGTTGCCCGATCGGCTTGGTGTTGGCGCTGTTGAGGAAGTCGTTGTACATGTAGGACGGTTCCGGGCCGCCGTAGATGTTGGTGATATGCATGTCGAACGCGCCGTTCTGCTCGTCCACGCTGTACGCGGAGAACGACTCGACCTGCGGCTCGATGTCGATGCCGATCTTGACGAGCTGCTGCTTGATCACTTGCAGCGCCTCGATCCAGTCCGAGTAGCCGGCGACGACCTTTACCCCGATGGTCAGCTTGACGCCCTGGGGGCTGACGTAGATCCCGTCCGAGCCCTTGGTGTAGCCGGCCTGCTTGAGGAAGTTCTCGGCCTTGGTCTGATCGTAGGAGGGCGGCTGGGCGGCGATGTCGGGCGCCAGCCACTTGGCGTCCCTGGGCAGCAACACGAGGCCGGCCGTGGACGGGGTGTCGTAGCCGCTGAACGCCAGCTTGTTGATCTGGTCGCGGTCCATGCCGTAGTAGATGGCCTCACGGACGGCCAGGTCCCTGGTGGGGCCCGCGTCGAAGTTGGGCACCAGCACGGTGAGGAACTGCGGCACGTTGATGTACTTGTTGGCGCTCGGGTTCTTCGCCACGTAGGTCTTGTCGATGTCGGCGATGAAGCCGCCCTCCCAGTCGACCTGACCGCCCAGCAGCGCGTTGAGGGCGGGCTGGTTGCCGGTGAAGGACACGTAGCGGACGGTGGCGACCTTGGGCTTGCCCGGGTCCCAGTAGTGCGGATTGCGCGCCAGGTCGAAGGACTGGGCGCTGAAGTGGGACAGTACGAACGGCCCGGAGCCGACCGGGTTCGGGTTGGTCGTGGTGGCCGGATCGGCGATCTTGGTCCAGATGTGCTTGGGCACGATGAACGTCTTGCCGAGCACGTACCAGGAGAAGTTGAACGCGGGCTCGGTGAAGTTCACGGCGACGTGGGTGGCGTCGATCTTGGTGGCGCCGGCGTAGGGGACGGAGTATGTGTTGATCTTGGGGTTCTTCTCCAGGACGTCGAACACGTAGACCACGTCGTCCGCGGTCAGCGGCGTACCGTCGGACCACTGGACGCCGGAGCGCAGGGTGAACGTAAGCGTCTTGCCGTCGGGTGACCACTGATACTTGGTGGCCAGCAGCGGTTGGACGTCCCCGGCCCTGGCCAGGTTCACGAACATCAGCGGCTGGTAGATCATGCCCCACGCGGCGTTGAGCGGGACCGGGGAGAACGGGTTGAAGTTGACCGTGAACTGCCCGCTCCGGCCGTCGTAGATGACCAGCGTGGAGTTGGCGGAACCGGCGGACGGGCTGGCGCCGGAACACCCGGCGGCGACAAGGACCACGGAAAGCACGGCGGCAGCGACAAGAGTCACTCGGCGACGTAATGCGGCGGCCATGCGAACGACCTCTCTGTGCGCACGCGGAAATCAGGGCAATATTCAGCCGCACCGGTGGCCGATGGCATTCCACCCGTGTCGACGGTCGATGGTCAGGACGGGATCTGCCTAGAGCAGTTAACCGGTTAAGTCAAGCGTGTCAACGTACTTCGGGTGCGTTCGGGCAGGTGGAGCTGAACCGGTATGATGAACGTTTCATCGTTCACTCAGGTGACGCTCACGGTCAGCTGGAAATGATCGTTGGCACTGGTGCAGCGCATGGCTTCGCCGCAGTTGGTGCGAGTGGCGACAATGGTCGCCGTGCCACCGCCGACCGCGGTGAATTCCTCGGTGACGAGTACGCAGCCCGTGCCGGGGTGGCAGTTCGGCTCGGTACCGGCCGAAGGCAGGCCGGCCTGTAGCACCGTCGGCGTGCTCACCGGCTGGAACGTCCACTGCCCGGCGAGGCTCACCTCGAGCCGGCCGCCGGAGTGGAGGGTCACCGACGCGCCGTTGTCCGCGTAGGTCCGGCGCAGGACGCCTGGAGTCGGGGTACCGGTGACCGGAACGGTCGTGGCGCCGGTGGGCGTGGCGCCGGTGGGCGTGGCGCCGGTGGAGACCGGCGGCGGCAGGTTGACCGTTGACGACGTGCAGGCCGCCACCGTGCCAACGGTACTGAACAGCATCGCCACACCGAAGGTGATCGCGGCTATTCGAGCGATCATCGCTCCCCCATTCACGGTATACATTGCACTACGCCGATCGGAAAATTGACATTGCCAGACTACCGTCCGCTGTGGCATCTTGTTGGGCGAACCACTCGCCACATCTGGGGGAAGATCATGGGCGCAGTTCGGGGGATTTTCGCGCGCGGTTTAGCCGTGCTCGCGGTGGCCGGCACGATCGTCGCCGGTATGGACAGTTCGTTCGCCAACGCAGGTCAGTCCGCTCAGTCCACTCACCCTGTCGCGATATCAAGCGGCACAACGAAAAGCGCACCGACCGGCCAGCCGTTCACGATGCGGGGTCCGAACAGCGGGACCCACTACGCATGGGCGCTGCCGGGCGCCGGGGTCCACCATCCAACCGCGACCACAGCGCCGCAAGGCCCGGTCGCCGCACAGTACACGCACACGCCGGCACCGGGCAGCCAGGGCGACCTGCCGCCCGGCAACGGCTCCGTCATGCACAGCGTGACGATCTCGCTGGTGTACTGGCTGCCCAACGGCAACCACTTCGAGGCGACCGCCAGCCGGGACGGCGCGTTCGAGAGCCTGCAGCAACGCTGGGCCCAGGACGCGGGCGGCACGCCGTACTACAACCTGCTCACCCAGTACTTCGACGGCAGCGGCCACATCGCCAACTCGGTGGCGTTCGGTGCCTCCTTTGTGGACACCAGGGCATACCCGCATGCCGGCACCATGACGGATCCGCTGACCGCGGACGACCTGCGTAACGAGGTGTCGCACGCGGTCGCGGTGAACCACTGGACCGAGGACAGCACGCACATCACGGTGGTGTTCACCGCCCGCGACATCCAGGAATGCGACAACATCAACCAGGACGGCGGCTGCACCTACACCGACACCGGCGTTCACGCCCACGCGTACTGCGCATATCACAGCCATTTCAGCGACAACGGCACCGACTCGATCTACGCGTTCATGAGCAACGACGACGGCAGTCACGGCACGTCCGGCTGCGACGCCAACGCCACTCCGAACAACGACCTGGCCGCCGACTCCGAGATCAGCACGATGTCGCACGAGGTCATCGAGGCGGTGACCGACCCGCATCCCAACGACACCTGGACCGACCCGGACAAGAACACCGGCGGCGAGATCGGCGACAAGTGCAACTTCAACTACGCCCCGGAGAACAGCATCGGCGCGGACGTGTACCTGCACGGCAATCCGTATCTCGTACAGCAGCAGTGGAGCAACGCCGTGCACACGTGCGCGATCGACATGTGCACCGTCGGCTCGGCCAACAATGTGTGTCCACCACAGGTGACCGGCGTGGAGACCGTGGACAACGATCACCCGGTCATCGGCGACACCGTCAACTACACGGTCACCATCAGCAACAGTTCGGACACCGGCGCCGCGACCAACCTGACCGTGAACGGCCCGCTGCCCAATGGTTATCAGGTCACCGGAGTGTCCGCGCCCGGCTCGTCGTCGCAGAGTTCGACGGCGACGTCGTTCACGGTCGGCTACGACACGCTCGCGGTGCACCAGTCCCGGACGATCACCGTCTCCGCGACGGTGCCGACCCAGGTCGGCCAGACCGCGAGCGCGTGCGCGTCGATCACCCCGCAGAACCTGCTCGGCGCGGCCCAGCCCGTGGTGGCGACCAGTCCGTGCGCGTCCACCACGCCGCAGAAGATCCCGACGTCGGTCACCTACAACGGACCCACTACCGCTGACTACCACGACGGTTTCACCGCGTCGGCGACGGTGACCGGCAACGGCCCGGTGTCCGGTGGCGCCGTGACCTTCTCGTTGGGCGGCGCGCAGTGCGGCCCGGCGACCACGGACGGCTCGGGGGTGGCCGCGTGCGGCCTGACCCCGGTCGACGCGGCCGGCACCTACACCCTGCACGCCGACTACGCGGGCGACGCAACCCACGAGGCGAGCTCGACCACGGCGGCGTTCACCATCACCCGGGAGGAGACGGCACTCGCCTACACCGGACCGAAGCACGTCGCCAACGGCGTGCCGGCCACCCTGTCCGGCGTACTGACCGAGGACGGCACCACGCCGATCGCCGGCCGCACGGTCAATATCGCCATCGGCACCGGCGCGGACCAGCAGTCGTGCGGCGCGGCCACCGCCGCCGACGGCACGGTGACCTGCACGATCCCGGTGCTCAACCAGCCGTTGAACGCCGCGGCGACGCTGCCGGTCAGCCTCGCGTTCACCGGTGACCCGTTCTACCTGCCGTCCAACGCGGCGGCGACGGTGCGGCTGGAGTTCTACACCGGCCGGTCGTTCGGGTTGTCCGCCAACGTCAACCTGCTGCTCAACCTGCTGACCGTGCCGCCGACCCCCGACACCGGCCCGATCCGGGTCGCCAAGGCGTCGACGACGACAACGCCGTGCGCGGCCAACGTTGGCCTGCTGGCGATATTGTCGGCGGATGCGTTGTGCGCCAACGTAACCACGTCACTGGCACCGGGCACGTCGACGGCGACGGCGACATTGGCGGACGCGTCGATCGGCATCGCCGGCCTGCCGGTCATCGGGGTGTCCGGGCTGACCGCCAAGTCGGTGAGCACGTGCACCGGCACGTCCGGCTCGACCACGCTGACACTGACCATCGGCGGTGTGCCGGTCACCGTGCCGACAGCACCCAACAGCGTGATCGGTCTACCTGGTGGCGCGCGACTGGTCATCAACGAGCAGACCGCGGTGCCGGGTGCCGACTTCGGCACCACGGTCAACGGTGTGCACCTGACGGTGCCCGGCTTGCTGGGCGGCACCATGGCCGACGTCGTGCTCGGTTCGGCCACCAGCGACGCGCACAACTGTAGTTAGTTCGCGGGCACGGTACGGCCGAGGCGGTTTCGCCTCGGCCGTACCTGTCGCCCGAGGAAGAATCCTTTCGATTGCTGACGTTTTGTTCGTCCGTGCGATGGTTCGACGTGGCCGATTGTCAGCCGACGCAAATGCCGGACAATCGTAGGCGATCGGAACGGATTTGGAGGAGAAATGAGATTCCGTGCATTAGTTCGACGCACCGGCGTACGACTGCTGCTACTCGGCATCGTCGCTACGGCACTCGTTACCGGTGCGGGCAACGCCCAGGCTGCCGCGACCACCAGCGTCACCAGCTCCGGCGGCGTCGCTTTCCGCCTGATTCCCATTTCGAGTTCTCACATCATGCCCCAGGACTTCCTCAGTTGTCAGATCGGCGGGCCGATCGTTTCCTACACCTACGCCACCGGCGAACTCGACTGGCAAGCCGGTTCCCAATGCAACACCACACTGCGGATGCAGGGCAGCACGAAACTGTTCGTGTGGGGCAGTTCGAACGCGTTCGCCTGGGGCAATCGGTACGACGGCAACTACAGCTCCGCCAACTCCTCCGGCACGGCGTACTCGATCTTCAGCGGACAGTGGGGCGTGACCATCAACGTGCTGTTCTTCCTGCCGTCCGGCTGGACGACCAACCCGAGCTACGCCTGTTCCTGGTTCGACTCGGCACACACCCAACTCCAGTGCTCCGTGACCACGGGTCCCGTCTCGACACAGTGACCCCCCACCTCGAAGTCAGTCCAGCGCGGCCGCTTTGTGCAGTAGCACCGAGCGTTCGCGCTGGTTGGCACACAGCCGGGCGGCCAGCTCCAGCTCGGCGCGCGCCTCCGGCCGCCGGCCGAGCCGGGCCAGCAGTTCCCCGCGTACGGTCGGAACCAGATACGAACCGGGTAGCCGGTCGGTGGCGATCAGTTCGTCCACGATGGCCAGGGCCGGCGCCGGACCCGAGGCCATGGCCACGGCGACGGCCCGGTTCAGCTCGACCACCGGCGATGGCGCGACCCGGCCGAGCGCCTCGTAGAGCACCACGATCCGGTCCCAGTCGGTCTCCTCGACCGAGCGCGCCGACGCGTGGGCGGCCGCGATCGACGCTTGCAGGCCGTAGGGGCCGAGGCCATGAGCAGAGGCCTTGACCAGCGCGGCCAGCCCGCGGCGGATCGCCGAGTAGTCCCATCGCCGCCGGTCCTGGTCTGCCAGCAGGACCGGCGATCCGTCCGGGGCGGTCCGGGCCGGGAACCGCGCGGCCGTCAGCTCGCACAACGCCAGCAGGCCGTGCACCTCGGGCTCGTCCGGTTGCAGCGCAGCCAGTGTGCGGGCCAGCCGGATAGCCTCGTACGCGACGTCGGGGCGCAGCAGCCGGTCGCCCGACGTGGCCGTCGATCCTTCGGTGAAGATCACGTAGAGGACGCTGAGCACGGCCGCCAGCCGCTCCCGCCGCTCGCCGACCGGCGGCACCTCGAACGGCACCCCGGCCGCCGCGATCGTCTTCTTGGCCCGGGTGATGCGGGCCTGCACGGTCGGCACCGGCACCAGGAACGCGCGGGCGATCTGTTCGCTGGACAGGCCGCCGACCACGCGCAGGGTCAGCGCCACCCGGGCCTCGCGGGAGAGCACCGGGTGGCAGCTCACGAACATCAGCGCCAGGACGTCGTCGTCGATCTTGTCGGGGTCGATGTCGTCGTCGATCGCCGGGTCGGCCGCCAGTAGGGCGTATCGGTCCTTCAGCGCGGTCCGGCGGCGTATCGCGTCGATCGCCCGCCGCCGGGCCGTGGCCATCAGCCAGCCGGCCGGATCGGTCGGTGCGGCACGCGGCCACGACACCAGCGCCTCCGCCACCGCCTCCTGGGCCGCATCCTCGGCCAGCCCGAAATCGCCGGTGAACCGGGTCAGCGCGGCGACGATCCGCGCCGACTCGATCCGCCAGACGGCCTCGACGTCGACCGTCCCCATCAGACCCGGCCGCTGCTCTCGCTGTCCTGCGGGACCTCGTCGTCCTCGGGCACCCGCCGAACCTCGATCTTGGACCCGCGCACCGCCGGAACCCGCTTGGCCCACTCGACCGCCTCCTCTTTCGAGGCGACATCGAGCAGGAAGAAGCCTCCGAACAGTTCCTTGGTCTCTCCGTAGGGCCCGTCGGTGACCACCGGGGTCTCGCCGCTGAAGTCGACCACCACGCCCTTGCCCGGGTCGTCCAGCCCTTCGGCCGCGAGGAAGACGCCGGCCTTGACGGTGTCCTCGATGAACTGCCGGGTGGTGGCCATCAACTCGTCGATCGACGCCATCATGGCCGCGTTCGTCTCGTCGGTGCCCCGCATGATCAGCATGTACTTCGACATCGTGTTCTCCTCGTCCGACGGGCCGTCGCTCGGCCCTCGCGCCCCCAGGTCGAACGAGCGGCCCGCGGATCGACACGGTCCCGGAGAAACCTCGTGCCGTGACGCGGCTCATTGTCCCTCACGCCCGGCGAGTACGGCCGTTGACCATGATCCCGGCATTGAAGTCCTCGTCCGGATCGGCGCGGGGAGCCGGATCGGCGCGGGGAGCCGGTTCGGCCGGGAGTTCCGCGTGGTACCGCGCGTTGACCTCCTCGTCGAACAGTTGGGCGTACGCCGGTTTGGCCGCCAACGGGCTCTGCGCCTGCTCGGCCGTCGCGCGTGCTCGGGCCGCGGCCTGCCAGGCGGCCCGCACCGCGTTCGCGATACGGACGGCCGTGGCGCGCGGTACATCGGGGGACGTGATCGTGATGTCGGCGATGTCGCCGAGGCCGTCGATGCTGACCTGCGCCAGCCCGTCCGGGGACCGGCCCGTCATCGGTGGCTCGGCGCGCTTGCGGGACAGGTACTCCCGGGTCAGGCCGGCGACGTACGTGTCGACCGCGGCCTGGATGCCTTCGTCCATGATCGGCTACTCCTTGAAGGTCGGCGGTTCCTGCCCGGCCAGATCGGTCATGTCGGACAGGCAGTTCGCGATCTTGGGCAGGAGCGTGCCGAAGTACGCGAACGCCAAGCCGATGATCAGGCCGACGATCGCGCCCACGACTGCGGCCACCGGATCGCCCGGCCCGGTGATCGCGCCGGCCGCCAGGCCGGCCAGTGCCCCCACCACCGCACCGATCAACCCGGTCACGGCGGCGACGCCGTCGCCGATGCTGACGTCGGCGTCGTCGGCGAACTTCTTCAGTGTTTCGCCGACATCGCAGGCGTCCTGGCCGGCCGTGCCGAAGAACTTGGCCAGGTTGTCCATGCTGCCGGCAAACGCCTTGTTCGCGTCACCGGTCCAGGACGGCGTCGCGTCGTGCGCCGCGTAGCTCAGGTCGTGCTGCACCGCGAGCAGGCTGCCGGCGACCTGGCCGGAATGCTGGCCGTCGGTGCCCCACACCGAGGTGGCCACGTGCCGGATCTTGTCCAGGTCCGTCTGCCCCATCAGGCTGAACAGGTCCGCGAACGGGCCGTGCGCGCCGAACTTGTCGCACAACGCCTGAATCGCGTCGCCCATGTGCCAGATCGGCGACGGATGTGTCTGACTGATCGGTGCCATGTGCCTTGTCCCCCAAAGGATTGGTCAGGAACCGCCGCCGCCGGCGTGGATGTTCTGGAACGAGCCGGTGACCTTGTCTTCTTGTTGCTGGTAGGTGGTCGCGGTGTCGTCGACCTTCTTGGCCGCCGTGCGCACGAGCTTCGAGTAGTTGCCGAGTGCCTCGATCCACGCGTTCCGGATCGGCGGGTACGGATCGACGCCGAGGGCCTTCTCGTACGTGTCGACCGCCGACTGCAGACCGTCCTGGATGTATTTGGTGAACGGGAGATCCAGGCCGACCAGCGGGACCGCGTAGAACGCGGCCAGGCACGAGCCGAGCGCCCGGCCGAACGGATCCAGGGTTGGCAACGTGCCGTCATTGCGCAGCCCGCTCTGTGCCTTGTCGACCTTGTCGGCGGCGCCGCGGACCGTCTTGGCGTCGGCGGTCAACTCCTCGGCGAGCACCTCGTAACCGGTGGGACTCATGGTGACGATTCGTACCGAACGACGTTTACATGTCACTTACACGGCGTAACGCCGCTGGTCGGGCGGCCGTCGTCCGGTTGTGGCCAACCTGACCGGATCACGTGGCCCGGGGATGGCACTCTGTTCCCATGGTGGGGGTCGATGTCCTGGTACTCGGCCCGGTCGTGGTGCGTCGTGGCGGCCGGGACGCCGTGCCGGCCGGCCTGACCCGCGACCTGGTCGGCGTCCTCGCGCTCGCCGGACCGGCCGGCCTGCCCGA
>Ga0070714_100004440_pt1 | contig 10562 bp, 9 predicted proteins | sample LARL83metaG_FD_65450 | JGI IMG/M metagenome (GOLD analysis project Ga0070714, IMG submission 65450) | Corn, switchgrass and miscanthus rhizosphere microbial communities from Kellogg Biological Station, Michigan, USA - LAR L8-3 metaG | ecosystem: Host-associated > Plants > Roots > Rhizosphere ... | reverse complement strand
CACGGCGTGGCCGACCTGGAGACGCCGGTCGCGGCTTTCCTCAAGCTGGCGCATGGCCGGCCCAACTCGTTCCTGCTGGAGAGCGTGGAAGGCAACGCCGCGCGGGGCCGCTATTCCATCATCGGGATGGAGCCGGACCTGATCTGGCGCTGCCGCGACGGTCGCGCGGAGATCAACCGCTATGCGCAGTCCGCGCCACACGCGTTCGTCGCCGATCCGCGGCCGGCGCTGGACAGCCTGCGCGCGACGATCGCCGAGACGCGGCTCGACGTCCCGGCCAATCTGCCGCCGATGGCGGGCGGGCTGGTCGGCTATCTCGGCTACGACATGGTGCGGCAGATGGAGCGCCTGCCGGTGAAGAACCATGACGTGGTGGGCGTGCCGGAAGGGCTGATGATGCGGCCGACGCTGTTCGCGATCTTCGACAACGTGAACGACGAACTGACGCTGGCCGCGCCGGTGTACCCGCAGGCTGACATCACCGCCGAGGCGGCTTGGGACCATGCGCAGAAGCGGCTCGACGAGGCGGAGGCGGCGCTGGAACGGCCGCTGCCGCATCCACCGCCGCCGGTCATGCTGCCCGACCCGCCGGCGCCGGCGTCCAATTTCACCAAGCCGGATTTTCTGGCCGCGGTGGACCGGTGCAAGGACTACATCGCGGCGGGCGACGCGTTCCAGATCGTCATCAGCCAGCGGTTCTCGGTGCCGTTCGTGCTGCCGCCGTTCTCGCTTTACCGCGCGCTGCGGCGGATCAACCCGGCGCCGTTCCTGTTCTTCCTCGATTTCGGCGGCTTCGCCGTGGTGGGGTCAAGCCCGGAGGTGCTGGTGCGCCTGCGCGACGGCACCGTGACGATACGGCCGCTCGCTGGCACGCGGCGGCGCGGCACGACATACGAGGAGGACCAGGCTCTGGAGGCGGAGCTGCTGTCCGATCCGAAGGAGCGCGCCGAGCACCTGATGTTGCTCGACCTCGGCCGCAACGATGTGGGGCGGGTGGCGGAGGTTGGATCCGTCAAGGTGACGGAGAGCTTCGTCACCGAGCGCTTCAGCCACGTGATGCACATCTCCTCCAATGTGGAGGGCAAGTTGCGTGACGGGCTGGACGCGCTGGATGCGCTGATCGGCGGGTTCCCTGCTGGCACGCTGTCCGGTGCGCCGAAGGTCCGTGCAATGGAGATCATTGAGGAGCTGGAGCCCGACCGGCGCAACATCTACGCCGGCTGCATTGGTTACTTCGCCGCGAATGGCACGATGGATACCTGCATCGGCCTGCGCACCGCGCTGGTGAAGGATGGCGTCATGTATGTGCAGGCTGGCGCGGGCATCGTCGCTGACTCCGAGCGCGAGTTCGAACATGAGGAATGCCGTCAGAAGGCGCGCGCGCTGATGCGTGCGGCGGAGGAGGCTGTGCGGTTCGCGGCGGGAAAGTCGGGCGGAAACGCGCCGGGGTAGCTGGTCTTGTAGCTGGCTCAGGGGACCGAATTCGCCGCCATCAGTCGCTCATGACTGTGCCGGAGATCGAGCAGCTCGAGCTTGCAGGCGTCGTGTGCCTCGGTGTCGGCGGCAAATCCGAACTTGATGCAGAGCGAAGTGTCGTCGTGATCGATCTGACTGGCCACGACACGCGCGGTTTCGCTGGCGAGCGCCTCCCAGTAGATGAGGAAAATTGCCAGCAGCAGTACTGGCAGCAGGATCATCGGGCCATTGTTCCACAACCATGACAGTGGCGCGACCCGAGGGTTTTTGCGCCGACCCACGCCCGAGATGCGGTTCATCGTATTACTCCCCAATTGGCGTTACAGTAACGCAACTACCGACACCCAGGTGTGAGGTGGGTCACAACGATCGTAACTGTTGCGGACCCGGCCGATCAAATCGCCGCTATCCAGGTTGTCAGAAACCTTCCCGGGCGGACATTGGCTTGCACGACAACGAAGCGAACAGGACGAACGGTGGTCCGAGGGGGTGGTGACGTCTGTGCAGTGCAGGCGAAAGGAGGCTCGACGATGCCGGACACTCTCAAGTTGGCCGCTGAATGGGAACCGCGTGTTCTCAGCATCGTGCGGATCATCGTGGGGCTCATGTTCATGGAGCACGGGCTGGGCAAACTGGCAGGCTTCCCACACGTGCCGAACCAGCCGGAGACATTCCATCTCCTCTGGTTCGCCGGCATCATCGAATCGGTCGGTGGGCTCCTGGTTGCGGTCGGTCTGTTCACGCGCGCGGCGGCGTTCATCATGTCGGGTGAGATGGCGGTCGCGTATTTCATGGCGCACGCGCCACGGGCTTTCTATCCCATGCTGAACGGCGGTGATGCAGCGATCCTGTATTGCCTCATCTTCTTCTACTTCTTCGTTACCGGCGGCGGAGCGTGGAGTCTTGACCGGCTGCGCTCGTCTTGGGCCGCCCGCGGATATGCGACGGGCTGACCTCGCGCGCACCTCGGTCACGCAATGCGGACGTGCCTCGTGATCTGTCCGTTGCTCTCCCAGTAGGTCTTCTTGTTGGCGATCAACGGATCGTCCATCGCCGGCTGGATGCTGCCCGAGGTGTCGATCGCCCGCGACGTGATCGTGTGTTCGCCCGGCGTCGGCGACCAGTCCAGGGTCCACAAGCGCCATGCGAACTCGGACTTGCTGGCCGCGAGTCTGGCCTTCATCCAGGCGCCGTCATCGATCTTGACCTCGACCGCCGCTATCGGTTTCGGACCCCAGGCCATACCATCGATCTGGTACCGACCATCACGCGTCACGACCCGCGCCGGTGCCGACTTCAGCAGCATGCGGCCCACAGATGTCTCCGCCATGATCGTCTCGCCGTTGTGCTTTTCCTCGCGGATGGTCACGTAATCCCGGCCCATGAAGCGACCGAGGAAGCGTTTGTCGCGCACTTCGATTCCAGTGAGCCACTTGACGTTGGCCACGCCATACCAACCGGGTGCGATCAGACGGAGTGGAAACCCGTGGGCTGCCGGCAATGGTGATCCGTTCATCTCGTAGCACAGCAGGTTTGCCGGATTCATCGCGTCGTCGATCGGCATGCTCCGCGCGAAGTTGCTGGTGTATTTGAATTCCAGCGGTGTGTCCTTGCGCACGATCTCCTCGCCGCTGTCGGCGCCGAAGAAGACCACTTCGAGGGCGCCATTCTTGAGTCCCGCCTTCCGCAGCACGTCTGCCAGCGGTGTGCCTGTCCATCGGGCGTTGCCGATCCCACTGGTGAAGAACGGCAGGCCATTGTTGCCGGAGCACTCGATGGTGAATGTCACTTCCTTCCGCGGCAGTGCCTTCAGCTGGTCGAGTGTCAGTGTCGCGGGGCTGGCGACAAGCCCCGACACGTCCAGCCGCCAGGTCTTCGCGTCGATCACTGGCCGATTGTAGTGGGCAATGCTGAAGAACTTTTCGTTCGGCGTGATCCACGAATCGAGGTCCTCCCAGCGCGTAAGACCCTTGATCACATTCTCCACCGGCGGCGGCACCGGGGGCGGCTGGTCAGCCCAGGGAATCAGCTTCCCGCCTGATGCTCCTGACTGAGCGAACGCGCGGTCGGAGAGAAGAGCGATGGCCGCCAGAGCGCCGCTCTGCAGAAGGTCACGACGTTGCACCTGGTTTCTCCATTTCTGAATCAGAGCCTTTTCTGCATAAGGCACTACTGCCACCAAAGTCGTTGAACATTCGGGGCCATTGTTGAACGCGGCGTCCCCGATCGCGAGGTTTCGCCAACGCGGCAAACCACGTTGACCGGCCGCTTCCGGCCGGGCAAGGATGCGCTGCCATGATCCTTCTCATCGACAACTACGACTCATTCACCTTCAATCTGTTCCACTTCCTGGGAGACGTTGGCGCGCGCTGCGAGGTCTGGCGCAACGACAGGATCAGCGTCGCCGATGCACTCGCGCGGCAGCCGGAGGCGATCGTGTTGTCGCCCGGCCCATGCACGCCGAATGAGGCCGGGATCTGCCTTGACCTCATCACCGCAGCGGCGGGCAAGGTGCCCATCCTCGGCGTCTGCCTGGGCCATCAGGCGGTCGGCCAGGCGTTTGGCGGTCGCGTGGTGCGTGCGCCGGTCCCGATGCACGGCAAGGTCAGCCGCATCTTCCACGCTGCCACCGACATTCTGGAAGGGCTGCCGTCGCCATTCTCCGCCACGCGCTACCACAGCCTGATCGTCGATCGCGGGACCCTGCCCGAGGTGCTGGTGCCGACGGCGTGGACCGAGGACGGGTTGGTGATGGGTATGCGCCACCGCTCGCTGCCCGTGTTCGGCGTGCAGTTCCATCCGGAGAGCATCGCCAGCCAGCATGGCCATGAATTGCTGGCAAATTTCCTGGCGATCGCGCGGGGCAGCAACGCCCCTGCGCGCGCTGCCTGACCGCAGCGCGTGTCCAACAATCTCAAGCCGTTCATCGCCCGGCTTGCTGCCGGGGATACGCTGACCGACAGCGACGCCGAGACGGCGTTTGACATCATCATGTCGGGTGAGGCGACGCCGGCGCAGATCGGCGCATTGCTGATGGCGATGCGGGTGCGCGGCGAGACGGTGCCCGAGATCACCGGTGCGGTGCGCGCAATGCGTGCGCGGATGGCCGCGGTCGCGGCGCCACCCGACGCCATCGATGTCTGCGGCACCGGCGGCGATGCGTCCGGCACGCTGAACGTCTCCACCGCGGTGACCTTCGTGGTCGCCGGCTGCGACGTGCCGGTGGCCAAGCATGGCAATCGCGCCCTGTCATCGCGCACCGGTGGAGCGGATGTACTTGCAGCGCTGGGCGTCAATGTTGATGTGCCACTGGAGCGCTTGCCCGACATCCTGCGCGCGGCGAACTGCGCTTTCCTGTTCGCGCCCCGCCATCACCCGTCCATGCGGCACGCGGCCGGACCCCGGGTCGAACTGGGGACGCGGACGATCTTCAACCTGCTTGGTCCACTGGCCAATCCGGCGCGGGTGCGCCGACAGCTCACCGGAGTGTTCGCGCCCGAATGGGCAGCGCCGATGGCCGAGACCCTCGGCAGGCTGGGCACCGAGACTGCGTGGATCGTGCACGGCGAGGGGCTTGATGAACTCACCGTCGCCGGCGAGAACCAAGTGACCGCCTGGGAGCGCGGCAAACTGCGCAAGTTCTCCGTCAGCCCGGAAGACGCGGGCCTTCCGCGCGCACCGGTGGAGGCGATCCGCGGCGGCGACGCGGCGCTGAACGCGGCGACATTGCAGGCATTGCTTCAGGGCGCTGCCGGCCCATATCGCGACACGGTGTTGCTGAATGCCGCAGCTGCGCTCATCGTCGCGGACCGCGCCGCAGATCTGCGCGAGGGTGTCGCGCTAGGGAGCCGCTCGATCACTTCCGGGGCAGCGCTGGCGGCCCTGGATACGCTGCGGCGCGAAACAGCGGTGCAGTGAAGGGATTGGATGCCCGATAATACGCCGAACTTGCCGGCCTCCGATGTCCTGGCCCGTATCTGCGCCGATACGCGTGCCGCCGTGGCAACGGCAAAGACGAAGACCAGCCTGGAGGCGCTGCGCTCCCAGATCGCCGCACGCGACAATGACACGCCCCGCGGCTTCGGCTCGGCATTGAAAGAGGCAGTGGCGCAGGGACGTTACGGCCTGATTGCGGAGATCAAGAAGGCGTCGCCGTCGGGCGGACTGATCCGGCCAGAGTTCGATCCGCCGGCGCTGGCTCAGGCCTATCGCGACGGCGGCGCGGCGTGTCTCTCGGTGCTGACCGATGCGCCGCACTTCCAGGGCAGCCGCAACGATCTCGTGGCGGTTCGTAGCGCTGTGGACCTTCCAGTGCTGCGCAAGGACTTCATCCTCGATCCGTGGCAGGTCTATGAGAGCCGCGCGATGGGAGCCGATTGCATCCTGCTGATCCTCGCAGCGCTCACCGACAGCGAGGCGCGCGAGTTGGAGGCACTTGCCCGCGCGTTGGACATGGACGTTTTGGCTGAGGTGCATGACCAGCGCGAGGTGGAACGGGTGCTCGGCTTGGAGACGCAGCTGATCGGCATCAACAACCGCAACCTCAAGACTTTGGCCACCGACCTGGCGACGACCGATGAACTTGCGCCACTGGTGCCGCCCGACCGCTTCCTCATCGCCGAGAGCGGCATCCGAAGCCATGCGGACCTGCAGCGGCTCGCCGCGGCGGGAGCACAGTGCTTCCTTGTCGGCGAGAGCCTGATGCGGCAGCCGGACGTCACCGCCGCAACGCGCAACCTGCTGACCGGCGCGGCATGAGCCAGGATTTTTCCCATTTCGACGCGCGTGGCCAGGCGGCGATGGTGGATGTCGGCGCCAAGCCGGTGACCGAGCGCACCGCCACGGCGCGTGTCCGTGTTGTCATGCTTCCGGCAACCGCGTCGCTGATCCGTAGCGGCGGGGCGAAGAAGGGCGACGTGCTGGGGGTGGCGCGGATCGCGGGCATCATGGCGGCAAAGCGAACGGCGGAACTGATACCGCTCTGCCATCCGCTGCCGATCAGCGCGATTTCGCTCGAACTGACTGTGGCCGAGAATGCGGTGGCCATCGCCGCGACGGTGCGCACCACGGGACAGACGGGCGTGGAGATGGAGGCGATGACGGCAGCCTCGGTGGCGGCGCTCACCGTCTACGACATGTGCAAGTCGGTGGATCGCGGCATGCGCATCGAGGCACTGCGCCTGACGCACAAGGCCGGCGGCAAGTCGGGTGAGTTCATCCAAGACTAGCCCGTTCGACCTCGCGATCATCGGCGGCGGCATCAACGGCTGCGGCATCGCACGCGACGCGGCCGGACGCGGGCTGTCGGTGCTGCTTGTGGAGCAGGGCGACCTGGCGAGCGGCACGTCGTCGGCATCGACCAAGCTGATCCATGGCGGACTGCGTTACCTGGAGCACTATGCATTCAGGCTGGTGCGAGAGTCGCTCGCCGAACGCGAAGTGCTGCTGCGCGCCGCGCCCCACCTCGTGCGGCCGATGCGCTTCGTGCTGCCGCACCATGCCGGGCTGCGACCGTGGTGGCTGATCCGGCTCGGCCTGTTCCTCTACGACCATCTGGGTGGGCGCGAGATCCTGCCCGGGACGCGCTCACTGGATCTGCACGCTGATCCGGCGGGCGCAGCATTGCGGCCTGCGTTCAGACGCGGCTTCGAGTATTCCGACTGCTGGGTCGATGATGCGCGCCTGGTGGTGCTGAACGCGCGCGATGCCGCGGCACGCGGGGCCGATATCCGCACTCGCACGCGCTGCATTGGGGCGAGGCATGCGGATGGCGTGTGGCATCTGACGCTGGAAGGCGGTGCCACGGCGGAGTCACGCGTACTGGTGAATGCCGGCGGCCCTTACGTGACGCGCGTGCTGCGCGATGTGGTCGGCGAGACAGAGCCTCGGCGCATCCGGCTGGTGAAGGGCAGCCACATCGTTGTGCCGCGGCTCTATATGGACGGCCGTAGCTACATCTTCCAGAACGCGGATGGCCGTATCTGCTTCGTCATTCCGTATGAGCGGGACTTCACGCTGATCGGCACCACGGATGACGACTTTCACGGTGACCCAGCCGCAGTGGTTAGTTCCGTGGAGGAGGAACGTTATCTGTGCACCGCGGTCAGCGAGTACCTGCGCACGCCGGTCGATCCGGGGGATATCGTCTGGCGTTACGCGGGCGTCCGGCCGCTGCTGGATGACGGCGCCAGCAAGGCGCAGGAGGCGACGCGCGATTACGTGCTGACATTGGAGGAGCCAGCACTGCTGTCGGTGTTCGGTGGCAAGATCACGACGTATCGGCGCCTGGCCGAAGCAGCAATGGCGACGCTGGCGCGGTTGCTCCCGGGCATGAGGCACGCCTGGACGAAAGACACTGCGTTGCCGGGTGGCGATTTCCCGTGGGATGGCGTCGAACAGATTTGTGCCGATCTGGCGCGGCGATTTCCATTCCTGTTGGATGCGACCTGTCGTCGCCTGGTGCGCGCTTACGGCACGATGGCGGCTGAGATGCTCGGTGACGCACGCGAAGGTGCAGACATGGGGCGCTGTCTCGGTGCTGATCTTACTGAGCGCGAGGTGGATTGGGTGATCCGCACCGAATGGGCGCGGACGGCCGAGGATGTACTATGGCGGCGCAGTAAGCTTGGACTGCGATTCGGCTCGGCTGAGCTTGGCGCGCTGAATGATTATCTCATGCGACACCCCCACCCCACCTGACCCCGCTTCGCGGGAGACGGGGCGCTGTAGCTGCTCGTCGTCGAACAGGATGCGGTTGGCGGCGCCTTCCAGGTCGTCGTACTGGCCGGAACGCAGCGACCAGAGGAATACTGCCAGTCCACCGCCGCCGAGGATCAGGCTTGCGCCGAGCAGGTAGAGGATGACGTTCATGACGGCCTGGCTCGCAGGCGAAAACTGTTCGCCATGACGAGCAGCGATGAACTCGACATCGCCGCCGCAGCGAGCCATGGCGTCACGCAGCCTGCAACCGCCAGCGGCACCATCAGAACGTTGTAGCCGATCGAAAGCGCGAGGTTCTCACGCATCACGCGACGGGCGCGTCGCGCGGTACCGATGACGGCAGCAACGGGAGCCAGACGATTGCCCTGGAACACGATGTCGGCGACGGTCTGGCTGATGTCGGCGGCGCTCGCGGGCGAAGCCGAGACACTTGCGGCAGCGAGCGACGGGCTGTCGTTCAGGCCGTCACCGACCATGAGGACCTTGCGGCCGGACGCCGCCAGCGCCTCGACCGCCACGACCTTCTGCACTGGCGTGCACTCGGCCTGCCATGATTCAGCGCCGACAGTGGCGGCGATCGGTGCCACCGCAGCGGCGTGGTCGCCGGACAGGACGTGCACGACGAGGCCCATGTCGCGCAGCCTTTCCACGGTTGCGGCGGAATCTGCGCGCAGAGTTTCGGCAAACTCGAAGCATGTGGGTGGCTTGTCGGGGCGGGTGAGCCATAGGCGCGGGCCCCTCCCCCCACCCCCCTCCCGCAAGGGGAGGGGGAGTGTCTTTGGTTCCCGGCCGAGCCATACCTTGCCTGCACGCAGGCCGACGCCAGGGTACTCCACGACGTCACCGGCGACGGGGACCGGGCCCGACTCCGCCAACAATGCACGCGCGAGGGGATGACGGCTGCCGGCGGCGAGCGATGCGGCAACGCGCAGCGCGTCGTGGTCGAAGTCGGGGCCCTTCACCAGCGCCATGGCGGGTTCGGTCAACGTCCCCGTCTTGTCAAATACTACAGTATCTACATCGGCCAAGCGCTCGAGCGCGGTCGGCGACTTCAGCAGCACGCCGGCGCGGAACAGCCGGCCGGTGGCAATGACCTGCACCACGGGAACCGCGAGGGCTAGCGCGCAGGGACAGGTGATGATCAGCACGGCACTCGCGGTCAGCAATGCCTGCCCCGCTGATACACCGGCGACGAAGTACCACCACAGAAAAGTCAAAAGAGCGGCGGCGTGCACCGCGGGCGCATAGCGTCGCGCAACCCGATCGGCGAGCACGACGAAGCGCGAGCGCCTTGCCTCCGCGGCCTCGATCAGCCGGGCGCACTCGGCAAGCAGGGTGCCATTGCCCGTGATCGTTGCACGAACCGCCAGCGGCTCGCCGAGGTTGAGCGTCCCGGCAAACACCTGCGTTCCTGGCGCGGCTGTTACCGGCAGACTTTCGCCGGTGACGAGACTGGCATCGAGCATCGATGCTCCGCGTTCGACGACGCCATCGACGCCGATCCTTTCACCCAGGCCGACCAGCACGCGATCGCCGGGGGCCACCGCATGTTGGCTGCGTCGCGCGACGCTGCCGTCCGCTTGCAGCACCGCCACGTCGGAGGCCCGCAGCGTCAGCAACTGCTCGGCTGTGGCGCGGGCCTGGCCTCGCGCGCGATGGTCCAGCACGCGGCCGATCAGCAGGAAGAACAGCAGCGTGATGGCGGAATCGAAGTAGGTGTGCGGGCCGCCTTGCACGGTCTGCGCGAGACTCATGCCGGTGACCAGAATCACGCCGAGACTGATCGGTACGTCCATGTTGGTGCGCGCCTTGCGCAGCGCCGCGACGGCGGAGGCGAAGAACGGCATGCCGGCATAGGCGATGGCCGGCATGGCGATCAGCGCGGACACCCAGTGCAGCAGGTCGCGGGTCGCCGGGCCCATGTCGTGCAGCAGGCCGCCCGCCTCACCGGCCCAGATCCCGATCGAGAGCAACATGACGTTGGCCGCAGCAAAGCCTGCCACGGCGAGCGCTCGGATCAGGGCACGATCGGTGTTGCCCTGCGCGGCGGCGAGCGATGCCGCATCGAACGGCATCAGGCGATAGCCGAGACGCTCGATCGCATCTACCAGCGATGCCGCGCGGTCGGCCGTCCCGCGCCAGACCAGGCGCAGGCGCCGGGTGGTCATGTTGACGCGGCCCTGGAGCAGGTCGGGTTCGCGGGCGAGGACCCGCTCGATCAGCCAGACACAGGCGCCGCATTGCAGGCCGTCGATCGCCAGGGTGAGTTCGTGGGTTCCGTCGGGATGGCCGGTGACGAGGCGGGTGTAGTCGCGAGGCTCGACCAATTCGGGACGCGGCGCGCGAAGGGCGGGATCAAGGATGCG
>Ga0070714_100004439_pt1 | contig 10563 bp, 5 predicted proteins | sample LARL83metaG_FD_65450 | JGI IMG/M metagenome (GOLD analysis project Ga0070714, IMG submission 65450) | Corn, switchgrass and miscanthus rhizosphere microbial communities from Kellogg Biological Station, Michigan, USA - LAR L8-3 metaG | ecosystem: Host-associated > Plants > Roots > Rhizosphere ... | reverse complement strand
CTCAGCGTCTTTCCCGTTTTCAGCGTGAACTGAATTCTTTCTTGCGTCTTCTTTTCTCCACACAGCGACTTGAAGGCTTCTCGCTCCAGGTCGAGCAGGTATTGCTCGCTGATAGGCGTGCCGGGAGTGATGTTGCCGCCACACAGGACTTCGGAGATCTTGTTGGCCAGCTTCACCTCGTATTCGGTGATGAATTCGCCCTGGCGCATGAGATGCACGCCCATCTTCAATGTGGCCAGGAGATTCTCTCCGGGAGCTGGAATGTTCGTGCGCGGGATCGGCGGCTCGTAGCCTGCACGCACCAACTCCAGAGCACGCGCCTTGGCGTCGGTGAGAACGCGGTCGCGGTTCATGGTAATCACGTCGGAATCCAACAAAAACCCGTACGCACGGGCTTCGGTCGCCGACGTCGCAACCTTCGCTGTTGCAATCATTTCAAAAGCTTTCTTCATGGTTTCCAGCATCTCGATGGATTCGACGAGAGTGCCGGGGGAAGGCCGTGTTCCCTGCCTTAGCGCGGTCGCACCATCCACTGCGCGCAGCAGCATCTCTTTGCAACCGCCACCGCCGGGAAGCAAGCCGACTCCAACTTCCACCAGGCCTATATAGAGTTCCGCATGAGGCTGGCGCGCAGCAGCATGCAGCGTCATCTCTGCCCCGCCGCCGAGTGCCATTCCGAAGGGGGCGACCACTACCGGCTTGGGCGAGAACTTGATCGCGTGGGTCATTCCCTGGAATTGGCGAATCGCCAGATCAACGTCGTCCCATTCTTCTTCCTGAACCGACATGAGGAGCAGCATCAGATTGGCGCCGACAGAGAAATTCGCGGCGTCATTGGTAATGACAAAAGCGTCAAAGTGCTCTCCGGGACCTTGCGGCTTGAGACTCTGCGTGATGAGAGAAATAATGTCCGCGCCCAGCGAGTTCATTTTCGAATGGAACTCGATACAGCCGACGCCGTCTCCAAGGTCAACCAATGATGCGCCGGCATTCTTCTTGACTACGCCATTGGATTTCTTGGCTATCGTGACCGACCATACGCCTTGGGGGACGAGGACCGGCGAATAATGGCTGGTACCGAGATTCCAGAACGCGCGGCCGGAAGGCAGTTCCGGGTCGTCGGCATACCAGGAGGTCTTCCCTGCACCGAGCAGCTTTTCTGCGTTGGCGGCGACCGCTCTTCCCTCTTTCTTCATACGGGCGACCGTGGCTTCGACGCCGGCCGCATCCCAGAGTTCGAAAGGTCCGAGTTCCCAGTTGAAGCCGAGGCGCATGGCGCGATCGATTTCGACAACGGTTTCAGAAATTTCGGGAATTCTATTCGCCGAGTAGTTCCACAGGTCACAGAGCGAATTCCACAGGAACGTCCCGGCTTTATCCGGCTTCGACCCGACGTTATCCAATCCCAACAACGTGCGGAGTCTCGGCCCCATCTCTTCAATGTTCTTTGCCATCTCGAGCGCCGGGAATTTGGGCTTTCCGCGCGGATGGTATTCCAGCGTCTTCCAATCCAGCGCCAGGCGCTCTTCGTGGCCGTCGGCGCCTTTCGCCTTCTTATAGAAGCCGCCTTTGGTTTTGTCGCCCAGCCATTTGCGCTCGATCATCTGCTCGACAAAGCGCGGCAGCGGAGCGGCGTGCGGCCCCTCCTCCAGTCCGGTCTTTTCCATGTTGCGAACGACGTGGCTGAGGATGTCGAGTCCGACAAGATCGATGGTGCGGAAGGTCGCTGACTTCGGCCAGCCGACGGCCGGACCGGTGAGTGCGTCCACTTCTTCGATGCTGAGGTCCATTTCCTGCATCAGGCGAATGACATTGAGCACCGAGAAGGTGCCGATGCGATTGGCAATGAAATTCGGCGTGTCCTTTGCGAACACGACTCCTTTGCCGAGGCGAACGTCGGCAAACCACTTCACTGCTTCCATGGCGGCGTGGTCGGTTTCTGCCGTGGGAATAATTTCGAGCAACCTCATGTATCGCGGCGGATTGAAGAAGTGGGTACCAAACCAGCAGCGCCGGAAGTCCTCGGAGAAGCCCTCAACAATTCGCGCAACCGGGAGCCCGCTGGTATTGGTAGTTATGATCGTTCCTGGCCGGCGGATGGCTTCAACCTTCCTCAGAAGTTCGCGCTTGATTTCGAGATTTTCGACCACTGCTTCGATGATCCAATCGACGTCTGCGAGTTTCTTAAGGTCATCTTCGAAGTTGCCGATGGAAACCAGGTGGGAAAGCGAGGAATCGAAGAACGCGGCTGGTTTTGATTTCTTGGCCGCGTCGAGACCTGCAGCAGCAATCTTGTTGCGCATGGGAGCATCGGCGTCTGCGGGAACGATGTCGAACAGAAAGCTCGGCACGCCCGCATTGGCGAAATGAGCGGCGATGCGCGCGCCCATGGTGCCTGCGCCGAGCACGGCGACTTTATGAATTCGCTTCATGATGAACCTCCGCCCGGTACCGCTGTTAAGTGTCGTCCTTCCAGGATTGCCCTGACAAGTGATTCGACGCACCCACGAGGGTGACCCTACTCACCCTCCGCGCCGCTCAAAATCATAGTAGTCTTGTGAAGGAAATTGTGGAGGTCGGTATGCGAGAAGTGGTTCTTGTGTCCTCAGTGCGCACACCGGTCGGACGAGCCTACAAAGGAACGCTGCGAGCGACTCGGCCCGACGAACTGGCCGCGATCGCCATCAGAGGCGCCCTGGATCGTGTGCCGCAGCTGGATCCCAAAGAGATCGAAGACGTCATTCTCGGCTGCGCGATGCCGGAAGCTGAGCAAGGCATGAACGTCGCACGCACTGCGTCCTTGCGCGCGGGATTACCTGTGGAAGTTTCGGCCATGACGATCAATCGATTCTGCTCGTCCGGATTGCAGTCAATTGCCATGGCTGCCGAGCGGATTAGAGGGGGCGGAGCCGAAGTGATCGTTGCCGGCGGGACGGAGTCGATGACTCTTGTCCCCATGGGCGGACACAAGATCGCGCCCAATCCGTGGCTGGTGGAGCATTATCCGGATTCCTATCTCTCGATGGGACTGACGGCGGAGCGTTTAGCGCAGCGTTTCAACGTTACTCGGCAGGACGCGGACGAGTTTTCTCTGCGCAGTCATCAAAAGGCGATTGCGGCAATTCAGGCAGGAAAATTCGAAGATGAGATTGTGCCCGTGCCGGTGACGTTCACTACACCGAATGGTTCGAAGCCGAAGAAGCAGGAAATTGTTTTCAAGGTAGACGAAGGTCCGCGTGCCGATACATCGCTCGAGGTGCTGCTCGCGTTGAAACCCGCGTTTCACGTCAAAGGTACGGTGACGGCTGGGAATTCTTCTCAGATGTCGGACGGCGCCGCGGCAGCGGTGGTCATGTCTGCGGAGCGGGCAAAGCAACTCGGGATCAAGCCGCTCGTCCGATTCGTATCGTTCGCGACCGCTGGCTACAAGCCGGAAGAGATGGGATTGGGCCCGGTCTTTGCGATTCCCAAGGCGCTCAAACTGGCTGGCCTGAAGTTGTCCGATATCGACGTGATCGAGTTGAACGAGGCTTTTGCAGCGCAGTCGCTGGCGGTGATCAAAGAAGGAAAGTTGGATCCCGATCGAGTCAATCCCAATGGAGGCGCGGTTGCGTTAGGTCACCCGCTCGGATGCACCGGGGCAAAGCTCACGGCAACGATCATCCGCGAATTGAAGCGCCGCAACGCCCACTACGGAATGGTGACCATGTGCGTTGGGGGAGGAATGGGCGCAGCAGGAATTTTTGAGAACGTGAATTAGAATCAGCGTCCATTTTTGCGCGACGCGTAGACCGCCCGAGGTTAGAGCTCGTGCTCAATGCCTCTACACTCGACAGGAATTCGTTGCCGTTCAGTCCTGAACAGCTGCGCGCCAGGATATCCGAGTTTATTCCCAAAGAAGCATCCATCGCGGAAAAGATCGCCGCGGTGGAGGCGGCACTTCTCAGTCCCATGGGCCAAGGTCTGCGTGGCGCGATGGCGCACTGGATCGTGGATCGGTTGGTTCCCGTGGAAAGATTGGTACCTGCCGCGTACGAAAAATGGCACTTTCCGGTGCGCGACTCGATGATGTTCGTGGTTCAGCATCTTTCTGCTGCACGCCTCGCACCTAAGCTGGTCGAACAATTTGAAGTCCCTCAGAAAACTTCTGCCGAAGAACGACTCTGGCTGCTGATTTCGAAGGTGCCCGGCCTGCAGAAGCTTGGGCAGGTGATCGCACGCAACCAACATCTTCGGCCGGCTTTGCGGAAAGCACTGGCGCGTTTGGAAAACGGGATTCGCGACGTTAGCGTTGGCGAGGTACGCGCGCTGATCAAAAAAGAACTGGGTGACCGTCTAAAGAAATACAACGTCGAAATTGCTCCGTCGATTCTCTCAGAGGCGAGTGTCAGCGCTGTCGTGCGTTTCACGTGGGAAGATCCAGCAGATGGCGAGCGCAAACGCGGCGTGTTCAAGGTTCTGAAGCCACACATTCCCAAGTATTTTGCGGAAGACATGGAATACCTGCAGGGCCTGGCACAACACTTTGGCGACCGGCACCACCGATACGGATTTCCGGCGCACCTGATTCCCGACACTTTCAAGAAAGTGCGTCGTCTGCTGCAGCACGAGGTCAATTTCCGCCGAGAGCAAAAGACGTTGCAAGAGGCCGCCGCGCTTTACCGCGACCTGCCGAGCGTGCGCGTGCCGGATGTCATTCCGTTTCTCTGCAGCCCGATGGTGACGGCACTTACGGAAGAGCACGGCATCAAGGTTACGAACGCCGCTTCGCGACTGCCGCCTGCCACCCGGAAGCGGATTGCTGAGCAACTGGTCGAGGCTCTGGTAGCGGTGCCATTGCTGGCTGGACAGGACGAAGCCATCTTCCACGGTGATCCTCATGCCGGCAACCTGCTTTATGACCGGCACACGGGAAAACTGGTGATTATTGATTGGGCGCTTCGGGAGCGGCTGAGTCGAGAACAACGCCGTCATTTAGCCCTGTTGTTTCTGATGGTCAGCGTGCGCGATCCGATAGGAGCAGCGAACGAAGTTCTAGCTCTTGGCTCAAAACGTATCCGTACCGGTTCGCTTCAAGCGCACGGGGTAACGGACACTGTGCAGGGATTTCTTGACGACCTTCCGGTGAAATATCTTCCCAGCGGCGCCGATGCCATGCGACTTCTGGAGAGGGTGGCGATTCAGGGGGTACGATTCCCGAGTCCTCTCATCATGCTCTCCAAAGTGATGTTTACCCTTGACGGTCTCCTCTCCGACGTTAGCGATGAGAACACTGGAATGGGATTAAGCATTGCCCGACACGTCGCAAAACATTGGGTAATCCATCGAAACGGGTTCCGCTCACCCCTGAAAATGCAGGACTGGATTGCGCTCCAGTGCAGCGCTTTGCTGTGTCCAACGCGGCTGTGGCTGAATTACGAACAGAAGTTACTGGATCGGTACTTCCCTGCTCAAGCAGCGTCGCGAGCCTGACCATCGGTACGCGTGTTTTTCTCTGGCAGGAAGCTCATCGCGCGCTCCGCCAACGCCGTGATGGTCAGGCTCGGATTCACACCGAGATTGGCGGCGATCACCGAACCATCGCAAATGTACATATTCTTGTAGGCGAACACGCGCTGCTGTGAATCAACCACGCCGTGGGCTGCGGAGTCAGCAATGACGCAACCTCCGATGCAATGCGCAGTACCGGGAACGTTGAAAAGGATTTCCGGCAAGGTGCTCATGCCGTTGCCGCCCGCGACCTCTGCAAACCTCCTTGCGAATTGGTTGGCTTGTGGGATGTAAGTGGGTATCTTCTTTCCGCGGCTGACCAGGAATTTTCGAAAGGGCCAGAACCACGGACGCCGCCAATCCATCTCGATCTCGCCATCCAGGGCCTGCATACATAGCAGAATGACCGTCTCTTGTGCCCAGCGCCACGGTTTGCCCAATCTCCAGGATTGAATGGGATGGCGCACAAACGAACTCACAATGTTCTTGGCCCATAGGGCCACGCGACGCGCACCGGGTTGGCCGTCGGTGAGAACTGTAGTCAGCAAACCCATGGTGTCGGAACCGCGCGGATAACGAACCGCCTCGATGTGCGTGTGCGCGTCGATGTACACGCCAGAACCGATCGAAATTCCTTGAGAGTAATCTTCGTTAGAACCCGGCATGCGCGCGCCGATCAGCGACTCCGAATTCGTGCGCACGTGCTTTCCCAGCTGCTTGCTAATCGCTGGCAACGAGCCATTTTCGCGCAGGCGGAAGAGCAATTCCATGGTGCCCAGTGCGGATGCCGCGAACACTACGGCTCGTGCAGTGAACCGCTGCGGGTGGCGAGCAATCCATGATGTGGATCTGACGGTGTGCACTTCATACCCGTCTTCGCCCTCAGGCGATCCCGACATAGGCTTCACATCGATGACTTGTGTTTCAGCGAAAACATGAGCCCCATGTTTCTCGGCCAGATAGAGGTAATTGAGGTCCAGCGTATTCTTCGCGCCGAAGCGGCAGCCCATGATGCAGCCGCCACAGGCAACGCACGCAGTGCGCTCAGGACCTTGGTTTGAGAAGAACGGATCGTGTAAGGATCGCCCGGGTTCCGCGTCCTTTAATTGGAAGATTCCTACGCGGGTCTGATAGAAACGGTCGCCGCAACCTGCAGCCTCTGCGGTGCTCTTCAGCAGACGGTCGGCGGGGCCGAGAATCTGGTTTTCGACTATACCCAGCATACGTTCCGCGGTGCCATAGTGCTGCGGCATGCTTGCGTGCCAATCGCCGACACCCGCCCACGCACCCGAACTCCATACTTCTAACGGTGGCTCAAGCAGAGTAGCGCCATAGGTGATCGACCCTCCCCCTACGGCACAGCCGTGGTAGATGGTCACATGCCGGAAAAGCCGCATGTTGAAAAATCCGCGCAGTCCAAGCTTGGGACGCCAGAACCAGCGATGGACAGACCAACTCGTGCGCGGCAGATCTTCAGGCTTCCAACGGCGTCCCATTTCCATGACACCGACTGTGTATCCCTTCTCCGAGAGACGATGCGCGCAGACGCTTCCGCCGAATCCGGACCCAATGATGATGAAGTCGAAATCAAACTGCTGCTTCTGATCAGGCATAAGAAAACCCTCCCGCAAGCCCTCGGGTCTTAGGACGAGAAGGCTGGACTTTTCGCTCCTGACTCGCTATGTTTTTCTCGCGATGCGGAAGCTGCCTGAAGTCGAAGAAGCGAAGGCCTTGATGACTGCGGCGATGGAGTGGTCGGTCTTCACGTGGCTGTTTCGCAAGCGCGCAGTGCGAGAAGTTGCGGACGCAGCTAACGCAGCACTGGACAAACTGAATAAGAACACGAAGGCACACTGGAGTGACGAGATCAAGTCCGCCTACAAGGCAGTCTCGTCTCGAAAGGGTGCTAAGACCAGCACGCCATCGTCTGTGAGTGCTGAGATAGAGCACTTCGTGAAAAAAGTGAAAGATGCGGACGATGCTGCTCGCCGTGCGAGACAGGATGCTGAGGATGCTTTCGCCGAAGCCGAGAGACAGTTGAATACAGATTTGGCGCGCGAGGGTTGCCGCAAGGCGCTTCATCAGTGGGAATTGGACATAAGAGCCATTCGTTGCGCCGAAGGTCCTCCCACTTCCACCAAGCCGGTAAGCTGAACCCCGCCTGTTCACGGTCATTTCCTATCGCAGCAACGGCGCACATTCCGACACGAAACCTCTCTCGACCAGGGAGGTGACTGGTAAGAGAATCGGGGCGGTAGACGGCGCATCGGCGACAATGGTGCGCACCAGATGGTCGGTTTGCTGCCACCAGCCCTTAAAAACCTGGTCGGCGTAGCGGACTTCAAGTATGCCCCAGCCTTCGCGGTTCAGAGCTGCAGGCTCAAAGCTCGCAATTACGGTTCTCGTATCGAGTCTCAGGCCCTCATGAAGTGCTTTGAGGGCGCTTTCCTTCGCACTCCATAGCAGGGAAACCGTGCGCTCGCGGTCAGGTGCTGAAACCGCTGCAATCGCTTGCTGCTCCTCGGCGGTGAAGTAGTCCGCAACAAATACGTCGCCATGAGCTTCGACGCTTTCCAGATCACAGCCGACTCTCAGCTCGCGACGGGCGATGGCGCACATAGCACGGCCTTCCCGGTGGCTGAGCGAAATAGCTACAGGCGCGCGCTCGCTGTTGATGAACACCTCTGGAGCCCCGGACGAAGCAGGCCGGATTTCGATGGCGGTGAGTGCCAAATCGTCGGACCCTAGGTTTAGAGCTGCGGCTAAAGCCTGCTTTGCTGTCCACCGCCCCAAGCGCCAGTCAGCCCGGCGTTTGGGGAATCGAAAACTATCAAAGCGAGTTGCTTCCCAAGGACTGAGCCAATCATTTCCCGTCGGGACGTCGGCCTGTACCTGCTCCAGCCAATACAACTTCATTGGAATACACCATGTGGCTAAGCAGCTTTGGTACCCACTGCCTGCTTCTCGGGTTCTAATTCCATCACACGTGCAATCCCGCGTTCTAAGGCGTCAATCAAGTATGGACGCAATTGATCGGGAGGAATAATGCGATCCAGCGCCCCCACCTGCAGAGCACGTTGGACGCTATGTACCCGGTCAAACTCCGCGGCCGTCTCGCCTAACTTCTCGGAATGCACTACCTTGAATAATTCATCGAATTGAGTGCGCAAGCGGCTTTTCTGGGTGCCCTCAGCCTTGGCGATTGCCTCATTAAGCTCCTGCAGGCGTGGGTCCTTACGAGTCTTAGCTTCGACTTCTCCGGCAAACACCACTGCGGCGGCGGGAGCACCGCCGATCACCGAGGCGTGTGTGCCTTCCAAGGCTGCGACTTCGAGATTCTCGTTCAGGGCCCGCGAAAACACTACGTACGCGCCGCCGTGGTAACGCGAGATAACACAAAACACGACCGGGCCCTGGAAGTTCACGATCGCCCGTCCGATCTCCGCGCCGTATTCCAATTGCAGACGTCGCATCGACTCCGGCGATCCATCGAATCCCGACAAATTTGCCAAGACTACGATGGGGCGATTGTTGCTGGCAGCATTGATCGCGCGCGCAACTTTCTTCGAGGACTGTGGGAACAACGTGCCAGAAGTCCATTGATCTGGGCCATCCGCTGGGACAAACCCAAACCTGGGTAAAGCACGCGATTCAATGCCAATGAGGCATACCGGATACCCGCCGAGATGAGCGTCCCAAACCACGGTGCTTTCGGCAGCGCGCATTCCCGCCCAACGCTCCAGTGGGGCATGGTCCCGATCAATCGTTGCGATCATCACTTTGCGAATGTCGAAAGATCTTTTTCTTCCGGGATTCGTCTCATCGCTGAAAATCTCGCCGATACTGGCGAAATCTTCACTATTTCCACCGTGCGGAGAGGTTTGCACATCGCGAAATACCGGATCAACGGTTTCGGCGCGGCGCGGGAATCTTTCGCCCGGCATCACGTAGGTGTGGTCGTAATGACGAAACAGGATGTGGCAGGCTTCGTCCAGGTCGCGCGCCCAATACTGCGCCTGGCCGTTAATGCCCATGATGCGATCGTAGCCGCCGATGCCCTGATTGTCCTCGGCGGAGACTCCACCGGAGTAATCGAGAGCGCGCTTGCCGGTGAGAACCATGGCCGCCTTCGGCGTCATCACCAGAATGCCGCGGGTATGCATGAGCATGGTGGCTTCGGCATTCCAGTAGGGTTGCGCTCCAACGTTGATTCCATCGATCAAGAGATTAACTTCGCCGCCCGCCTGCGTGAACTCCACCAGTCGGCGCAGGACGCGAGCAATCCAATCCATGTTTTCCACGCCGCTGTTCATCGAGATCTTCGCGCCCGCCGAGATCGCGAACCACTCCAGCGGTACTCCCATTCCCTGGGCGAGGTCGAGAGCGGCCATGATGCGGCGGCACTCGGGTTCTGCAAGAGCGCCCAAATCCTTGATGGGATCTCCTAACAACACCACTCGCGTCATCCCCTCGGGATATTTCGCGGTGTAGTTGCGGATGACTCCGGCAATGATGTTGCTCTTGTTTTGTCCATAGGGGCGATCGACGGGTACAAGTTGCCCATCTGGATCGAGATCGTACTCGACGAAATCCCCCGGAGGGAACTCGGCCCGCGCATGTTTTTGTGCCGGAGTCAGCATTTTGATGATCTCGTAGGGATAGATCATGCCGCGCTGGCGCATCCGCACGACTTTCTGCTCATATTCGCTGAGCGGCTTCATGGGCTGCATCTGGTCCGCCGGGCGGAACGTGGTGAGCATGCCATTGCCACCGGGATTGGAAAGTCGGACCACCATGTCGCGCAGTTCGCCGCTGGAGGGATTGGGAATGCGGACCCTCACCACAATTTGCTCCAAGCCCAGGCCCTGCATAGAGGGGGTGAGCCGGCTGACGATTTCGCGGAACTCATCGCGCTCCAGATAGAGAGGCGGCCAAACATATAACAGGATGCGGTTCCAGTACAAGCGCTGGTTCGGTGGCCGCCGCGATTGCACGAGACGCATTGCCGCCGTGGCCTCCGTCAACATACGTTCCAGGTGGGGCAGTTGCACGACGCGTCCGTTCTCGTCCCTG
>Ga0070714_100004438_pt1 | contig 10564 bp, 8 predicted proteins | sample LARL83metaG_FD_65450 | JGI IMG/M metagenome (GOLD analysis project Ga0070714, IMG submission 65450) | Corn, switchgrass and miscanthus rhizosphere microbial communities from Kellogg Biological Station, Michigan, USA - LAR L8-3 metaG | ecosystem: Host-associated > Plants > Roots > Rhizosphere ... | reverse complement strand
GTTTCACCGATTTGCTCGCTGGCTTGTCTCAACAAGAAGGAGCGTTCGGCCATCATAGCTCCACCGGCCAAGATATCGGTCCCCAGCCGGCACAGCCGCAACCCGTAAGTATAGCTTTTGCCGTCAAGGGCGCGCGAAACCAAACCTTCTTGCAGAAGTGTTTGGCATAGCCGCACAACGCTCGGTCGCGAGGTGCCCGTCAGATCGCTTAGCTCAGTAGCACTCGGCGGCGATGACGATCGGGAGATGGCTTCGAGTATTTTAAACGCTCTGAGAAAGGACTGTCCCTTATCTCTGTGATCCAATTTCTTCAGCATGCACCTTCTCATTGTCAGGAAGCACTATCGTATATACTTTAGAAAAGTGCAAAAATGAACAAAAAATGTCCGATTTTACCCAATTCTAAGTTAGGATGCAGACGTCCGCATCGTTTAAGAGAGCAAGGTCAAATTGGCTACAGAAGGTCGTAAAGCGTTGGCAACACTCAGCGAAGTGTTGTCCGCTACAGAAAGGTCTATCGCACCGGTGGTGTCGCAGCGTTCTGATAACCTTGCGATCGGTTCTGTGTGTCCTGCCCCCGCAATCGAAAGACATGACCCCGCGGTAGAGCGAGGCAAGTCGGATTTAGCGGCTGCGTATAGGTTGCATCATAATGCGGAATTGCACAGCCGCCTTCTTCCCGACGAGAATGAGGCACGAGTAGCCTTCCTTGCTTTGGAAAAAGCGAGAATTCAGTATTTGAGTGTTTGCTGGTGGCCCGGCATGCGCGCCAATTTTTTTGCCTTGTTCTGCTTCGAAGCAAAGAAGGCCGTCTCGGAAGAGCATTTTTCAGATCGCCCTGGCGCAAAACTGAGTTCAGCGTGTTCGGTGATCGTGATGGAGAAGCTCCTCGAGTTCGCAGTCCCCCGGGCAATCAAGGAGGCGACGAAAGATGAAATTGGGCAATGCGAAAAAGTCATTGAAGAGGTAAGTGAGCTAAGGAGCGCCGCTAGCAGCCAGTACGAATTTGCTTGTGTTGCGCATAAGTTTCTTCATCGAATTGGTCTGGAGCGCTGTTTTCTCGATAAAGAAAAACTCAATCGAAGGGCAGGGGACGCGCGCGATGAATACGATCCATCGGAGTTATTGAAAAGGCGACAAAGATCACAAGAAACGAGCTTGAACAGGGGCGATGAAACCAAACAACAGCGCCTCAAGAGAGTGCAACAAATATCCACTTCGATACCGGATCTAAGGGAGCAGTCGGCAGCGCTCTACAAGCCCTTCACACTTGATTATGATGAAATTGTTCGAGCTACCGATTTGGTTGATGCGGCCGAATTGGTTGAGTTGCGATCAAAGCTGGATACGCATCTTCATACTGTTCGTTTCGCAATCGGCGCGTTGGCGAACCGGCTTCAGCGTAAACTACAGACTTTGCAGCAGACCTCTTGGACATACGATCTTGAGGAAGGGTTGCTTGACGTCGCAAAATTGACGCGAGTGATCACTGACCCCGCTTTTTCTGCGTCATACAAAATCGAGCGGGAATCAGAACTCGGTTCGATTGTTGTGTCGATTCTGATCGATAACTCCGCATCCATGAAAGGAGAGCCGATTGCACTAGCAGCGTGCTGCGCGGAAATTCTATCGCAGGCCCTCGAACGATGCGATGTCAAGTTGGAAGTCCTTGGCTTCACTACGTCACAATGGAATGGCGGTCGTTCGAAGCAGCAATGGTCATCAAGCCGCGATCCAATGCCAGGGCGTCTAAACGATCTACGTCATATCATCTACAAGGCGGCTGATGACAGATGGCGGCGTTGCAAGGCTGCTCTGGCTCTGATGATGAAGGACGACATTCTCAAAGAGAACATTGACGGCGAAGCGCTGTTGTGGGCTTACGAGCGGCTCAAGAAGCGCGGAGAGGAGCATCGCATCTTATTGGTCGTCTCCGATGGTGCCCCTGCCGACCACTCGACGATTTCTCTAAACGGTCGCGATTATTTATCCGAAAATCTGCGCCATGTCGTTTCTCGGATCGAGAATGAGGGGGTCGTCGATTTGGTCGGGATTGGTGTTGGTCACGATTTGAGCAAATATTACAAGCGGTGTGTTCAAATCAATTCAATGGCGTCCCTCGCATCGGTGTTGACATCCGAATTGGTCACTTTGTTCGAACAAGCAATTCGAAAAACAAAGACCGCGTAAAGGCGGGTGATCAGGTGCAAGCATCTGGTGATGGCTGGTGGCGTTCACAAAAAAAGACGGACGTGGACCGAGGTCGCACGTCCGTTGCGCACTGGGGAGCGCGAAGTTTTAAGCTCGCTTTGTTACCTCAACGATGCCGCGATCGGCATCGATCTTGACCCAATCACCTGTCTCGATGAAATCCCACGGCTTGCCTTCTTCGATCTTGTGCACGGCCGGTATGCCACTATAGATCGCGCCGCTTGCGCCGATCCCATGGGCTTTACGCCAGATGATACCGGCCGGTGCGGAGTCGAACACCGTCTTTTTTGTATAAAGACTGAGGGTGGCGCCCGTCGTGTAGTAGTCGGTGTCGTAAATAAGAATCTTATTCTTAATGCAGTGCCCGGAAAGCGGGTGATCCTGGATTCGGACGAGGCCGGTTTCATTAGCGATCGCACCAGCATGTAAGCTCAATGCTTTGCTGGTCACGAGTGCTTCTCCTTCTGCGATGCCTGCTGAAACCATGCGGCCATGAAGAGTTGTCTTTTTAGTCATTGGAGTATTTCCTCTCGCTGTCTTAGTTCCAGGCGGGTAGTTCGAATTCGCCAGTAACTGCTGCGTCAATACAGTTCGCAAGCGTTCCGTACCGCCAGCTCGGCTTTCCTTCACCGGCGACAAGCCGTCGCATCTTCATGCTGTCAGTTGCTATATTCACTTCAGGCCCAAACATCGTTTCAATCGGCATGCAAAACTCACAGGTATCCCGCGTGAGCAAAGCACCGGCACTTACGATCCGGGTAACGAGCCCCATCTCTTCTGCAAGAGAGTAGGTGGGGTGATCGGTGTGGATATAAAATTTGACTCCGCTCTTTACCTTTCGGCTGCCAAGGAGATCGGCAACCTCGCGAATTTCATCGATGGTCTTGAAGGGGCAGCCGGACACGACGACGTCGACTTTTGATTTCTTGGTCGTCGAAAGATCTTCGTACATTCGTCGCAAGGCCTTGCGATCAATGTAGAGAGTGTCGATGTCCTTTGGAATTTTGCCGCCGAAGGCTACTTCTGTCGTGGGGGCTTCGGGGCTTACACCGACATACAAGAGCAGAGTGGTTGTCATTGCCGGCGAGCAAGCAGCGCTAAGCGCCTTGTATTCTTCTTTCCCAAGCCCTTGAGGCATGCCGAGGACGACGGGAATGCGATCGTAAGCAAAATCTCCAATAATGGCGCCGAGTGCTTCAAAGTCGCCGGTTTTTGCACCTTCGCCACCGATCGATGACATTAACTCGGGATCGAGTTTCACCAAGCAAGAGCCCACGCGATTTCTAGGATCGAGCATTCCGTGCTTTGGAATACGCTTGGTGATGCTTGCCATCGGACAGTTCACGCTGTCCTCGCGATTGCCGCGGGCTCCAATCAACGAATTGGCAAAGCCGGTGGCGTTGCCTTCGATCCATGCGATGTTTTCACCGAACCGAACCAAATTCTGCGTCAGGTAGGGTGTGCACGTATACGTCAGCACGACATTCATGCGGCGAAGGCAATCGATAATAGCGTTCTGCTTTTCCTCGTAGCCTTCAGGCCAGTTGAATTCGTGCTTGTGTTTGAGGTCCATCGAGATGGGCTCGCATGTGGTCATCACGCCCATCTTTGCTCCCATGTCCGCTAAGCGCTGATAAAATGCCAGGCCGCCGTCTCCGATCGTTCGATAATCGGAAAAAATATGAGCGCTATGGCAATCCACCATTTCTTCAGCTTCGAAAGCTTCGCCGAACTTTACGAGATGCTCCATCGCGTGTTGCACGGCTGGGCCGTACCTGCCGTCTAGCTTCCGCTTATCCTCGTCACTCAGTTTCATCTCGCGCTCCTATGTTCCAACGGCATGCAGTTGCATTGCCGGTCAGATGGAATTGTCGCGATTGGTTCCGATATGTGCAAAAACAACCGCAATATGATTAATGTTGCATCAAAAAATACATCGTGCAACAGTTACGTCATGAGAGCTCGGGAAATCATGGGCAGCACAGTGCGACGATTAGACAGGAGACGGCGCTCGGCTGGAGATGATCCGATCGCGACACAAAGACAAAAATCAGAATTGAAAACGGGAGGAGGCAATTATGGACACAAGCGTCAAAACACCTGCTCAATCCAACGAGAGTGGATTTTGGAATCTGATTATGGACGATCAGGTTTCAGAAACAGATTTTCAGAAGCACTACCGGAATTATTTCGCTCATCGAGAAGAGCTTGAGCGTATTTCGAAGCGCAGAATTTCACGTCGCGAATTTTCTCAGATCGCCGCATCAATCGGCACGAGCTTCGGCTTGGCGTCGACGATTGGCAATTTGAGCATGGGCGTCAGCAAGACGTACGCCGCGGAAAAGGGCGCTAAAAAAGGCACCATTCGCATCGGCTACATCAACACGCTGGATTGCTGTCTCTTCGACTATATTTTGGAAAAGAAGGGCATCTTCCAAAGCATGGGCTGGGACGCGAAATTCCTCGGCGCCGCCGGCGGTCCTCAGGTCATGGAAGCCTTCATCGGTAACGAGATTGATTTCGCCTATGTCGGCTCGAACACGCCGGGTCTTGCCGCTCAGAAGGGCATCGCGTCGAAGCTCCTCGTTGGCGGCATGTTTGGAATGGGCGGTTTTTCAGTCAGCGATAAGCTCTACAATGAAGGCGTTACGGATTTGCCGAGCTTTTTCGAGAAGGCCAAGAAGAGGTCGGCTGAAGGAAACCCGATTGGAATTTCGACGCAAGTGCCTGGAACGCTGACTCATGCCTGCGCCATGATAGCGGCAAAAGAGCATGGCCTCGACCCGGACAGGGATCTTGATTTGAAATATCTGCCGCCGCCCGAAGTCTCATCATCCATGATGTCTGGCGTCGTCGAAGGCCAATTGATCTGCGAGCAGTTCGGATCGTACCCCGAATTCTTCAAGAAGGGGAAAGTCATCGCGCATTGTCTTGATAGCGGTGCGCATATGATGCCGTGCGACGGACTACCCGAGCAAACTTATACCCAATGCACAGCGCTCGCTGCACGCCCTGGATTGCCGGACGAAATGGTGCAGGCGTGCATTGAGGGCCACAAGCGAGCTGCGGCCTTCATGAAGGATAATCCTGCCGAGACCATCAAGATCGCCGCTGAAATTTCAGGCACCAAGGGGCCGCTCGAATATGTCGCCATGTTCAATCGGGCGCGTTGGCATTACGGCATCAACTGGGAGTCGTGTGACAGCGTTTGGAACAGCACGATGAGAAAGATCGGACTCGCGAAGAAGAATCTTAAGCTGGATGAATTGGTCGATACAAAGAATTCGATTGAGCTGAAGGCAGGGTTCGAATCTACCGCCGGTGTTAACAAGAAGGGGCCGGTGGATGTGACCTCGAACGAGTTCAGGAATCGCATTTGGGCGGAAGCTCTTTCAAAATTTGGTTGACCGCATGGCGTTTGCCATTTTGAGGAATGACCAACTAAAGCCGAATGAAACGGGCGACACGCTGCCAGTTACAAGGAGAGGACGTTATGAGTTCAGGATCACACACCGTGATCACCGCAAAAGCTATCGCTAGCTTGCCGCCGGTCGATGGAGCACCCGAATCCGAGCCACTGGTCCGAGGCAGCAGTGGCTGGAGAAATGTTCGGGTTTACGGTGTTCTCATCGGACTGATCATCATTTGGGAAATCCTGGGCAGATCAGGACTCTTCGAGCCCATCATCCTGCCGTCCTTCTCTGAAGTACTCCAGGCGATCTATACAAGTGCCATGCATGGCGATCTGTTTCTGGCCATCGGCTGGAGCTGTTATCGTGTGTTTATGGGCTTTGGCCTTGGTATGCTTTTAGCTGTGCCGCTGGGCGTTGCGATTGGCTGGTCGCGTGTCTGCGAGGACCTTTTCGATCCGGTTATCGAAATTTTGCGCCCGATTCCGCCGTTGGCCTGGATTCCGCTGAGTATCATCTGGCTTGGGGTTGGATTCAAATCCGTATTGTTCATTACGACGCTTGGATCGTTTTTCCCGATCCTGGTGGCGACAATCTCGGGCGTCCGCAATGTCGATAAACGTATGATCGAATTCGCGAGAACGCTTGGTGCGAGTACGTCTCAGATCCTGCTCAAGGTCGTTATCCCCGCAGCGATGCCGCAGACGTTCGTCGGTATGAGAATTGCCGTCGGGTTCTCGTGGATGGTCGTCGTCGCGGCCGAGATGATTTCCGTAAAGTATGGTCTCGGATGGCTGATCTGGAAGGCTAGATTTTCCTTCGATACCGCGACGGTCATGGCAGGCATGGGCATCATCGGCTTGCTTAGCGTCATTATGACGAAAGCTATGGGGTATCTCGAGAGCGTTCTGTTTTCCTGGAAAAAAGGGATCGTAAAGGGATGACAATGGAATCAGCAATTAGCGTCCGCGGCGTCAACAAAGTCTTCGGCGGATTCCAGGCTCTTCGAAATGTCGATCTCGATATTCGTCAGGGAGAGCTGCATGTTTTTCTGGGCCCTAGCGGATGCGGCAAAACGACCCTTATGAGGATGGTTTCGGGCTTTGAGTATCCGTCTTCGGGAAGGATTCTTCATAACGGAAATCCGATCACCGGGCCGGGACCGGATCGCGGCCTTATATTCCAGGAAGGTGTCAATTTTCCATGGCGAACGGTGCGTCGCAATGTCGAGTTTGGACTGGAGATGAAGAAGCTTCCAAAGGATGAGCGACGCCGGACTGCTCAGAAGTTTATCGATCTGGTTGGACTGACCGACTTCGCATCGCATTATCCGTCGCAGATATCAGGCGGTATGAAGCAAAAAATGGCTTTGGCTACGGCGTTGGCAAACGATCCTGACGCTTTGCTCATGGACGAACCTTTCGGTGCGCTCGATGCTCAAACCCGTTCGGTTATGCAGCGCGAGCTGCTCAGAATATGGAGCGAAGCGAATAAAACGATTATTTTCGTTACCCATTCGATCCGCGAAGCGCTTCTGTTGGGAAATAGAATTTCACTCTTCAAGACGCGTCCGGGCGAGATTGCGAAAATCTACGATCTGGATCAGGAGTTGGGTAAGCGTAACGTCGATCGTGGATCAACTGACCGTAAGCTGGTCGATATGGAGGCGGAAATATATCGTGTAATGCAGGAAGCGGAATAGTAAGACACCGCCCAGGGTAAACGATTATTAGGTAACACAAGATGAGCGATTCCGAATCCTTCTTAGGTCGCACAAAAGGTAAGGATGCTCATCGGAGCAACATCGCTGTTATCTGCAACCTCGCAGACGACATCCGGTCGACTATGGGTCCCAAGGGCATGGACAAGATGATTGTCGATGGCCTTGGAGACATCGTGGTTACCAATGATGGCTACACGCTTCTGACAAATATGCGGATCAAGCACCCGGCGGCAAAATTGGCCATCGAGGCAGCGATCACTCAGCAGGAGAAAGTGGGAGACGGCACCACCTCTGTTGTGGTGTTTGCGGGCGAGCTGCTGCGTCGGGCTCAACATCTGCTTGAGATGAATATTCATCCCTCGCTACTTGCGCAGGGTTTCCGTCGGGCTGAAGCAATGGCGCAGGAAATCCTCGGGCGGATGGGCGAGCCGGCATCGATCCAAACTCCTGAGCTACTGCTTTCGGCTGCGCAAACAGCAATGACTGGGAAAAGCGCAGAAGGTGCCAAGGAACACCTGTCGCGACTCGCTCTCGAGGGTGTTCGAAAAATGGTCGAGGGTGAGGCGGATCAAAATCTCGACCTAAAAGGGCTTAAGCTTGAACGGATGGTCGGCGGCACCTTGGCTCAGAGCGAATTGATAAACGGCGTTCTGATTTCTCGGGAACGAGCTCACCCGCATATGCCGAAAGAGATAAAGCACGCGAAGATCGCGATTATTGAGCAAGCGCTTGAGATTAGAAATCCGGAGATTACCGCACAGATCCAGATCAATGATCCAATGCAGATGCAGGCCTTTATTGAGCAGGAGCAAAAAACCCTCGCCGAAATCACGGCCAAATTGGTTTCAAGCGGATGTACAGCTGTATTCTGCCAGCAGAATATTGAAGAACCTGCAGATTATTTTCTTAGCAAGGCGGGTGTATTGGCAGTCCGGCGTGTCCCACAAAGCGATCTAATACGGATCGCGCAAGCAACGGGTGCGCGTATCGTGGCCAATGCTATGGCGGTCGAGGCGGATGATTTAGGGTATGCGGGGAAAATCGGAGAAGAGCATTACGGCAACTCAATAATGATTGCCGTTGAAGACTGTAAGAATCCAAAAGCGCTAACTTTAGTCATAAGAGCCGCTACCGAACATGCAGCTGAGGAAGCTAGGCGCGCCGTTGAAGACGCAGTGGGTGATATTGCGAGCATTCTCCGCGAAGGCAAGGTTGTCGCGGGCGCGGGCGCGGTTGAAATTCGTCTAAAGCGCGCGCTCGATCTCGTGGCGAAGCGTGAACTGAAGGGTAAAGAGCGACTCATCGTTGAAACGTTCGCTCAGGCGTTGCTGGTCGTCCCGAGGACGCTCATTGAAAGCGCCGGACAGGATCCCATCGAAGTTATTTCCGTTATTGAGGAACAGCAGGAAGCCGGTGCCGAATGGACGGGCTTTGATGCGGTGCACGGAGAGGTTACCGATTGTTGGAAACGCGCAATCGTTGAACCATCTCGGATCAAATCTCAGGCGCTTGCATCAGCAACTGAGGTTGCCGTGACAGTCCTGAGGATCGACGACATGTTTATCGGAGATACCCGCGATAAATTATAAGGCGAACCATGTGGCCTTTCAGAGCGATAGTAGAGCGCAAGACGCGTGCGTTAGGGATGGCCATTTCTCTGGTCCTTATTTGGTCGGCTCCAGCAAATGCCTTGGATGATTTACGCCAGTATGCCTATGTCCGGGGAGATTCCCAGGAGGTGGCTCTCATCGACATGAAATCGGATCGGGTCGTTCATAACGTCCGGTTTAAGCAGAGGCCACGTTCAATATATGTGATCGACGACAAGAAGCTGCTTCTGTCTATCCATGGACCGCAGATCGAGGTTTACGACCTTGCAGCGGACCAAATGCTCCCGTCGATCATGGTTGATGATAGGATAGACTTTTTTCAATACAGTACTAAGGCAGGCCTGGCGGCCGTGGCCAATGAAAATTCGGGTCGTGTCTCGCTCATCGATCTTGAGAGTCGATCGGTTGTCAGCAACGTCAAAGAGCTGCAGCAGCTGAGCTCAATAGGATTCGATCGCTCCGGCAGTGAGCTTCTCATCACTAGGAAGTCATCGCACATGGTCGGCGTCATCGATGTAAAAAATCCAAATCGGATCGATGTGTTCTCGCTGGATGCGGGTCGAAAACTGAAAAGTGAAGAACGCGACGGAATCCGGTCTCTCGATAAGACGCCGAATGGCCGGTTCGCTCTTGCGCTTCCCGAGGGTTCGGGTGTGGACGTGCCTGTTGTGAATCTCAGTACAAGGCAGGTCGTCAAAAATGTGCCGATAGGAAAGGGGTATTTTGACCGTGCTTACAGTACGGCGGACGGCGCGTTCATGCTTCTTTCGAGTGATCGAAATCAGAGCGTATCGCTTGTTTCTATGGCCTCGCAGTCCGAGGTGGGAAATTTTCACATCGGCTCAGCGATATCGAGTGTGAATACGGGATGGTTCGAAACCACGGCGTTCGCCGTCGATCGGGCTGAAAGCAATGTTATCGTGATTGATCTCGTTAACCGGCAGGTTTCGTCGGTTATTCATCTTCCGGGTCAGCTAGGGAAATCGGCTGTTAGTCCGGATGGGCTCAAGGTGTTCGTCCCATCAGCCGACACGAAATCGATAGCTATCATTGATGCGAGGTTTGGCCGACTCGCAGGAACGATCAGGGGGTTGTCGTTTGCGCCGGAGGAGGTCGTTATGGCTGGATCGATCGCATTTTGCCATTGAGCAGGTCCGGACGCTCGCTCTAGGCGTCTAAGCAGCCGTTTAAGGCGCCACGGCTCCGTTACAATTCCAAGATCCTTCGAGCTTGCTTCAAGAACCGCTACCGCACTTGCTTGCAGAGCGCATAGCCAATTTTAGACCGCCGTTCACAGCTCCGGCGGTACATGCAAAAATTCCTAAAGCCAGTCGAACTGAGTGCTGTGAGTTTTGAAAACAAGCCTTTTGGCCCGAACAAACTTCAGCATGCGCGTACAAGCGTACGCCGTTTCGGCATCTTGACATGGCCTCTCGCCGTGGCATAGTACTGAGAGTACTCATACGTATGAGTAGTATGTCTTGGTCAAGATGGAAAAGAGCTATGGCTGTGGCCCCGAAGACTATGGCGATGCTGATCGAGAACAATCACAACGATCACGAGGTGTGGTATCCGATTTACCGCCTGCAAGAAGCTGGTGCGGAAGTCTC
>Ga0070714_100004437_pt1 | contig 10565 bp, 9 predicted proteins | sample LARL83metaG_FD_65450 | JGI IMG/M metagenome (GOLD analysis project Ga0070714, IMG submission 65450) | Corn, switchgrass and miscanthus rhizosphere microbial communities from Kellogg Biological Station, Michigan, USA - LAR L8-3 metaG | ecosystem: Host-associated > Plants > Roots > Rhizosphere ... | reverse complement strand
CCCTTGCGCTTGGCGAAGCGCTGCTCCGGGGGCGGCAGCGCCGCGATCACGTCCCGCACCGGGTTGCCCACATGCTCCGCATGGCGGCCGGGCCCGAAGGCGCCGGGGAAACCCTCCAGGATGTTGTTGGTGACGCGGCTCAACACCCGGTTGGTGAAACCCGGCACCGCGTTCTGCTCATGCACTACCAACGGACAACCTGTCAGTCGCGCGGCGATGCCGCCGGGTCCGCTGGCGAAGCCGCCCATGCCGAGGGCGGCCGCAGGCTCGAGCCGGCGGAAGATGGCCATGGCCTGCAGCAATGCCCGGCTCAGCACGAAGGGCGCTTTCACCAGAGCCATGATCCCTTTACCCCGTACGCCGCCCACGTCGATCCATTCCATGGGGATGCCTGCCGCCGGCACCACCCGGGCCTCCAGCCCCTGGCGGGTGCCGATCCAGGTGACGGCATGACCTTTGGCGCGCAAGACGTCTGCTACAGCCAGGGCTGGGAATACGTGTCCGCCGGTACCCCCGGCCATGATGATGAATCCCGGAGAACGGTTCATGCGGCCGCCTCCTCTGACTTCCACTTGCCGCTCTCGCGGGTCTCACGGTCCACGCGCATGAGCAGGCCGATGGCAGCACAGCTCACGATCAGGCTGCTCCCGCCGTAGCTCATGAGCGGCAGGGTCAGGCCCTTGGTGGGCAGCACACCCATGTTCACGCCCATGTTGATGAAGGCCTGCAGCCCCAGCCACATGCCGATGCCGAAAGCCAGATAGGCACCGAAGAGCAGTTCGCGCTTGGCGGCGCGGCGCGCGAGTGCCAGCGCGCGCCAGGTGAGCGCCAGATACAGCCCGATGACCGCGAGCGAGCCCAGTAGGCCGAACTCCTCGGCGGTGACGGCGAACACGAAGTCAGTGTGGGCTTCCGGCAGGTAGAAGAGCTTCTGCACGCTCTCCCCCAGGCCCACGCCGAACAGCTGGCCCTGGCCGATGGCGATCAGGGAATTCGTCAGTTGGAACCCCGTATCGAAGGGATCCGCCCAGGGGTGCAGGAAGCCCGTGAGCCGCGCCAGGCGATAGGGAGAGAGCAGCACAAGGGCTAGGGCCGCCACGGCCGCGATGCCGGCGCAGAGGCCGAAATCCTTGAGGCGGGCACCCCCCAGGAACAGCATGGCCATGGCGGTGGTGGTCAGCACCAGGGTGGCGCCGAAATCGGGCTCCATGAGCAGGAGCAGGCCGGCGAAGCCGATGAGCACCATGGGTTTGAGGAAGCCCTTGATCCCCGAGGACAGCTCGTTGCCGCGGCGCACGATGTAGCCGGCGAGGTAGACGAAGATCAGCAGCCGCGCCGGCTCCGAGACCTGCAGGCGGAACGGTCCCAGCACCACCCAGCGGATGCTGCCGTTGATGTGGCGTCCGATGCCCGGCACCAGCACCATCATCAGGAGCGCGAAGGCCAGCATCAACAGCAGGTAGCCGGAGCGCTGCCACCAGGACAGCGGCAGCAGATACATGGTCACGCCCGCGGCGGTGCCGACGCCGGCGAAGATCAGTTGCCGCGTCAGGTAGTAGAACGGGTTGCCGCTGGTCTTGTCGGCGAGCGAGATGGACGCGGACGCCACCATGATGAGGCCGATGACCAGGATCAGGCCGGCCAAGGCCAACAACAGGCCGTCCATGTTGCGGGCATCCTGGTCGCCGGCGATGCGCTTCACGTCACTCACCGGCGAGCCTCCTCGCCGCCGCCGCGAATACGCGGCCGCGATGCTCGAAGTTCTCGAACATGTCCAGGCTGGAACAGGCCGGCGAGAGCAGCACCATGTCGCCGGGCTGCGCCAGCGCCGCGGCGGCCTGCACGGCGGCTTCCATGTCCTTCACGCGTTTCACCGGTACTCGGTTCGCGATCGCGTCTTCGATCAGCCCCGCGTCCTTGCCCAACAGGACCAGGGCGCGGGCCTTGCCCGCGACGGCGTCCGCCAGGGTTGCGAAGTCCTGGCCCTTGCCGTCGCCGCCGGCGATCAGCACCAGGGGTTGGGACAGGCCCTGCACCGCCGCGAGGGTCGCGCCCACGTTGGTGCCCTTGGAATCGTCGTAGTAGATGACGCCCTTGGATTCGGTGACGAATTCCATGCGGTGCGGCAGGCCGCGGAACTCGCCCAGCTCCTGCAACATCGCCTCCATGGGGAGCCCGCAAGCCTCGCCCAACGCCAGGGCGGCCATGGCGTTGGCATAGTTGTGGCGGCCCTGGATGCGCAGCACCGAGGCGGGGATCAGCTTCACCGCGCCCTTGGCGAGCCAGAGGTCCGCGCCCTCGCCCGTGAGCCCGTAATCGTCGCCGCGCGGCGCATCCAGGCCGAAGCTCAGGCGATGCTTCACCCCCGCGGCCATGTCCTTCACCCAGGGGTCCTCGCGGTTCAGCACCGCGGTGCGGCAATGCCGGAAGATGCGCGCCTTGGCGGCAGCGTAGTCCTGCATGCCCTGGTATCTATCCATGTGATCAGGGGAAAGGTTCAGCACCGTCGCCGCGACACAAGGAAGCGATTCGGTGATCTCGAGCTGGAAGCTGGAGAGCTCCAGCACGTAGAGGTCCGGCTCGTCCTTGCCGAGCAGGTCGAGCGCCGGGGTACCCAGGTTGCCCCCCACCCGCGCGTGCTTGCCGGCGCGCTCGGCCATGAGGCCCAGTAGCGTGGTCACGGTGCTCTTGCCGTTGGCGCCGGTGATGCCCACCACCGGTGCCCGGGCGTAGTGGGCGAAGAGCTCGATGTCCCCCAGCACCGGCAAGCCCGCAGCCCGCGCCTTGGCGATGAAGGGGCTGCTGGCGGCGACGCCGGGGGACAGCACCACCCGGTCGGCGCGCTTCAGGGCGTCTTCCGAGAAGCCGCCCAGGAACACCGCCGCGTCAGGCAAGAGCTCGCGCAGGTCGGCCAGGCCCGGCGGCCGCTCGCGGCTGTCGGTGATGGCGATCTCCTCGCCGTGGGCCGCCAGGAAACGCGCGCAGGACAGCCCGGTCTTGCCGAGGCCGACTATCAAGGTCCTGGTCCTGCGCTGTTTCGCGGCGTAGCCCATCTATCTCACCTTCAGGGTGGAGAGGCCCACCAGCACCAGGATCACCGTGATGATCCAGAAGCGCACGATCACGCGCGGCTCCGGCCAGCCCTTGAGCTCGAAGTGGTGGTGCAGCGGCGCCATGCGGAAGATGCGCTTGCCGGTGAGCTTGAACGAGCCCACCTGCAGGATCACCGACACCGTCTCCATGACGAACACGCCACCCATGATGAAGAGCACGATCTCCTGACGGACGATGACCGCGAGGGTGCCGAGCGCGGCGCCGAGCGAGAGCGCGCCCACGTCGCCCATGAACACCTGGGCCGGATAGGCGTTGAACCAGAGGAACCCCAGGCCCGCACCCACCAGCGCGCCGGAGTACACCACCACCTCACCCGCGCCGGGGAGGTAGGGGATCTGCAGGTAATGGGCGAACACGAAGTTGCCGGAGGCGTAGCCGAACACGCCGAGCGCGCCGCCCACCAGCACCGCCGGCATGATGGCCAGGCCGTCCAGCCCGTCGGTCAGGTTCACCGCGTTGCTGGCGCCGACGATCACCAGATAGGTGATGGCGATGAACAGCGCCCCCAGCGGCAGCGACACGCTCTTGAAGAACGGCAGGATGTAGTCGATCTCCGCCGTCTCGTGGTGGGTGTAGTACAGGGCCAGGGCCGCCCCCAGGCCGAACAGCGACTGCCAGAAGTACTTGTAGCGCGCCGCCAGACCCTTGGAGTTCTTCAGCACCAGCTTCAGGTAGTCGTCGGCGAAGCCGATGGCGCCGAAGGCCACCGTCACGCCCAGCAGGACCCAGATGTAGCGGTTGCGCAGGTCGCCCCACAGCAGCGTGGCGATGAGGATCGCCGCCAGGATCAGGGTGCCGCCCATGGTGGGCGTGCCGGCCTTGGAGAGGTGCGACTTGGGACCGTCGCTGCGCACGCTCTGGCCAACCTTCACCACCGTGAGCCAGCGGATCATGGCCGGACCCATGATGAAGGAGAAGCTCAGGGCCGTGAGGATGCCGAGGATGGCCCGCAGCGTCAGGTAGGAGAACACCCGGAACACGGAGACGTAGTGGCTGAGGTAGTCTGCGAGCAGCAGCAGCATCAGTGGTCTCCGTTGACGGTCTTGGGTGCTGTGCCGGGAGCGCGCAGCGCTTCGACGACCTGCTCCATGCGCATGGAGCGGGAGCCCTTCACCAGCAGTGTCACGCCGGACTTGAGCTCGGAACGCAATGCGCGGCTCAAGGCCTCGTGGCTCTCGAACCAGCGGGCCTCCTGGCCGAAGGCCTCCACGGCATGGCGGCTCATGGGGCCGGTGGCATAGAGCCGCTCGATGCCGAGCGCCCGCAGGCGTGCGCCGCTCTCGGCGTGCAGCCTTTCAGCGGAAGGACCGAGTTCGCCCATGTCACCCAGGGCCAGCCAGGTGTGGCCGCCCAGGCTCACCGCGAACTCCGCGGCGGCATTGAGCGAGAGCGGGTTCGCGTTATAGGTGTCGTCGATGAGCCGCGAGCCGTTCATGCCTTCACCCACGATCAAGCGGCCGGCAGTCACCGGTGCCTGCGCCAGGCCCTCGCGCACTTCAGCGAGCGTCGCCCCGGCGGCGGTGGCCGCAGCGGCGGCGGCGAGCGCGTTGCTGACGTTGTGCCGGCCCGGCAGGGAGACCGCGACGTCCGCCTCGCCGGTCGGCGAGACCAGGCGGAAATGCCAGGAACCGGAAGCCTCCTGTTGCAGGGAACCCGGGGCAGGATGGAAGTCCGCCGTGGGCGCGAAGCCGAAGCTGCGGATGGCATGCTTGCCGGCCATCTCGCGCCACAGGGGCGCGTAGGTGTCGTCCGCATTGATGACCGCGGTGCCTCCGGCGGCGAGATGGCTGTAGATGGCGCCCTTCTCCTTGGCTACGCCGGCGATGTCCTTCAGGAATTCCAGATGCGCAGGGCCCGCGTTGGTGATGACGCTCACGTCCGGCGCGGCGAGTCCAGCGAGGTAGCCGATCTCGCCGGGGTGATTGGTGCCCATCTCGATCACGGCGTAGCGGCAGGAAGCATCCAGCTCCAGCAGCGTCAGGGGCATGCCGATATCGTTGTTGAGGTTGCCGCGGGTGGCCAGGGTGGCGCCGCTCAGCTTCAGGATGCTGGCGATCATCTCCTTGAGCGTGGTCTTGCCGCTGGAGCCGGTGACGCCCACCAGTTTCAGGTTGAACCTGCGGCGCCAGGCGGCGCCGTAGGCGCCCAGGGCCTTGCGCGTGTCCGCCACCAGCACCTGCGGCAAGCTGCTGTCGACTTGGCGCTGCACCAAGGCACCGGCGGCGCCCAGCTTCTGCGCCTGGGCCAGGAACTCATGGCCGTCGAAGTTCTCGCCCTTGATGGCGACGAACAGGTCGTCCTTCGCCAGCTTGCGGCTGTCCTGGTTCACGCGGCCGAACTCCCGGTCCGGACCGATGAGCTTGCCGCCGGTGGCGGCCGCCACTTCCGCGAGGCGCCGGCTCATGCCGCGCCTCCAGTGATCCGCGCCGCGGTCTCGCGGTCGCTGTAATGCAGCTTCTGCGTGCCGATGACCTGCTCGGTCTCGTGGCCCTTGCCGGCCACCAGCACCACGTCGCCGGGCTCCGCACCGCGCACCGCACGCTCGATGGCGCGGGCGCGCTCACGCTCCACAGTGATGCGGGAAGGGTCTTGGATGCCCGCGAGTATCTCCGCCACGATGGCGTCGCCGTCCTCGCCGCGGGGGTTGTCGTCGGTGACCACGATGCGGTCCGCCAGGCGCTCGGCGATTCTGCCCATCTGCGGTCGCTTGCCGCGGTCGCGCTCGCCGCCGCAGCCGAACACGCACCACAGGCGGCCGCGGGTATGGCCGCGGGCCGCATGCAGGGCTTTCTCCAGGGCGTCCGGCGTATGGGCGTAGTCCACCACCACCAGCGGCTGCCGTAGGCCGCCGCCGAAACATTCCATGCGGCCCGGCACGGTGCGGGCCCGGGCCAGGGCTTCCAGCGTGGACTTGAAGCTGAGTCCCAGCGCCAGGAGCGCGCCCTGCACCGCCAGCAGGTTCTCGGCGTTGAAGCGCGCCAGCAGGCGCGAGTCCACGTGACCTGCGCCGGCTTCGCTCTTCACGTCGAAGCTCAGGCCGCCGCTGCCCTGCACCAGGTTGGATCCCTTGAGAGTGGTGCCCCGGGGACCATCGCGGCCTTCCAGGGTGTAGCCGATGCATTCGACGCTGGCCGGGAGCGTCGCCGCCAGCTCGCGGCCGAAGGCGTCATCCAGGTTGATGACGGCGTACTTGAGGCCGGGATGGGCGAACAGCCGGCGCTTGGCGGCGCCATAGCTCGCCATGTCGCCGTGGTAGTCGAGGTGATCGCGGGTGAGGTTGGTGAACACGCCCACCTGGAAGTGCGCGCCGTCCACCCGCCCCTGGTCCAGGGCATGGCTGGAGGCTTCCATGCTCACGTAGGCGAGGCCCTGCTCCCGGAAGCGGGCGAACCAGGCCTGGGTGCTGACCGCGTCCGGCGTGGTGTGGGTGGGCGGCTCCAGCTTCCCGTAAGCACCGAAACCCACGGTGCCCAGCACGCCGCAGGGCTTGCCCGCCTCACTCAGGGACTGGGCCACGATGAGGCTCACCGAGGTCTTGCCGTTGGTGCCGGTCACCGCCATCACCTTCTGGTGGGCGGTGGGGTCACCGTAGAAGCGCGCGGCGATGGCGGACGCGCGGCGGCCGAGGTCCGGCACCGCCACCGCCGGCATCCCGGCGGGCAACGGCAGGTAAGAGGAGGCGCCGTCCGGGTCGTAGAACAGCGCCACCGCACCGCGGGCCCGTGCATCGGCGAGATGCTTGAGCCCATGGTGGTCACGGCCCTTGCAGGCCAGGAACAGATAACCGGGGCCGACACCCCGGCTATCCAGGGCGAGGCCGCGGACGGAGACCTCGCCGCCCTGGGACAGCTTCACATCGCCCGGCGCCAGGTCCGCCAGGTGCATTCCAGACAGATCGCGGGCTTCAGCCATCATGGCGCCGCCACCGTGTTCACTGCCAGCGAGGTGGCGGGCAGGCTCTGCAGGTCGTCCGGCATCACGTCCAGGAGGCGCAGCGCGCCGCTCATCACCTGCGCGAATACCGGCGCCGAGACCTTGCCGCCCATGTAGTTGCCATGGCTGGGCTGGTTGATCACCACCACCGCCACCAGGCGCGGGTTCGAGGCCGGCGCCATGCCGGCGAACACCGAGATGTACTTGTCCGCGGAGTAACCGCCGTTCGCGGCGATGTGCGCGGTGCCGGTCTTGCCGGCCACGTGGTAGCCATCGATGTCGGCGAGCTTGCCGGTGCCTTCGCTGGAGACCACCGACTCCAGGATGCCGCGCAGGGTGCTGGAGAGCTGCGGCGAGATGACCGGCTGTGCCGCCGGCGCGTCGGTGAGCCGCACGAAGCTCGGCGGGGTGTGCACGCCGGCATTGGCCAGGGTGTCGTAAGCATCCGCCAGCTGTAGCGCCGTGATGGACAGGCCGTAGCCGTAGGAGATGGTGGCCTGGCGCGCCGGGTTCCAGGCGCGGGACAACGGCAGGTCGCCGGAGGCTTCGCCCGGGAAGCCGCTGCCGGTGCTCTTGCCGAAACCGAAGGCGTCCAGCGTGTGCCACATGAACTCGGAGGGCAGCGACAGCGCAATCTTGCTGGCGCCCACGTTGCTGGACTTCTGGATGATGGTGGTGAGATCGATGCGGCCGTAGTCGTTGCCGTCATCATGGATGGTGTAACCCGCCACCTTGAGGGTGCCCGGTGAGGTGTCGACCACCGAGTTGAGCTGGTATTTACCGGAGAGCAGCGCCGAGACGATGGTGAAGGGCTTCATGCTCGAACCCGGCTCGAACTGGTCGGTCACCGCGCGGTTGCGGAAGTCGTCGCTGGTGGCGTCGCTGCGGTTGTTGGGATTGAAGGACGGCAGGTTGGCCATGGCCAGCACCTCGCCGGTGCGGGAATCCATGACCACGATCGAGCCGGACTTGGCGCCCTGCGCCAGCACCTGCTGCTTCAGTGCGCGGTAAGCCAGGTACTGGATGCGCAGGTCGATGCTGGTGGTGAGATCCTGGCCGGCGCGGGGTGCGCGGAGGTTCTCCACGTCCTGCACCGAACGGCCGTAGCGGTCCACGATCACGCGCTCGGCGCCGGGCACGCCCTTGAGCCAGGCGTCATAGCCGAGCTCGAGTCCCTCCTGCCCGCGGTCGTCCACGTTGGTGAAACCCAGCACCTGCGAAGTGACCTCGCCCGCCGGGTAGTAGCGGCGGTACTCGCGCTGGGTGTAGACGCCGGTGAGCCCCAAGGCCATCACCTGCTGCGCGGCATAGGGATCCATGCCGCGGGCCAGGTACACGAACTCCTTGTCGGCGCTGTTCTTGAGCAGGCGCGCGAGGTCGGCCGGCCGCGCGCCCAGCGCATGCGCCAGGGCGTTGACGGAGGAAGCCTGGAACTCCTGCGGGTTCATCCACAGGGAATCCACCGGCGTGCTCACCGCCAGGGGCTGGCCGTTGCGGTCCAGGATCATGCCGCGGTGCGCCGGGATCTCCACGGTGCGCAGGTGCCGCTCGGCACCCTGGGTGAGCAGGAACTGCTTGTCCAGCACCTGCAGGTATACGGCTCGCCCCACCAGCCCTGCCGCCACCAGACCGAAGAAACCCAGCACCGCCACGCTGCGCCAGCCGGCGGCGTAGTCGCCCTGCTTCACGTCCAGTTTTTTCGGCTTGCCGAACTTCATGGCTTCACCACCACCACCTGCGCGTTGGCGGGCAGGCCCATGTCCAGCTTCTGGGTGGCGGACTGCTCGATGTAGGCGTGGGTGCTCCAGGTGCTCTGCTCCAGCAGCAGGCGGCCCCAGTCCACGTTCAACTGGTCGCGCTGCTGGTGCAACTGGTCGAGCTGCTCGAACAGCACGCGGTTCTGGTGGCGCGCGTCGATGAGCGCCAGGGCGGAGAGGAACACCGCCAGGCCCAGCAAGGTCACCACCGAGCGGCTCAGGGTGAGGCTCATGCCAGACGCTCCGCCAGGCGCAGCACTGCGCTGCGGGCCCGGGGGTTGTCGCGGGTCTCCTGCGCCGAAGGCTGGATGGCCTTGCCGACGCTGCGCAGCGCCGGGCTGCCTTCCGGTTCCAGCCAGGGCGCGCGCGGATCCGGCGCCGGCGGCCGCGAATGGTCGCGGATGAAGCGCTTCACGATGCGGTCTTCCAGCGAATGGAAGCTGATGACCGCGAGCCGGCCCGCCGGCGCCAGCACCCGCAGGCACTGTTCCAGGCAGGCGGAGAGCTCTTCCAGCTCGCGGTTGATGAAGATGCGGATGGCCTGGAAGCTGCGGGTGGCAGGATGCTTGTGGCGGTCGTGGCGCGGCGAGGCTCGGCTCACCAGTTCCGCGAGCTGCAGCGTGTCGGTGATCGGATGGATGGCGCGTTCGCTGACGATGGCCCGGGCGATGCGGCGCGCATGGCGCTCCTCGCCGAGGGTGAACAGCACATGGGCGATGTCCTGCTCGCTGGCGTGGGAGAGCCACTGCGCGGCACTCTCGCCCTGCTCCGGATCCATCCGCATGTCGAGCGGCCCGGCCTGGGTGAAACTGAAGCCGCGGCCCGGGTCGTCCAGCTGCGCCGACGACACACCGATGTCCAGCAACACTCCGTCCACCCGACCCGACACACCCGCCTCCGTCGCGATGCGCTCCAGCATGGAGAACGCAGCGCGGTAGACCGTGAACCTTCTCTCACTTCCCGCCAGCTCGCGCCCGGCCGCATAGGCCTGCGGGTCGCGGTCCAGCGCTATCAGCCGGCCCTGCGGGCCGAGCCGTGCCAGGATCGCGCGACTGTGGCCGCCACGGCCGAAGGTGCCGTCCATGTAGACACCGTCGGCCCGCACCGCGAGCCCGTCCACCGCCTCCTGCAACAGCACCGGGCGGTGGAGTTCCGCCATGCTCAAAGCACCAGCCTGGCGAGCTCGTCCGGCAATCCGCCGGCGCCGTCCGCGTCACCGTTGAGGTTCGCTTCGCGGCGCGCATCCCACGCCGCCTGCTGCCAGAGTTCGAACTTGCGGCCGAGCCCCAGCAGCACCACGTCGCGCTCCAGGCTGGCGAAGCTGCGCAGTTCCGGCGGCAGCAGCACGCGGCTGTGGCCGTCCAGTTCCACTTCGGTGGCATGGCCGAGCAGCAGGCGCTGCAGTTCGCGCGCCTGCTTGTTGAGGCTCGGCAGGCGCACCAGCCGCTCCTCGAGGGATTCCCATTCAGGCAGGGGATAGATGAGCAGGCAGTGGTCGCGGTCGATGGTCACCACCAACTGGCCGCGGCAGCCTTCCTGGATACGCTCGCGATAACGGGCGGGCACGGCGAGCCGCCCCTTCGCATCCAGGGTCAGGTTGTTGATACCCCGAAACATCTGCCCGTCCCGCCTCCAGTGGGGGCCTTGCGGCCCATTTCATTCCACTTTTTCCCACCTCACACACTATAGGAAGGCGAACTCGGCAGGTCAAGGGGAAAAATGGCGAAATTTGCTTGTGGGACAGGGACTTAGAGGCGATTT
>Ga0070714_100004436_pt1 | contig 10565 bp, 9 predicted proteins | sample LARL83metaG_FD_65450 | JGI IMG/M metagenome (GOLD analysis project Ga0070714, IMG submission 65450) | Corn, switchgrass and miscanthus rhizosphere microbial communities from Kellogg Biological Station, Michigan, USA - LAR L8-3 metaG | ecosystem: Host-associated > Plants > Roots > Rhizosphere ... | reverse complement strand
GCTCAACGATGTGAAAGGCTCGCACAAGCTCTCCGACGGCACCGACATCTACGGCAAGGGCTATACCGATTGCGTGCTCGCCTGCCGCGCCGATCTGATCAAACAGAACCCGACGGCACTCAAGGCGCTGATCAAAGGCATGATGAAGGCGCAGCTCATGGCCGAGACCAACCCGGACGAGGCGCTCACCAAGCTGGTCGGCACCTACTACAAGACGTCGATGGAGAACGCGCGCATCGCTCAGGGCAAACAGCCGGCCGTGGTCGACGCCCGCTCACAGACCGACTTCATCCTCGCCCGCACCGATTCGATCATGGAGATGGGCTACATCAAAAAGAAGCCCGGACGCGACGCCATCGACTGGACTTTGCTCGAGCAGGTGATCGCGGAGAACAAGGACCTCTACGACAAGCTCAAATACAAGGCGGCGTGACGAATGACGGCGGTTCCGCAGCCGGCGGCGGCCCGCGAAACGCATGTCACGGCGGAAGCGACGGCGGCGCTCCGGCCGGCGTTGCCCGCCTGGGTCGGCCGCGCCGCCTCCCGCGTCGGCTTCACGCTGCTCTCGGTCGGCCTGTTCTGCGCGCTGTGGGAATTGCTGTGGGCGCTCGGCATTTCCGACGCTCGCCTGCTGCCGCCGCCCCACGTCTTCCTGAGCAACTTCCCGGAGCAGGCCAAATTCTTCAACACGGCGCAGCGCTGGCAGGTCGGCGTCGGGCTCAACAGCGGCCCGTCGCCCGCCGGCGCCGTGATGATCACCATTCTGGCATCGGCCGCGCGTGTGTTCGCCGGCCTGCTGATCGCCTCGACGCTCTCGATCACCATCGGCGTGCTGATCCGCTACTACGTCGCGGTCGAGAAGCTTGCGCTGCCGACCATCACCTTGCTCTCGCCGGTGTCGCCGATCGCTTGGCTGCCGGTTGCGATCTTTCTGTTCGGCATCGGCGACGCGCCGGCGATCTTCATGGTGGTGGTCGCGCTGTTCTTTCACATGGTGCTCGCGACGATCAGCCAGATCGACCAGGTCAACCGCAATCTCATCAACGTCGCGCGCACCATGGGGGCGACCAAGTTCCAGACCTATTCGCGCGTGATCATCCCGGCGATTTTGCCGGGCCTGCTCGTGGTGCTCCGCCTCAACCTGTTCGGCGCCTGGATGGTGGTGCTGGTCGCGGAATCGACCGGCGTCGGCTACGGGCTCGGCCAAGTCATCATGCTGGCGCGCAACACCTTCAACCCGTCCCTCGTGTTCTTCACCATCGCGCTCATCGGCGTGCTCGGCTTTGCGTCCGACTGGGCGCTGCGCATGGTGCAGAAGCGGATTCTCTATTGGGTTCCCGAGACCACGGGGGTGCTGCGTGGCCTCTAGGTCGACAAAGCCGTTTTCTTCGCGCGATGCAGTCGTGTGCCGCAACGTCTCGAAAGTTTGGGCGGCCGGCACCGACCGCGCCCATGCCGCCCTGCACGGCATCGATCTCGATATCGCGCCGGGCGAGTTCACGGTGCTGATCGGGCCGTCCGGCTGCGGCAAGAGCACGTTGCTCTATCTGGTCGCGGGACTCGAGCCCGAGACCGACGGAGAAATCTGGTCGTTCGGGGACCGGGTGGTTGCCCCCTCCCCCGATCGCAGCCTGATCTTTCAGGAGACCTCGCTGTTTCCCTGGCTCACGGTCTGGCAGAACGTGAGCTTCGGGCTGTCGATCCGCGGCACGCCCGCGGCCGAGCGCAAGGCGGTGGCGCGCGAGGCGCTGCATCGGGTCGGGCTCACCGAGGCTATCGACAAGCGTCCGGACGAACTTTCCGGCGGCATGCGCCAGCGCGTCGCCGTGGCGCGCGCGCTCGCCATGCGGCCCAAGGTGCTGCTGATGGACGAGCCGTTCGCCGCCCTCGACGTGCAGACCCGCACCAAGATGCAGGACTTTTTGCTTGACGTTTGGCGCGACAGCAGCGCGTCGATCCTGTTCGTCACCCATCATATCGAGGAGGCGATCGCGCTCGCCGACCGCGTGGTGGTGTTCACTTCGCGCCCCGGGCGGGTCAAGACCATCGTGCCGATCGACATGCCGCGCCCGCGCGATCCGTTCTCCGCCCGCAGCGAGGCGCTGCGCAAGCAGTTGACCGACATCCTGCGTGACGAGGTCGACCGCGCCTTCGCCGAGCAGGAGGCGCTCGCCGTATAATCCGTGACGTCATCCTGAAGGAGGTCGCAACAAACAGCGCCGTCACCCTGAGGAGCCGGCCGCAGGCCGGCGTCTCGAAGGGTGGCCACAAGCTCGGTGTTTGCTGCCATCCTTCGAGACGGTCGCGCGCAAGTGCGCGCGACCTCCTCAGGATGACGATTGTGTTTGTTGGGAGGGACCGATGCCCGTATCGCTCATCCGCAGCCGCGCCGCGATCACGCGCGCGCTCGATCGCCACGCCTGGGAGGAAATCGCCGACGGCGCCGTGCTGCAGGAGGACGGCGTCATCCGCGAGATCGGCACCTACGCCGAGCTCAACGCGCGCCACCCGCATGCGCCGGTCATCGGCACGGGCGAGGAGATCCTGCTGCCCGGCTTCGTCAACGGCCACCATCACATCGGCCTCACGCCGGTGCAGCTCGGCTCGCCCGACATGCCGCTCGAGCTGTGGTTCATCACCCGTATGGTGATCCGCTCGCTCGATCTTTATCTCGACACGCTCTACTCCGCCTTCGAGATGATCGCCTCGGGCATCACGACGGTGCAGCACATCCACGGCTGGATGCCCGGGACGCTCAACGAGGTGGAGGCAAGGTCCGAGCAGGTGATCCGCGCCTATGAGGACATCGGCATGCGGGTCTCCTACTGCTACGCGGTGCGCGACCAGAACCGCCTGGTTTATCAGGCGGACGAGGAGTTCATCGCGAGCCTGCCGCGCGAGCTGCAGGACCCGATGAAGCGCTGGTTCGCGCGCTTCAAGATGACGCTCGACGACAGCATGGACCTGTTTGCGAGCATGCACCGCAAGCATCAGAACAAACGGCGGGTGAAGATCCAGCTGGCGCCCGCCAATCTGCACTGGTGCTCGGACCGCGCGCTCACGCTGCTGTCCGACGCGTCGAAGAAGCACGGCGTGCCGATGCACATGCATCTGCTCGAGACCGCATTTCAGAAGGAATACGCGCGCCGGCGCGGCAATTGCAGCGCGGTCGAATACATCGACCGCTTCGGCATGCTCGGGCCGCACATGACGCTCGGGCACGGCGTGTGGCTCAACGAAAAGGACATCGACCGGCTCGCCGAGACCGGCACCTGCGTTTGCCACAACTGCTCGTCCAACTTCCGCCTGCGTTCCGGCGTCGCCGCGCTCAACCATTTCGAGGCCAAGGGCATCACCACCGCGATCGGCCTCGACGAGGCCGGCATCAACGACGACCGCGACATGCTCCAGGAGCTGCGCATGGTGTTGCGTGCGCACCGCGTGCCCGGCATCGGCGATGAGGTACCCACCATGGCGCAGGTGTTCCGCATGGCGACCGACGGCGGCGCCAGGACCACCGGCTACGCGGGCACGATCGGCACGCTCGCGCCCGGCAAGGCCGCCGACCTGGTGCTGATCGATTGGCACAAGCTCGCCTATCCATACCTCGATGAAGAGACGCCGCTGCTCGACGCCGTGATCCAGCGCGCCAAGAACGAAGCGGTTAAACTGGTCATGTGCGACGGCGAGGTCATCTATCGCGACGGCAAGTTCACCCGTGTCGATCGCGACGGCGCGCTCAAGGCGCTGCACGACGATTTGCAGAAGGCGCTCTCCGACGATGAGGTCGAGCGGCGCAAGCTCTCGAAGGCACTGCTGCCGCACGTGAAGAAGTTCTACGGCAACTACTTCGACCCGCAGGCGCACCAGCCGTTTTACCGGCAAAGCTCTCGGGTATAACGTATATCTGCACAGCACGAAGGGGGTCGACATGACAGCACCGCGAAGGATCAGCCGGCGAAGCGCGCTCAAAGGCGCGGGCGCGGGCGTTTTGGCGATGGTCGCCGCTCCGGCAATCGTGCGGGCGCAGGCGAAGGAGCTCGTGATCGGCGGCGCCGCCAGCCACAAGCCGTGGGTCGAGAGCATCGTGCAACCATTCTTCGAGAAGAAATACGACTGCAAGATCGTCTACGAGGGGACGCGGTCGCTTGTGAATCTCGAGAAGATGCAGAAGAACAAGGACAAGCAATATCTCTCCGTCGTGCAGATGGACGATCCGGTGATGATCCTGGCCGTCAAAGAGGGGCTGCTCGAGAAGCTGACCGTCGCCAAGGTGCCGAACCTCGCCAACGTCCGGGCGGACGCGGTGCACATGGACGGGATGTGGGCCAACTATCTCGCGCCCTGGCAGGGCATCGCCTACAACAAGAACGCGCTGCCGAACGGTGTCGCCTCGTGGGGCGACGTGTGGGACGCGAAGTTCAAGGGGCGGGTCATCCTGCCGTCGCTGCAGAACACGGAAGGACTCGCCAATCTTTTCATGGCCTCGCACTTGGCGACCGGCAAGGCCATGGCCGAGGCGGAAAAAGATTCCGAGTCGGGCTTCAAACAATTGGTCAAGCTCAAGCCCAACTTGCTGACCGTTTATACCCAGATGCCGCAGGCGTTTAACCTGCTGGAGCAGGGCGAGGCGTGGGTCATCGTCGGCGCGCTCTCCTCCTATGCATTGGAGCGCAAGGCGGCGGGCGCGCCGATCGATCTCGCCGCGCCGAAGGAAGGGATTTTCGCCAGTCCGTCCGGCATTTGCGTGGTCAAGGGCGCGCCCGCGCTCGATCTCGCCTATGCTTACGTGAACGAAATGCTCGGCGCCGAGGTGCAGGGTAAAATCTCCGCGCCCACCTATGCGCTGCCGACCAACAAATCCGTCTCCCCGCCCGCCGGCATGCCCACCAATGCGACGATCCACAGCATCGATTGGGCCTATGTCGCCGACAACCGCAACGACTGGGTCAAGCGCTGGGACCGCGACATGGCGATATGATAAATCAGTGATCAGTGATCAGTTACCAGTGACCAGATGCACCGTCGCGTTTGTTGGTCACTGGTCACTGATAACTGACAATGTCTGATTTTCTGGTCATCACCAGGGCCGCGAAATCCTTTGCCGGCGCGCGCGTGCTCGACGGCGTCGACCTTGGCGTCAAGCGCGGCGAGTTCGTCTCGCTGCTCGGACCGTCCGGTTGCGGCAAGACCACGTTGCTGCGCATCGTGGCGGGCCTGCTTGCGCCCGACGCCGGCACGGTGCGGCTCGACGGCGAAGACATCACGGCGCGCCCGCCGCACCGGCGCGACGTGGGGGTGGTATTTCAGAACTACGCGCTCTTTCCCCATCTCACGGTCGCCGAAAACGTCGCCTTCGGGCTTGCCGCGCGACGCGCCCCGCGCGAGCGCATCCGGGCGACGGTCGCCCGCTTCCTCGACCTCGTCCACATGCAGGACTTCGCCGACCGCTCGGTGCGGGCGCTCTCGGGCGGCCAGCAGCAACGCGTTGCGGTCGCGCGCGCGCTCGCGGTCGGTCCGAAGCTGCTGCTGCTCGACGAGCCGTTCAGCGCGCTCGACCGCAAGCTGCGCGAAACCATGCAGATCGAGCTCAAGCGCCTGTTGCGCGAGCTTTCGACCACTGCCGTCTTCGTCACCCACGACCAGGACGAGGCGCTGATGATGTCCGACCGCATCGCCGTGATAAGCCGCGGCGCGATCGAGCAACTGGCCGACCCGGCGACGATCTATCACCGGCCGGCGACCCCCTTCGTGCTCGGCTTCGTCGGCCTCTCGACCCGCATATCCGGATCGGTGATCGAGGCTCATGAGGGGCAGGTCGTGCTGTCGACGCCGCATGGGCGCTTGCGCGCGAGCGGTTCGCTTCCGCCGGGCGCCAAGGCGTTTGTTGCCGTGCGGCCGGAGCGCATCGAAGTGGCTCCCACGGCCGGCAAGGGCAACCAGATCGAACTGCCCCTGCGCGACGTCGTGTTCCAGGGCTCGAAGGTGCAGCTTCACTTCGACGTCGCGGAAGGCGATCGGGTCATCGTCGAAGCCGCGCAGCTCCCGAACCTGCGGATCGAGCCCGGCGCTCGCCTTCGATTGAGTTTCGCGGCCGCCGACGCCATCGCTTTTCAGAGCGAGTCTTCATGAGGGCCCGCGCGCGCGAACCGCTCGATCCCGTGGGGTGGCTGGCGCTGCCCGCCGTCGCCTATCTTCTCTTTATCTACGCGCTGCCGCTGCTGCTGCTGTTGGCGCACGCCGTGATGGGACCGCAGGGGTTCACCCTTGCGCCGCTCGCGGCGTTTTTCGCCGATCCGTTCAACTGGCAGGTGATCGCCAACACGCTGCGGATCGCCGCCCTGGTGACGTTGGTTTGCCTCGTGATCGGCTATCCCACCGCCTTTGCACTCGCGTGGTCCGCCGGCTGGACGCAGGTGATCCTGCTCGCCGCCATCATCCTGCCGCTCTCGGTCGGCGTCGTCGTCAAGGCTTTCGCCTGGCAAATCGTCCTGCGCCGCGACGGCGTTTTGTCCTCCGCCATGATGAAACTGGGCCTCTGGGACGAACCGCTGCGCCTTCTGTTCACCGAGACCGGCCTCGTGCTTGGCGCCGCCAACGTCTTCCTGCCGTTCATGATCCTGCCGATCTATTCCGTCGTTAAGCTGATCGACCCGCGGCTCAACGAAGCGGGGGCGACGCTCGGCGCGACACCGGTTTATCGTTTCCGCCGCGTCGTGTTGCCGCTGACCTTGCCGGGCGTCGTGACCGGCGTCGTGTTCGTCTTCTCTCTTTCCATCGCCATGTACGTGATTCCGAGCCTGCTGATCGGCGATCGATTTCAGACGCTCGCGACTCTCATCGGCCGCTCTTTTTTGTTCATGCGCAACGAGCAACTGGGCTCGACCACCGCTACCGTCCTGCTCGTGCTCGCCGTTGCCGTCGTGGTCGGCTCCGGCGTGCTCGCGCGCCGGCTGGGAAGAAGCGCATGACGCGCGCGGAACAGGGCGCGACAGTCGCCGTCTGGACGATAGCGTCCATCGCGGTGATCTTTCTGCTCACGCCGCTCGTCGTGACGATCGCGGTTTCGTTCGGTTCCTCGGCAATCTTCACCTTGCCGCCGCCCGACTGGTCGTTCAGATGGTACGCGCGGCTTGCGGCTACACGCGGCCTCCTGCCCGCCCTGATCACCTCGGTCGAGATCGCGGCATTGTCGACGCTCGTCGCGCTCGTCCTCGGCACTCTCTGCTCGATCGCGCTGGTGCGCGGACGCTTTCCCGGCCGCGAGGCGATATCGACCTTTCTCGTCTCGCCGCTGATGCTGCCGGGCCTCGTCATCGGCATCGCCATGCTGCAGGGCTTCCGCGCGGTCGGGTTGCGCGAGGTGTGGACGAGCCTGCTGATCGCGCACGTGGTGATCACGATGCCGTTCGTGGTGAGAACGGTGCTCGCAGCGTTGTCCCTGTTCGATTTCTCCCTGATCGACGCAGCGCGCACGCTCGGCTGCTCTTATCTCGCGGCGTTGCGCAAGGTGCTTGCGCCGGCGCTCGCGCCCGCTTTCCTCACTTCCGGCATGTTCGCCTTCCTCGCATCCATGGACAATTATCCGATCTCGATCTTCTTCACCGACGCGTGGACGAAAACCTTGCCGATCCAGATGCTGCAATATGTCGAAGAGAGCCCGGACCCGACCATCGCCGCCATTTCGACCGGCCTGATTCTGCTCGCCGTCGCGGCGCTGTTCATCGGCGATCGCCTGGTCGGCCTGCGCCGGCTCGCGGACTTCTGAGGTGCGACATGACCATCGATTTCAAACCATCCGCACGTGACTACCGCGGTTACGGCGACAAGCCGCCGGCGGTGCGCTGGCCCAATGGCGCGCGGCTCGCCTTGTCGATCGTGGTCAATTTCGAGGAGGGCGCGGAACTCTCGCTCACGCGTGAGGACGAGCGCAACGAGTATGTCTACGAAATCGTCGAGCGGATCGACGGCGTGCCGGATGCCTGTATGGAGAGCCATTTCGCCTATGGCACGCGGGCGGGTTGGCCGCGCATCCGGGCGCTGCTCAAGCGCTACGGCGTCAAGGCGACCATCAATGCCTGCGGCCGCGCGGTCGCCACGTCTCCATGGCTCGCGGCCGAGGCGGCAGCCGATGGCCACGAGGTGTGCTCCCACGGCTGGCGCTGGGAGCGACAGGCCGAGATGCCCGAGGCGCACGAGCGCGAGGTGATCCGCCAGTCGGTAGCGGCGATCGCCGCCGCGACCGGAACGCCGCCCGTTGGCTGGCATACAAGGTCGTCGACCTCACCGAACACGCGCCGGCTGCTGGTCGAGCACGGCGGCTTTCTCTACGACTCGAACGCCTATGACGACGACTTGCCTTACGTGGAAACCGTCGCCGGCCTGCCGCATGTGGTGCTGCCCTATGCATTCGACAGCAACGACATGCGATTCACCAACAACGGCGGTTTCGTCTTCGCGGAAGATTTCTCGCGCTATTGCTGCGATGCGTTCGATCGCCTCTACGCGGAGGGCGCGACCGCGCCGCGGATGATGACGGTCGGGCTGCACTTGCGCATCATCGGCCGCCCCGGCCGCATCGGTGGCCTCGAGCGATTTCTCGAGCACGTTGCCGCGCGCGCGGGCGTCTGGTTCGCCCGCCGGGACGAGATCGCCCACGCCTGGCGCGCCGGGGTCGGACTCGCTCCGTGGACTACCCGAAGCTAGCCGGCTGGGTTGCAAAGGCCCGGCCTGCGCCTTCACGTCGCCGGAAAGCGCGGCTAAAGCGTGATGGCTTTTCTTCGAATCGCCATCCCGCTTTAGGTTATTGCTGGAGCATGATGTTTTCCGAAAACCGGTATCCACTTTTCGGCATCATGCTCTAATGTACCGCCCGTTCCGGCAAGACCGCGCTGGCGTATCTCACCATCGCGACCGCAGGAGTTCAGCATGTTCACCCGTCATTATTCGAAGCTGCGCCGCGCCGGCCTTGTGGCGTCGGCCCTGCTGCTTCCCACGGCCGCTTTCGCGCATCCGGCGATCAGCCCGGCCGGCGGTTTCGCGCACGGCTTCGCCCACCCGCTGGGCGGCATCGACCATGTGCTCGCGATGATCGCCGTCGGCCTGCTCGCCGCCAACCTCGGCGGCCGCGCGCTCTGGGCGCTGCCGCTCGCCTTCATCTCGCTGATGGTCGTGGGGGGCGCGCTCGGAATGACGGGCGTGCCGATTCCTTACGTCGAGATCGCCGTCGCGTTATCGGTGGCGGTGTTCGGCGCGGCGATCGCGGCGCAACGGCAATGGCCGGTGGTCGCGGCGGCGGCGCTGGTGGGCGTCTTCGCGCTGTTTCACGGGCACGCGCACGGCACCGAGCTGGCACCCACCATGTCGGCCGGCGCCTTCATCGCCGGATTCGTGCTCGCGACCGCACTCTTGCACCTGACCGGCATCGCACTGGGACTCGGCGTCGCGCGGCTTGGCGCGAAGCCCGCGCGGCAGTGCGCGCAATGGGCCGGCGGGGCGATCGCGCTTGCCGGCGTCGCGCTGTTGGCCGCGAGCTGAGTCGGCCCGCGGCATACTTAAAGCGCGCGGCTGACGTAGCGGCCGGTGCCGACCGCGCCGTCGATCAGCGCGCCGTCGCGCAGCGCGAAGCGGCCGCGCACCAACGTGTGCACGACCTTGCCCTTGAAGCGGCGGCCTTCGTAGATCGAATAACCCGCGCTCGAGCGGACGTCCTCGCGCCGACAGAGATATTCGCGATCGAGATCCACGATTGCCAGATCCGCATCGAGGCCGACCGCGACGCGGCCCTTGCGGTGGGCAAGCCCCATCGCCGCGGCGGGCGCGCCCGCGAGCAAGGTGGCGATGCGTCCGAGCGGCATGCCGCGTGCGTGGTGCGCGTCGGTGAGCATCAGCGGCAGCAGGGTCTCGAGCCCCGGGCAGCCGGGCGACGCCTTCCAGATGCCGCCGGCCTTCGCCGATATGTCGCGGTGCACGTGATCGGTCGCGACGGTGTCGATGTCGCCGGAGAGAACGCCGTCCCACAGCGCTTCGCGGTCCGCGCGCTCGCGCAGCGGTGGATTGATCTTGCCGACGTCGCCGCCCTCCCACGCGACGTCGTGCGTCAGGTAATGCGGACACGTCTCGATTAAAATGTCGGTGCCGGCGTCGCGGGCGCGCAAGCCGGCTTCCAGCGCCGCGCGCGAGGAGGTGTGGACGATATAGAGCCGCGCGCCGGTCTCGCGCGCGAACAGGCCGGCACGCTGCACCGCGTCCGCCTCGACGAACGGCGGGCGCGTCGCGTTCCACGCGCGCAGGCCGCCGCGGCCGTCCGGGTCGTCTTTCATGAGCCGGTTGCGCAGCACCCAGGCGGCCTCGATGTTCTCCGGATGCGGACAGACCATGCCGCCGTGCGCGGCCGCCGCCTCGCACAAGCGCAGCAGGAAGCCGTCGTCGATGTCCGGCAGGCCGAGGCGCGCGCCCTCCCCGCCGCGGTTGTTCATGAAAATTTTGAACGACGGCGCGCCGAACTCTCGCGCATAGCGCGGAACGCCCGCGAGCTGCGCCTCGGTCGAAATGATGAAGTGATA
>Ga0070714_100004434_pt1 | contig 10567 bp, 12 predicted proteins | sample LARL83metaG_FD_65450 | JGI IMG/M metagenome (GOLD analysis project Ga0070714, IMG submission 65450) | Corn, switchgrass and miscanthus rhizosphere microbial communities from Kellogg Biological Station, Michigan, USA - LAR L8-3 metaG | ecosystem: Host-associated > Plants > Roots > Rhizosphere ... | reverse complement strand
ATCTGGGCGTTCCTCGGGATCATCTTCGAGTTCATGACCGAGACCGTCGCCTGGGAGCGCTGGGAGGGGACGATCGAGTACACGTTCATGGCGCCGCTCTCGCGGTTCGTCCACCTGTTCGGCCAAGGCGCGTTCGCGGTGCTCTACGGCCTGATCCGGGCGACGATCCTCTTCTTCGCGGTCGCCGCGTTCATCGGCATCCACGCGCCGGACGCGAACTACGCAGCGGCGCTCGCGTTGCTCGCTCTCGCGTCGCTCTCGTTCATCGGCATCGGGATCATGACCTCGGTCCTGCCGCTGATCTCGCCGGAGAAGGGCGCGCAGCTCGGCTTCGTCTGCCAGGGCTTGCTGCTCGTGGTCTCCGGCATCTACTACAAGGTCAGCGTCATGCCGGAGTGGATGCAGTGGATCGCGAAGATCTCGCCGGCGACGTACGCGGTGCGCGGCTGCCGCAACTCGATCATCTACGGAACGGGCCTGGTCTGGGCCGACGTCTGGCCGCTCCTGATCATCGCGGTGTTCGCGACGCCGATCGGGCTCGCCATCTTCAAGGTCGGCGAGCGCTACGCGAAGCGGCACGGAAAGCTGAAGCGGTCCGGATGATCGAGCTGCGCGAAGCGGAGACCGACGCGGAGCTCGAGCTCTGGCGGAGCGTGCGGCTCGCGCTCCTGCCGAACGAGCGGACCGCGTCGGTCGCCGAGCTTCGCGCCGGCGGCAGCTTCATGCTGCTCGCGTACCGCGAGGGCGAGCTCGCGGGCTCGGGCAGCGCGGGGAAGAGCGACATGGGCGGCGGCTCGGTGACACCGCGCGTGCTCCCCGCGCACCGCCGGCTCGGCGTGGGGACAGCGCTGCTCCGGCGGCTCGCGCTCCACTCGGAGGAGTGCGGTTACGACGACGTGGGCTCGATGGTCGACGACGAGGGCTCGCTCGCGTTCGCCCACCGGTTCGGCTTCGCCGAGACCGGCCGCCAGGTCGAGCAGGTGCGGGTCGTCGCGGCCGACGAGCCGGGGCCGACGGTTCCCGACGGCGTAGAGGTCATCTCTCTGGCCGACCGTCCGGAGCTGCTCCGCCCGCTCTACCACGAGCTCGCCCTGGAGGCATTCGACGACATGCCGACACCGCGGAAGGTCGAGATCACGCCCGAGCAATGGGAGACGGAGTGGGTGACGTGGCCGGAGGCGACGTTCGTCGCATTGGCCGGCGACGCGATCGCCGGAATGGCGGGCCTCAACCGCGACCCCGACCGGCCCGAGCGCGCCGAGAACGTGCTGACGGCCGTGCGCCGCGACTGGCGCGGGCGCGGCCTCGCGCGGGCGCTCAAGGAAACCGCGATCGCGTGGGCATCCGTGCACGGGATCCGCGAGATCTACACGTGGACGCAGACCGGCAACGAGAACATGCGCGAGGTCAACGAGCGCCTCGGCTACGTCACCCGCGACATCTCGATCAACGTGCGCCGGGAGCTCCCGCTGTGAAGGACTGGTTCTCCGGAACCGTCGCCGCCCGCTACGACGCCGACACGGCGGACATGCCGGTCGAGCCGGTGCTCGACTTCCTCGAGCCGTTCGCCGGCGGCGGGGCGCTGGAGCTCGCGGTCGGAACCGGCCGCATCGCGGTGCCGCTCGCCGCGCGCGGCGTCCGCGTCGCGGGAATCGACCTGTCGCCCGACATGGTGGCCGAGCTGCGGCGGAAGACGAGCGAGATCCCGGTCGCGATCGGCGACTACGCGACGTCGAGCGTCGACGGCACCTTCTCGCTCGCCTACATCGTCTTCAACTCGATCGTGAACAACACGACGCAGGACGGCCAGGTCGCGACGTTCGCGAACGCGGCCGCGCACCTGGAGCCTGGCGGCTGCTTCGTCGTCGAGGTCGGCGTCCCCGACCGGCAGCCGCTCGAGGTCTTCAACCTCTCGGACACGCACGTCGGCGTGGACGAGTACGACGCCGCGACGCAGCGGAGCGCGTCCCATCACTTCACCCTCCGTGACGGCGTGTGGGAGCGACGCTCGATCCCGTTCCGCTCCGTCTTCCCGGCCGAGCTCGACCTGATGGCGCGCCTCGCGGGGATGGAACTGCTCGAGCGCTGGGCGGACTGGGACCGCTCGCCCTTCACGGCGGAGAGCACGAAGCACGTCTCGGTCTGGCGGAAGCCGTGAAGCGCCCGGGCGCGGAGCGGCTGTACTACTGGCTGACCTTCGTGCTCTCGATGCCGACGTGGGTCGTCGTCGCCGTGTACCTCGTGCGCGACCTGCACCTCACGCCGCTGCAACTCGTGTTGATGGGCACGGCGATGGAGGCGGCGGTGTTCCTGTTCGAGGTGCCGACCGGCGTCGTCGCGGACACGTACAGCCGACGCCTCTCGCTCATCATCGGCTACCTCGGCATGGGGCTCGCCTGGCTCGGCGTCGCCTTCACCTCGGCACCGTGGCTCGCGATCGTGCTCTGGGCGCTCTGGGGGATCTCCTACACCTTCACGAGCGGCGCGGAGGAGGCCTGGCTGGCGGACGAGGTGGGCGCGGAGAAGGCTCCGCGCGTGTTCCTCCGCGGAGCGCGTTGGGGACAGGCCGGCGCCGTCGTCGGGCTCGTCCTCCAGGTGGCCGTCGGCGCCGCCTCGCTCCGCGCGGGAGTCGCGCTCGGCGGCGTATTCACGATCGCGTGCGGAATCGCCTGCGTCTTCCTGATGGACGAGCACGGCTTCCAGCGCCGACCGCGTGAGCAGCGGTACTCGCCGCTGAAGGAGATGCGCACGACCGCCGCCGCCGGGGCCCGCTACGCGCGCGCGGCGCCCGTCATCCTCCTCCTGATCGCCGTCGCGGTGTTCATGGGCGCCTCGAGCGAGGCATTCGACCGGCTGAAGGAGGCGCACTTCCTGCGTGACGTCGGGCTTCCGGCGATCGGCAGCCTGCAGCCGGTCGTCTGGTTCGGGATCTTCTACCTCGTCGGGATGATCAACGGCTTCATCGGCACGACGCTGCTGATCCGGCGGGTCGAGCGACGCGGGCTGGCGACGATCTCGACCTCGCTCCTCTGCTGTGCCGCGTTCGAGCTGGCCGCGATGCTCGTCTTCGCGCTCGCGTGGTCGCCGTGGATCGCGATCGTCGCCGTGCTGGGCGTCTTCCTCGCCCGCAACCTCGCGAACCCGCTCTACACGATCTGGCTCAACGACCAGGTCACCGACTCGAGCGTGCGCGCGACGGTCTTCTCGATCACCGGCCAGGGCGACGCGGTCGGCCAGGCCGCGGGAGGGCCGGTGCTCGGCGTGATCGGGAACGTGTGGGGGATCCGTGCCGCGCTCGCTGCGGGCGCCTTCGCCATCCTTCCGGCACTCGGGCTCTTCGGCCGCGCGATCGCGTACCACGGCGCCGAGCCGGAGCTCGAGGAGCTACCGCAGCCCGCCGGTTAGCGTTCGGGCGTGCCCGCCCGCGCGCGCCGTACCTGCCTCAGCGTCCCCGCGTCGAACGAGCGGATGCTCGCGAAAGCGGCGTCGCTGCCCGCCGACGAGGTGATCGTGGACCTCGAGGACGCCGTCCCGGCCGGCGAGAAGGAACAGGCACGCGCGCTCGCTCTCGCGACTCTGCAGCGCGGGCCGCTGGGTCGCACGACGGCGCTCCGCGTCAACGGGCCGGCAACGCCGTGGTGGGAGGACGACCTCCGTGCCGCGGCGGACGCCCGGCCCGACGTCGTCGTACTCCCCAAGGTCGAGTCCCCGGAGGACGTGTCCGCAGCGGCCGAGCTCCTTCCGCCCGGGACGGGACTCGAGGCGCAGATCGAGACCGCGCGGGGCCTCGCGGCGGCCGACTGGATCGCCTCCGCCGGGCATGGACTCGAGGCGCTCGTCTTCGGCCCCGCCGATCTCGCCGCCTCGCTCGGGATCCCGGTGCTCACGATCGGCGCCGGCGCAACGGACTACGCGCTCGCGCGCGTGCTTGCGGCCGCGCGCGCGTTCGGCCTGCAGGCGGTCGACGGCCCGCACGCACGCCTCGGAGACGATCTCGGCCTCGCCCTCTCGACCCGGCGGGCGGTCGAGCACGGGTACGACGGCAAGTGGGTGATCCACCCGAGCCAGATCGAGCCGGTCAACTTCCTCTTCACGCCGTCACCGGCCGACCTGGATCGCGCGAGGCGGATCCTCGACGCGGCCGAGGGCGCAGCGAGGTTCGAGGGAGAGCTCGTCGACGAGGCGTCGCGCAGGCTCGCCGAGAGCCTCCTCAGCCGCGCCGCGCAGCTCTCCTAGCGGCTTTCCGCCGCTTTACCTCCGGCGCGAGCAGCACCGCGCGGTACCAGGTTCGGAGCAGCGCGACGAACGCAACCGCGACGAGCCCGAGCAGCCTGGCGATGCTTGCCACCTTGCCGCAGAGGGTACTTCCGCTCCATGACCGGGCGTGCCCGTCATCTCGGCGACCTCCAGGGCGAGATCCAGGATCTGTTCGCCGACCTCTGGGAGGTGCCGAGGTTCTCCGGACTCCGCCGCGGCTTCCGTCCGCAGTGCGACTGCTACCGCACCGACGACCCGCCGGCGCTGCACCTCGTCCTCGAGGTTCCGGGCGTCGACCTCGGCGACATCCACGTCGAGACCGCGGAGCACACGCTCGTCGTCTCGGGCCGGCGCGAGCGCCCGCATCCGGAGGGCGCGCGCTGGCAGCAGGTCGAGATCGAGTACGGCCCGTTCGAGCGACGGATCGAGCTGCCCGAAGGGGTCGACGCGGGCGCGGTCACGGCGACCTACGAGGCGGGGATGCTGCGGCTCGAGGTGCCGCTGACGCGATGAGCGAGGTCGAGTTCGCCGAGACGCAGGCCGCGCAGGTCGACGACATCCCTGCCGAGCTACCCGTCCTGCCGCTCAAGGACACCGTCGTCTTCCCCGACTCGATGACCCCGCTCGCGATCGGACAGGAACGCTCGATCCAGCTCGTCGACGACGTCATCGGCGGCGAGCGCCTGCTCGCGCTCGTCACCGTGCGCGATCCCGACGTCGAGGCACCCGGCTGGGGCGATCTGTACGAGATCGGGACCGCCGCGATCGTCCACAAGATGATCCGCGTCCCCGACGGGACCCTGCGGATCCTCGTCCAGGGGCTGCGCCGCATCCGCTTCGAGGAGCCGATCGCCGACAACCCCTACCTCGTCGCGCGCTTCTCCGTCGTGCCCGACCAGGAGGCGGAGAGCCGTGAGCTCGAGGCGCTGACGCGGAACACGCAGGCTCTCTTCGGGCGGATCATCGGCCTCGCGCCGTACCTGCCCGAGGAGCTCCAGATCGCCGCCGCGAACATCTCGACCGCCGGCGACCTCTGCAACCTCGTGGCCTCGACCCTCCGCCTCAAGACCGAGGAGAAGCAGCAGCTCCTCGAGCTCGCCGACGCCGAGGAGCGGCTGCGCCAAATCTCGAAGATCCTGAACCGCGAGCTCGAGGTGTTCGAGCTGGGGACGAAGATCCAGTCGCAGGTGCAGTCGGAGCTGGAGAAGGGCCAGCGCGAGTTCTTCCTCCGCCAGCAGCTGAAGGCGATCCAGGAGGAGCTCGGGGAGGGCGACCCGGAGCAGGCCGAGGCGAACGAGTTGCGCGAGCGGCTCGACGCGCTCGAGCTGCCGGAGGAGGTGCGAAAGGCGGCCGATCGCGAGCTCGTGCGGCTCGAGCGGCTCCCGGCGGCGGCGGCCGAGTACGGCGTGATCCGCACCTACCTCGACTGGATCGCGACGCTGCCGTGGGGCGTGACGACCCCCGACGACCTCGACCTCGACCACGCGAGGCAGATCCTCGACGAGGATCACTACGACCTCGACAAGGTCAAGGAGCGGATCGTCGAGCACCTCGCGGTCTCGAAGCTGAAGCAGGATCCCGCCGGGCAGATCCTCTGCTTCGTCGGTCCACCCGGCGTCGGGAAGACGTCGCTCGGGCAGTCCGTCGCCCGCACCCTCGGGAGGAAGTTCGCGCGGCTCTCCGTCGGCGGCGTCCGCGACGAGGCCGAGATTCGCGGGCATCGCCGCACCTACATCGGCGCGATGCCCGGCTCGATCATCCGCGCCCTCCGCGACGCCGAGTCGATGAACCCGGTGCTGTTGATCGACGAGATCGACAAGATGGGCGCCGACGTCCGTGGCGACCCGGCGAGCGCGATGCTCGAGGTGCTCGACCCGGCGCAGAACGCGACCTTCCGCGACCACTACGTCGACCTCCCGTTCGACCTCTCGAAGACGCTCTTCATCTGCACCGCCAACACCGCTGACACGATCCCGTCCCCGCTGCTCGACCGGATGGACGTGATCCAGCTCTCCGGCTACACCGAGGAGGAGAAGCTCGGGATCGCGCGGCGCTATCTCGTGCCGCGCCAGATCGAGGAGCACGGCCTCGACCGGAGCCGGATCGCGATCGGCGAGCCGGTACTGCAGCTGCTCGTGCGCGAGTACACGCGCGAGGCCGGCGTGCGCGGGCTGGAGCGGCGCATCGCCGACCTCTGCCGCAAGGCCGCTGTGCAGGTCGCCCGCGGGAGCGAGGAGAAGATCCGGGTCACCGAGAAGCTCGTGCGGGAGTGGCTCGGGCCGCGCCGGTTCTCGGCCGAGTCGCGGCGGCGCACGGCCGATCCGGGCGTGGCCACCGGCCTCGCGTACACGCCGGTCGGGGGCGACATCCTCTTCATCGAGGCGCAGGCGTACCCTGGCCGCGGCAGGCTGACGGTGACGGGGCAGCTCGGCGAGGTGATGCAGGAGTCGGCCCAGGCCGCGCTCTCGTGGGTTCGCTCCCACACCGGCGAGCTCGACCTCGACGAGCGCTGGTTCGCGCGCCACGACGTCCACGTCCACGTTCCGGCCGGCGCTGTCCCGAAGGACGGGCCTTCCGCCGGGATCGCGATGGCGACGGCGATCGCCTCCCTCGTCCGCGAGACGCCGGTCGCCGACGACGTCGCGATGACCGGTGAGATCACGCTCACGGGCCAGGTGCTACCGATCGGCGGCGTGCGCGAGAAGGTGCTCGCCGCCCAGCGCGCGGGGCTCGATCGTGTGATCCTGCCGCGCGAGAACGAGCACGATCTCGACGAGCTGCCTCCCGAGACCCGCGACGCAGTGGGCTTCGTCCTCGTCGACTCGATCGGCGAGGTCTTCGCCGCCGCGTTCAACTCCGACGGCGCGCGGGCAAACGGTCGCGTGCGAACATCGACTGCGAGAAGATAGAAGGACCGTTCACACCCACGACGGAAAGGATCTCGAAGATGCCATATACGAAGGAAAGGGTCGCCGACGCAGCCGCGAGCGCGCGCCCGTACGTCGAGCGTGCGCTCCGCGACCAGGAGCTGCGCGAAAACATCCGCAACGCGTACACGTCCGCGCGGGCGGTCTACGGGGAGCTCGCGTCCCGTCGCCGGATCTCGGATGCGGCGACCCAGCTGGCGAGCGACCAGGACGTCCAGAGCGAACTGCGGAACGCGATCGAGGAGCTGCGGAACGCGGCCAACCGCGTCCAGGGCGTGAGGCGGGGCTCGCCGGAGCCGGCCCGCGCGGCACGGAACGGCACGATCCTGCTGCTCGGAATCGCGCTCGGCATCCTGCTCAACCCGATCACGGGACCGGCGGTGCGGCGGGCGCTGGCGCGCAAGCTGTTCGGCACCGGCGACGGCTTCGTGTACCAGGGCAACGGCAGCGCGACGGGTCCGACGAGCTAGCCGCTAGCTGTGGCCGAGGTGCTCCCGCGCGAAGGCGCGGAAGCGGTCGCGCGCGGCGTCGTCCGGCGCGAGCGGCTCGTCGCCGGCGTACTGCGGATCCGAGGCGATCTCGTCCGCGACCGCGCGCACCTCGCGCTCGAGCGCGGCCCGGTGCGCGGGCTCCCGTAGCAACGCGTCGACCCAGCTCTCGGACCCGTCCCAGTCCGGGACGTCGTGGTCGAAGAGGAGCTGGCCGAGCAGGATCCCGGTGCGGATGTAGGCGAACGTCCTGAAGGCGAGGATCCGGTGCGGCGTCTCGACCTTGGCGGCGAGTGCCGGATCGTCGCGAACGATGCGGTTCACGATCCCGCCGATCGGCTCGTCGACGAGCGGGATCCAGAGCTCTTCGAGATCCGTCACGTCCGGATTATGGCCGTTTTCGGGCGCCCTTATCCTTTGGCTGTGGCCGCCGCCTCGGACCCGCTCCTCGAGCGCCTGGCGCAGGAGCCGGACCAGGCGGGCCTCTTCCTCGACTTCGACGGCGTGCTCGCGCCGATCGTCGACCGCCCGGAGGACGCCGTCCCGCCGCCGGAGACGCGCGCCGAGCTCGAGCGGCTGGTCGAGCGATACGCCCTCGTCGCCGTCGTCAGCGGGCGAGTGGGCGCCGACGTGCGGGCGCGGCTCGGCGTCGAGGGCGTCGTATGCGTCGGCTCGCACGGGCTCGAGGCGGAGCCGCAGGCCGACCGCTGGCGCCGGACCCTCGCCGCGTTCGCGGCGGACGCGCCCTGGCCGCAAGAGCAGGTCGAGGTCAAGGGGCTCGCGCTCGCGTTCCACTACCGCGACCAGCCGGACGAGCGCGAGGCCGTGCGACGGCTCGACGCGATCGCCGACTCGGCCCGGGAGGACGGTCTCGTCGCGCGCTACGGCCGCAAGATCCTCGAGGTTCTCCCGCCGGTCGGCTCACACAAGGGAACCGCGGTGCGGCAACTCCTCGAGGAGCACGGCCTGCGTCGTGCGCTCGCGGCCGGCGACGACACGACCGACATCGACTCCTTCGCCGCGCTCGACGGGCTCGACGTCGCGGTGCGCGTCGCGGTCGCGTCCGCCGAAGCCCCGAGCGCGCTGCTAGACGCCGCCGACGTCGTGGTCGGCTCGACGGACGAGTTCCTCGCGCTGCTCCGCCGACTCTAGGAGCCGGGCGGCACCAGCACCGCTCGCGCGTACAGATAGTCGTTCCGCGTGTAGCGGGGCCAGCAGCATCGGAAGTAGACCACCTCGCCTTGCCAGGCCTTGATGGGGTTGAGGTTGGCGGCCCCGTTCCTGAGGCGCTGCGGCTTGGCGAACGGCCGGGTGACGAACCGGTACGTCCGCCACACGCCCTTCCACCTGATCTTCGCCAGGTCGCCCGGCTTGATCGTGTAGAGGCGGTAGAAGGGCCCGTGCGCGCCGTAGCCCGGGACAGGTGTCACGTCGTGCGCGTCGATGACCATCGTCAGGCCGTCTCCGGGCCGTGCGGCGAAGCCCAGGTCCCAGATGGGGCCCCTTGCCAGATCGCCACAGCGCGTGCGGACCGGCTGGTTGGCCATGTGCAGCGCCCTGATCGTGAGGAGAGCCGGGTGTCGCGCTTCCACCGGTTCCTTCTTCGGGCACGGTGGCGCCTCGATGCCGTTCGCGCTCAGCGCCGTCGTGGCCAGCGCCAGCGCCAGCGACGCGAGTCCCAGGACTGCGGTGAGCAGTGCCGCTTTCACGCCGCCTTGTGCACCTTCACCGCCGTGCCGTAGGCGCAGATCTCGGTCCAGTTACCGCCCATCTCGGACGTGTCGAACCGCATCGCGATGATCGCGTTCGCGCCGAGTGCCTCCGCCTCCTCGACCATCCGCTCCCTCACCTGCTGGCGACTGTCGATCAGAGCCTTCGTCATCCCCTTCAGCTCGCCGCCGAGGATCGACTTGAGGCCGGCACCGATCTGCGAGCCGACGTTCCGCGACCGCACCGTCAGGCCCATGACCTCGCCGAACACCTCGTCGACCTCGTAGCCGGGGATGTCGTTCATCGTTGTGACGATCATGGCCTGCTCCTTTGCACATTGACTTTCGTAGGACGCAGGGCGATCTTCTCAGGCATGAGGTGGAGGCGCACGGCGTGGACGGGGATCGTCGCCGCCGCGTTCCTCGGGCCGATCGGACTCGGGTCGCCGGGAGCCGCCGTCTCCCACGTGATCGGTGTCGGCGGCGCCGTCGGCCCGCTGCAGCTCGATCGAAGCGACCGCGCGCAGGTCATCGCGTACGCCGGGAGGCCGGACGCCGACATCCGCAGTCGCGGTGACGCCTCCCGCTACGAGGTGCTCGGCTACGGCTGTCCCCAGCACGTCCGGTCGCCGCTCGACTCCTTGATCGACTGCCGTACCGGCTTCTACCTCGTGCGCGGGAAGCTCGGGCTCTTCTTCGCGCTGGCGCACACGCACTACTCCGAGAGCCACGGCGTGGCGATCGGGACGGCCACGGGGCGCGCCGAACAGCTCCTGCACCGGAAGGTCTACCTCGGCCCGCACTGCGAGCCGTGGCTCGAGCTGCAGAGCAAGAAGGCGAGGCTCGCGATCTTCTTCGACGGAGGGAACTCGAACAGCTACCAGCCGGGCGGGTTGCTCGTCGGCGGCCACGTCGACGCCTTCTACCTTCATAGCCGGGACCGCGACCCCGGCGTGACCGACTGCTCCTAGCGGTTCGCCTCTCGGTTCAGGACCTCCCACGCCCGCCGCACGTCGTCCTCGGTCGTCCGCGCGTTGCCGATCGCGAGCCGCAGGACGTAGCGTCCGCCCAGCTTCGTGTGCGTGATGAAGATCTCGCCGGACGCGTTGACGCGCTCCTCCAGCTGCTCGTTCTCCTCGTCGGTTCCGTTGCGCCGGAAGACGACGAGCGAGAAGCGCTGCGGCGC
>Ga0070714_100004433_pt1 | contig 10567 bp, 8 predicted proteins | sample LARL83metaG_FD_65450 | JGI IMG/M metagenome (GOLD analysis project Ga0070714, IMG submission 65450) | Corn, switchgrass and miscanthus rhizosphere microbial communities from Kellogg Biological Station, Michigan, USA - LAR L8-3 metaG | ecosystem: Host-associated > Plants > Roots > Rhizosphere ... | reverse complement strand
CCCCGGTTCGCTGCTCACTGTATGCGATCTCGGTCTCGATGCTGTCAGCGATCTGCTTGCCAGAGCCACTTCCCTCGAGAACCAGAACCCCCTCACGCGCGACCGCATTCTGCTGAAGCGCCGCATCGCCCTGCTCTTTTACGAATCATCGACGCGTACGCGCACCAGCTTCGAACTCGCAGCAAAGAGCCTCGGCGCCGATACGACACTCGTCTCGAGCCTCTCCTCCAGCATCGAAAAAGGCGAGACGCTAAAAGACACGGGGCTCACTTTGCGCGCGCTCGGTGCTGAAGCCATTATTCTGCGCCACAACTCTTCCGGAGCGCCATGGCTCCTCGAAGAAGCCACGCGCCTGCCTGTTCTCAACGCCGGCGACGGCATGCACGAACACCCCACCCAGGCGCTCCTCGATCTCCGAACGATCCTCGCCCATTTCCGCGAGAGCGCTGACAGCGTGGGACCGGACACGCTGTCCGGTATCGTCGTTACCATCGTCGGCGACATCCTTCACAGCCGCGTCGCCCGCTCCAACATGCTCCTTCTGCCGCGTCTTGGCGCGCACGTCGTTCTCTGCGGCCCCCCGCAGCTTCTGCCCGACTCCGCCGCCCATGCCGGACCCGGAATATCGGTTGAGCGGGACCTGGAAACCGCGCTCCGCAAATCGCAGGTCATCATGATGCTGCGCATCCAGGCAGAGCGCCTCGCGGGCCTCCAGCTCGACCTCGCGCAATACAAGGACGCATACCAGCTCACTGGCCAGCGCCTCGCCACGCATGCGCCATCGGCAATCGTGATGCACCCAGGCCCCATCATCCGCGGTTTCGAACTCACCGCCGGCGTCGCCGACGGCACACAATCGGCAATCCTCGAACAGGTGCGACACGGCGTCGCCATTCGCATGGCCGTCGTGGAACGCGCGCTCACAGCGGCGGGAAAGGAAAGCCGCGCATGAAGTCACTCCTGATTCGCAACGGCCACCTCATCGATCCGGGCGCAGGAGTCGATGCACCCAAGGACATCCTGCTCAAAGACGGCAAGGTCTTCGAAATCGCCGGCCCCGGGAAAATCAAGACCGCTAACGGAGCGGAGGTACTCGATGCTTCCGGCCTCACTGTCGCCCCTGGCCTCATCGATATCCACGTGCACCTGCGCGAGCCCGGCCAGGCCTACAAGGAGACCATCGCCACCGGCACTGCCGCCGCCGCCGCGGGCGGATTCACCGCCGTTGCCGCCATGCCCAACACTACTCCGGTCAACGACACGCCCGAAGTCACGCGCTGGATGCTGGCCCCCGAACGCGGCGCCTGTGTGCGCGTCTATCCGATCGGCGCGGCGACTCGCGGATCCAAAGGCGAAGCGCTCAATGATTTCGCGGCGCTTAAGTCAGCCGGCGTGGTCGCTGTCACCGACGACGGCCACCCCATCCTCAAAGACGGCGTGATGCGCGAGACCCTCGCAGCCGCCGCCCGCGTGGGTTTGAGCGTCATCCAGCACGCCGAAGATACGCGCATGACCCAGGGCGCCAGCATGAATGCCGGGCCCACCGCTTTCAAACTCGGACTGCGCGGTATGCCGCCCGAGGCCGAAAGCAGCCTTGTCGAACGCGACATCCGCCTCGTCACGGAACTCCGCGATGCGCGCGTCCACCTGCACGTGGCCCACACTTCCACTGCTGCCGCTGTCGCCGCCGTTCGCAAGGCGCGCCGCAACGGTCTCCGCGTGACCTGCGAAGTCGCTCCCCATCACTTCCTGCTGACGGAGGAGCACATCGGCCTTTACAAAACCAACGCCAAGATGAATCCGCCGCTCCGTTCCGCCGCCGACCGTGATGCCATGATCGAAGGCATCCTCGACGGTGTAGTCGATGCCATCGCCACCGATCACGCGCCGCACGCAACGCATGAAAAGGAAGTGGAGTTCGAAAACGCCCCTAACGGCATCATCGGCCTCGAAACTGCCCTCGGCCTCTGCCTGCGCTGGCTTCACAAGGAGTGGAAGCTACCCCTGGGCCGCGTTCTGAGCCTCCTCAGCGCGCAACCCGCCGCCCTGCTCGGCCTCAAAGGCCGCGGCACGCTGGCAGTCGGCAGCTTTGCCGACGTGGTTGTCTTTGACCCCAAGGCCGAGTGGACGTATCACGCCAGGGAGACTCGCTCCAAGGCGCACAACACGCCCTTCGACGGCTGGACAATGCAAGGCAAGGTTCGATGGACAATCAGCGAGGGCCGGATCGCATATTCAGCCCCGGCACCCCCAACCACAGCTTGAGTCGCTGAAGTCGGAAACCGGGCTCCCGATCACAAAATCTTGTCATCGGATAGGAAGTAGGATAAGTGCGGTTTATTCCGATCGGCCGTTTTGCGAATGTCGCCCTGAACCTTTGCTACGATGCTTTACCCAGAAGGGTCTGCTCTGCCCGAAACCAATCCTCGGCATCATGACCGTGCTGACGCCCGCGCTCGTTCCAGAAGCGATGTGCAAGCTTCGCGATCTCGTCATGAGTAAAGCTCTTTGCCCCTTCCGCGGCCTTGGGGGCGGCCTTCCGCTTCGACGCGATCGATGTCGGCGCCGAGGCTGACGCGCTCGTCTTCTTCCGGCTGATTTTCTTGGTAGTTTCTGTCATTGGACTGTTCCTCCTCTGAGTCGGCCATCGAAATGGCCACCTTCTTCAAGAATACAGGACAGTCAACCACGGTCAAAGCGGAAAACCGGCCCGGGAATCCACCCTGTAAACTCGGCGAGGCTGTCAATATAACTTCAATATAAAGTTATCTTTAGTTGAATTCTTCTTTCGCCAATCGTGCTCTCAGAAGCTAGGCAGTTATGCCCCTTAAACACGCATCTTGACATATGGTAAGGATTCCATGGATCATCCATTCGTACTCCCATCAGATTCTTCACAGGGGATGCAATGCCGGATACTGAGAAGGTCTCCTTCAACCTCAGCGTCGTCGACATGGGACAGGTCGACCTCCTGATCGAACAGGGCTTTTATTCCAGCCGAACAGATTTCCTCGTTGCTGCCGTCCGCAACCTCCTCGCCACCCATAACACCGTTGTCCGCCAGGCTGTGGAGCGCCGCTTCATGACTCTCGGCGTTGCCGTCTACACCCGCGAAGACCTCGAAGCCCGCATTGCCGCCCACAAGCCCGTCGATATCCGCGTCGTTGGAGTGCTCAAAATCGCGGATGACGTCACTGCCGAGCTGGCCAAAGCCGCGATCCGCTCGGTCACCGTATTCGGCAAGATTCGCGCTCGCCCTGAGGTGATCTCCGCCATTATGTTTCGCGACACGCGCCGCTGACCCAGGCCCGTCCGGGGTGCTCCTATGAACCACTCATTCGTCGACCACATCTTCTTCGCGCTTCTCCTTGTGCTCCCTCTCATTGAATGGAAGTGGAGCTGGCCGCGTCATCTCGTCAATCTCGCCGCGCACCCTGAAACCGCCCGTCTCTCCTTCTACCGCCGCATCATTATCGGCGAGTGGATTTCCACTCTCATCCTGCTTTCCTTCTGGACAGCACGCCATCGCCCCTGGTCCCGCCTGTCCCTCGCGGGCGACGGGCCACTCCCTCTGGCCCTCGGACTCGGCGGCGTGCTGCTGCTCATTGGCCTCCTATGGCTGCAGCGGCGTGCTTTGCTCTCCCGCCCCGATCGGCGCGCACGCGTGCTCAAAGCGCTTTCGTCGGGCGAACCTCTGGTGCCGCACACGCCCTCTGAGCGTAAACTCTTCTGGATCGTCTCGGTAACGGCCGGCGCCTGCGAGGAGATCTTCTTCCGCGGCTTTCTCACGTGGTACCTCAGCGCATGGATCGGTCCGGTTGGGGCCGTAATAGCCGCATCCGCACTATTCGGCATCGGTCACATTTATCTCGGTGTCGTGCAGGTTCCGAAAACCGCCTTCGTCGGCTTCATCTTCGCCGTAGTCGCGGCTCTTTCCGGATCGCTCTTCCCCGCCATGCTTCTCCACGCCGCCATCGACTGGAACTCCGGAGAATTGGGCTTCCGCCTCCTTGGCATGAAAGACCGGGATTGTCTCCTTGACGGTTAACTGTGAGCTGTCTCAATTGCCTATTCCCTATTCCTTGCCTGACCCCCTATGCTGTTCCAGCACTCATCAGTCCCCTCGAGGTCATCGACGAAAATGGACAAGCGGGAATTTCTCAAAGCTTCCGGAACACTCGCAGCAGGAGCCATGGTTTCGCGATTCACATCGGCGGCGGAACAGCAGCACGCACAGCAACCTGCTCCCCACGAGAACTGGGCCGGCAACATCCACTACAGCACCGACCACGTGCAGGACGCTCGAAACGTGGACGAACTCAAGCTGATCGTGGTGCAGTGCAAGAAGCTCCGTGCCCTAGGCTCCCGCCACTCCTTCAATCGCATTGCTGACAGCAACGCCAACCAGGTCACCCTCGAGCACCTCAACCAGATCGACATCGATGACAAGGCGCGCACCGTTACCGTCGGCGCAGGCGTCCGTTACGGCCAGCTTGCTCCTGTTATCGACGCCGGTGGCTTCGCCCTGCACAATCTGGCATCGCTCCCGCATATCTCTGTCGCGGGCGCCATCGCCACCGCCACCCACGGCTCCGGGATCCAAAACGGTAATCTGGCCACCGCCGTCCGCGCCCTCGAAATCATCATCGCGAATGGCAACGTTCTCCGCCTCTCCCGCGACCAGGATGGCGATCACTTCGCTGCCGCCGTAGTCGGCCTCGGCTCGGTTGGCATGGTCACCCGCGTCACCCTCGACCTCCAGCCGACCTATCAGGTAGCCCAGACCGTCTACCAGAACCTCTCCTTCTCTGAACTCGAGCACAACTTCGACAGCATCTTCGGCGCCGGCTACAGCGTCAGCCTCTTCACTGACTGGCAGAACCACCGCGCCACGCAGGTCTGGATCAAGCACCGCCTCGCCCCAGGCGAAACCCACGACGCGGCTGACAATTTCTACAACGCCAAACGTGCAACCGAAAAGTTGCATCCCATCACTGGCCATCCCGCCGAAAGCTGTACTGAGCAGATGGGCATCCCCGGCCCGTGGTACCAGCGGCTGCCCCATTTCAAAATGGAGTTCACCCCCTCCAGCGGCCGTGAGCTCCAGACTGAATACTTCGTCCCCCGCGAACACGGATACGAAGCCATTCTCGCCGTTGAAAAGCTCAAAGAGAAGATCACGCCCCATCTCTTCGTCACGGAACTCCGCACCATCGCCGCCGACGATCTATGGATGAGCACTGCCTACAAACGCGACTCGCTTGCCATCCACTTCACTTGGAAGCCCGAGTGGGAGGCCGTGAAGCAGATCCTGCCGCAGATCGAGGCACAGTTGAAGCCCTTCGGTCCGCGTCCCCACTGGGCCAAGCTCTTCACAGTCCCCCCGCCGCAACTCCAGGCCCAATACACCCGACTCGGGGAATTCAAGTCATTCGTCAACCAGTACGACCCGACCGGCAAATTTCGCAATGGGTTCATTGACACAAACCTGTACTCAGCTTGATGAATCGCCGCAGAATCTCTCCCCAAGGGGGATCAATACAAACCTTCTCCAAGCTCGAATCCCAGGATCCTGTTCAGGATTCTGGGATCCGTCGTCACCACAAAGAATATTTCGGGTCCATCAGCAGCCCGAATAGGACATGAATTCTCCAAGTGGATTCGGAAGCGTCGGCGTGAACGGATGGAACTTGTATATCTTGGACGTGTCGAATCCGGCGGAGTCGGCGGCTTCCCTATCGACGAACGGCGTGAGTGCGTCCACCGCCTGACTGATATCTGTCCAACAGAGGGTCCGCTCATAGCCGTTGTTGTTGGGCGGGTCAACGCTCTCTTTCACTCCCTGGGCGCCTGTAATGACTTCGATCGGGCCGCCATCCCTCGCGACAATCTCTGGGCCGATGATCCGGGCCAGCGTGCGGTGGTCGCTTTCAATTCCCATGATGCGGGCAGCGGTCACGCGCAGAGCCGTCGAACTGAAGTTGCGTACGCCAACCAGGTAAGCCGCGATGAATGCATCCTCAAGTGTCACCAAGGTGTTCAACGTGGTTTGCGCATCTCGAAACATGTGCTTTGGATAGAAAAACTCATCAAACGGAGTGTTTTCGTTGGTCACTGACTGTTCAAGCGCGTAGTGCGACATCTCTTCCTCGAGAGCTGCCTTGATATAACCCTGATCGTCGTCCGGGATATTCTTGAAGAACGGTGACAAATGGATGATGTGAGAGTAAGTTGTGACAGCCAACGCCTCGGCGATCTCCGCTGCAATCAGGATCGACCTGTCACCTGACGTCAAAGTGCTCGCTGAAGGCACATCATCCGATTGCTTATCGCCAAGCGCAAGAGCTGTCGCGGCAGGCGCTAGCAAGGCGCCGGCCACGGCGCTTGTTCCCAGCACTGTCGCATGTTTGAAGAACAATCTCCTCGACAATTGAGATTGACCCCGATTGTCGATTCCAAGCAGTTCGTGAGACTTCGTTGTGCTCATCACTTCCCTCCGCGGGGCAGGACTTGTGGAGGTCTAGGGCAGGGATAGTCTTTGAATGGCCTGCGCACCTCTCCTGTGTCCTGCTCGATTTGAGTACGGTTAGATCGAGAGAATGGATTTGCATTCGAGGAAGATTCCTTGAGAACCGACGATTGAACAGCGATGCGCTCGGAGGGAAGCTGCCTCTCGGCCAGAGCAGGTAAGATCGCTGGGTGGCCACCCTGAATACCATCGACTGGCTCCTCGACTCCGATCCGGCCATTCGCTGGCAAACCCGGCGCGATCTGACCGACGACTCCCTTGCCGCAATCGACGAGGAGCGCGCGAGGATCCCGCACGAAGGCCTCGGTGGCGAAATTCTCTCGAGCCAGCAACCCGACGGCGCCTGGCGCCGCCGCGACACACCCACCTGGCTGACCACCCTTTTCACTCTACAGCTGCTCCGCGCCACCGGCATTGACCCCGCCGATCCCGCTGTCGTCTCAGCGATCGCCCGCACCGAAACCAATCTCCGCTGGAACGACTACCCCGGCTTCTGGGACCTCCGCCCGGCTGACTTCGGTCCGGCGCCCGCGAATGGGAATTTCGGGTGCAAACCCGGCGGAAATCCCTTCTTCGAAGGCGAAGAAGAGCCCTGCATCAACGGCGGAGTCCTCGCCTTCGGTGCCTACTTCCGCCATCCCAGCGAGCCCCTCGCCCGCCGCCTGCTCAGCGAACAGCTCTCCGACGGCGGCTGGAACTGCGAAGCCCCCAAAAGCGCTCGCTCGTCCTTCCACACCACCATCTGCGTCCTTGAAGGCCTGCTTGAATTCGAACGTGCCGTTGGACCGGCGCACCCCATCGCGCTTCAGGTCGCTGCAGCTCGACATCGAGCGGAGGAATACTTTCTCGAACGCGCACTCTTTCGACGGCGTTCCACCGGCGAGATTGTCAGTCAGGAGTTCCTCGAATTCGCTTTCCCGCCCCGCTACCACTACGACATTCTCCGCGCGCTTGACTACTTCCGGGCTGCCGATGTCGCTCCGGAACCGCGCATGAACGAGGCTGTCGAAATCATCGCAAAGAAGCGCCAGACCGATGGCCGTTGGCTTCTTGATCGATCCCACGACGAGGCGATCGCTTTCAAGACCGGCGAATCGGTCGGTGAGCCAAGCCGCTGGAACACGCTCCGGGCCCTCCGCGTGCTCCGCTGGTTCAAGGACTCGGAGCACTATCCCATTGCATGGAACCTGACGTGCTGAGGAGGGCACATTGTGCGGTGTCTACTGATCGGACAATAACCCGACGCGCAGGTCGGGGCCACAAAGCGTGCCGCTCTCCCGAACCTTCGATCTTTGCAAATCTCAAGGTATGCTCAAGTGCGTGTTGCCGGGCATAATGTCGCGCTCGAGAGAGAGAGAAGAATTAGCATCACGGCCGATTCTGGCCTGGTTCCAATTGAGATGAAACATCGGGCCTGCGTTCTGTACATCCAAAGAGAAATGCCCGTTTGCTGAATGCCAGATGAGATTCACGATGCTGTTGCCAACGCGGACATGTTCGATTTGGAACGACTGCCAGGTGGCAGGAACCTGTGGCTCGAAATGCAAGACATTCTTTCGACCATCCGGCTCCAGGCCGAACATGCCGTGGATCGCTGCGGAAAGAAATGCCGATGAGGACCAGGTCTGCTCCGGCACCGATTCGCGTTGCGGCGTAAAGAAACTACCCGACATCACTTCATGCATGTGGCCGAGTGAATCGGCTGACGCCCAGGGCACAAGACTTTGCCACAATGCGTTGGCAACGTCTGGCCGATGAGCGCGCCACATCGTCTCGGCCGCCCCAGCCGTACTGACGGCCCACACACTCCCCTTGGCATATCCGGCAGGATCGTAATCCGGGGCCGTAGTTGGCTTGCTGCGCAGTCCCCACGGAGTCAAGTACGCTGGGGTTGATAGCATGTCCAGAGTCGCGGATGTCTGTTCGGGCGTCGAAGCACCGGAGGCAATGGCTGCCAGGTCCGCCCCGGACGTTCTCTCAGTCGCCGACCCGGACCGCGTAAATCCGCTGATCCAACGCCGTGCTTTTGAATCCCAATATCGCGATCGGATGCTGTCCCGCGCGCGTTGGCTTGCAGATTCCGCCTGCCGGCTCAACGTCTCATCGTGCATCGACGCGGCAAGTTCAGACATCGCGTGCGCTGCATTCACCCAGGACGCGGAGAGGGTCAATTCATCTGTGAGGCGATCCTGCTCGTTGCCGCTCATCTTGTCCCCCGGTACGCGCGGCAGGCCGTCGCTCTTGTCGAGTGTGGAGAGGCAGTATTGATACGCCTTCAAGGTTGCGGGCCAGTGCTGAGCGAGGAACGCTCGATCTCCACTGATCCGGTCAAATTCTGCAAGCTCGGTTAGAAAATCAAAGGTTATATCCACATGGACATACATGTAGGGATAGTCCTTCGCCCAGTTCAGAAAGCCTGCACTTTGAGAAATTTCGTGCCACATCATGCCGTCATCTTGTTTTTGATATCGATATAGAAAGGAAAGTTCGTCAGCGGCACGCTTGTAGTTGCCCTCATTTAAAAGAGCCTCACTTGCTATGAGGCCATCTCCAGCAAAATACCAGGCATACTGCGGACGGCGGGAGGTATGCGATGGTCCATAGCCCGCGACCATGGCGCAACCCAGCCGCGCGTTGCAGGTCCATGCCTGCTCCAGGGCGATCTGCGCCCATTCGATCGCACGATTAGCTTCCGAATCCGGCGTAGTGATCTTCACAATCTCCGGCGAGCGATAGCGCTTCACGCCGTCAATCCTGGAATCCTGAATACCGGAATCCTCGGACGCCCGCAGCAAAGAAGCAGTCGTCGCATGCACTTCATCCGCCTTCTCACTTTGCCCCGCGAACACCAGCGTTGCGCATTGGCCGGCCGCACAGGTTTCCGGTTTTAGCGTGAGAGTGGTGAGACGATTGAAGTCGCTACCACGGCGATCATTATTCAATTCACTGTGCGCTGCAGCCTGGGGCGACGAAATGAGTGCCCGGAACTGTCCCGACGGTTCGCTCAAAAGGAAGCCTCGCGCATCCTGGTCCCACGAGGTCTCCTGGCCACCAATGCCAGCGGGCCACATCAAATTGAGCGACGGCCGAAAGTCCACTTCAATCTGTAGATCGTTCCGTCCTTCAATCGTGAAACGCACGAGAACACCGGGGTCTTCGGCATGCGTTGTAATATGTTCCCGCACGCGGAAGTCCGGCGTGGTGTAGGTGCGGGTCACTCCAAGTGGATCAGCCTCAACCGACGTCAGCATGCTGTTTGCAGAAACGATGGGTGCCTTGGGCAACGCGAACCGGAGCTGATAGCCCGACACCAGTTGCAACGGAAAACTCCAGAATTCCAGACCGTCTTCAGAGTACCCACCGGCAAAGCCACGGATTCCATGGGCAGAGATGTACCTGTTCGGCTGCGCCCGGTCCGTTGACCAAACCGGAAGATCAGCCGCACGCTGTGTCTTGCCCGCTGATGCGGTATCAGAGTCTTGTGCTGAACCGAACGTACCAAGCAAGAGAAGGGTTACGAGCAGGCGAAGCATCGAGACTCCCAAGATCGTGTGGCAGGCGTTGCGAATCAGCAGTGTGGAGATTATCCCACTTGGAACTCCCTGCGCCTGGTAACAATGTGAAGTTTTAGAGTTCCTTCTCCACGCCAGCTTCAAACATCGCGAAACCGATTCAAATCTTCGTAAACCAGCCTTTCCCCGCTTACCTTCAGGACGCTGGCAATGTACTCTGACCGGGAGATGTCAGAACTCCGTATCGGCGTCGGGCAATCGATCAACTCGCTTCACACCCTCGTGCTTGAGAACGAGTTCCTGCGGATCGTTGTCTTGCCCGAAGCAGGCGCGCGTATCTGGCAAATCACCTATAAACCCCTCGCTGCCGATCTTCTCTGGAATAATCCCGGGCTGGCTCCTTCTGCCCAGGCGCTGCACGCTGCCTATGATGACAATTGGTGCGGGGGCTGGGACGACCTCTTTCCCAACGATGAAGCAGGCCTGTTGGCAGGTCTCCAGGTTCCAGATCACGGCGAACTGTGGA
>Ga0070714_100004432_pt1 | contig 10569 bp, 8 predicted proteins | sample LARL83metaG_FD_65450 | JGI IMG/M metagenome (GOLD analysis project Ga0070714, IMG submission 65450) | Corn, switchgrass and miscanthus rhizosphere microbial communities from Kellogg Biological Station, Michigan, USA - LAR L8-3 metaG | ecosystem: Host-associated > Plants > Roots > Rhizosphere ... | reverse complement strand
GAAGATGTTCGGCTGTCTGTCCCACAGCCACGGGATCGCGGCCGCGGTCGCCGTGACCTGGCGGTCGATCGCCGCCCACGCGCTCGCGCGCTGCTGCTGGCCGACCGTCACCTCGGCGCTCGTCATCGCTCTGTCGATCGTCGGGTCGTTCAGCTGCGGCCAGTTCGGGTTGTTCTCGGGCGCGATGTCGGCGCCGTTGAAGGCGACGTCGAGCACCGTCTGCGGGTCGGCGAAGTCACGCGCCCAGCCGACGTTCGGGCATGCCTGCACTCTCGCCTTCGGCACCCCGCAGAAGCGCCCGTACATGACCGTCTCGTCGACGAGCTTGAGGTTGGTCTTGAAGCCGAGGTCCTGCAGCGTCTGCTGGAAGATCTGGGCGTCGTCGCTGTCGGGCGAGCCGGCGAGGCCGACGATCTGAACGGTCTGGCCGCCGGTGTACCTGCCGCTCGGGTAGCCGGCGGCCTTCATGTATCTCGCCGCGAGCGCTCTGTCGCCGGCGGGGCTGGCGAGGAAGTCGACGCCCGTGCCCTGCTCTCCGCCGGCCTCCTGGAAGCCGATCACGCCGGGATAGAGGAAGTGCGACGCGATGTCGCCGACGACCGCGCCGCCGCGGACGAGTCGCATCTGCTCGCGGTCGAGCTGCGCGGCGACCGCCTTGCGCAGGTTCGGGTTGTCGAACGGCGGGATCGCCGTGTTGAGGGCCGCGTAGCGCGACCCGGCGCCGGGCGAGAAGAAGATCTGGCCGCGGTCGTGCAGGTAGGCCTGCTTGACCAGCTCCGGCGTCGGCGCGTCGGCGAGCACGAGGCTTCTGCCGGCGAGCACCTGCCGACCGGTGACGGTCGGGGAGCCGCCGATCTTGATCGCGATGCCCTGCAGGTAGGCGGGCCGCTTGTCGGTGCCCGAGGTCCAGTTCGGGTTGCGAACGAGCGTGATGCTGCGGCCCGGGACGTAGCCGGTCCCGAGCACTCTGCCGCTTCTGTCGGCCGCGTACATGTACGGGCCGGTCGAGACGACGGCGTTGGCGTAGGTCGACGGCGACTTCGCGTCGAACGGCTTCGCGTACGCGGCGGGGACGGGCGCGTCGAGCGGCAGCACGGTCGCCTGCGCCAGCAGCGAGGCGGTCGGGCGCGTGAGCTTGAAGACGATCGTGCGGTCGTCGGGCGTCTGGATGCCGGCGATCGGGCCGCCGTTCGCTCTGTCGGCGCCGACGATGTCGCCGTAGTAGGTGCTCGCGTAGGGGTTGGCGACATGCGGGTTGAAGCCGCGCTCGATCGCGTAGGCGACGTCTCTGGAGGTCACCTCGCGATTCACCGGCGGGCTGAAGCGCACCCCGCCGCGGAGCTTCACCGTGAGCGTCTTGCCGTCGGAGGAGATCTGCGGCGGTCCGGCGGCGAGGTCGGGCACGATGCTCGACGGGTCGTCCGGTGCGTAGGCGTAGAGCGTGCGCTCGGTCGCGGCGAGGACGTTGAGGTCGAGGCTCGCGTAGGTGACGCCCGGGTCGAGGCTCGCGACGTCCTGACTGGTGAGGATCGTCAGCGTTCCCCCGCGATGGCCGCCGGCGCCGTTGTCCGCCGCGGCGCCCGTTCCCCCGGTCGTGTTGCTCGATCCGCAGGCGCTCAGCGCGAGAGCGGCGGCGGTGCACAGCGTCAGGAGGGAGAGCGCGCGCTTGACGGGTCGCGGCATGCGGAATCCTTTCGGGGGCTGGGAAAGGGGAGTCACTTCACTTCACCGCTCGGCTCTCGGGTCGAGCGCGTCGCGCAGGCCGTCACCGAGCAGGTTGAATGCAAGCACGGTGAGCAGGAGCGCTGCGCCGGGAAAGACCATGTACCACCACTGCGTGTCGAAGTTGTCGGCTGCGTCGGAGATCATCCAGCCCCAGCTCGCGGTCGGCGGAGTGATGCCGACTCCCAGGAACGAGAGGGCTGCCTCGAGCAAGATCGTCTGCGGAAGCAGCAAACTTGAGTAGACAATGATCGGTGCAGTGAGGTTTGGGAGGATCTCGCGCAGCACGATGCGGCGGTTCGAGGCGCCCAGAGAGCGCGCCGCGACGACGAACTCGCGCTCGCGCAGCGACAGCACCTGACCACGCACGATGCGCGCGATCGACGTCCAGCTCACGAGCGCCACGACGAGGATCACGGTGCGCACACCGGGCGTCACGGCCCCCGCCACGCAGCCGTTGCCGAGCGAGCAGGCGGAGGCGATCCCGATGCCGAGCAGCAGCACCGGGAACGACAGCACGACGTCGACGAGGCGCGAGAGCAGCGTGTCGACCCAGCCGCGGTGGTAGCCGGCGAGCAGGCCGACCGCCGTGCCCAGCAGCACCGCGACGCCGGTGCCGACGATCCCGACGAGCAGCGAGACGCGCGCGCCGTAGACGGTGCGCGCGAACACGTCGCGCCCGAGCGTGTCGACGCCGAAGATGTGGCCGGAGCTGGGGCCGAGCGGCGTGCCGAACGCGTCGACCGCGTGCTTGTCCTGCACGTTGGGCCCGGGTGCGCCGGCGAGCTTGACGACGAGCGGCGCGAAGATCGCCATCAGCACGAGCGCGACGATCACGCCGAGCGCGACGAGCGCGACCTTGTTCGCGCGCAGGCGGCGCCAGAGGAGCTGCCACGGCGAGCGCGGCAGCTCGCTCTCGAAGGCGCGCTCGAAGCGCTCCTCCTGCGCGAGCAGGCCCGGCGCACCGACGCTCATCGGCGGGCTCCGGGCGACCGGATCGGTGCGTGCGTGATCGCGTCCATCACTCGTGTCACCTGCCGAGACGAGTTCGCGTGCGCCAGCTCAACTCCTGTCTTGACAGTGAACGCCTAACAGAAACACGAGCGTGCACGAAAGGGAGCGCGCCCGCAGCCGACCGCGCGGCCGGCACCGACACGGTCGCGGCGCTGCTGTCGGATGTCGGGAGGCACTGCCGCCGCCCTCGCGGTCATCCGTCGGCTAGGGTTTCATCACGGCCTCCCCCCTGTGGCCGGAATCCCCCGAAACCGCGCGTACTCGAGCGCATTCATCACCTGCTCGCGTCTCCGCCAGCGCCTGGCGGTGCCCGCAGACCTCGCAAATCCCCCAGCCCCGATAGCTCAGCCGGATAGAGCGTTCCCCTCCTAAGGGAAAGGCCGCTGGTTCGAATCCAGCTCGGGGCACTCCGACGGAGCCGTCGTCCGCCGGCCCCAGCTTTCAGTAGTAGACGTCGATCGGATCCCCGAGGTGGATCCAGGAGTAGATCGCGAAGGCGTCGGGGATCGGCACGCGCAGGCAGCCGTGGCTGGCGTTGTAGGTGGGGACGTCGTAGTAGCCGTGGATCGCGTAGCCGCGGATGAAGTACGTCGAGTCGACCATCCCGTGGCTGTTGGTGCCCGGCTCTCTCATGTAGAAGTGGAACGTGCCGAGGACGGTCGGCGTCGAGGGCTTGCCCGAACTGGTGGTGTAGGCGCGCACGACTCTGCCGTGGTCGATCAGCGCGAGCACCTGCCAGCCGAGGTTCGCCTCGACGTGATGGCCCTGGCCCGGATAGCGGACGCGGAAGCCGCCGACGCCGCGCAGCACGCGGTCGACGACCCTGGGCGAGAGCGTCGTGACGCGCGCCATCCCGTTGACCTTGCGGAAGGCGAGCACCGCGAGTCCGGTGAGCTGGTCGTAGACGCCCGTCTGCGGGGTCGCGTAGCCGACCGCCGCGAGCCGCTGCTGGAGCAGCGCGACGAACGGGCCGCGCGAGCCGGGGCCCGCGTCGGGCGCGACGACCGAGAGCGCGGCGCGTGCGGACGCGGCGCCCTGCCGGGCAGTTCTCGCATGCACGGCGAAGATCTGCGTGAAGCCGCTTCTGGCCGGCACGAAGCGGACGTTGAACGTCGCGGTGCGCTGCGTAGCCGTCGGCTTCAGATGCGCTCTGATCCGCTGGACGAGCGTGTGCCCGCGCCAGACGCGCAGCTCGACCGTCTCGCCCGCGACGTAGGGGGCGATGCGCCCTTCGGCGCGCAGCGCTCGGCCGGCGACGGCGAGCGGTCTGCGGGCGACGCTCCAGCTGCCGACGATGTGGAGGCTGATGCGGGCGTCCGGCGCGGCGGTGCTCGCCTGCGCCGCTGTCGCCGCCTCGGGCGCGAGCGCCAGCACAGCGAGCGGAGCGAGCGTGAGCAGCGCACGGCGGACCATCCGGTCGCCCATGTTAATCGAGCGTCCGGGCGTCACGCGCGCCACGCCACCAGCGGCTGACACGCGAGCATCGTGACGCTCACCGCGCCGGCCATCAGCAGCAGCGTCTGTCCTGCCGTCCAGTGCTGCGAGACGCCGAACGCCAGCCCGTTGTTGAGTGCGTGCAGCGCGATGCACGGCAGCAGCGAGCCGGTCCGCCAACGCACGACGCAGAGCGCGAAGCCGAGGACGCCGAGCGGCACGAGGAAGACCGCCGGGGCCGAGCCGTAGTGGATCGCGCCGAATACGATCGCGGTCAGCACGGCGGCCGGCCACGGCCCGCGCCAGTTGCTCAGCGCGCGGAAGAAGAAACCGCGGAAGAACGTCTCCTCGGCGATCGGCGCGATCGTCGTCACGAGCACGCAGACGGCGACGAGCGCGGCCGTGCTCTCGTTCACGCCCAGGCTCGTCGGGAGCGTGTCCTTCGTCTTCGCCGCGTTGAAGATCGCCGCCCACACGGCGCTCACCACCCAGTAGCCGGCGTACGCGAGCGCCATCGTGCCGAGCGCCCGACCGACGCGCGTGCGCACGAAGCCGAACTGCGCCGGCAGGACCGCGCCGGCGCGGGCGGCGAACAGGATCGCCGCGACGATGAAGGCGCCATCCTGGACGAGCGTCGCGACGATGTTCACCGCTGGCGGCGGTCTGCTGATGCTCGCACCGAAGATCGCCCCCACGACTCCGATCACGACCGCGCCGAAGATCGCGAACGCGAGCGCCGACAACAGCGCCAGCGGCGCGCTCCAAGGCGACCAGCGCTGCTCGCCGTCACCGGCGGGCGCCGGCGCCCGGGGCGCCGGCGGCCCGCCCGGCGAGCCGGCGAGAGGCGGCAGCCACGGACCGTACGACGAGGCGTCGCTCATGCGCTGAACGATACGGAGCCGCGGCGCGCGTCCAGCTCGAGCAGCGGCCACAGCGTCGCGATCGTGCGCACCCCGTCCGGCACGGGCGCCTCCCCGCGCGCGCGCACCAGCAGCAGCGGCGTGATGCCCGCCGCCAGCGCGCCGACGACGTCGTGCTCGACGCTGTCGCCCACGTGCACCGCCTCCTCCGGCACGGCGTCCGCGAGCGCCAGTCCGCGCGCGAAGATCTCGGGCGCGGGCTTCGCGCAGCCCAGCTCGGCCGAGGTGACGACGCCGTCGAGCAACGACGCGAGGCCGGTCTCGGCCAGGACGTCGTGCAGCGAGACGTCCCAGTTGCTGACGACGACGAGCCGCGCGCCGCCCGCGCGCGCCGCCCGCAGCACGTCGGGGACCTCGGGGAACGGCCGGAAGCGCAGCGCCGCCAGCAGGGCGTCGGTCAACCGCCCCAGCGGCAGCTCGGCGGCGGCGTCGGGGAGCGCGTCGCGCAGCGCTTCCGCCGAGCGCCGACGCAGGTCCGCGAGCCGCTCGCGATCGGACGCCTCGTCGTGGTGCGCGCGGTAGAAGGCGATCTCCGCGCGCACCGCGGCGCCGGCCTCGGCGGCGCTCAGCTCGAGGCCGAAGCGCTCCCGCAGCTCGCGTCGCAGCGGCTCGACCGGCGGCTCCAGCTCGAGCAGCGTGCCGAGCGCGTCGAGCAGGACGGCTTTCACGCGACGAAGCCCCAGTGCGCGAAGTACGCCGCGAACAGGCCGAGCAGCACGGCGCAGACGCCGACGGCGCGCTCGGTCCCGCCGCGCTCGCCGCTCCAGCGCGCGAGCCACATCGGCAGGGGGAACAGCACGAGCAGGTAGCGCGGCAGCGACATCAGCGGCTGCATGGCGAGCGGGTAGGAGAGCGTCATCGCCAACGCGACCGCCGTGTAGGCGCCGTAGGCGAGCGGCAGCCGCCGCAGCACGCCGACGAGCGCGAGCAGCGCGAAGACGAGGAAGCCGAAGAGCATCAGGCTGTCGCCCGCGACCTGGAACGGGTCGCCGCCGTTGGCGCTGAAGTAGCGCGGCGTCGAGGAGCCGTGGACGAGCTGGCGCAGCCCCAGCCAGGCGGCCTTCGCGCCGCCGGTGAGCGCGCCGAGCGGGTGGAAGTGCCGCAGCCACAGCGCCTGCGCGTGGTAGGGCGCGAGCGCGTCGCCGAGCGCAGCCGCCGACCACGCCAGGTAGAGCCCGAGCCCGAGCGGGACGAGCGCCAGCCACAGGATCCGCGGGGTGAGGCGGTAGCGGGGAAGCCAACGGCCACGCAGCTGCGGCGCCAGGTCGCTCCGCGGCCCGTAGAGGAACAGCACCACCAGCGGCACCAGCAGCAGCACGCCGCTGTTGCGCGTGAGCGCGGCGAGCGCGCCGAGCGTCCCCGCGAGCGCCCAACGTCCGCTGCGCGCGGCGAGGAACGCCCCGACCGAGACGAGCAGGAACAGCGACTCGGTGTAGACGGCGGAGAAGAAGAACGCGGTCGGGAAGAACGCCACGAGCAGCACCGTCCCGCGCGCGTCGCGCGGGCCGAGCTCGAGCGCTGCGAGGCGATGCAGCAGCACGAGCGCGGCGAGGAAGCAGGCGAGCGAGACGAGGATCCCGGCGGTCAGCGGCGAGCCGACAGCCCAGCCGACGGCGCGCATCAGCGCCGGGTAGAGCGGATAGAAGGCGGCCCGCGCGTGCGGCGCGGCGTCGCGGTAGCCGTGCTCCGCGATCCGCAGGTACCAGACCGAGTCCCAGCGCGCGGACGGTCCGACGAGCAGGTTGCCGAACGGCGAGAACGGCGCTGACAGCCCGCCGGCGTCGTACTGCCCCGTGCCGCCCGCGCGCCCGAGCCACACCACGCCGAGCAGGCCGGCGCCCCACACGACGAGCCGCGAGGTCCACGCGGCTCCCCACGCCTCGCGCACGGCGATCCGCCACTCGGGGTCGCGCACGAGCGCGGCGAGTGCCGCGCGCAGCCGCGCGGGCGCAGCCGACCGGACGGGGCCGCTGCCGCGGGTGACGGTACGCTCGCGCTCCATGCTCGCTGCGGATGTTCCCACGCTGGCGACGACGTTCCTGCAAGCGCACAAGAACGAGCTGACCGCGCTGCTGACGCTCGTGGGCACGATCGTGCTCGCGATCGCCGTCGACCGCGCGCTGCTGCATCGCGGCCACCGCCTCGCCGCCGCCGTCGTGCGCGACGAGCTGACGCCGGTCCTCGACACGCGCCTGCGCTTCCTGCGGCGCCTGATCACGCTCGGGATCGTCGTCGTCGGCCTGCTGCTGACGGTCTCGCAGTTCGGCGGGCTCAGCCGCCTCGCCGCCGGCCTGCTCGCCTCCGGCGCGCTGCTCGCCGCGATCCTGGGCTTCGCCGCACGCCAGACGCTCGCGAACCTGATCGCCGGCGTGATGCTGACCATCGCGCAGCCGCTGCGGATCGGCGACCGCGTGACGATCGAGGACGCGACCGGCGTCGTCGAGGACGTGCGCCTCAACTACACGGTCGTGCGCGACGGCGACGGCGGGCGCGTGTTCATCCCCAACGAGCGGCTGGCGGCGGGCATGCTGCGCAACGACACGATCGTCGAGCCGCTCGTCGCGCTGGAGGTCGAGCTGTGGCTGCCGGCGGCGGTCGACGCCGACGCGGCGCTCGCGGCGCTCGGCGGGCTCGACGGGGAGCCGGCCGCGCGCGTCGCCGAGATCGCCGCGGAGGGCGTCCGCTACACGCTCGCGCGCGGGGTGGTGCCGCCGGCCGAGCGTCCGGCGCACGCGTCGCGGCTGCGCGCCGACGCGCTGCGCGCCCTGCGCTCCGCCGGCCTGCTGCCGGCCGCCGCGCGGACCTGACCGACGCGTCGGCAGGAGGGCCGCCCGGCGGGCCGAAGAACGCCCGCAGCTACCCTTGACCTTCCCGTGACCCGCCGAGAGCGACAGAAGCGCCGTCGCCGCCGCCCCCGGCCGGCGCGCCGGGCGCTGATCATCATCGCGACGCTGCTGCTCGTCAGCGGCCTCGCCGGCGGCGGCGCGTTCGCCGGCTGGGTCGCGCACGTCGTCCACGACACGCCGAACATCTCGCAGCTCACACCGAAGCCGCAGGGCGCCGTCTCGACCGTCTACGCGGCCGACGGCACGCGGCTGGGCTTCATCACCGGCGACACGCTGCGCAACGCGGTCCCCGGCAGCGAGATCCCGCTCGTGATGAAGCGCGCGACGGTCGCGATCGAGGACAAGCGCTTCTACCAGCACGGCGGCGTCGACTACCTCGGGATCGTGCGCGCCGCGATCAAGAACGTCACGTCCGACCGCACCGCGCAGGGCGCTTCGACGCTGACGATGCAGCTCGTGCGCAACCTCTACATCCCGCAGGACCGCTTCCAGAAGACGCTCACGCGCAAGATCCGCGAAGCGACGCTCGCCAACGAGCTGGAGCAGAGGCACTCGAAGGCGTGGGTGCTGACCGCCTACCTCAACAACGTGCCCTACGGGACCGTCGGCGGCCAGACGGCGGTCGGCGTCGAGGCGGCCGCACGCGTCTTCTTCGGCAAGCCGGCGTGGCAGCTCACGCTGCCGGAGGCGGCGCTGCTCGCCGGCCTCCCGCAGGCGCCGACGCAGTACAACCCGTTCAACGACCCGGCGGCCGCGCGCCGACGCCGCGCCGAGGTGCTGAGAGCCATGGTCAGCTCCAGATACGTCACGCAGGCGCAGGCGGACGCCGCGAGCGCCGCGCCGCTCGGCGTCAGACACAGCGACTACTACGGGCTGCGGCGCGAGCAGTTCTTCTTCGACTACGTCAGAAGCGAGCTGATCAGACGCTACGGCCGCGCGGTCGTCGAGCAGGGCGGGCTGAAGGTCTACACGACGATCAACCTGAGATTCCAGCAGCTCGCGCGCCAGGCGATCGCCAACCACGTCGGCTATCCGGGCTCGCCCTCGGCCGCGCTCGCGACGGTCGACCCCGACAACGGCCACATCCTCGCGATGGCCTCCTCGGCGCAGTACGGCCCGACGCAGTTCAACTACGCGGCGCAGGCGCACCGCCAGCCCGGCTCCTCGTTCAAGGTGATCGACCTGATGGCCGCGGTGCGGATGGGGATCGACCCGAACACGACCTACTACGTCTCCAGACACCTGACGCCCGGCTGGCTGCCGGAGGCGCCGACGTGGGACGTGCAGACCGACAGCCACTCCTACGCCGGCTCGATCAGCCTCGCCAACGCGCTGCCGATCTCCGACAACACCGTCTACGCCCAGCTCGGCGCCGACATCGGCCCGGACAAGATCGACCAGGCCGCGCACGACATGGGCGTCACCTCGCACCTCGACGGCTACTACGCGGAGGCGATCGGCGGCCTCAGATACGGCGTCTCCCCGCTCGAAATGGCGGACGCGTACGCGACTGTCGCCGACGGCGGCTGGCGCAACACGGTGACGGCGATAGCCAGAGTCGTCTTCCCCGACGGCCGCGTCGACGTGCCGAAGGCCCCGCGCAAGAAGGAGTTCACGGACGGCCAGACGGACGAGATCATCCCGGCGATGAAGGCGGTCCTCTCGCGCGGCACCGCCGTCGGCTCGGATCTCGGCTGTCCGGACGCCGGCAAGACCGGCACGACGTCGAACAACACCGACGCGTGGTTCGTCGGCATCACCCCGAGACTGTCGACGGCGGTGTGGGTCGGCTATCCGAACGAGACGACGACGCTCGGCAGCTCGGTCTTCGGCGGCACGATCGCGGCGCCGATCTGGCACGACTTCATGGTCGTGGCGAAGGGCTCGTACTGCAGCGACTGGCCGCCGCCGAAGGAGCCGTTCCAGGCGCAGCCGTTCTTCGGCACCTACGCCTCGGCCCGCGGCGGCTCCTCGAGCAGCGGCACGACCACGACTCCCGGGACGACCACAACCACGCCGGGCACGACGACCACGCCGGAGACGACGAGAACGGGCGGCGGCTACAACCCCAACGCGTTCGCGCACCCGCCGCAGAGAGCCCCCTCGTCGCCGGGCGGCGGTGGAGGCGGCAGAGGCCAGGGCAACGCGGGGCCGAGCCAGGGCGGCGGCGCCGGGGCGCCCACGCACTGATCGACTGGCCCGCGCCGATACGCTGATCGCTGGTACGGTTCCCCCGTGCCCAAGGAAGAGAAAGTCGAGCTGGAGGGCGAGGTGATCGAGGCGCTCCCGAACGCGATGTTCCGCGTGAGACTCGACAACGACCACGTCGTCCTCGGCCACGTCGCCGGCAAGATGCGCCGCTTCCGCATCCGCATCCTCCCGGGCGACCGCGTGCGCTGCGAGCTCTCGCCGTACGACCTCGATCGCGCCCGCATCGTCTACCGCCACCGCTGACCGAAGCGGTGGCGCGCCGCGGCTTGTGCGCGAGCTGACCCTGATCGACGCGCTCGACGAGCTGCTGGCCCATGACCACGAGCGCGTCGTGCGCTGGATCGGCGACGACGCCGCCGTCGTGCGCGCGCGCCCGTACGCCGTCACGTCCGTCGACACGATGGTCGAGGGCGTCCACTTCC
>Ga0070714_100004430_pt1 | contig 10569 bp, 10 predicted proteins | sample LARL83metaG_FD_65450 | JGI IMG/M metagenome (GOLD analysis project Ga0070714, IMG submission 65450) | Corn, switchgrass and miscanthus rhizosphere microbial communities from Kellogg Biological Station, Michigan, USA - LAR L8-3 metaG | ecosystem: Host-associated > Plants > Roots > Rhizosphere ... | reverse complement strand
GGGGGTCTGGGGGGTCGTCCCCCGAGGCAATCAGGCGTCCTCGAGGCGGAAGCCGACCTTGAGGCCGACCTGGTAGTGGGCGACCTCGCCGTCCACGATCTGGCCGCGGATCTGGGTCACCTCGAACCAGTCCAGGTGCCGCAGCGTCTGCCCGGCCCGGTGCAGGGCCCCCCGGATCGCGGGCTCGATGCCGTCCGGCGACGTGCCGACGATCTCGGTGACCCGGTAGGTGCGGTCGCTCATCTCTGCCTCCGTAGCGATACTTTTGACAGTCGTGATTCCAGACGTCGCACAGCTGCAACGCCGGGCCAGGAAGCTGCTGCCCCCTCACGTCTACGACTACTACGCCGGGGGTTCTGGACGCGAGCGGACCCTCCGGGCCAGCGAGAAAGCCTGGCGCCAATTCTGGCTGGCCCCCCGGGTGCTGCGCGACGTGTCCTCGGTGGACACCGCCACCCGGCTGCTCGGCAGCACGTTCGCCACCCCGCTGGCCGTCGCGCCCACCGGTTACCAGGGCCTGGCCTACCCCGACGGCGAGCTGGCCGCGGCCGCGGGCGCGGCCCGGGCGGGCGCGCTGTACGTGCTGTCCACCCGGAGCACCTGCCGGATCGAGGACGTCGGCGAGACGGTCGCGGCCGAGGGCGGCACCTGGTGGTTCCAGGTGTACCTGATGCGCGACCGGAACCTGACCACCGGCCTGGTGCGGCGGGCCGCCGCGGCCGGGGCGGCCGCCCTGGTGCTGACCGGGGACACGCCGGTGGTGGGCCGGAAGCGCCGGAACTCGGCCGACGGCGTGGTCAGCGACGAGGTGTTCCTGGTCAACCTGGGGCCGCTGGACGACCTGGACGCGGCCAGCCAGGCCGCCGACGTCAGCCTGGCCGACATCGGCTGGCTCAGGGACGTGGGCGGCGGGCTGCCGGTCGTGGTCAAGGGCGTGCTGCGCGGCGACGACGCCGCCGCCTGCCGCGCGCACGGCGCGGCCGCGGTGCTCGTGTCCAACCACGGCGGGCGGCAGCTCGACGGCGCGCTGCCCGCGGCCCTGGCCCTGCCCGACGTGGCCGGGGCGCTGGCCACCGGGGCGGGCGCGGAGAACTGCGAGGTCTACGCCGACGGCGGCATCCGCACCGGGGAGGACGCCCTGACCGCGCTGGCCCTCGGGGCCGGCGCGGTGTTCCTCGGCCGCCCGGCCCTGTGGGCGCTCACCTGCGACGGCACGGACGGGGTGCGGTCGCTGCTCGAAGGGCTGACCGACGACCTGGCGCACGCCATGGCGCTGGCCGGCGCCACGTCCGTGGCCGAGACCGCCGGGATCGCCCGGCCCGATCCGGCCCGAAGCCAGCCGCGCTGACCAGGCCACGGCCCAATGTCGCAGCACGGTCACGCCGGGCTTACCTTGGAACTGTGAGAGCAGCCCACCACTCCCGCAGGGATCGGCCCCAGCTGGTCACCGAGGCGCGGCCGTCCATGTCGCAGGACATCAGGTACCGCGAGCGCCGGTACCTGATCATGATGGGCATCCGGCTGGTCTGCTTCGTGGTCGCGGTGGTGCTGTTCGTGAGCGGCGCGGGGTGGCTTACCGCGATCCCGGCCGTGGGCGCGATTGTCATCCCGTATTTCGCCGTCGTCTTCGCCAACGGCGGCCGCGAGCCGGCCGGCGGCAGGATGCGGGTCTACCAGCCCAGCCTGCCGCAACGGCACGTGCCGCAGCAGAACCAGCGCCCGCAGCCAACCGCCTATCCCGGCACGGTCGAGGATGGAAGTGACCAGCCTGGCGAGAGCGACATTCCGGGCACCAACGGCGCGCCCGGTCGCCGCAGTTGAACGTGTTACGAAAGGTCGCGGGAAAAAACGGCTCATCACGAGTGATCGGCGCGTCTGGTTGCCGGAGATTCGCTTGTAGTCCGGTCTTGACGCACAAGGGGGGGGTTCGGTGTAACATGTTTGCCGGTGCTCTGGTCCCCCGCCGGGGCACCGATGCCGGCGTTCCGGGCCCCCGTCGGAGCGCCGATGAATGCGACGCCGGGTGGTTTGCCCCCGTAGCCACCCGGCGTCGCTCTCTCTTTTTTCAGCTTGTTCTCAGCTTGGAAACAGGCTTACTCGGTCTTGCGGAACTCGACGATCGCGATCGCCATCATGGTGAGCCCCATGACGGCCACGATGCCGAGCGACAGACCGACCGGAACCACCCAGCTGCCCCAGGTCACACCCGGCGACAGCCGCTCCTTGTACGCCGCGGGGACGGACAGGTAGCTGAACACCGCGTGGCGCATTGGGCCGACGATGTAAGTGAGCGGATCGATCCTGGTGAGAACGCTAAGCCAGGCCGGAAGACCGGTCAGCGGGTACAGCGCGCCGGACAGGAAGAACAGCGGAAACACCAGCATCTGGGTCAGCGCCATGAACGCCTGGAACTGCTTGATCCTGGCCGCCATCATCACGCCGAACGCGGTCAGCGTGAACGAGAGCAGCAGCAGTTCACCGACCAGGGTGAGCAGCAGAAGCGGGTTGTACGGCACGTCGGCGGCGCCGGCCAGGACCAGGAAGATGACGCCCTGGAAGGTGGCGATCGTCGCGCCGCCCAGGCACTTGCCGATCACGATGGACGCCCGGCTGACCGGCGCGACCAGGATCTCGCGCAAGAACCCGAATTCCCGGTCCCACACTATGGAAGCGGCCGAAAAAATGGCGGTGAACAGTACCGACATGGCCAGCACACCGGGGTAGATGAAGGTCTTGAAGCTAATCCCCGGCGGCATGCTCCCGCCCGCGAGTGAACCCAGGCCGGTGCCAAGTATGAACAAGAACAGCAACGGCTGGATCAACGCGGTGATCGCGCGCAGCCGGTCGGTGCGGAACCTGATCAACTCCCGGCGCCACACGATTCCGATTGCGCGCAGATCATGCCGCAGGCCGCCTTCGGGAACTGCGACCCTGATCTCTTCGACAAGGACACCAGGCGCCGGAGTTTGCGTAACGGCACTGGTCTGAGTGGCCATTGCTTATCGCCTCCCGGCGCGGAATCGCTGGGCCATCTGGCGCATGGCATCGGTGCCCGATGCCTCGGCGTCCCTGATCGTGGTCCCGGTGTAGGACATGAACACATCGTCCAGGGACGGCCGGGACACGCTGACCGACTGGATCGGCACGGCGAACTCGGCGAACAAGCGCGGGACGAACTGCTCGCCGGAGGCCACGGAGAACGTCACCGCTCCCTCGTGCATGGCCGCCTCGAGGCCGAACGTGTCGGCCAGCGCGGCGATGGCCGCCTCATCGTCGGCGGTGTGGATCTGCACCCGGTCCTCGCCGATGCTCGCCTTCAGCGCCTCGGGGGTGTCGATCGCCACGATCTTGCCGTGGTCGATGATCGCGATCCGGTCGCAGTTCTCGGCCTCGTCCATGTAGTGCGTGGTGAGGAAGATCGTGATGTCCTCGCGCCGCTTGAGATCGTTGATGTAGGCCCAGATCGACGACCGGGTCTGCGGGTCCAGGCCGACCGTGGGCTCGTCCAGGAACAGCACGTGCGGGGCGTGCAGCAGGCCGCGGGCGATCTCCAGCCGCCGCTGCATCCCGCCGGAGAACGTGCTGACCAGGCTGTCCTTGCGGTCCCAGAGCCCGACCATGTCCATGACCTGGCGCATCCGCGGCATCACGGCCGCCTTGGGCACGCCGTAGAGCTCCGCGTGGAAGCGCAGGTTCTGCTCCGCGGTCAGGTAGGTGTCCAGCGTGGTGTCCTGGAACACCAGGCCGATGTTGCGGCGGACGGCGTCCCGCTCGGTGGCGGCGTCGTGCCCGGCCACGGTGGCCGTGCCCGACGTCGCGTTCGCCAGCGTGCAGAGAATCTTGATCGTGGTGGTCTTGCCCGCGCCGTTTGGCCCGAGGAACCCGAAGGTCTCGCCCCTGGCCACCTCGAAGTCGATGCCGCGCACGGCCTGGACTTCGCCGTACTTCTTGGTCAGGCCGGAGACGGAGATCACCGCCTCCGGCCTGCCGTTGCCGCCCGGCGCGGCGCTAGCCACCGCGCCGTCGGGCTCCGCGTTGGTGTGCGTCACCACCGCAGCCTCCCCTCGATTGCCGCGATTCGAGCCTAGCCCTGGTCAGCCTCGTCCTGCGGGCTGGCGGCCTCGTCCTCATCGTCGGCGGCGAGGATCCGGTACATGGCCTTGCGCGCATCCATGAGGATCTGCTGGGCCTGCCGGACCTGGGCTTCGGTGCCCGCGCTGAGCACCTGATGGCCGGCCATGCCGACCTGCATCAGCAGCTTGCGCATCTGGATCGCGGTGTCGCCGACCGAGCCGGCCACCGCGTCCCACGGGGCGCGGACCTCGTCCGGGTGCGCCTCGACGTAGCTGCGGCCCTCGTCGGTGAGCTGGTAGCTCCGGCGGCCGTTCTCGTCGGCCTGGGCCCGGATCAGCCCCTCGTCCTCGAGCTGCTGCAGCGCCGGGTACACAGAACCCGGGCTGGGGCGCCACACGCCGTCGCTGCGCTCGCCGATCTCCTGGATGATCTGGTAGCCGTTCATCGACTCCTCGGCCAGCAGGGCCAGCGCCGCGGCGCGGACGTCACCGCGCTTGGCCCTGGGCCCGCGGCCCATCCTCGGCTCACCCGGCCACCAGCCGGGCCCGCCGCCCATCGGCCCGCCGCCGAACCCGGGCCCGCCGCGGAATCCCCCGCGGACATGTCCCCGGCGGCCACCGCCGCCCCGGCGGCGCCAGACGAACTCGTCCTCACCGCTGTGACGCCAGCCTTCGTCGCCGTGCCGGCGCCAGCCTTCTTCTCGTTCTCGTGCTTCTCGCATTGGTCTAACTCCTTCTCTTGCCCCGGCGCTGGGTAGTCTCAGGCATGTCCCGGACTGTCGCCGAAGCTCTAGATATACAAAAGATATATCGTTAACTTCGCGAAGGCAAGCCCTATTTCTGGCTACCGGGATGTTGCCTGCCCGGGCGTGCCGCGACGGCGAACCACATCAGCCTCGGACGGTCACATGCGAAGCAGGCGCCTCGGGTCGTCCGCAGCTGCGGCGCCGAGAAGCTTGATTAGCCGCCGATGGCGGACATGGGCCGGGACGGCTGCAGGAAGCCCGGGTCGTTGATGCCGTGGCCCGGGAGCTTGGACGCGACCGCGCGGCGCCAGATCGCGGCGAGCTCGGCGTCATCCGCGCCGGACCGCATCGGGCCGCGCAGGTCGCTCTCGGTGGCCGCGAACAGGCAGTTGCGCACCTGGCCGTCGGCGGTGAGCCTGACCCGGTCGCAGGAGCCGCAGAACGGCCTGGTCACCGAGCCGATCACGCCGACCCGGGCCGGGCCGCCGTTGACCGTGAACGCCTCGGCGGGCGCCGAGCCGCGGGCGGCCGGGTCGTCGGGGGTGAGCAGGAACTCCTCGGACAGCGCGGCCAGGATCTCGTCGGCGGTGACCATGTTCTCGCGGCGCCAGCCGTGCTGCGCGTCCAGCGGCATCTGCTCGATGAACCGCAGCTGGTAGCCGTGTTCCAGGCAGAACCGGAGCAGCGGCACGGCCTCGTCGTCGTTGACTCCGCGCATGAGCACCGTGTTGACCTTGACCGGGGCGAGCCCGGTCGCCGCGGCCGTGGCCAGGCCGGCGAGCACGTCGTCGAGCCGGTCCCGCCGGGCCAGGGTCTGGAACCGCTCCGGGCGCAGCGTGTCCAGGGACACGTTGACCCGGTCCAGGCCGGCCTGGTGCAGCGGCTCGGCCAGGCGGTTGAGCCCGATCCCGTTGGTGGTCAGCGAGATTTCCGGGCGCGGGCGCAGCGCGGCCACCCGGGCCACGATGCCGGGCAGGCCGCGGCGCAGCAGCGGCTCACCGCCGGTGAAGCGGACTTCGGTGACCCCGAGCAGCTCGACCGCGACCCCGGTCAGGCGGACCAGTTCGTCGTCGGTGAGCAGCTCGGGCTTGGGCAGCCAGTCCAGGCCCTCGGGCGGCATGCAGTAGCTGCAGCGCAGGTTGCAGCGGTCGGTGAGGGACACGCGGAGGTCGGTAGCCACGCGTCCGTACGAGTCGGCCAGCACGGCGCCACCTCCTCACTCAGCCGGGCCTATCTGCTGCTGCGCGGCTTCTGCCTGATGTTCAGCGGTCTGCCGTAATGATCACCCCAGCCTAGCCGCACGCTCTGCGGCCGGGCCGGACCTCGGCTCTCTGCCCCCTAAACCACCACAACACACCAAACCGCGCGCCCATTTCCCGGCGGCCCCAGTTATCTGACGCCGGCCGGGGTTGAGCTGAGCGGATCAGGCCACGCGCCCGCCCGCCCCGGCGCGCTGCCGGACCGCGTGCACGCCGTAGTCGGGCTCCTGCCGCTGGTAGCGGTGCCACATCAGCGGGGACGAGATGAGAAAGTCGGCGCTGGCCCGGTTGCACGCGACCGGGATGTTCCACACCATCGCGATGCGCAGCAGCGCCTTGACGTCCGGGTCGTGCGGCTGCGGCTCCATCGGGTCCCAGAAGAAGATCAGCAGGTCGATCGCGCCCTCCGCGATCCTGGCGCCGATCTGCTGGTCGCCGCCGAGCGGGCCGCTCTGGAAGCAGGTGACCGGGAGGCCGAGCTCGTCACGCAGAAGCCGGCCCGTGGTCCCGGTGGCGCAGAGGTCGTGTGAGGCCAGCAGCGAGCGGTTGAAGGCCGCCCAGTCGCGCAGGTCCTCCTTCTTGTGGTCGTGAGCGATCAGGGCAATCCGGCTGCGGCCCTGGCCGCCGTCGGTGGTAGGCATCATGCTGCCAGCTAACCCGGCGCGGGTTTGCTGGCCGTTACGCCGCCGTTACCGCGGTGTGACGGGCGGGAATCCGGCGGGACCGCGCCGGCCGGGGCGGCGGGCGGCGCGCTCCGCGGCGCCCTCCGCTATAACATCGGCTGACTTGCCTTACCGCCAAGTTCCGCCAAGGGATGTGGTCATGACCGAGACCGGCGCCGTCTGGCGCGATCAGCTCACCGGGGCCGAGCGCGAGGCGCTGGGCCGTGGCCACGGGACCGTTCCCGAGCGGCACCCGGACATCCTGGTCGTCGGCGGCGGGATCATGGGCGTGGCCACCGCGGCCGCGTGCCACGAAGCCGGGCTCGGGTCCGTGCTGCTGATCGAGACCGGCCGCCTGGGGGCGGGGGCCACCGGCGGGGCCACCGGCCTGCTGATCCCTGAGCCGCATCAGTGGAGCGATCCCGAGCCGCTGGTCGACCTGGAGCGGGCCAGCCTCGAGCGGTGGCGGGAGCTCGAGCAGCGGGTGCCCGGCGGGGTCGGCCTGGTCGAGATCGACTGGATCGGCCTGACCCCGCACCCGGGCGGGTTCGCCGCGCACCAGCCCCCGGCGGTCGAGTGGCTGGCTCCGGGCCAGGTGGAACAGCTCATCCCGGGCCTGGCCCGGTCCATGGAGGGCGCGCTGATCCGGCGCCAGGCCCGGATCAACCCGCTGCGCGCGGTGACCAGGCTGGCCGCCGCGCTGCCCGCGGTGGCCACCGGCGTGGCCGCCACCGGCGTCACCGTCCGCGGCGACCGCCTGGTCACGGTGACCACATCGGCCGGGGACATCGACCCAGGGATCGTGGTGTTCGCCACCGGCCAGCCGCCGGTGCTCGACGGCCTGCCGCTGAGCATCCCGTCTGACCGGGTCAAGGGGCACCTGCTGGTCACCGAGCCCACGCCGGTCCGGCTGCCGGGCATCGTGGCGCCGATCGCGACCCAGATCGAGGACGGGCGGCTGCTGGCCGGCGGGACCTTTGACATCGGGGACGAGGACCCGAAGGTCCAGCCCGACGTGATCGACTCGATCATGGATGGGCTCGTGGTGGCGATGCCGGTGCTGAAGGGGCTGGGCATCGCGTACCAGTGGTGCTGTTTCCGGCCCCGCCACCCGGACCGCCGCCCGGTCATTGACCGGGTGCCCGGGCTGGCCAACGCGTGGCTCACCTCGGGGCACTTCAGGACCGGCATTCTCAACGCCCCGGCCACCGCGGCGGTGCTGGCGCGGTGGATCTCGGACGATCAGGCGCCAGCCGAGCCGGGGACCTGGGCGGCGACGCGGTTCAGCCGGCCTGCTGGCTGACGGCCGCGAGCAGGGTCCGCCGGTCGTCGGGCAGCCGCTGGGTGACGCCCGCCCGGTCCAGGAACTCCAGCAGCGGTATGGCCACGCGGCGCGTGGTCTGCAGCGCCTGCCTGGCCTCCGCGGCGGTGAACGGCTGAGACAGGCCGGCCAGGATCACGCGGGCCTCCTCATCCGCGCCCGGGGTCAGCACGATCTGGTCGCTGACCCGCAGCAGCAGCCCGGCGCGCTCGGCCGCGGCGATCGCCCGGACGTCGAGGCCAAGCTGGCGGAGCCGGATCGCGTCGGGCGCGGCGAACGGCGCGGCGGCCAGGTCGGCCAGGAGCACCTGCACCGCGGCCGCCACGCTGGCGGGCACGCCCGCGGCGGCCTCGATGGGCAGCCCGGTGAGCTGCACCAGCCCGTCGCGAACCCGCAGCGGCGGCCGGACCAGCGCTTCCACCAGGCGGACGTCGGGCAGGGCCAGGGCACCCCGGGCCGCTTCGAGCGGCAGGCCGGGCGTCAGCGGGTCCCGGCCGGCCTGCGCGGCCACGGCCCCGCCCAGCCGGGCGGCCAGGTCGGCCCAGTGGCCGGGATCGGCGAGCCACTCGCCGCAGACGGGTTCCGGATGCGCGCTGATGCCCATGGCCAGGAGGGTGCTGGCCCGCAGCAGGCCGTGCCTGCGCAGCACGTCGGCGGCGGTCGGCAGGTCGGGCCAGTCGGTGAGCTCCTTGCCCGCGGACAGCCCGGCCCCGCGGCGGGTCAGCGACGGGGGCGTCAGGTCGAGCACGACGGCGCCGGTCACCGTGGCCCGGCCGCCCGGCGCCGGGCTGGGCACCCTGGCCGCCCGGAGCGAGCCCGGCGGCGCGCCCGTGTCACGGAGCAGGACGTGGTCGCCGAGGTGCAGCGGGATCGGCTCCCGCAGCACGAGCCGGACGATCCTGCTGGTCAGCTGGCGGACCCGGGCGACCGTGCGCACGGTCCCGACGTGCACGGCCATGGCCCGCGGCAGGCGGGCGGAACTGGCGGGCCCGGCGGCCAGCCGCCCGGGCCCGGGGATCGCTGGCCGCGCGGCAGCAGGTGCGGGTGGTGTGACTAGTGCGGCGGCGGGCCCGGCGCGGCCGGACCCTGTGCTGCCTGATCCTGTGCTGCCTGACCCCGTGCTGCCTGACCCCGAGAGCCTGACGTCGACGACGTCGGCCAGGACCCACCGGCCGGGCTGCACCATGGCCGTGCCCCGGCCGAGGTGCTCGGCGCTGACGCCGTCCAGCTGGAACATGGCCCGGGCCGGCCCGGTCAGCTCGGCCGTGGGCTCGCCCATGGCCTGGATGGCCCGCACCCGCACCGGCCGCATGGATGGCGTGATCACGAGCTCGTCGCCCAGCCGGACGGTGCCGGCGGCCAGCGTCCCGGTGCAGGCCGTGGCCCCGCCCGCCGCGCTGAACGAGCGGTCCACCCAGACCCGGACCGGGGCGCACGGGTCAGGCACCGGGAGGCTGTCGGCCAGCCGGCCGAGCGCGTCCGCCAGCTCCGGCAGGCCCTGGCCGGTCACCGCGCTCACCGCGAGGGCCTCGACGTCGCCCAGGGCGGACGCGGCGATCTGCGCGCTGGCCTGGGCCAGCGCCGGGCCGGGATCGGCGAGATCGGCGCGCGTGACGACCAGCAGGCCGCGGCGGATCCCGAGCGCCTCCAGCATCGCGAGCTGCCGGGCCGACTGCGCGCTCCAGCCCGCGTCGGCGGCCACGGCGAAGAGCACGGCGGTGGCCGGCCCGGCCCCGGCGAGCAGGTTCGGGACGCTGCGCTCCTGCCCCGGCAGGTCGATGAACGTGAGGTGCTGTCCGGACGGGAGGGTGAGCCAGGCGAAGCCGACCTCGCCGGCCGCGCCGTGCTCGTGCTGCGCCGGCAGGTGCTCCTCATCGCTGCGGTCAGGGTCCATCCCGGTAAGCGCCCGCACTAGAGCCGACTTGCCGTGCTCCACGTGCCCGGCAGTGGCGATGACAGCCTGGCCGACCCTGTCCACGAGCGCGACCATACCTGCGATCAGCGCTCATACGGCGATCGCTTAGGAGCCCGTATTCAGGCATTTACCAGCCCTTTACACAATGGGCCGCCCGCCGGGGTCTCGACTTGTGCGAGTCTTAATCCTCCGGTTACGGAGGGAGTGAGCAGTATGACTGGCGTAACCCGGATTCCGCGGAGTCGCGGAAGTGTGAGCGGGGTGCTGCTGATCCTGCTGGGCGCGTGGGGCGGCCTGGCCCCGTTCGTGGGCCCGTATTTCCACTTCGCGTACACCCCGGACAAGGCATGGGCGTACACGTCGGGCCGGCTGTACCTGTCGATCGTGCCCGGCGCGGCGGCCTTGATCGGCGGGCTGCTCGTGACAAGCACCGCTAACCGCGCGATCGGCATCTTCGGATCGCTGCTTGCCGCGGTGGGCGGGGCGTGGTTCATCGTCGGCGGCTCGGTCACGGTCCTGGTGGTGAAGAACGGCTCGATCCGGCCGGGGTTCCCGGTGGCCGGATCGCTCGGATCGCTGTCGTCGGCGAGCCG
>Ga0070714_100004428_pt1 | contig 10573 bp, 11 predicted proteins | sample LARL83metaG_FD_65450 | JGI IMG/M metagenome (GOLD analysis project Ga0070714, IMG submission 65450) | Corn, switchgrass and miscanthus rhizosphere microbial communities from Kellogg Biological Station, Michigan, USA - LAR L8-3 metaG | ecosystem: Host-associated > Plants > Roots > Rhizosphere ... | reverse complement strand
AGCACCATCGGATAATCGGGCGGCGACGCGAGCGCGGTACCGGGCTGACCGGTGCGCGGGCGTGGGCGGTGTCCTCGGCGGGACGTCCGCTTGAGACCGTCCGGACGGGGCGGTGCGGGTCAGCGGTGGGTCCGCGCGCAGCGAGGGCGCGCCGTGTGCGGGGTGGGCGCGGCGGAGGTGCAGGGTCCGCGCGCAGCGCGGCCACCGGAGGCGAAAGCCCGCAGGGCGTTACAAGCCAGCCGCAGGCGTGAAGTCCGTTCAGCGGAGCGGGGGCGGGCTGGGCGGGCGAACCTCCCTGCGACCCGCGAACGTGCACGCCCGCGGTAGCCCACCCCACCCGGCGCGGGTTGTCCCGCAGAACGGGACAATAGTGAGTCAAGCTCAGCACTGCTATGTGCCAGCGGCCTCCGCCCGGGCCAACGCAATCCGGACGGTGTCCGTTTCAGCCGGACATGGCAGGATGCTGATACCTTGCCGTCAGAACCTGGGGCGGTGAGTCGGCCAGCTCGGGTCGACGCGCAGCATCGCGGATTTGTCGTCGCGGATGCGCACGCCGCAGGCCAGGTACTGCTCGTGCAGGCGGGCGAGCGCGTCGCGGTCCAGCTCCACGCCTAGGCCGGGGCCTTCGGGGACGGCCAGCGAGCCCTCGGACCAGACCAGGGCTCCGGGCTCGACCACGTCCTCGCGCTGCCAGGGCGAGTGCGTGTCGCAGGCGTAGGTCAGGTTCGGGGTCGCGGCGGCCAGGTGCGTCATCGCGGCCAGGCTGATACCCAGGTGCGTGTTCGAGTGCATCGACACGCCCCAGCCGAAGGTCTCGCAGATCCCGGCCAGGCGCTGCGACGCGCGGTAGCCGCCCCAGTAGTGGTGATCCGAGAGCACCACCGACACCGAGTCGAGCTCCACCGCCTCGGGCACCTCCTCGAAGGAGGTCACGCACATGTTGGTGGCCAGCGGCAGGCTGGTCTTGCGGTTGACCTCGGCCATGCCCGGGTTGCCGCCGGTCGGGTCCTCCAGGTACTCCAGCAGGCTCTCCAGGCGCGGGGCGATGCGCAGCGAAGTGGCCACCGTCCAGTTCGCGTTGGGGTCCAGGCGCAGCGGGTGGTCGGGGAACGCTTCGCGCAGCGCCGCGATCGCCTCCGCCTCGGCTTCGGGCTCGAACACGCCGCCCTTGAGCTTGAGCGAGCGGAAGCCGTACTTCTCCACCATCCTCCGGGCCTGCGCGACGACGCCTTCGGGGTCGAGCGCGGCGCCCCACTCGTCGGCCGGGTAGTCGTCGGGCACCGCGTGCTCGGGGTGCTCGGCCCAGCGGTAGAACAGATACGCGCTGTAGGGCACGGCCTCACGCACCGCGCCGCCGAGCAGGTCGCACACGCGCAGGTCGGTGGCCTTGCCCTGGGCGTCGAAGCAGGCCACTTCGAAGGCCCCGTAAGTCTGCGCCACCGTCTTGGCCCGCGAGAACCGGCCCACCAGCTCGGTCGGGCTGCCCGGCTCGACCGCGCCGAGCGCGACGGCCACGCGGCGGTTCAGCTCATTGAGATCGAAGATGTCCACGCCGACGAGCGCGGGGGCCGCCGCGCGCAGGTTCGCCAGCGTCGGGTCGTCGCCGTACGCCTCCGCCAGGCCGGACAGTCCCGCGTCGGTGTGCAGTTCCACCACCGAACGCAGCTGGTAGGGCTCGTGCACCCCGGAGGCATTCAACAGCGGCGCATCGAGGACGGCGATCGGCGTGATGGAGACATGAGTGATCTTCGGACTGCCCATGGATATACCATAGTTCGCCCCCGCGACGTTTCGGCCTGCGGGCCCGGCCTGTTTCAGTGCAGCTTGTTTCAGTGCGGCAGTACGGCCCGTTTCAGCGCCGCCGGTTTCAGCGCACGGGGTGGCCGGCCTCGCGCAGGCTGCGCTTGACCTCGCCGATGGACAGGTCGCCGAAGTGGAACACCGAGGCGGCCAGCACCGCGTCGGCCCCGGCGGCCACCGCGGGGGCGAAGTCGGCGAGCTTGCCCGCGCCGCCGGAGGCGATCACCGGAATGCTCACCTCGCGCCGCACCGCGCGGATCAGCTCCAGGTCGTAGCCGTCCTTGGTGCCGTCCGCGTCCATCGAGTTGAGCAGCACCTCGCCCGCGCCCAGTTCGGCGGCGCGCCGCGCCCAGCCGATCGCGTCGACGCCGGTGGAGCGCCGGCCGCCGTGCGTGGTGACCTCGAAGCCTGATTCGGTGCGCACGCCCTCGGGGCAGCGCCGCGCGTCCACGGACAGCACGAGGACCTGGCTGCCGAAGCGGTCGGCGATCGCGGAGATCAGCTCGGGGCGGGCGATCGCGGCCGTGTTGACCCCGGCCTTGTCCGCCCCGGCGCGCAGCAGCCGGTCGACGTCCTCGACGGTGCGCACTCCCCCGCCGACGGTCAGCGGGATGAACACCTGTTCCGCGGTGCGCCGCACGATGTCGTACGTCGTCTCGCGGTCGCCGGACGAGGCGGTGATGTCCAGGAAGGTCAGCTCGTCGGCCCCGGCCGCGTCGTAGGCCGCGGCCAGCTCCACCGGGTCGCCCGCGTCGCGCAGGTTGGCGAAGTTCACGCCCTTGACCACCCGCCCGGCGTCCACGTCGAGGCAGGGGATGACGCGCACGGCCAGGCTCATCCGCGCGCCCCCCGCTGCTCGCGGTAGGCGTCCATCTCGACCTCGACCAGCATCTGCTCGTCGATCAGCTTCGAGACCACGACCATCGTCGCCGCGGGACGCACCGCGTCGAACAGCTCCTTGTGTGCGCGCCCGACCTGCTCCATGTCGCGCGGGTGCACCACGTACATGCGCGTGCGCACGACGTCCGCGCGGGAGAATCCGGCCTCGGACAGCGCCTTGATCGCGACGTTGAAGGCCATGAGCGCCTGGTTGTACGGGTCGCCCTCGTGGTTCACGATCCCGTCGACGACGGCGGTGCTGCCGGAGACGTAGGCGTTGGGCCCGGCGACCACCAGGCGGGAGTACCCGAACTTCTCCTCGAACGGGCCGTCCGAACTGTACCGTCCGGGGATGCTCATCGCGACACCGCCTCCAGGGCCTGTTCCAGGGTGAACGCGCCCGAGTACAGCGCCTTGCCCACGATAGCCCCCTCGACGCCCCGCGGGACCAGCGCTTGCAGGGCTTTGAGATCCGCCAGGCTCGACACGCCGCCGGAGGCGACCACGGGCCGGTCGGTGGCGGCGCAGACGGCGCGGTAGAGCTCGACGTTCGGGCCCTGCAGCATGCCGTCCTTGTTCACGTCGGTGACGACGTACCGCGCGCAGCCCTCGCGGTCCAACCGCTCCAGCGCCGCGAACAGCTCGCCGCCGTCGCTGGTCCAGCCGCGGCCGCGCAGCCGCCAGGCCCCGCCCTCCAGCCGCGTGTCCAGGCCGACCGCGATCCGGTCGCCGTGCTCGGCGATGGCCTTGGCCACCCAGGCGGGCTGCTCCAGCGCGGCGGTGCCGAGGTTCACGCGGGTGCAGCCGGTGGCCAGCGCGGCGCGCAGGGACTCGTCGTCGCGGATGCCGCCGGACAGCTCGACCTTCACGTCCAGCCGCTCGATCACGCCCGCCAGCAGCTCCCGGTTGCCGCCGCGGCCGAACGCGGCGTCGAGGTCCACCAGGTGCACCCATTCGGCCCCGGCCGTCTGCCAGGCCAGCGCGGCGGCCAGCGGCTCGCCGTAGCCGGTCGCGGTGCCGGCCGCGCCCTGGACCAGCCGGACCGCCTGGCCGCCCTCGACGTCGACGGCCGGCAGGAGTTCGAGCTTGGACATGCGCGGCTTCCCTTTCGCTGTGAGCTGTGCGAACTGTCTTGTCCGGCCGGGCGGGACATCACAGGGGGCTGATCAGAGGGTGGCGACCCAGTTGGCCAGCAGGGCGGCGCCCGCGTCGCCGGACTTCTCCGGGTGGAACTGGGTGGCCCACAGCGCGCCGTTCTCCACGGCCGCGACGAACGGCCGCTTGCCGTAGCGGCACCAGGCCACCTTCGGCGGGGGCAGCGGGCCGGTGTCGTTCAGGTGCCAGTCCTGGACGGCGTAGGAGTGCACGAAGTAGAAGCGGGTGTCCTCGGGCAGCCCGGCGAACATCGCGCCGCTCTCGGGGAGCTCCAACTGGTTCCAGCCCATGTGCGGCACGACCGGGGCGTCGATGCGCTCGACCGTACCGGGCCACTCGGCGCAGCCCTCGGTCTCCACGCCGTGCTCGATGCCGCGCTCGAACAGGATCTGCATCCCGACGCAGACCCCGAGCACCGGGCGCGCCCCGGCCAGCCTGCGGCCGATGATGCGTTCGCCGCGCACCTTGCGCAGCCCGTCCATGCAGGCCGCGTACGCGCCGACGCCGGGTACGAACAGCCCGTCCGCCTCGGCCGCGGTGGTGAAGTCCGAGGTGACGACGGCCTCGACGCCCTGGCGGGCCACCGCGCGCTCGGCCGAGCGGATGTTGCCGGAGCCGTAGTCCAGGATCGCGACGCGCGTCATGGGCGCATCCCGGCTGCTGCTTCTACTTCCACCGCAGCACTCCGGCGGCGATGGCCAGCGCCGCGCACACGCCGAGTATCCCGGTCAGGACCTTCGGCAGGCCCTGCTTGGCGAAGGAGATGACGCCGCCGATGAGGAACAGGCCCAGGAAGATGAGCAGCGCCGCCGCGTAGCTGCCGGTCACAGGACGCCCTTCGTGCTCGGGACGCCCACCACGCGCGGGTCGAACGCGCAGGCGTCGCGCAGCGCGCGGGCGACCGCCTTGAACTGCGCCTCGACGATGTGGTGCGCGTTGCGGCCGTAGGGCACGTCTACGTGCAGGCAGATCTGCGCCTGCGCGACGAAGGACTCGAAGATGTGCCGGGTGAGCGTGGTGTCGTAGGACCCGATCATCGGGGCGATGCGCTCGGGCTCGCGGTGCACCAGGTAGGGCCGGCCGGACAGGTCCACCACGGCGTGCGCGGCGGCCTCGTCGAGCGGCACCCAGCAGTCGGCGAAGCGGCGGATGCCGGCCTTGTCGCCCAGCGCCTCGCGGAACGCGGCGCCGAGCCCGAGCGCGGTGTCCTCGACCGTGTGGTGCGAGTCCACGTGCAGGTCGCCGGCGGTCTTGACGGTCAGGTCGAACAGGCCGTGCTTGCCGAGCTGGGCGAGCATGTGGTCGTAGAAGCCGACTCCGGTCTCCACGTCCACCGCGCCGGTCCCGTCCAGGTCGATCTCGACCAGGACGCTGGACTCCCTGGTGGCGCGCTCGACGCGGCCGACGCGGCGGCGTGCGCTCTCGTCGCTCACGCGATCTCCTCGCTCATTGCACAATCTCCTTGAGGGCGTCGAGGAACGCGCCCGTCTCCTCGGGCGTTCCGGCCGTCACGCGCAGCATCCCGGGCAGTCCGACGTCGCGGACCAGCACTCCGCGGTCGAGCAGCGCCTGCCAGACCGCTTTCGCATCGCCCTGATGCCCGTCGCCCCGACCGTCCCGGCTCACGCCGAAGGCGACGAAGTTCGCGTCGGACGGCACGACGGGCAGGCCGAGCGCGGTCAGTTCGTCCACGATCCGATCGCGCTGCGCCTTAACCGCGTCTACAGTACCGAGCAGCGCCTGTACGTGCGCAAGCGCGGTACGCGCGGCGGCCTGCGTGAGGGCGGAGAGGTGGTAGGGCAGGCGCACCAGCAGCAGCGCGTCGATCACAGCCGGGTCGGCGGCCAGGTAGCCGACGCGCGCGCCGGCCATCGCGAAGGCCTTGGACATGGTGCGGGTGACGATCAGCCGGGGCCGTCCGGGCAGCAGGGTGAGCGCGGAGGCGGTGCCGGGGCGGAAGAACTCGGCGTAGGCCTCGTCGATGACCACGACGCCGGGGGCCGCGTCCACGACGGCCTCGACGACCTCGAGCGGCGCGGCCGTGCCGGTCGGGTTGTTCGGCGAGGTCAGGAAGACCACGTCGGGCTCGTGCCGCCGGATCGCGGCGACCGCCCTGCCGGGGTCGAGGGTGAAGTCGGCCTCGCGCGGCTCGCTGATCCAGGCGGTGCCGGTGGCCAGCGAGATCAGCCGGTGCATGGAGTAGGAGGGCTCGAACCCGAGCGCGGTCCGCCCGGCGCCGCCGAAGCACTGCAGGATCTGCTGGATGACCTCGTTCGAGCCGTTGGCCGCCCACAGCTGCGCGCCGGTCAGCCCGTGGCCGAGGTACTGCGCGAGGTCTTTGCGCAGCTCGACCGCGTCGCGGTCGGGGTAGCGGTTGAGTGTGGTGGCCGCGACGGCGACCGCGTCGCGCAGGTCGGCGACCAGCTCGGGCGGCGGTGGGTACGGGTTCTCGTTCGTGTTGAGCAGCACCGGCACGTCGAGTTGCGGCGCGCCGTACGGCGTCAGGGTGCGCAGGTCGTCGCGAATCGGCAGGTCCTGCCAGGAGACCGGGCCGGCCTGGGGCGTGGTCACGGTGTCTCCCGCACTACTTGGTCTCCTGCACTACTGGTTCTCCTGCACTGCTTCTGCCTGCTGCGCCGCCTCGGCCTCCGGCCCCGCTTCAGTGCGCCGCGGCGCCTCCTGCGGGAAGCGGATCGCGACGGCCTCGCCGTGCGCGGGCAGGTCTTCCGCGTTGGCGAGCGCGACCACGTGGTGCGCGACCTCGGCGAGCGCGGCCTCGTTGTACTCGATGATGTGCACGCCCTTGAGGAACGTCTGCACCGACAGGCCCGAGGAGTGGCAGGCGCAGCCGCCGGTGGGCAGCACGTGGTTCGATCCGGCGCAGTAGTCGCCGAGCGAGACCGGGGAGTGCGGGCCGACGAACACCGCCCCGGCGTTGCGGACCCGGCCGGCCACCACGCGCGCGTTCGAGGTCTGGATCTCCAGGTGCTCGGCGGCGTAGGCGTTGACCACGGCCAGCCCGGCCTCCAGGTCGTCGACCAGGATGATCGCGGACTGGCGGCCGCCGAGCGAGGCGAGGATCCGCTCGCTGTGCTTGGTCGCGGGCACCTGCCGGGCCAGCTCGACCTCGACCGCCTCGGCCAGCGCGACCGCGTCGGTGACCAGCACCGCGGCGGCCAGCGGGTCGTGCTCGGCCTGGCTGATCAGGTCGGCGGCGACGTGCGCGGGGCTGGCGCTCAGGTCGGCCAGGATCGCGATCTCGGTCGGACCGGCCTCGGCGTCGATGCCAATTCGGCCCTTGAGCAGGCGCTTGGCCGCGGCCACGTAGACGTTGCCGGGGCCGGTGACCATGTCGACCGGGGCGCAGCGGGTCGCGCCCTGGCCCGCGCCGAAGGCGAACATCGCGACCGCCTGCGCACCGCCGACCGAGTAGACCTCCTCCACGCCGAGCAGCGCGCAGGCGGCGAGGACGGACGGGTGCGGCAGGCCGCCGAACTCCTTCTGCGGCGGCGAGGCGACGGCGATCCCGCCGACGCCGGCGAGCTGCGCGGGGATCACGTTCATCACGACCGACGACGGGTAGACGGCCAGGCCGCCGGGCACGTACAGCCCGACCCGGTCCACCGGGATCCACCGCTCGGTGACCGCTCCCCCGGGCACGACCTGCGTACGCACGTCCATGCGGCGCTGGTCGATATGCACCTTGCGGGCGCGGCGGATCGACTCCTCAAGGGCTGCGCGCACCTGCGGGTCCAGCTCGGCCATCGACGCGGCCAGCGCCTCGCGGGCCACCCGGACGGAGTCCAGCCGCACCCCGTCGAAGCGCTCGCCGTACTCGATCAGCGCCTCTTCACCGCGCAGGCGCACGTCCTCGCAGATCGGCCGGACCGCCTCGACGGCCGTCTCGACGTCCAGGTCGGCCCGGGGCACGAGCGTGCGCAGATCGACGGAGCCCCCCGGCAGATCCATCCCCCGCAGGTCGATACGAGTGATCACCCGCCCAGTGTAGTTCCACTGGTCATGCCCGTCGCCGAACATTCCGCCCTGCGGACGATCGTGCTCGGAACCCGGTGTCGCCTGCATGGCGTCGGCGCGGCGCTCTAGGCTAGGGCCATGGCCGCCACGCTGCCGCTCTTCCCCCTCGGGTCGGTGCTGTTTCCCGGCGTGGTGCTGCCCCTGCACATCTTCGAGCCGCGGTACCGCAAGCTGGTCACCGACCTGCGCGCGCTGCCCGAGGAGGAGCCGCGCCAGTTCGGCGTGGTGGCGATCCGGGACGGGCGCGAGGTCGGGCAGCAGTCGGTGGAGAGCGTGTACGACATCGGCTGCACGGCGCGGATCTCGGCGCTGGAGGCCCATGAGGACGGCCGTTTCTCGCTGGTGACCACGGGTGTGCAGCGCTTCCGGCTGCTGGACGTGGACACCTCGGGGCCGTACCTGGTGGGCGAGGTGGACTACCTGGACGAGTCCTCGGACGCGCGGGCCGAGGGGCTGAAGACCTCGAGCACGGCGTTGCTGCTGGGTTACCAGCGGGCGTTGGCCGGGCTGCGCGGGGTGCGCGCCGGGACGATCTCGGACCTGCCCGACGACCCGACCGTATTGTCGTATCTGATTGCCGCGGCCATGGTGCTGGACCTACGGGACAAGCAGCGGCTGCTCGCCACGCCCGACACGGCGACCCGGCTCCAGCGCGAGCAGGCGCTGCTGCGCCGGGAAACGCTGCTGATCAGGGAGCTGCGCACGCTGCCGGCCGTGGACCTGCTGCGCCGCGACCGGTAGAAGGCCGCGGCTAGAAAACCGCGACCGCTAGAAGCATGGCCGGTGGAAATCCGTATGTCGGGAAAACCGGAGTGCCCTAGGATCGCGCGGTGGCTAACAAGGCGGCTTCCAAGGGCGGGACTCCCGCGACCGTGGCGCTGACGCAGGCCAAGGTCCCGTTCGAGGTGCACGCGTACGAGCACGACCCGGCCGCGCCGTCGTACGGCACCGAGGCGGCCGAGGCGATGGGCATCCCGGCCGAGCGGGTCTTCAAGACCCTGGTCGCGGACGTGGACGGGAAGCTCGTCGTGGCCGTCGTGCCGGTCTCGGGGCAGCTGGATCTCAAGGCGCTGGCGAGCGCGGCCGGCGGCAAGAAGGCCGCGATGGCCGATCCGGCGGCGGCCGAACGGGCGACCGGCTACGTGCTCGGCGGCATCTCGCCACTCGGGCAGCGTAAGAAGCTGGCGACGGTGATCGACGAGTCGGCGCTCGGGTACGAGACCGTGTTCTGCTCGGCGGGCCGCCGCGGCCTGGAGATCGAGCTGGCCCCAGCCGACCTGGTGCGGCTGTCCGCCGCGCGCACCGCCCCGATCGGCCGGGACTGACCGAGCTCAGCCGGCCAGGTCTCTGCGCCGGAATCCGGCCAGGCCGCCGAGCAGCAGCGCGGCGCTGAGCAGCGTCAGCCATACCAGCGGCGTCCAGGAGAAGGCGCCGCCGGGCAGCTTGGGCACGTGTGTGAACGGTGAGACGTCCATTGCAACCTGACTCAGTTTCAGAACCGGCCCGAGTTGCCCAAGCAGCAGGAACACGGAGAGCGCGGCCCAGGACACGGCGGCGGTGTAACGCGGCGTCAGCCCGAAGAGCGCGGCCGCGATCGTGGCGACGACGGCGACGGCCGGCCATTGCGCCATTGCCGCGCCCGTGAGTCGCGGCAGCTGCCCTGACACGTCGTGCACGCGCAGGCCGTACGTCAGTCCGACCGCCGCCCCTGACACCGCCAGTAGCGCCGCCGATCCGAGCAGTGCCCCGAGAAGGTGGCCGGACGCCCAGCGCACGCGGCTGATCGGCGCGGCGAGCAGCGGTTCGACGCGCCCGGCCGTCTCTTCGCCGCGCGCCCGCAACACGGCCTGTACCGCATAGATGGCGGCGATCAGCCCGGCGATGCCCATGCACGCGGCGATGTAGGCGCTGATCAGGTTCTGCTGCCCGCCCATCTCGTTCAGGACCTTCTCCATGTTGGCGCTGGAGGTCAGCACGCTACCGATGTCGTGGGCGATGTAGCCGATCACGGCGCTGCCGAGGACGAAGCCGACAGCCCAGCCGAGCAGCGCGCCCCGATGCAACCGCCAGGCCAGGCCGTACGATCCGCGCAGGTCCCGGCCTGCATGCGCTGCCCCGAGCCGGGCCGCCAGCAGTCCGGCGCCCAGGTCGCGCCCGGCCGCCAAACGCACCGCGACTGCGGTCAACACCAGGGCGGACAGCAGCGGAAGCGCGAGCGCCCACCACCGGTCCGCTCCGTACGCATCGACCCGCTCGACCCAGCCGAGCGGGGTGCACCACATCAGCCAGCCGTATCCGCTGGCGTCGGCGGCCGCGCGCGCGAGATAGAAAACGCCGAGGGCCGCGCAGGCCAGGCCGTTGGCGGCGCGCGAGGTCTCGGCGATCTGCGCGGTGACGGTGGCGAGTGCGGCGAAGAACAGGCCGCTGCCGCCGATCGCCAGGCCGAGGGCGAGCCCGCCGGAGAAGGCGGGCCCGAAGAACGGCAGCACGACGGCCGTCCCGAGCGCGACGCCCAGGTTCGCCGCGGCCGCGACGCCGAGCGCCGCCGCGAGCGGCGCGCGGTGCCCGACCGCGCCCGCGCCCACCAGCTCCTGACGACCCGTCTGCTCCTCGGCCCGGGTGTGCCGCACCGCCAGCAGGATCGACATGATCCCGGCGAGCGTGGCGACCAGCACGGCGATGCGCCAGGCGGTCAGCCCGCCGA
>Ga0070714_100004424_pt1 | contig 10574 bp, 15 predicted proteins | sample LARL83metaG_FD_65450 | JGI IMG/M metagenome (GOLD analysis project Ga0070714, IMG submission 65450) | Corn, switchgrass and miscanthus rhizosphere microbial communities from Kellogg Biological Station, Michigan, USA - LAR L8-3 metaG | ecosystem: Host-associated > Plants > Roots > Rhizosphere ... | reverse complement strand
CCGCTCCCGCCTGATCCTCTCCTGTGGCGGAGGCATGCCGCCCCGCGCACCCACGGAGAACATCAAAGCGCTCATCTCAGCCGTCGAGGAACTAACGCGCTAACCTCGTACGCCCCACCTTCAACGAGATCCTTCCACCCCAGGCGCAGTCCTACACTGCTCCGCAAATCGCGGGCGTGGAGAGGGACATTCCGGTCCATTCGGCAATTTGCAATCTTCCGCTAAGTTGTAGGGGATTTGGTGGACCTGGTCGGGATCGAACCGACGACCTCTTCCATGCCATGGAAGCTGTCAAACCGCAAATTGTAGACGGCACAGTACTTACAAACCGGCAGAACCGGCAAAAACGGCCCAATCGGCGTTATTTGCGGGCAAAATGCGGGCAAGAATTCAACCAAGTGGCCACGGGGCTGGTTGTGTGGAATCAGCCCTCGAATCCTAGGCTCAACAGGAGTCTCGACCTTCAACGTCCCCGGAACGGGGCTTGCCAGTGCTCCGGCGCTCTGCACGCAGCCATGCGAATGATGAGCCAGGAAGCCGCCAGGATGCGGCCGTCAATCGCGGAGCATCGCACTCATCTCGAGTGATAACCCGCACCCACCCGACCGACCAGGAGCGCGGATTCTCAAGAACCTTCAGAACCTCCGACGAGCTCATCTCCTGGTACCGATATTCCCGATCTCGAACTCGTATTTTTCTCGGACGTTGCCGGATATCACGCGGCGCGATTGGAACCACGCCATCATCGTCCCAGATCGAGTCTCGTCATACGTAATGATCAACACGCACTGTTCATCTGCGGAACCTTGCGCGTCAGAGGCCTCTCTTTCTCGGAAGGGCGCCAGTGAGCGGCTATAGCTTGACGTATCCACGCCGGATTGCTGTGAGGACTGCGTTGGTCCTGTCTTTGACTCCAAAAATGGACAGAATCTCGCCGATGTGACACTTTACAGTCTTCTCAGCGATGCCGAGTTCCGCCGCAATATCACGGTTACTCATCCCTTCGGCCATGAGCAACAGCACTTCCCGCTCCCGAGCACTGAGCTCGTCCGGCTGCCGTCCTTCGATCACCTTCGCGATTTCAGGGGGAAGGTACATCTTTCCCGAAAAGACTCGCCGAATCCCTTGAAGAAGCCGATCGTGCCCCATGCCCTTGATGATGTAGGAAGCTGCTCCGGCTTCCAGCGCCTGGTGAATATCCTCATTGTGGAGTGTTCGTGCCGGTTATTGAGATCGTTCAGATGCACCGGATGGTCGAAGAGGTACGAAGCGATGAAGGCGATCATGGCGGGGTCACCGCCGCCGTTGTCCCGAAGGTCGAATATGAGCGCGTCGGCGTGTGCGACGAAACCCATTGCCGCGATAACCGTGGGCGCACAGACGTCGCTGGGCATGAAGGCGTCGAATTTGATATAGCCGATATCGCCGGGAAGAACCTCAACTTTGTCGAAAGCACAGTCCCTGCGAAGCATCTCGTCGTGTGTGCGTGCGATTTCTTCGGGTGTGGGAGCGCCGAGGCCGTTGGGGATTTTGAATGGCGTGAAGCGAACCCGAAGATGACGGTCGTGGCTCACTGCACGCAGGTCGGCTGTGAGCCTTGAAGCGAACCCACTACCGTCGGCGATATGGTCGTAGTCACCGGCCCTTAGATGGCTTTGAAGAGCATCGTTCATTTGCTGTGCGAGGGGGCATCAACGTAATACTCGGTGAGGGTGCTCTCGACAGCATCAATGACACGCTGGCGCAGTGGCGCATCGAGCGTGACGTTTGCCGCCACCGCAGCCGGTGGTCCTAGCTGGATGTTCTCGTTTGCAACCGTGGCCGGATCACCAGCGTTGACTTCAAACCTGACCACACTCTCGACATTGCTGGCCTTCGCCTTCAAGGCGTGCGCTGATGTGGAGGGGATCGCTGGATTCGACGGAGAGCAGGTCGAAGCCGCCCGTCTGGTTGCGAAAAGACACCATGCCGTCGATGGACTCCACAGGATGGAATGTCTTAATCCAGATTTCCATGCGCAATCGATCCCCGCTGTTAAAGGCAGAAACCCACGCTCGAAGGGTGTGCCCGGCGGGAGTATCGGGAATTGTGGGCTGCTGAGCAAGGGCAGGCAGCAGTAGGAACAGCAGAAGGAAGCGCGGAGGCTGGAACATGAGCAGAGAGAGTCTATCGCTGCATGGGGCCGAGGTGAAGCACGAATCGCCCTTCACCGGATTGCTGTACTTCCGCGAAATCTTTGGGGGCCTCTGCCCTAGCGGTTGGGTCCTGCCCGAATTACGGCAATATCCACATAACGGCTCAGCGGCTTCCAAGTGTCCGAGTAGCCGACCACTCGCCCGCGACGAGGATTTGATGTCGCATTATGTCATTGCGGCGTTTGAATAAACCCGATTCAGATCAACGGTTAGAAGACATATCCTGATTCGGGTGGCGGCAATTGACGATCGATTGGAGTCAGAGAATTGCAGAAAAGCAACGTATTCGAGTTTGAAAGCGGTGGCGTTCAAATGTGGGTCGAGCAGGAATCCATACACATACGTGCTTGTGACAAGAACTACAGAGACGCTGTTGAGATCACGCCTGAAACAGCGAGACAACTGGCGCAGAAGCTGAACGAATTGGCAAACCTCATTGACCGTTAGTTGTGCCTGATCGCATACGCCCGAGTCACCGGCAACTCGGACATCACCGGTCGGCGGGGCCAAATGTCCGTTGCCGACAACTCGCCCGGAATACGACATTTTGCACACGACTGTTGCATCGGTGCCCGATATTATTTGCTCCTAGCGGCAGGAGTTTGGTTCTGAAAAAGAGCGAACAGCAGTGTCGAAATCCCGGTGATGTGGTTCGTATCGCGCTGGGTGATGGATTTCACGCGTATGCGCGGGTGATGAAAGAAGCAACCTTCGCTGTATACAATGCGCATGTTCCGGATACCCAGGAACTGCCCCTCGCCGCTTTCCATACCCTCCCGATCCTTTTCCATATAGCGGTAATGGATCACGCCGTTAAGAAGGGCCGCTGGAAGATACTCGGAAACATTTCTCCTGAGATGTTGAGCACCGAGGTTCCGCCCAAGTTCATTCAAGACCCACTGGACAGGACGAATTTCAGCATTTATCGGGACGGCCAAATCCGCCGCGCCACGCGTGAAGAGTGCATTGGACTAGAGTGTGCGGCTGTTTGGGAGCCTGAGCATGTCGAAGATCGCATTCGGGATCACTACGCTGGGCGTCCGAACAAGTGGTCGGAATCAATGAAGATCAAGGACTAGGCTGTACTTCGCCAAAATCCATCGATCATAAAGGGCCCATAGCGCGTTGTGGCCGGGTGACCGGCTACTCGGAAGTTACGGTTCCGCGCGACCCGGTCGCGCGATCTTCTTCCTCGTCTTGGAATCCGTTGGCACGGTAGTAGCGTTCGAGTGGGAAACGGAGCGGCTTATGGTGCTCCTTCCGCAACCCCGGATCGGCCACCAGCTTTTCCATCAGGCCGTGATGGCCGAGTAGCGAACGGTTTTGCCTCTGGGAAAAAGCACAACGCCGCATTCTCTCTGTTCATCGTCCCAGAAGAACAACTGCTGAGGGTGCGGTAGCTGTGGGTCCCTCGGTCCCTCATACCAATAGGCAAATAGCCACCGCCGCTTCCCGCTTCGGTCTCTCCGTGGTTTTTCGAGACTCCACATCTTTGCGATTCTATTGAAGCTGCCATAGTGGGCGAGTGACCGGCAATCCGGACAGAAGAACGCCTCCGAGCCGTCCTGATGTCCGGATTGCCGACAACTCGCCCACGTCGTTCAATTAGGCTGTCTCACATGAGACTTGCGTGCTGGTTACCGGTTGGTTCTGGCGTCTATGAGCAGCATTCTGGGCGCACAACAAATGTCGTCGGACCATACAGGGTTCCACGCTACGTTTGTGGCGGCGAATGGTGATGTAATCGAACTGAATACACGTACCGGAACTCTCGATACTCCACACTCACGAGGTACCGGACTCCAGGACTGCAGTGACAAAGATCAGGTATGCTTGACCGACCATCATGGATTTGCCTTTGCCTATTTTCGGAGGTGTAACGACGCGGGGCTTGGAGATTACACGCGTCTCAAGTTTCCTCCGCAAGTCGTATCGGTGCTGCACAACAGCGACGTATGGATTGTTTTCGACGCTGCCCCGGACTATTTGTTCCATTATGCCTACTCAAAGGGCATCGTTGGGATATACGTAGGGCCAACGGCTTCATTCGATTTTCGTACTGTTTTCCATGATCGGACTTTTCAGATTTCTACCCTCGCGGAGTTTCGCATCAGGTCTTCGCACGTCGTTGCTGGGTGCACCGCGTGATATTGTTCGGGCCGGGGGAGAGCGAAAGCGAACCGGGAGGACCGCGAAAACAGAGACTTCTGACCAGATTTGTGGGCGAGTCACCGGCTACTCAGACATCTAGACACCTCGCCAAGGTGGTACTCCCGATATTCCGGTGAACGACAGATTTGCCGCTGCTACTATGTCCGCAACATGGAACAGGCAACGAACAGTTGTGAAGGCAGCGAACATGACCTGCGGCTGGTCCTACTGCCCGGAATGGATGGCACCGGACAATTGTTTGCTGATTTTCGCGCGGCCCTGCCGCCATGGGTCGTGCCGGAGGTCATCCGGTACCCGACTGACAGGACGCTGTCGTATGCCCAATTGCAGGCAGAGCTTCGACCTGTTCTGAGCCGATCAGGCCCATTCGTGCTCCTGGCTGAATCGTTTTCGTCTCCCCTCGCAGTCCGCGTCGCGGCAGACGCCCCGAGCGGCCTTCGGGGGTTGGTCATCTGTGCCGGATTTGTTCGCCCTCCTGTGGGCGGGATCGTTCGCGCCATCGTGCTGTTGACGGCTTCGGCTCTTTGCCGCTTCATGAGATTGGTACCCCTCACTACGACGATGCTTCTTCCAGCGAATGCGTCACCAGACTTGGTGAAGAGGTTCCAAACAGCAATCAGGTCGGTGCAGCCTGCCGTGATGGCGGATCGACTCCGGGCCGTTCTCACCTGCGACGCTACAACGGAACTCCGCAAGGTGCGCGTTCCGATCCTGTACATTGCTGCGTCCAATGACCGCGTGGTCAGGGGAAGGTCATTGCAACTGCTTACGGGACTCAGACCGGACGCCCGGATAGCGCGGGTACGAGGATCGCATCTCATCCTGCAATCCAATCCAGGCGATGCAGCTTCAGCAGTGGCTGAGTTTATCCGGAGCGTCGCGATGGACCATGCCGCGATGATTGACGAATGACCGGCAACTCGGACAGTTGGCGGCATCGGGCTGACACACGCGCCAACCTGCGTTAGCAATCAATTGAGACCGTTCGCCCCGCCACCTGGAAAGTCCCGCGCCGCCCAGTACCTGCAAAGCCCCGCGAACGTAAAGCAGGCCTCGGGCACAAGGAACCAGACGAAGTTCGTCCAAGTTCGCCATGGCGATCTGAAGATGACAGAGAGCCAAAAGCAAAGGGCCGCTATCCCCACCACCGCCGCAAGCGATGCGGCAATCTGCCTGCGTGGCGTAAAGCTCAGCCCGGTCGAAACGGCGGCGATGAAAACAAGCAGGAGAAAATATAGGCCGTCCGGACTACGGAGCGACTCTGTGAACGGCAGAATCAGGAACGTCGTAAAACCCCGGTACACGACGTAGGCGACCATGATCACGCTTGAGAAGACAAGAAAGAGATTCTTCATCGGGTTATCTGCTCAATGTTCAGGCGGAATTGTGCGGGAAGCGATTCTGGGCGAGTCACCGGCAGTTGCGCCGTCCATGGATATGCTTCACTCGGTCGGTGCGAGGGAATAGTTACGGCCACCGAAGAGCTTCTGTCGCAGATGGTTGTCCACGTGATTTGCCCCGTGACCAGTTCTTCAGCAGATGCGACTGCCTCTCTCAAAGAGAACTTGGCAGGGCCTAGGGTGCGGCGATCACCGCGCACAAAGAGGACTTGGAATAGGTCTCCGTTCTCATTCAGTTGCTCAGGGCCGTCGGAGAAATCCGGCTCGTACCAGTATTCGAAGTTCTGCCTTACGATTTTTGACCAGTCAATCGGAGGGTCTCCAAGCCAGACGCGGATGCGCTTGTCAGCCGGTAGACCAAGATTGACCGCCCGTACGTGTGCGAAAAAACTCGCATAGCCGACCGCATCGACAGTAGGGATCCAGCCCACCGTATCGCTCCAAACTTTTCGCAGGTCCTCATAAGGAATCGCGTCTCCAGCCAGATAGCGATCAAGCGTTGTCTGTTGAGCGGCGTCGCCGAACTCCACGACAACATTCCCAACCGCGTCAGGAAAGCGCTTATCACGAACCAGCAAAGCGTAGAAATCCTCTTCCTGAGCCATCCCATGGACATCGGATAAAGCCACAATAGGTCGGCGCTGAAAGGCAGCAAATATTCCGTCTGCGGCGGGGGACACTGTCGGCGGCGAGGCGTTCCCTAAGTCTTCGTTTTGGCAGAAAAGGGATCGCGGCGATTGTGCAAGGATCATCAAAAGAACTGTCACGGTAATCGCAATGCCACTTCTGCGCACTCTCGGCCTCCAGCGAACATGTAGATGCATGACCAACAGAAAGACGATACGCCATTCAAAACGTTGGTATCGCCCGAGTCACCGGCAACTCGGACATGAGGGGGCGGCAGTGGCGGCGCTGGCTAACACCCCGGGCTAAAAGCTCCTTCAGGGCGTGACCGCCGTAAGGGAGATGGTGACGTCCTTTGATTCGCCGGAACGGAGGTTCAGAAGCTCGCCTGTTTCGTTATCCGGCCAGCGCCGATACTTATTTCGGTAGACTGCTGGCCAAGGGCGAAGGCGGCGGCGAGCAGCAAGATAACGCACGTAAATGCGCTTCTCACGCGGTCAAAGGTAGCATGGCGACCCGATTCGGGGCGAGTGACCGGCAACTCGGACAGAATGCATCTGGCCATCCCAAATGTCCGGATTGGCGACTACTCGCCCGCGATCTGCGAACCCGAATACCGTTTCGTGTTTCACTGCTAAGGATGGAGAACAAGGCGGTAACGTCACGGCAGAAGAAAGGTTCAATACCAGCGCGGGTCTTTTTCATCGTCGCCAGAGAAGCGCCGACTGCAGTTGTGTTTCGCCGCGGACCGTCTCGATGGGTCCAGTTGCTCAAATGGGACACCGCAACGGACACAGCTGAGCCGGGGCAATGGTTTCGGGGGCGGCTATATGAGCGTCGGTCCGACCTTAGCCCCGACGGCACGCTCCTGCTGTACTTTGCGCAAAAGATCAACGACCGCACACTGGCCGATCGTGAATACACGTATGCATGGACGGCAGTCAGCAAACCACCATACTTAACGGCTCTGGCGCTCTGGCCCAAGGGCGACTGCTGGCATGGTGGCGGGTTCTTCCGCGACAACAACACAGTGATCCTGAATCACAAGCCCGAGGTGGCGAGAGCGCATCCGAAGCACCCCCCTTCCAGGCTCACGGTCCTGCTGAAGGAGCACGTCCACGGTGAAGACGATCCAATTTTCCCGGAACGACTTGCGCGAGACGGGTGGGCTCTGAAACAGGAATGGATAGTCGAGAATCGCGGCTACCCGCTGATGTTTCAAACACATCAGGCTGAAGTCCGGGAAAAGCGAAACAACCGCGGGACCCAATCGATTCAGCTGACTCGATCCATGTCGGGGCTGGATTACGAGGAACATTTTGCTTTTCGTGATAACGATCAAGCAGAGTGGACGCCGCTACGTACGGCGACTTGGGCGGACTGGGATCATACTGGGCGGATCGTGTTTGCTGAACAGGGCAAGTTGTATTCGGGCCAATTCAGCGTCACGGGACAGATGCACGCACGGGAGCTGATCGATTTAAACCCGCTGAAGCCCGCAACGGTTGTCGCTCCTGACTGGGCGAAATCTTGGTAACAACCACGAGCACAATGTGGAACGCGGGCCGTTCCGGGCGGGTCACCGGCTACTCGGACATTGGGGGGACGGCGGTCTGTCAGGACGCGCTCGGAAGCCCACCTTAACGGCGTCCGAAGTGCTGCTCGAACAGTTCCCGCGCCCGCCGCTGACCCTCTTCGGTGAACACGATCGACTTCGCCTTGCCCCGGGGATTGGAGATGTAGCCCTTCTCGTGCAGGCGCTCCATCGCGTCCCAGTCGTGCGACTTCCAGGCCCGATTATCCCCCGCCTGCGCCAGCCACAGCAGCGCCAGAACAGTCTCATCAACTTTGTCCCGGTCGTAGTCCATGCCGATCTCCCGGCACGATGCTACACCCGCTGCCATACGCCAACATGGCTCGTGGACTGGAGGCCACGCAGCGATGAAGCAGAAGCACAGCCGCTGGGGCGGTCGGAAGAAACCGAAGACGGTACTGCGTCTTCCTGATCTGGAGCACGCCAGAACGGCGGTCCTGAATAGCCTGACCAACATCGACGCCCAGCGCGGCTACCGGCATGCCATTGACGAGTTCGTGGACTGGTACTGCTCGGAACCCAGGCTTGCCTTCAACCGCGTCGTGGTGCTCCGATACCGGAGCCATCTGGAATCGCGGCGATTGGCTCCGGGAACGATCAACCTCCGTCTCGGCGCGGTTCGACGATTGGCGTTCGAGGCGGCGGATTGCGGGCTGCTCAGTTCCGATCTCGCTGCCGGAATCCGGAGGGTGAAGGGGCTGAAGAAGAATGGTATCCGGCTCGGGAACTGGCTCACGGCAGAGCAGGCCCGCTCCCTGTGGCAGGCACCGGACACAGACCTCGTCAGAGGAAAACGCGATCGAGCCCTGCTCGCTCTCATGTTGGCGTGCGGACTGAGACGACACGAGGCTGTTACGTTGAGGGCCGAGGACCTGCAGCAGCGGGAGGACCACTGGGCAATCGTGGACCTCGTCGGGAAGGCGGGCCACATCCGCACAGTTCCCATCCCCGATTGGGTTCAAGCCGAATTGGCCGACTGGCTGCGCTGCGCTGGAATTGAGCGCGGGAAAATCTTTCGCAAGGTCACCCGATTTGGCAAGCTCTGCGGTGAGGGGCTAAGCGAGAAGGCCATTTGGCACATTGTGAAGGCCGCCGCGTCCAAGGCTGGCATTCACGCGCTCGCGCCACACGATCTGAGGAGAACCTGCGCCCGGCTCTGCCGGACTGCGGGCGGGGAACTTGACCAGATTCAGCTTCTGCTCGGCCACGTTTCCGTCCAGACCACCGAGCAGTACCTGGGTTCCAGGCAGCGGATTCAGTCAGCCGTTAACGATCGGATCGGGATCGAGCCCAGCCCCTAACCGGCGTTGCGGGCTCGCTGGGGGGCACAAACTTCCGAGTTGCCGGTGACTCACCCGGAACGTCTAGACGGCGGCGGGGCGGTCATTTGGCTCAGCCTCGAGTTGTTTGTGGCGGGCCCTGCTGCTCATACGAGTTCCACAGTTCACTTGCACGTTCGCGGACGAGGCCCGATCGATCGATGAGAGCACGCCTGACATAGGGTTTTGCCTTTGCAGGTGATGCTGCAAACATGCCATAAAGAGCCGCAAGTCTGGTTACCTCCCACTGATCGGGCGCGAATGCTTGTTTGAGAGGGACGAAAGTGGCGGGACCACCGATGTCAGCCAGAAACGCTACGGCCAACAATTGCGTGAATCCGTCTTTGTGCTTGCGCCGAATATAGGCCGCCAACGGTGGAATCGCGTCTTTCCCGAGCGATTGAATCTGAGCAACCTCCGTGCCACTAGATGGAGCGTAGCTGAACAATCTCACTCCATTGACGGAGGAAGAACAACGTGCAAGATCGGCGGCCATGATCTGCCGAACGATGACGTTCGCCCCCGAATCCCGACCACCGTGGTCAGATGCGTATGCGAAGCGAACAAGAAGGACGAGTGCCAGCAGACAAGCTGTTAGGAGGCGACCACTCATTCCACATCTCTCCCGCCTGGCCCAGATTAGCCGATTCGCATCGTTATGGGCGAGTGGTCGGCAAATACGGACATTTCGCCGCCCGGACCGTCTCTCCCGGCTCGCCCAGATGTCCGAGTTGCCGGTAATTCGGACACAACAGCCTGATACAGCTATATTCCGCTCCGATGCCATTGTTCAAACGCGGCGACCCAACCTGGCGTCCGAGGATTAAAGTTCCCCTGCTTTAATTGCAGCTTGCCCAGCCGGATCAGCAGGATTTCTAGTTCCTTGCGCTCTAGACTCCTCCATGACCAGTGAACGGCGAGTCAGCAATTGAACCGGCTCCTCCCAACAGCGTGTTCGATTGAAAGAAGTTTGCAAACGCCTCTTCAGACCCGGCGAGGGCGTCTCGTACGAGCAATGCATACTCGTGCTCGCCGCCCGTTTCCAATTTTGCAGCGATGGCTTCGAGGATGGCTCTGGCTCGGTCCACGCGCACATAGTTTATGGAGCATCCCGCGCGGCCAGCACGTTCCAGTGTTGTTGATCCACTCCCACAATCACAAGCCACAATGCCAGCGCAAGTTCGCCCAGCGCCGCCACAACAACATACCGGAACATAGATTCTGCGAAGGGGGGCCAAAGAAAGAACAACCACAGCAACCCGGCAACCAC